>Ga0265301_10001344_pt1 | contig 32633 bp, 56 predicted proteins | sample AusTroGonzalo_MG_2_FD_193488 | JGI IMG/M metagenome (GOLD analysis project Ga0265301, IMG submission 193488) | Bovine rumen microbial communities from tropical cattle in Woodstock, Queensland, Australia - Gonzalo_04 | ecosystem: Host-associated > Mammals > Digestive system > Stomach > Rumen ... | reverse complement strand
GCCCGTCATATCTCGGAGTTTCGTTGTGACGGCTCAAAAAAAAATATTGGCTCTGATAGGGTAGCTCCCGAAAGCCGAAAGCCTATCGGTTTCAGAGCCTTTTTAGGCAGATCACTGAAAGGCAAGGTGATTACATGAAGTGTCAATACTGTGGAAATGAAATTGTAAATCGTATATCCTCCGCAAAATATTGTTCTTATGAATGCAAGGAAAATTCCCATAAGGATAACATGCGGATGAAATATGTCGGCAAAAGAGAAGCCAGTTGCGTAATATGTGGCTCCAAACTACCAAAGTTTAAGACAAGATACTGTTCTGACTTTTGCCGGATTAAAGCAGGTCACATCAAAAGTGGAGTTGTGAAGACTAATCAAGAGTTGACGCGACAATGCGTTGTTTGCGGAAAAGAGTTCCATACATGGAAAGGCCGCAAAATCACCTGCTCCGATAAATGTTCAAGAAAAAAGAAAGAAAACGATAGGCAATACAAGGGGATTCTGATAGATTCAGACATTTCCCTTTTTGAGTTAGCAGAAAAATGCGATGATGTCTGTCAATTATGTGGCTTAACTGTTGACTGGTCTGATTATGAAATGAAAAATGGCCAGAAGATATGTGGAAACATGTATCCGAGCATTGACCATATTAAACCTATATCTCGTGGAGGTTTGCATTCGTGGGAAAATGTTCAACTTGCTCATAGAGTATGCAATTCGAGAAAATGCAATAAGTTCATCGGATAGGAGTAGAAAAATGGCTTATATGGGAATCGAATACCTGCGAAGAAAACTTGCACAGAAGTCACTCGGAGTGACAAGGAGATATGACTATTACGAGATGAAGTATCTCCGGAACGATCCGTCTCCGCTCATTCCGACAACTCTGAAGGACTCTTACAAGAGCGTCCTCGGATGGTGCGCGAAGTCGGTGGACTCTCTGGCAGACAGACTGTCCTTTGATGGCTTTGATGATGCGACAGATTTGTTCAACATGAATGAGATCTTCAATCTGAACAACAAGGACATCCTGTTTGACAGCGCCATTCTCGGTGCGCTGATCTCCAGCTGTGACTTTGTATATATAAGCAAGGACGAAAGTGGATTCCCGAGGCTTCAGGTGATAGATGGACGGAACGCGACAGGGATAATTGATCCGATCACGAACATGCTTGTCGAAGGCTATGCCGTTTTGGAGAGAGATGCCAGAGATCAGGTTGTGACGGAAGCTTATTTTATTCCGGGAGAGACGCAGATCATCACAAAGGGGAATCACAAGGTTACTGTTGAGACGTTTCCGAATGTTGCTCCGTATGCGTTGCTGGTGCCGATCATTTATCGGCCCGATGCAAAGAGGCTGTTCGGACACTCAAGGATCAGCAGGGCCTGCATGGATCTGATGGACAAAGCGCGGAATACGATCACTCGGGCAGAGGTTTCTGCAGAGTTTTACGCATTTCCGCAGAAATATGTGGTCGGAATCAGTCAGGATGCGGAGCCGATGGACTCCTGGAAGGCAACGATCTCGTCCATGCTTCAGTTTACGAAGGACGAAGACGGTGATCATCCGGTTCTCGGACAGTTCCAGACGGCGAGCATGACTCCTCATCAGGAACAGCTGAAGATGTATGCGTCAGCGTTTGCCGGAGAGACAGGACTGACGCTTGACGATCTCGGATTTGTGACAAGTAATCCTTCGAGTGAGGCGGCGATCCGTGCGAGCCATGAGAATTTAAGGCTCACGGCAAGGAAAGCGCAGCGGACGTTCGGCACAGGCTTCCTGAATGTCGGATATCTGGCTGCATGCGTCAGAGATAACTTCGCATATAAGCGGAAAGAGATATATCAGAGTGTCCCGATGTGGAAACCGCTGTTCGAGCCCGATGCTTCAACGCTCTCGGCTCTTGGAGATGCAGCCATGAAACTGCAGCAGGCGTTCCCGGAATACATGACGGACAAAAAACTGAAAGAAATAACAGGATTCTAAAGCAAGGAGGAACAATAGATGGCAGAAGATATTGCTCCGGCATTGCTGGATAAGGTCGAAAAGAGATTTCACCAAGGTCTCAAGGCCAGAGGCGTGGACCTGAAGAAGGACGTGCAGAGGGCCAGAGACGGAACATTGACAAACATCCATAATTTCTCGAACAAGGTCGGTGATGCGCTGGCTGATGCGTTCGGAGCGATCTCTGCGGAGGAGCTGCCGGACCAGACGATGTTTTACAACATCGCAAACAAGGTCATGCGTCCACCCATAAACGAGGCTTATGGAATGGTTTCCGATGTTGCGGATGAGATCCAGACCGTTGTAAACAAAAAGGCCGGACTTGGACTGAAGGCGGTCAGACCACCGCTGGAAGAGGAACGCGTCAAGGGCCTGATCGACGCGGTGACGAGTGGAGAGTTCACAAACACCGAACATTTCCTCGATTATCCGGTGCAATGCCTCGTGGATCACTTCGCGGACAACCATATTGCAGGAAACGCGGAGTTTTTTGAGGGCGCAGGCGTTCCTTTTGAGATCGTCAGAAGCGCGGAGGCAAATTGTTGCGAGTGGTGCTCGGATCGCGCAGGGTCTTATGAAGATTATTATGATGCGCAGATGAATGAGGTCTTCGCAAGGCATGATGGCTGCAGATGTGACATCGAGATCCGCTGTGGAAACACTCACGGCAAGATGAGAACGAGCGGGCACGCATTTGTCAGAACAACATAAAAGGAGGCGGAATCGTGAGGATTGGAAATCAGATCCCCACACATTCCGTTGTGCTTCCTTATACCGAAACGCGAGGGCAGCAGGCGCTTGATCTATACAAGGCAACCGGAAGAGAGCCGCAGGAGTGGCAGTCCAGGATCATCAATGATCTGTTGGCGGTCAACGATGACAAATTATGGATTCATCCGAAGTTCGGCTATTCGGTACCGAGGCGAAATGGCAAGGGCGAGATTCTAACGATCCGTGAGATGTACGGAATCGAGATCGGAGAGCATATTTGCCACACGGCCCACAGGACCACAACATCCAGTTCGGCATCCAAACGTCTGGCGGATCTGTTGAAGGCAAAGGGTTACTCGGAGATCTTCCGTCCGAAGAAGAGCGAGGTCTATTCTCAGGCATATACTTACTCGAAACAGTTCGGTCTTGAGAGAATCACGCTTCTGGACACGGGCGGATCTGTTGATTTCCGGACAAGGACTTCTGCAGGTGGTCTTGGTGAAGGTTTTGACCTTCTGATCATTGACGAGGCTCAGGAATATACGGATGATCAGCAGAGCACGCTGCAATATGTGGTGTCAGATAGTCCGAATCCGCAGATAATTCTCTGTGGTACGCCTCCGACAGCGGTTTCAAAGGGCACGGTGTTCCCAAATCTTAGGGATTCATGCCTGACAGGATCTACGGAAGAGGTCGGGTGGGCTGAATGGTCAGTTGATGAGCAGTCGGATGTCAATGATGTTGAGTTGTGGTACAAATGCAACCCGGCAATGGGCTATCAGCTCAACGAACGCAAGATCAAGGCAGAAGATAAGACGGATGTCATCGATTACAACATCCAGAGGCTCGGTTTATGGATCAAATACAACCAAAAATCGGTTATTTCCGAGCAGGAATGGCTTGCGTTGGAGGTTGAAAAGGTTCCGGAGAGAGCCGGGAAGAAGTTTATCGGTGTCAAATATGGTGTCGATGGCTCGAATGTGGCTGTGGCGATCGCATTCAGGACAAAAGATGACAAGATTTTCGCAGAATGTATAGACTGCAGGCCAGCAAGGATCGGAAATGATTGGATCGTGGATTTCATCCGCTCCATGAACGATCTGGGCGGTGTCATCGTGGACGGTGCGAATGGTCAGAAGCTTCTCGAGGAAGGCATGAAGAATGCCGGAATCAAAACAAAGCCTGTTTTCCCGACAGTCGGCAATGTAATTGTCGCAAATGCGATGTTTGAACAGGCTCTTGAGTGTGCAACATTGTGCCACAAGGCGCAACCGTCACTTGTCATCTCGGCAACCAACTGCGAGAAGAGGGCGATCGGCTCAAACGGCGGCTTCGGATACAAAGCACTGACACCTGATACGGAGATCGCACTTTTGGACAGCGTGATCCTGGCGCATTGGCTCGTCAGCGAGTATAAGGAAAAGAAAAAGCAACAAATCAATTATTAAAGCATCCTCCGGGGTGCTTTTTTAATAAAAAACTACGCACACACAGCGGAAATGTGGGAGGTAAAACAAATGGCAGAAGAATTCAAGATCATTGAGACGCAGGAACAGCTGGACTCGATCATCAAGGGCAGGCTTGAGCGTGAGAGAGAGAAGTCCAACGGACAGATCGAAGAGCTCAACAAGAAACTTGAGGCGCAGACGGCTGAAGCGCAGAAACAGATCAGCGAATTGACCAAGGCATTGAACACGGCAAAGGAAGAGAGAGCAGGCTTCGATCAGACCCTTGCAGAACGTGACGAGAAGATCAAACAGTACGAGCTGCACTCGGTAAAAACGCAGATCGCTCACGAGCTGGGGCTTACTTATGAGGCCGTTGACTTCCTGAAGGGTTCAAGCGAAGAGGAGATTCGGAAGAGCGCAGAATCTCTGAAAGATTTAGTCGGAACAAAGACAGCGCCTCTGGCGGCTGAAGTTCCTATACCAGACGATAAGGACGCAAAGAGCGTAGCGCTCCGTTCGATGGTCCGCAATATGCAGAAATAAGGAGAGAGAAAAATGGCAGCAGTTGAAATGAGCACATTATTCCCTAGAGAGTTAGTCTCTGAAATGTTTAGCAAGGTTAAAGGACATTCTTCCCTTGCTCTGATGTCGGCAGAAGAGCCGGTGCCCTTCGTTGGAAAGGACGTTTTCACGTTCAATTTCTCCAGCGATATCTCGGTGGTTGGTGAATCCGGACAGAAGCCTGCAGGTGATGCTGCAGTTACTGCAGTTACGATCAAACCGATCAAGGTTGTTTATCAGGCTCGTGTTTCGGATGAGTTCATGAAAGCATCTGAAGAAAAGAGAGTTGACATCCTGTCCAACTTCGCAGACGGCTTCGCAAAGAAGGTCGGCGCTGGTATCGACAAGATGGCTCTGCACGGCGTAAACCCTGCAACCGGTTCCGCAGCTTCCGGAACGATCGGCAACAACTACTTCGACTATGTATGCGCAAGCACAGCGATCACCTACAATGCATCCACGCCTGATGCAAATCTTGAGAGCGCTATCGCAGTTCTTGAAACAAACGAGTACGCTCCGACAGGCATCATCCTTGCTCCGACCATGAGAAGTGCTCTCGGCGCAATGACCAATTCCGCAAACGGCTTCAAGTATCCGGGCTTCCAGTTCGGTGGCGTGGCTGATCTGGGCGGCGTTCCGGTTGATTCCAACATCACTGTTGGTTCCGGTACCGGTTCCAATGACAGAGCACTCGTTGGTGATTTCAGCGCGTTCCGTTGGGGCTTCGCTGAGGAGATCCCTCTTGAGGTTATCGAATATGGTAATCCGGACGGCGGATCTTATGATCTGAAACAGGTTAACCAGGTTCTGCTTCGTGCAGAAGCTTACATCGGCTGGGGCATCCTGGATGCTAACGCATTCTGCCTTGTATGCAAGGATGGCACACCGATCGTGACCGGCTAATGAACACTTACAGAAACAAGAAGACAGGGGCTGTAATTGAGATTCCTTCAGAATTTGGCAATACAGAGGTGTGGGAGAAGATCTCTCCCACTCCTGCTGCCAAACCGGTCAAGGCAGAGCCGGTGAAGGAGGAAAAGGCTGAAAAGTCGAAGACAACGGCCCCGAAGAAGACAACCACGGCAAAGAGGACGGCGAAAAAATGAGCGATTATGCAACAGTACAAGATGTAATTGATTTGTGGCGGCCACTGTCACAGGACGAACAGACCAAAGCGACGAAACTGATTCCGCTTGTATGCGATGAGATCAGGACCGAGGCGAACAGAGTCGGCAAGGACTTTGATGTCTTGGTTACAGCCGACACTGCGCTTGCATCTGTTGCAAAAGAGGTCACTGTCGATGTGGTTGCAAGGATCTTGAGACAGTCAACGGATGGAGATCCTATGACACAGGAGAGCCAGGCGGCGAATGGCTATTCGTGGTCCGGGACTTACGCAGTCCCCGGCGGAGGAATGGCAAATGCGCTGATGAGGAATGATCTCAAGCGGCTCGGGTTACGCGGTCAGAGATATGGAGTGATTGAGTGGTATGGGCAGAATTAAAGGCGTTTCGGTGGTCCTACATGCAAGGACAATAGATGAATATGATCCGCTCGGAAATCCCATTTACAAGACAACGGACACAACTGTCCATAATGTCTTGTGGAATGTTACAACGGCGGATGATCTGATTGATTCAACGCGGCTCGAAGGCACTCAGGAGCTTTACACTCTGGCGATCCCGAAGGGCGATCAGAACACTTGGCTCGAAAACACGGTCACATTTAACGGAAAAACATTCCATTGTTACGCGGAGAGCGAGGGAATCGAGGCGCTCACGCCTCTGGAATGGTGCAAGAAGGTTTTCGTGGAGAGATACGATGGCTAATCCGAAGGTAAAAGTGGTGCTAAACAGGGCAGGTGTCCGGGAGTTGTTGCTTTCTGATGAAATGATGGCTGCATGCAAGGCGGCGGCACAGACGATCCAGAGCAATTACGGAAAAGACACGAGGCTTGACGAGTATCGCGGAAAAAACCGTGTGAACGTGTCAGTTGTGGCAGATTTTGAAGAAGCAGCCACTAATAACGATCTTTTGAAGGCGGTGCACGAATGATAGAATTGACAGTTTTGAAACATTTGAAGGAATCCCTGACGGATGTAACCGTGACAACGGAAATTCAGCAGGGCATGGGTGATACCTTTGTCCTGATCGAGAAGACAGGCGGCGGCATGTCCGACAGGCTTTTCAACTCGAAGTTTGCTATTCAGAGCTGGGCCGGTTCTATCTATGATGCAATGGTCCTGAATGAGCGCGTAAAAGAGGCGATGCTCCTGCTTCCATCCGTCAAGGAAGTCACAGCATGCAGTCTGAATTCAGACTACAATTTCACAGATACATCCACCAAGCATCCCCGATATCAGGCGGTGTTTGATGTGGTCCACTATTAAAAACATAAGGAGAAAAGGCTATGTCAAGTTTGAACAATTCCAGTAATGTTACAGCTGCGAAGCCGAACATCACGGGTGCGATCTACCGTGCTCCGTTGAGCACTTCGCTTCCGACAACTGCTGACGAGTCTCTGAACGTTGCGTTCAAGTGCCTGGGCTATCTTAACGAAGACGGCATCACGAACAGCAATACGAGAGAATCCGATGCATTCAAGGCATGGGGTGGAGATACTGTTCTGACAAGCCAGACGAATTACACCGACACATTCAACATGAAGCTCATTGAGTACTTCAACAAGGATGTGAAGGCTACCGTCTATGGCGAGACGAACGTCTCCGGTGCTATTGAGTCCGGTATTACCGTAACGGCTAACAGCAAAGAGCTCACTTCCTATGCTTGGGTAATCGACATGATCATGCGTGATGACACGCTGAACAGAATCGTTATCCCGAGCGGCAAGGTTTCCGAGGTGGGAGACATCACATATTCCGATTCCGAGCTCGTTGCTTATGATGTAACGGTTACGGCATTCCCTGATTCAAGCGGCAATACTCATTATGAGTACCTGAAGGCAGCTCCGATCGTGAGCTAATAATTTACGGCAGAGGTGGCAGATATGTTAGAAGGCAAAACAAAAAACGGGTTCAAGTTTGCGATTGACGAAAGAATCCTTGATGACTGGCGCTTGCTTAAATTTGTGGCATTAACTGAATCAAAGGATCCTTCCGAACAGGTGCGTGGAGCATCACAGCTTGTGGAGCTTCTCCTGAGCGATAAGGAAGAGGATCTGATGAAATTCATTGCCAAAAAGAATGGCGGCTATATTCCGGCGACAGCAGTGACAGAAATCATCACGGAAATCCTGACATCGGTGCGCGAATTAAAAAACTCGTAATCCTCGGAGAGATGGTAAATCTTGACGAGGACTCCCTCATTTGTGATTTTGCTGAAACCTATCATATTCTGGACTACAAGCGGCTGCCGCTTTCCCTGGCGGCAGTTCTTGCTTGTGGCCTGAGTAATGACAGCAGGATCAAGCGAAAGGCTGCAGACAGAAGACTGACCATGCAGGAGGCGCTTCAGGCGGCTACGGTCGACAAACTGTCGCAGTTATTATGGACGAAAACAAAAGACGCGGAGCGTGGCAGAAATGCTCCGAAATCAATTCTTGATGCATTAGAAAATCCTCCGGAACAGAAGAACAGGGTGTTCAGCAGTGTTGAATCGTTCGAGAGACGGAGAGAGCAACTCATGAGGTCATGACATGGCAACTGAATTAGCAAAAGCTTATGTCCAGATTATTCCATCAGCGCAGGGCATTGGAAACGGAATATCAGATGTCTTGAGTGGTGAGGCGGAGAAAGCCGGTGCCACTTCGGGCAAAAAGTACAGTTCTGCATTCAGCGGAGGCGTAAAGACTGGTCTGAAGGCGGTCGGAGGAGCGGCAGTGGCTGCAGCGACAGGCGTGGCGGCTCTTGGGTCTTCCATCGTCACAGGCGCAAAAGAAGCCGCCGCTTATGGCGATAATGTTGACAAACTGTCTCAAAAAATCGGCATTTCTGCTGAAGCATTCCAGGAATGGGACTATGTATTTTCACAGAATGGGGCAGATATAGGCATTTTGCAGACAGGCATGAAAAAACTGTCCGACACGTTCACGGATGCGGAAAATGGATCCGATTCGGCGATCGCAAAGTTTGACGCTCTCGGAATCTCCGTGCAGGACCTTGCAGGCTTGTCGCAGGAAGATATCTTCTCGACAGTTGTCGCACAGTTGCAGGAAATGGAGCCGAGTGCGGAGAGGACGGCTATTGCTGCCGATCTGCTTGGCAAATCTGCAACGGAGTTAGGTCCTCTTTTGAACAGCACTGCTGCCGAGACGGAAGCATTAAAGCAGCAGGCGCATGATCTGGGCGCGGTTATGTCAGATGATGCGGTTTCTGCATCGGCAGCGTTCACGGATTCCATGGACAACCTGTCCAGAGCGTTCGGCGGTGTCAAAAATCAGATCATGTCGGACTTCATGCCCGGACTGACAGACATTACAAACGGCATGGCGGATCTCCTCGCAGGAAACGAGGGCGCAACAGAGCAGATCACAAGTGGTTTTGAACAGATAAGCCAAGCGATTTCTGCGGCGGCTCCTCAAATTGCGACAGGACTGACCACTCTCGTCTCTTCCATCGCAGAAGTTGCTCCGGAGATCATGACAGGTCTCGTTCAAGGCATTACAACTGCCCTTCCGCAGTTGGCAACGGCAGCAGGCGAGGCTATTCCTGAATTGGTAACGGCGATCCTGACTTTGCTCCCGACACTCGTTGATACGGGACTTCAAATAATCACGAATCTTGCATCTGGAATCGCGCAGGCTCTGCCCGAATTGATTCCGCTTGCGGCAGAGATCTTGGTGGAATTGGTTAATTCGATCATTTCCAACATTCCTCTGCTCGTATCGGCGGCAAATGACCTTGTGGTCGGACTTATGGACGGAATTATGCAGGCTCTGCCTATTCTGATAGGCGCTCTGCCGGATATCATCACCGGAGTCATCGATGCACTGCTGCAGTCGCTCCCGATTCTGATCCAGGGCACCATTCAGCTCGTGACAGGACTCGTCCAGAATCTTCCGGCGATCATTCAGGCGCTTATTGAAGCGGCACCGCAGATCTTATTCGGAATCATCGGTGCATTGCTTGAAAATACGCCTCTTTTGATAGAAGCATTCACTACATTGTTTACATCGCTTGCGCAGGCCCTGCCTTCAATCGTGATGGTCCTTGTGCAGTCGATTCCGCAGAGTTTTGTCGAGATCGGGAATGCATTCATGGGTCTGTTGCCGATTCTGACGGAGACATTCACACAGATAATGACACAGTTGGCTCCTACCTTTGCACAGCTTGGAACAGCTGCACAGGGGGCATGGGAGGCAATCAAGAGTGCGTTTGAAAATGTCGGCACATGGATGAAAACCAAGTTTACAACAGCGGTCAACAATGTAAAGACCGTAGTAAACACACTAAAAACATACTTCAAGACGGTTTGGGAATCCATCAAAAACGTGTTCTCGGATGTAGGCTCGAAGTTTTTGTCAGTTGGTCAAGGAATTGTGAGCGGTATCCAAAAGGGTCTATCGAGTTCGTGGGCAAACCTCAAGGCGTTCCTTCAGAAAGCCTGTGGAGATTTGATTGCACTTGCAAAGAGAATCCTCGGCATCGGCTCTCCGTCAAAGGAATTTGCGGATCAGGTTGGTCAGTGGATCCCTGCAGGTATCGCTGAAGGTATTAAGAACAACATCAAGGTCCTGAATAATGCCATCAACGGAATGACAGGTGACATGCTCCAGACGAGCGTGAGCGGAACGATGGAGACCATCAATTCTGTTAATTACGTTCCGTCCGGGACTGTTGGAAGCGAAGGCGGCAACATCATCATCAACAATGACATCAAGGTCAATGGCGCGGAAGATCCTGAAGCGTGGACACGGACCTTTATCAGCACTCTCAAGAGAGAAGCGAGGATGGCATAAATGGCAATAATCAAGCAAACGGCATTATCCATTACAAATACAAGCAATGTCCTCACAATGACATGGAAACTTGGGGATTTTTACAATTCACAGGAGGCATATTGGAGCATTGACGGGCAGGGCGTTATCACAACATTGCTCGGAACGGATACATCGGTTTCCTACACGATCCCGGTTGCGAATTATTTTCCGAACACGGAGAAAAAGCTGGCATCAGTTACGATCGCGGTGCGCGGAATTGTCAATGGCGTTGCCGGCGCTTGGGTGACTTCGACATATAAGTTTGTGGCTCCGAATCCGCCTGTTGTAAGCAAGCAGACATTGAAGTTCCTGTGGGCAACGGACACTTCGTATATTGCCGGAAAAGGCGAGCCGAACGTGATCGATGTTCAGTATCAGAGAGTTGATTCCACAACGGCAACACAGAATCAGGTTGTATGGGGTACGGCTCCATCTTCTTTTAATTTCACGGATGTCACAGGGCAAGCTGCATCGGGATATGTATCTTATACAGAGACTAACTATGTCGAGTGGTTCAGGTGCTGTTCTCGTGGTCTGAATGGTCAGAGTGCATGGGTTTATGCGTATCATGTAAATGCAATGCCGTACGCCGCGACGGATCTTGTCGCAAAGGCAAAAGGCCAAAATGTTACACTCACGTGGAAAGCGACGTCGTCGGCTGAGCATCCGCTTGACTATCAGCAGATACAATATTGTTATGCGACGCCAACAGCGGCAGACGCAAAGGGCGTCCCGCTTTGCCCGGTTGGGGTAACTTGGACGGTTGGCGAAAATAACATCGTGCCGAAAGCAACTAAGGCGACATTTCCCATAACACAACTGCCGCCGGTTGACAAGTGCTTATTTATCAGAATTGCATCTATCAGTGAAAGCAATACGGCGTATTCGGATGCAATATTTGCGATGGCGGGATCTATCACGGCGCCGACATTGTCCAGCGTGGTAGCAGATCCCATCACTAGGACGACAGTATTAACATTTACAGATAATTCTGCATGCGGATTAACAAAAATGGCTTGCGTCACATCTGCGGGCAGAGTCATGGGTACAGTCGCGCATGGCGTCGCGAGTATAACGGTCGCTGGCATACCGACGTCTAAAACACTGTTCGGTATCAGGGCGTTCGTCGGTTCGGCTGCGTCAAAACCTAGCATGAGGTCAGACGATACGTTCTTAACTGCCGGAAATGTGCCGCTGGCGCCGACAAACGTTTCAGTCGTGGCGACTGAAAGAGACGGTGTTGCAGAGGTTTCATGGTCGATTCCTTGGACGGATGCGGAAGGTGCCGAGATTTCATGGGCAGACCATGACGACGCATGGGAAAGCACAAAACAGCCTGAAACATTTGCCATTGACCAACGTGCAACATGGTGGAATGTGGCAGAGTTGTCACAGGGTGTAAATTATTACTTCAGAGTACGACTTAAAGATACATCGGATACCTACTCACCGTATTCGAGCATGGTATCTCTGTCATTTGCATCTGCTCCTGGAAAACCTGTTCTGACAAGTTCGGCAGTGGCAATTCAGCCGGGGGAATCCTTCCAGCTTGCGTGGACTTACGAGACCACAGATACCACGGATCAGGCGCTCGCTGTTATTTACGATGGCGGGACCGAGATTGCAAGGGTTGAGAATAATTCGCAGAGGATCAGCATAACTCCTGCATGGCTTTACGGATCGAGCCACAGTCTGACAGTCAAGACCACGTCAAAATCTGGTATGAGTTCTGCGGTTTCTGATGCGGTCACGATCACGGTGGCAGCAGCACCCTCAATCAGTGCGCTTGATACGTCAATCACATCAGGTATCACGAGCGGAGTTCTGACGGATCTGCCGATTGTCATGGAAGTGACAGGTGCAGGCGATGGCGGACGCACAACGATCAAGATCGAGCGTCTTGGTGATTACTTTGTCGAGCGTCCTGATGAATCCGTGACGGAAGGCTATGACGGAGAGACCATTTATGCTGTGGCATATAGCGGAGAGGTAGAATTGACCATCACAGCTGATGATCTGGTCGGATCGTTCGATGATGGCGGAAATTACAGGCTGACGGCTATTGTTCAGGATTCAGTAGGACAGCAGGCTTCCGCGTTCCTTGATTTTACGGTTTCATGGACGCATCAGGCGGAGGCTCCGACAGCATCCGTGGCACCAAATGCAACCAATTTAACGGCGAAGATCAAGGCATTTGCCCCTTCGTCCTATGTTTTAGGCGATACGGTGGACATTTACAGACTTTCTGCTGATAAACCGGAGCTGATCGTCAAGGGCGGAGATTTCGGTCAGTTTTACATTGACCCGTATCCTGCATCTAATGGCGGTTATAGATTCGTGGACGTTACAGCGAATGGTGACTATACAACCGCGACAGGAATCGCGTGGATAGACAAAGCCTGCAGCTTGACATTAAAAGACGCGATCATAGACTTCAACGGCGAGAGACTTGTGCTTCCGTATAATGTGGAGTTGTCGAGTTCATGGGAAAAGGACTTCACGGAAACGAAGTATCTGAATGGTCACATTGTTGGTGACTGGAATGCAGCGGTTTCAAGATCGGGGTCCATCAATGCGACACTGCCGAGGGGAGATGCCAGAATAGCAACGATCAGGGATCTCGCGGCATGGACAGGAATCTGTCACGTCAGAACACCGGACGGCTCCAGCTACTCGGCAAATGTGGAGGTCTCTGAATCGGCAAATTATTCTTCCAAGGCGATTAGCTACACGTTCAGCATCACTCGCGTGGACCCGGAAGGATATGAAGGTATAGACGAGGCAAGTGTATGATAAACTACGGAAACGGCATATCCGCGACATACTATGCGGCAAGAGTAAATCCACAGACATGGTCTGACTCGGAAGAGATCGAGGTCATGTCCGGGAGCATAACGAAGAAAGCAGGCAGTGATCTCGTTGTCTCGGCAGAGGTCACTGTCAGCGAAGATATTGGCACGGAATCATGGCTGCGTGTTTACCTGATCGCAGAACAGGACGGAGCAAAGGAGAGAGTTCCGCTCTTCACAGGCATTGCGTCCAGTCCTTCCAGGGACATTAAGGGAGAGAGGGAGACAAGAAAACTCGACTGCTACTCCGTTCTGAAGGTCGCAGCTGACATTCTTCTGCCGGTTGGATGGTTTGCTCCTGCAAGGACTAACAGTGGAGAGCTGATCAGGATCCTCTTGTCGGATCTGCCGTGCCCGGTAGAAGTAGACGAAGGTGCGCCAAACATCATTTCTTCGTTTGTGGCAGGGAATAATGATTCCAAACTGTCAGTGGCGCAGGACATAGCGGAAGCGATAAATTGGCAGATCAAGGTGCACGGAGATGGATCCGTTCGGATCTGTCCGAAGCCACTCACGATCTCCGGAACATTCGACAATATAGAAAATGACATAATCGAGACATCAGTTACTGATAATAGGGATATCTTCTCGGTACCGAATGTTTTGAGGGTTACGCTGGGCGGATCTGCAGCAACTGCGAGAGACGATGATCCTGATTCTGTCTATTCGACAATAACTCGGGGACGCGAGGTCTGGCAGAACGAAGACGCGAAGCTGGCAGCAGGTGAGAGCCTGGGTGAGTACGCAGTCAGAAGGCTCAAGGAATTACAGAATCCATCTCGGAAACTCTCATACACGAGAAGATTTCAGCCTGATGTGGATGTCAATGACCTTGTATCGATTATTTATCCAAAACAGAGCATCGGTGATGTGTTCAGGGTACAATCACAGACCATTGAATTGTCGCACGGAGCAAAAGTGAAAGAGGAATCCATAAATGAATAGTCAACAGGAATTGCTTGATGCTATCAATGCCATAACAGAGAACAAGGACAAGTCCTTTGATACTCCGGCAACCGTTCTGCGTGTAGATGGTGACACGGTATGGGTGCATATAGACGGAGGAGCAGACGAAACGCCTGTCAGAAAGACCATCAATTGTGAACAGGGGCAGACCGTTCAGGTCAGGATTGCAAACGGATCGGCATTCCTTGTCGGCAACGCGTCGGCACCACCAACGGATGATAAGACAGCGAATGTGGCTCATTTTGTTGCGGAACAGGCTGATATAAAAGCGGTAAAGGCAGAGGAGACAGCCACAGAGGTCAAGGCAACTGTCGAGGAGTTAGAGGTTGAAGTTGATGGCAAGGTAGATGTCGGCACATCGAACATTCAGCATCTGTCCTCTACCATGTATCAGAATGCGAATGGTGTAAACATTTACAATGATGAGTTGGCTGTTGGTGATTCGTATGCTCATATAGACGGAGATAGTTTTGACATCAAAGAGGCTACAACAGCGGGGACTATTGATGATGCGAATGATACAGTAATTGCGAGTTTTGGGCAATCAGTTACTGTTGGCTCAAGGAAATCAGGCTCAACTGTTGGAAATTATAGTCAAGTTTTTGGGTGGAATTGCGAGGCTATAAAAGATTATGCTCATGCAGAGGGGCATCAAACCTATGCTTGGGGCAAATATTCTCACACAGAGGGAAGATTCTCATATGCAGATGGTGATTATGCTCATGCAGAGGGGTGCAATACAGTTGCAAGGGCGTATTGTCATGCAGAAGGCGAAGAAACACTTGCTAATGGAGAGCATTCTCATGCAGAGGGGTACGGAACAGAAGCATATGGACTTGCTTCGCACACAGAAGGGGAGCTTTCAAGGGCAAATGGAAGCAATGCTCATGCAGAAGGAAGTTCAACATTAGCAAGCGGAGCCAATTCCCATGCGCAGAATTCTTACACAATTGCAGCATCGACAAGTCAGACTGCAATAGGAAAATTTAATGTTTCAGATTCAAATGGCACATATGCGCTAATTATTGGAAACGGAACAGATACCGATGCCCGTTCCGATGCACTCCGCGTCAAATGGAATGGCGATGTAATAGATGGAAGTGGCAATAAAATATCGCCAACTATCCTTATAAGCACAACCATTTCATCATCCACAACATCATATACCTTTACCGATAATCGCATAACAGCAGACTCAACGGTTGAGGTATTCGATGAGATAGACGGTTTTGAATATATCTCATGCGTGGCATCGTCAGGAAGTTGTGTAATAACTTTTGATGCACAGAGTACATCTCACAAAATCAAACTGTTTGTATGGTAAAGAGGAGGAGACATGGCTTTTTATAGGGCAAGAAAAGCAAGCGGTGGCGGTGGCGGTCAAACTGCATCAGGCTCGTTGACAGCCACAACCACTCTACAAAATATATCTTGTGGTTTCAAGCCAAAGCAAGTGTGCGTTTATAGAACGGCAAATCAATACCAAACTGCTATTTATGACGAAAATAACAGCACTACTCAATATAAAGCCATTGCAACATCGTCAGGTATTAGTTATCAAAATCTCGGTGCCGGATTTCTCGGTTTAGACATCACAAATGATGGTTTTTCTGTCAAATGTGTTAACTCAACTGTTTACACAGGAGCGTATAACTATTTTGCTATGGGGTAAATTGATATGTTATGGGGATATGTGATTTTGGGCGTTTGTTACATTGTGGAAACTGTTTTGTTTATCTTAATAGCGAGAGACTTATTTAGAGGAGGTAGAAAATGAAAATTGACTGGAAAAGAAAATTAACATCAAGAAAGTTATGGTTATCGGTAGCAAGTTTTGTATCTATGCTTTTAGTTGCGCTTAACTTTACAGACAGCCAGGCGTCGCAGATCGCTGCTCTTATCATGGCGGGCGGTTCGGTTTTGGGCTACTGTATCGGCGAGGGCCTTGCAGACAGCGGACATATCGGAGAACAGTAAATGCCTAGTTACGTTGATGTCATAAACCGGGCCTTAACAGAGGTCGGGATAACTGAATACCCGCCGAACAGTAATAACGTCAAGTATAATACACTGTTTTACGGGAAAAAGGTTAGTGGCGCAGCTTATCCGTGGTGCTGCACGTTTATCTGGTGGCTGCTACATAGCAGCGGCGTGCCGGTATTAAAAACTGCGTCGTGTATGGAAATGGGCGACTATTTCAAAAAGCAAGGCCGATGGTATACGACGCCGCAGGTCGGTGATCTTGTTTTTTTCAAGTTTAAGACTAATGCAAGATGGACTAATCATATCGGCCTTGTAATAGCGGTGCGAGGAAACGAGATAACGACGATTGAGGGTAACACAAGCGTTAATTCTGATGATAACGGCGGAGCTGTGATGAAAAGAAAACGCAGTTCAAATATTGTAGGATTCGGAAGACCGGAGTATGATGATATTGAAGAGCCGAAGGAAACAACAAAGCCGATCCTGAAGCGTGGAGACAAAGGAAAGTATGTCAAAGCGTGGCAGGAATATCTCATGAGCTGTAACATCGATATCGGGAAATATGGAGCCGATGGAGACTTCGGACCATTTACTGAAAGAGCGGTCAAACTATACCAGCGTATCAAAGGACTCCCGGTGACCGGGATCATAGACGATGATGATTGGAATTCAGTCGGAAAATAAGGGGATAATATGGAAGATTTCGTAACAAGAGTGGAGCATCAGGAATTCGCAAAACGGATAGATGAAGAAAACAACAGGCAGAATCACAGACTTTCAGTCCTGGAAACAGGGCAGGCCCAGATCGGAGAGCTTGTCTCTTCCGTGAAGGTGCTGGCAGTGAACATGGAAACCATGTCCAAAGAACTGTCAAAGCAGGGGGAACGGTTGTCGGAGATCGAAGGCAAGCCCGGCAAGCGTTGGGACACCGTGGTTGCTTGTATTCTGACAGGCATTGTCGGATTCCTGCTTAATATGCTCTTATCGGGCATCTGGAAATAGGCCTTACCGTATCCATGTTTCATTCTAATACTTCCTTTGGGGGAGCAGTCAGTGCCCCCTGGCTGTTCCTTCCCGGAGGAAGAAAAGTTGCAATTCTACCGAGAGTCAGTTACAATTTTCATGTGGCATTTTTATGCGCCAAAAAAAGTTAAGGCATCAAACACTTGGGAATCCGCAATTTTGCAAGGCATCACACACTTTGGGTGCGTGCAGGAGCGTTTCGCAAGGAATCACAAAGGCATCAAAACCAGCCTCAAACACTGATAAATACTGAAAGTTTGTTACCGGTCTGCGGCATCAAAAAATAGCACCGAAAACCGTTTTAATCAGCGGAAATTCGGTGCTTTTTTCATTTCTAGTCCCATTTTTCGCCACTCCGTGAAACCCGTGAAACATGCATAAAATCGTTTGCGTTTTTCTCGCAAGGTATCACATAGGCATCAAACACTTTTACTCCGTAGGCATCACACACTCATAATCGAGAAGGTTAATCGTGCGCAGGAGTTCCTCTTCGGAAACATGCGTATATACGCGTTCCGTGATGTTGTCCGGGGTATGTCCGAGGATCAGCTTCAGCGGCAGCAGTTCGGCTCCGCATTCCCTCATTCTGGACGTGAATGTGTGCCGCGTATCATGTGCTGTGTGCTCTCCAAGGCGGCAAAGAGCCTTGTTAAATCCATTATGGCTAAATTGTATAGGCTCGCGCTTAAAATCGCTTAAAATCGAAAATACAGCGTCATGGATAGGTATGCTTCTGACGGAGGCTTCGTTCTTTGCCTTCTGAAGACGGATCATTCTTGCGTCAAGGTCGATCTGATCGGGGGTAATGGTCCGCAGTTCCTTTGTTCTCATGCCGGAATAAAGCAAAATAAGCGCAACCTTGCAATACCATTCGTCCGCCTGCTGCCAGAGGGCCGAGATCTCGTCCGGAGTAAACAGTTCCCGACTAATGGTCGGAGCGACAGTATTTGATTTCAGATATTGGCTCGGATTCTTGTCAACGATTTCATTCCGGAGCGCATAATCGAATACCTTGTGACAGACCGTCTTGATCTCTCTCTGCTGTGTTGTGGTGCATGAATCGATACATTTCTGCATGTGGGCGGCCTTAATGCTCCGGATCGGCTGGTCAGCGATCGTCTCCAGAAACCGGAACGCTGATCTGTAATTGTGCGCCCTCGCCTCGGAAAAGTCCTTCTTGGCTTCCTCATAGCACTGTCTGAAGGTGATCTTTGCGGTCTCAAGGTCAAAAGGGTTGTCATTGTAATCCGCCAGAGCCTTCATCGCTTCCGCTTTTGTCTTGTAATATCCCAAAACCTTGCGGATCTGTTTTGAGCGTTCGAGGACAAAGTCAGTCTCATATCCGACAGTGATCCTGACGCAATATGGCTTCCGCCTGTTTCCGGGCATCTTGGAAATGGATCCATAATTTGGTGGGAGTTTCATGTCATGCTTCCTCTTTATATTTCACAAACAACCGTATTCTCGGACGAGTAATGGTTTCCTTCTGCGTGACAACGTTCTCGTCCTCAAACATCGCATAAACCTTCTCAAATGCGTGGCCCTTGATTTCTGCGATCTGGTCCTCGTCATAAACGATCCCGACAAGGCTGCCATTGATGCAAACCATCGCATATTCGTTTTTGTAAACATCCCGGAACACACGGAAGACGATCTCTGCGCCCTTCAGGTCCATGTCCTTCATCTTCACGCTGTTGGCTTCCGCTTCCTCTATTCCATGAACAGTCACGCGGAAACGCTTGAAGCCCTTGAAACCGCTTGCCCTTGTGAATGTCGATTCCATGATCGGCTCCGGAGCAGCTGCAGGTGCCTTCTGTTTCTTCTTAAATAAACTCATTATTTATTTCCTCCGTCCATTCCATACATCTGATCCATTGTTACGCCGTAATACTTCGCCAGTCGGTATAGCGTGTCAACATCCGGCATGGATCTGCACTGTTCCCATGTGGCATAGGTAGTTTTTCCTATTCCGATTACTTCCCCGACTTCCGTCTGCGTCATTCCTTTTGAAATGCGTATTTCTTTCAGCGCACGGCTTATTCCCTGTCGGATCAGCATGTCATCATACATTCCAGCTTTTCCTTTTTTCTTCATGACGGTTTCCCTCCTTTGTTATTTCATTGTAACACATTTATCGGAGATAGTACGAAAAAAATGTACCATAATAAAAAAAATATATTGACAGTACGGAAATATCGTACTATATTATGTAGTAGGTACGGAAGATCCGTACCAAATATATGGTTAAGAAGTACGAAATTATCGTACGGAAAGGAGAAAAATAAAAAATGTTAGGAGCAAACATCAAGGAGTATCTTGCCGGAAACGGAATTAAGCAGTCGTTCCTGGTCGAGAAAACGGGGATTTCCTCTTCCAAGATTTCTGACATCTGCACCGGAAGACGGAAGGACATCAGCGCAGTCGAGTATTTCAAGATCTGCAACGCGCTCGGAGTAAACATGGAATATTTCTTCGAGGTAAACAAATAAGAAAAGGAGGAAGCAGCATGGTCGAAGTATTCAAAACCGACAAAAACGAAACCATCTATGCAGTGACAGGTGAAACCAAGAACACAACACAGATCCTGAAGCAGGTCGCTGCATACAAAAAAGAAAGCTTTGCGAGCGTAAAGAAAAAGTTTAAGAAGTTTGAGACCGGTTACATGATCCACAACAACGGAATGATCGAGCTTTACGCTGACAAGGCCAAAAAGGGAAGCACACCCTGCATGATCGTAAGAAGGTAATCACATGACAGTTAAGGAAGCGGCGAAAAAACTGAATTGGACGGAATTATTCCTCCGTGAAGCCATAGCGCAGGAGAAGGTTGACTTCGGGATCTGCGTGACTATGCCCGGCAGCAGTCGGAGGACATTCCGGATTAACGAGAGGAAGGTGGAAGAATGGATCAATGGGAAGAGGTCAACATCTGGAGTTACATCGGCCTGATCTTCATGGCGGTAACGAGTATCGGAATGCTGTCCTACGCAATTTGGATGTGCACTTGGTAAGAGGTGGACGCATGAGAGAAGCAATCATAATATCGGCAATTCTGATCCTGGCAGTGATCGTGTGGATGCCGAAGAAGGGAGGCAAAAGGTGACAAGGTTAGAGCTTTTGAAAAAAGAGCGCGAAGTGGTAAAGAATCTCCGGTGCTTATCCTTTGATGTTAAGGATGCGGCAGACGAGCATTACCAGACAGAGATCGATGCCATTGAAGTCTATGGCGCTCCGAACAGAGAAGTCGAGGAAGGAGGAAAGTCATGAGAGTGGGCGATCCGGAATACAAGCGGAAGCTGGACATGATCTCCATGATCCCATCCAACAAGATAGACGAGCACGATCTGAGTCGGATATCGGATGAGGACATGAGGGAGATCGAGAAGATACATCTCCGGGAATTGACGGAGCAAGCACAGAACATGGATGCAAACGAGCAGATGGCAACCGCAAGAGGCATCCGAATTGAAGTCCTATTCAATGCAGTGGGCGAATACATCACGGCACAGCAGGCACAGAACGCAATGATAGACAACGCAAGAAAAACAGGAGAATGAGAGGGGAAAAACAATGAAGGCAATTAACCTTTACGAGGTCGGAGATGAGGTAATGGTCAAGGCAGTGGTGACAGGCGTGACCATCGATCAGGGAGAAATTAAGTACCAGATTAAAAACGAGATCACAGGTCGCAACTATGAGCATCTGTTTGTGAACGAGCAGCTGTTTCCGAACAAAGAGGACGGTGATCCTAAATGAGCAAGTCACCGTGCCTTGGATGCGACAAGCGGTTTATCGGATGTCACGCCGAGTGCATCGAGTTCATTGATTTTCAGCAGAGGCGTACAGCCGAGCGAGACGAGATCCGGAGGCAGAAGAGGCTCGACAGTCTGACTACATTCTCGCAGTTGTCCTATCCCTCACGGAGACGGATGACAACAGTTGCGAGGAAGGCAAAGAAGTCGAGACCTGAAAGACCATCGCAGAGAGACTAAAGAAAGGAAGAGGTGAAACATGGGCACATTATTCGACATTACTGCTGAATTTCAGCAGCTGTATGAAATGGCAACAGATCCCGAATGTGATGAAGAGGTCTTTGCCGGAACACTTGAGGCTCTGACAGGAGAGCTTGAGATCAAGGCCAGCGGTTACACGAACGTGATCAAGCAGCTGGAAATGGAAGCGAAGCAGGCGGACGAGATCGCGAAGTCCTTCCAGGACAAAAAGAGGGTCCGCGAAAATCACATCAAACGCATGAAGGAAGCGCTCAAGGGAGCCATGGAGACGATCGGGGTGACGCAGATCGTTGCGGATCCATTCACAATCAAGCTTCAGAAGAATGGCGGCAAGGCTCCGATCGAGATCACAGGTGACGTTCCGCAGAATCTGATGCGGATCACTTATGAGAATGACATGGATCTCATCAGGGACTATCTGGAAAACCACGAAGCCGACTGGGGCCACATCGGAGAGCGTGGAACACACATTGTCATCAAATAATGTAAAACATCACCAAATTACATTAAATATCAACAAAGGAGGAATGAAACATGGCAATACCTGTTTTGGTGATCGGAAGATCAGGGAGCGGAAAGACATATTCGCTCAAAAACTTTAAGCCGGAAGAGGTCGGAGTGATCTCCGTGGAAAAGGGACGGCTGCCGTTTAAGTCGGCAATTAAGACTGTCCGAGTTCCGGCATTCAAGGATGCAGAGGCGCAGAACAGTGCAGCGGCGATCAATTCCGCAAAGTACGCATGGATCGAGCAGGTGATCTCGAAGAGCAAGGCTCCGTCCATCGTCATTGACGATTCGCAGTATCTTCTCGTGAATGAGCTTTTCGACAGAGCCAACGAGAAAGGGTACGACAAGTTTGTCAGCATGGCTGCTAACTTCCGCGATCTCATCCATTTCATTAATGACATGGAAGATGAAAACAAGATCGTTTACTTCCTGCACCACTCCGAGGCGGATGTGGACGGAAGGGAAAAGGTCAAGACGATCGGCAAGATGCTTGACGAGAAGCTGACGATCGAGGGGTGCTTTGACATCGTTATTTACTGCCAGGATCACAAGTTCTTTACGCAGAGCAACGGACAGAGCACTGCCAAATCTCCGGAGGACATGTTTGAGCTGGAGATCCCGAACGATCTGAAGGAAGTTGATGTCGCGATCCGTGAGTATTACGGAATGAAGTGAGGTGATGAGTATGAGATATGAGGAAATATTTATAACTCCATTAATGGCTTCAAATCTTCTTGAAAACAATAATACCAATAGAAGGTATGAGCCTAAAAGAGCTGCTGCTTATGCCAAAGATATGATGAACGGAAAATGGGAATTAAACGGCGAAGATATAGAGATATCGAAGTCTGGCAAATTAAAAAACGGACAGCACAGATTAAATGCAATTATTATTGCCAATATTCCGGTCAAAATGGGCGTTAAGTTTGATGTGCCTGATGAAGTAACTATATATGACAGAGGCAGAGGCAGAACAACCGCGGATATATTTGCAATGAGAGGCATGGATTATGAAATATCATGTCAGGTAGTTATATCAATGGTGAGATTACATTTCACCTATGCTCACAGCACAAACAATGTTTCTGATAATGATGTGTATGATTTTATAAGGAAACATGAAAACTCGATACGCACAGTATACAGCTTAATTACTAATAAACAATCAACTAATCAAGGAACAAGAGTTAATTGCAAAAATGCCACTATTTTATTAGGCGTTTTTTATGCGGTAGAAGCAGGAATAGAAACAAGTATTCTTGATGATTTCTTGAGAGTTGTGAATACTGGGTTACCTGATTCGCTTAATCAAAGCGCAGCATTAGTATTGCGCAATGACATTATATCTGGAGCATTTAGGTTTCCCGGCACTCAAAGTAAAAAAGCTGGCGTAACAATGGTTGAAAAAGCAATATATGACTTTGTTAATCATTATCAGCGAAAGAAATCATATAAAGGAACAGTTGATAGGGTTTATTACAACTTATTTAAGGAGGATTAACAATATGAAAAAGTTCAAAGGCTATGATGCCGCAAGAGAGAAAGCAAACTACACAGGATCAACGCAGTTACCTGCAGGCGGTTATGTCGCAAAGGTGCAGGATGTGCGCTACGAGGAAGGCGAGAACGGCAATTCTGACAGAATAGTTGTTGCCTTCGACATCACGGAAGGTGAGTACAAGGACTTCTTTAAGAAGCAGTACGAAGAGAACACCAACGAGGATCGCAAGTGGAAGGGCAAGGCCACGATCTATGTTCCGAAGGATGACGGATCGGAAAGGGACGAGTGGACGCAGAACACGTTTGCCAGATGGACTGCTGCATTCGAGGACTCCAACGAAGGCTACAAGTGGGACTGGCAGGAAAAGAAGTGGAAGGGCCTGACTATTGGCGTTATCTATGGCGAGGTTGGCACCGTCATCGATGGCAGGGAAATCAAGTACACGGAGTGCAGGTTCCCTGCATCGGCCTCCGCGATCCGCGAGAACAAGTTCAAGCTTCCGAAGTTTAAGGCCAAGAACGGCTACACCGGAAAATCCAACGATACAACCTCCGCAAACGATTTTGTCTCCATTCCCGAAGGCGTTGAAGAGGAAATTCCCTTTTGACGCGTCTGGAGATCGAAGCGACGTTAAAAACGATGGAGATCCTTGTTGACACGAGGGAACAGGAAAGCGACAGGGCGCACAGAAGATATGAATCGTTTGGCGTTCCGTATCGCAAGCAAACTCTTGATTTCGGAGATTATACCTACAATTTCCTGTTCCCGGACGGTCACATGCTCCATGAGCCCGAGGAAACCGTCAAAGGTGACGCGGTGATTGAGAGAAAAATGTCGCTCACAGAATTGTCAGGGTGTTTCTGTCAAAGCAGAGATCGGTTTAAGGCAGAGTTCGAAAGAGCCAGCGCAAACAACTCTTCCGTGTATCTTCTCGTTGAAGATGCGACCTGGGAGAAGCTGCTCTCCGGCAACTACAAAACAAAGTTTAGTCCTGCCGCATTCATAGCGTCCCTGATCGCATGGTCCATCAGGTACAACATCAAACCGATCTTCTGCAGACACGAGACATCTGGCAAGGTCATAAAAGAGATCTTATATCGGGAATTAAAGGAACGATTGGAGCGCGGAGAATATGGCTGATAAGGGTTGGATTAAACTCAACAGAAAAATACAAGAACATTGGGTATGGGAAAACCCTGAACGATTAAAGGCTTGGGTTGATTTGCTCCTTCTGGCAGAACATAAGACGCATAGGAAGATGTGGAGAGGGAACATCACCGAATTTAAGCGCGGTGATGTGTGTATGAGTATCTCGAAACTCGCTGAACGGTGGGGTTGGTCCAGAAAAAAGACAAAACACTTTTTGGAACAGCTTGAGGAAGATGAAATGGTACAACTGAATGCACATCGGAACAGGACAACGATAACCATTGTAAATTATGCGTTTTATCAAAGTAGGGGTACAACGGATGGAACATCAAAAGGAACATCAAAAGATACAACGGATGGAACATCAAAGGATACATCAGAGGGTACATACCTAAAGAATGAAAAGAATGTAAAAGAAGAAAAAGAAAAGCCTGCGGCGCTTCCTTCGGAAGAGGATCAAGAGGACGATTACGATCCGGAGGATGACGGTCCTTGGTACACAGGAGACGAATTGCTTGAAATGTCAAAGAAGGGACTGATTTGATGCTTTATGAATTTGATAGAGAAGATGCGTTCCGCTTTGCCAGGCATATCGGTATCGGTACAAGGATGCGAGGTGACGAGCTGATTTTTTCCAAGTGTCCGTATTGCGGCACTTCGAGCAGTAAAGAGAAGTTTGCAATCAATTTAAGGACAGGGCAGTTCAACTGTTTCAGGGCCAGCTGCGGAGCGCATGGTAACATGATCGTTCTTTCGAGGGATTTTAATTTTCAGATCTCGGAAGAAGTTGACAGATATCTAAACCGGAACAATTACAATGGTCGGTTTAGGAAGTTTAAGGAAAGCCACAGAGAGAGTTCGGACAGGGCGATCGAGTATCTGGATAGCAGAGGCATTCCAAAAGAGATTTGCCAGAAGTATGAAGTAACGAGCAAGGAAGATCAGGAGAACATCATTGTTTTTCAGTTTAAGAATGAGATCGGAGAGCTGAAGTTCATCAAATACAGAAACGCGGACTTCCAGAAGGGCGTTGATAAGTCAAAGGAATGGTGCGAGAAGGACTGCATGCCGATCCTGTTCGGAATGAATCATTGTGAGGGATTCAAGAGACTCATAATCACAGAAGGCCAGATCGACAGTTTGTCCGTGGCGGCAGCAGGCATACCGAATGCGGTGTCAGTTCCGACAGGTGCGCAAGGCTCGACATGGGTGCCGCACTGCTGGGAGTGGGTGAATCAGTTCGAGGAGATCATCATCTTCGGAGACTGCGAGAATGGCAAGATCACATTGACAGAAATGATCCAGAGCAGATTCAGCAAGCGCCGGATCAGGATCGTCAGAATGGCAGACTACAAAGGATGCAAGGACGCAAACGAGATTTTGAGAGCTTATGGTCCTGCTGCCATTCGGGAGGCAATAGACAATGCGGAAGTTGTTCTGAATAAGAGGATCAAAAACATGGCAGAGGTGCAAGCGGTTGACTTTCGGACGATTCCGAAGATCAAGACGGGGTATAAGAAGCTGGACGAGATCCTGCATGGCGGTTTTTATTTCGGATATGTGATCCTGCTGACCGGCAAGCGCGGAAACGGAAAAAGCACACAGGCGAGCCAGTTCGTTGTTGAGGCCCTTGCGCAGAATTACAACTGTTTGATCTATTCCGGAGAAATGCCTGATTTCTATGTCAAGGCATGGTTGGATGGTCAGTTATACGGAAAAACACCACTCACAAACAGTCAAATTGACGAGTGCGAGAGATTCTATGACAACAGACTGTTCATCTACAACAACCAATTTGTCAAAACGGATGATGATGAAGATCTGCTGACGATCATAGAGGACACGATCATCAAGAAGGACATCAAGTTCGTGCTCCTGGATAACCTCATGACAATGATAACTGCGGATCAGAACGAGATGCTGTATCGGAAACAGTCGGAGATGGTCGGGAAGCTGGCGGAAATGGCGAAGGCTTATCAGTGCGTAATCATGCTGATCGCTCATCCGAGGAAAAGCAAAAACGAGTTCGAGAATGATGATGTTTCAGGATCTGCTGACATCACGAACAGGGTTGACGTGGTTATGAGTTATGACAGAACACCCGAAAAGGAACACCCGGAAGATAATCAGCGGACATTAAAGGTCACGAAAAACAGGACAACCGGCAAACTCGGAAAAGTGGAAGTGTTCTATTCAGAGGAAAGCAAAAGGATCTCGGATGTTCAGAACAGTTTTGTTCGTGAGTATCTGGACGCGGAAAAAGCGTTCGTGGATCCAGAAGAGGACGAGATGGAAGAGATTCCATTCTAGGAGGGGCAACATGGACAGAAAGAAAGCATATTACGAAGTGATAACAGATGCATGGAATCTCTTAAAGGATCATATGGACGGTGCTGATTTTGAAAAAGAGTATCAGCAGGTCAAGGATCTGGAAAAGAAGTACGAAGATAAGCCGGAGTTTGATTTCGCAAAGGACATGATCGTTAGTGTCATGACAGAGATCAACAGGCTGTATGGAGGTGTTGTGAATGGATGATTTGAAACAGAGAGACCTTCAGATCGGGGACAGGATCCACTGCAAGAATTGGAAAGATCTCCGGACAACTGCACTGCAGCTGTCAGCTGAAGGTTACGGAGTGGCAGTAATAGGCTTTGCAGATATGTCAGATGACATTCTGACGATCACTGATCTGCCGGAAGGGAGCAAAAAATCATGAAAAAATGGGGAGTGCTGATAATAGTAATTACTTTTTGCATTACATTTTGCAGGCCTGTTGAAGCCAGCGTCCTGACAAAGCGTGGCGGAGTTAATTACTACAAGGGGACAAAGGAGACTTATTACAACCTGGACATGACACGCATTTATGCGAAAGCAGATGCAAACTTCGGAACATGGCATAAGAAGTGGACGAGGGATGACGGAGTGAAGATGTATGGACCTTATGTGGTGCTTGCGGTACCGTTTGATGTTTACCCATACGGAACAACAGATATCCCTTGCTCGTTGGGGCTCGGAATCGCACTCGACACGGGAGCCTTCGCGGAGTCCTGCAAAAACCAAATTGATGTTGCCGTGAATTGGTAGAAGGGAGTGATGAAGAGTTGAGACGAATAAAAGGATTAAGAGGCTTCTGGGATCGCATAGAAGAGGCGGTCGGCAGATCGGGCCTTACAAAAGCAGAAATCACGAAGCGGATGCATGTTGAGCGCAAGGCCCTGTATCGTGGCCCGGATGACAGAGACATGAATTGTCTGTATGTCGCAAGGTTTTGTGCAGTAACAGGAACGGATGCGAATTGGCTGCTCGGGTTGAAGGGAGCAAACGAATGACAGGGCAGATAACATTGGCTGACGTAATTCAGGATCAGTTCTTTGACAGATTCGGAAACAGAAGGCCGCTTCCGCCATGGGTGAATGAAAAGCGTTGCGGCAATTGTCAGTTTTGGGAGCTGCTGCCTGAATACGATCAGCCGCCGAACGGTTGGGGAATACGTGGGATATGCAATGGCTATTCCAGGTCGCAATATTCGACATCCCAAACAAGCTGCTGTCAGAAATGGAAGGGTAAAACACTATGAACAAAGAGCAGAACAGAGACCTGGCGATCCAGTGGGACATGGTCTGCAGGAAGCTGAAAGGCTCCGGCATTGACCTGGGCCACATCAAGATCGCAACGCATGAGAGTGCGGCAAGAAACTCTTATATCACAAGAAGAATCATGGAGGGCTTAAAGAATGGTTATCAGGTATGAGTTTGTGAAAAGCATGAACCGTAGCCGCCTTCCCGATCCGCCGGAGCCGATCGAGTGCAACGGAGAGTTCAACGCGGAGCGGTGTGATGGCTGCAGTGAGTATGACGAGTGCAAGCGGATCGCAGAGGGGGAAGATGCAGAATGATTAAATCCTACGAATTACCAAACGGACGCAAAATGACCGCGGATTTTGATGAAAACGGCATAGCCAAAATTACCGAACAAGCATTGGATAGCCTTATCTGCGAATTAAATGAATATGCGGAACGGCAGAAATGTGAAAACTGCAAGATACTTGAATTGCTTGTTGGTTTTGAATTGGAAACTATCTGTGAAGATGATGACAAGGACTTTGAATACTGCGAAAACAACTGTAATTTCAAAGCACCGACAAAAGAGTGTTACTTACATTGGGAGCAGATGCGAAAGGAGAGCGAATGACAACACTTGAGAAGATAAGAGCAGAGATCGAGCAGATAAAGCCTTATGAATTGCCTTGCGACAAAAGAACGCCCGAACGCATAAGGGATATGGCTGTTGAGATAGTCGAGAAATACGCAGAGCAAGAGCCGACAATAAGACCGTCATTCAGTTATACGACAGAAATCAAGGCTGATGATGAACAGTTGGAAAGGTTGCAAGGCATACTGAATGGTGAAATGGTTTTAAGGTTAGAGCAAGAGCCATGCGAAGATGCCGTAAGCATAGACGTTATTATCGAATGGTTAAAGTCAAAAGACTTAATAGGACTGAGTAGTCAAGAGAAAAATGCAAGGAAAGAATTACAAGCATTAGTTAGCGTTCAGACAAAGCAAGAGTGTGAAGATGCCGTAAGCAGGCAGGCAGTATATGAAATACTTGGGGGAAACTGGAATACGGATTTTCTTCATTCGGAAGTCGAGCAGTTGCCGAGCGTTCAGCCAAAGCCTATTGAGTGCGAAGATGCCGTAAGCCGAGAAGCGGTGCTTGAGATAGCAAAACAACATACACTCACGAATGATTATTTGGCTATACAGAGTTTACCGCCCGTCAGACCGCAAGAGCCAAAGACAGGGCATTGGATAACAACAAGAACTATTATGCACGATGGTGAATATTATTGTGATAAATGTAACTGTGATTCACCTCACAACGAAAAATGGGATTATTGCCCTAATTGCGGTGCGAGAATGGTTGAGCCACAGGAAAGTGAGGAAGTATGAATTGCAAATGGATAGTCCGAGAGGGCAGAGGCTTTCCGTTTTGGGCATATACAACGTGCAAGAGCGGTTTTAATCCATTGTCAAGGATAAGCAAGGTCGAACAGATAAAGCCATATTATGATGGCAGACAATGCCCGATATGCGGTAAACCGATAGAGTGCAATATAGAGTTATTGGCGGAAAGTATAGAGATAGTGGCAGAAAGTGAGGATAAGGAATGAAAATCAAAACAACAGTAACAGAGATAGAATGTACGGCTAATGAATTAAGACAGAGCAATGCTTTGTCGGACGGATTTTACAATATGTTACGAGGGTGCTTTAACAACATGACTTCTGATTGTGACGATACCGAAGATGATGAGGAAGAAAGTAATGAATCTGTTTAGAACACCCATGTTGGAAGTGAGCAGACAACAGGAGCTGATTGAATGCCTGATTATCTTTGGGGCCGTGCTTCTGATTCTGCTCACCGGGCAGATAATCTACCAAATCGAGAGGAGGTGGCAGAATGAACGATCCAAGAGAACCGGAAGACATAATCGTAAGGATAAAACAAATCATTAACTCGTGGAGAAAGTTTGACGATAATGACAAGTTCTCCATGTATGACAAAAACTTTACGGCACGATGCATTCTTGCCGAGATATTAAGACTTGTGGAGGGAGGAAAATGAACACCAGCGTTTTGATTTACAGCTGCGATAAATACTCGGATGTATGGGGACCATTTTTCACCCTGTTCTTCCGGTATTGGGACTGTCCGTATCAGGTTTATCTGTGCACGGAATCCGAGCAATGCCTGATCCCCGAGGTCAAGACGATAAACGCCAACGGCACTTGGACAGAGCGGATGCAGAAAGCGGTCCGGGAGATCCCGACAAAGTATGTGATCGGAATGTGTGAGGACATGTTCTTCCGGAGACCTGTCAGGCAGGACATAATAAACAACTGCGTAATGTATATGGAGCATGACCACACGATCGGGTGCTTTAACTTCGAGAAAGAGGCTGATCCTGATGTGGAGCTGGAGAAAAGTCAGTACCTTGATTTTGGCAGAAAACCAAAAGGTAACTATTTCCAAAAGAGTTGCCAGCCGACATTGTGGCGAAGGACGTACCTGGAGAAGCTCCTGAATGGCAAGATGAGCCCATGGGAGTGGGAATGGACAGATGCGGAGTACACACTTGACCACTATGTCTGGAACGGATCAGCAGATAACCTTGCATTCGAGTATGGGTACCATGGCAGAAAGTGGTTTGGAATCCAGCAAGGGAAATGGGTTCGGGATGATGTCGAACCGTTATTCAGCAAAGAAAACATTGACATTGATTTGTCGGAAAGGGGTTGTGTTTAATGAGCAAAATACTAATCGGGACACCGTTCAAGGAATCGGCGCCTGATCTTTACATCAAATCACTTGTGGACATGATTATCTATACGCAGGCAGCAGGACATGAGATCAAGTACGTTGCGGAGCATGGCGGACTATATGATGCCAGGGACAGGATCTGTTCAAGAGCTATGCGTGGTAACTATGATTATATGCTTCAGATCGACAGCGACATGTCATTCCCTCCTGACGCTTTATGCAAGATGCTTGAGCGGAATGTTGACGTGATCTCCGGAGTGTATGTTGGAAAAGAGGAGAGCCACAAGCCAGTGCTGTTCACGGAGCTGCACAAGGACGATGAAAATGCAGGACCCTATTCCAGAAAGCACGGACTGAATGATCTGATGAAGGATGAAGTGTTCCAAGTGGTCGGAGCAGGTGCAGGCTTCCTGTTGGTTAGAGAACACATTCTGCGGCTGATGAAGATTCACATGCACGAATGGTTCCGTCCGTATGACGGACTAGGAGAGGACGTATCGTTCTGCCAGAGATGCACAGAGATGGGTGTCCCGATCTATGCGGACAATTCCTTTAAGATGGGGCACATCAAATACACGGAGTATGTCCTTGATGACTGGGACGGAACAGAGGATGAGGATCTGGACAAGCGCCGGCAGGAGATGCTGAACGGATAAGGGGGAAGACATGACAAGAAAAGAGTTGGAAAAGATATACTGGCTGAAGCGTGAGCTGAAGATGTGGGAAGACAGACTGCACGAGCTCGAGGCTGACATGTCACCCGATACGCCTGCTGCCGATGGTATGCCTCACAGCGTGACGAACAAGATCAACAGTCCGACAGAGGACAAGGCCATCATGATCGCGGATCACTACTCGATCATATCCGGCAAGGCTGCAGAGCTTCGGATCGCCATCAAGGAAGTGGAGACGTTCATCGTGAACATTGAAGATCCCATCGCCAAACAGATCATTGAATACAGATGCGTGAAGCTTAACGCATGGGAAGAAGTGGCAGACAAGATGGGCAAGCAGTACACGGCGGAGAACGTCCGGCAGATATACCATCGCTTCTTGCAGACATTGGAATAAACTTGTCACACATGTCACACGAGTATGTGGTATTATGTAATCGTCAAAAGAGGATAAAGGACCAGGGATCACATCGATCTCTGGTTTTTTATTGCTACTTCTGCCGCAGGGGGTTGGTTTATGCCATCCCCCTTTATGGTGGGAGGGGATGTATTTATGGCAGAGGGTAAGAACAAACCGAGGCGGCCTGATAAAAAGGGCGGCCCCCATTCGAGACAGTACGAGATCAACAAGCGGAAGATCATGGCAACACAGTCGATCTGTGGGATCTGTGGCAAGCCTGTTGACATGCAGCTGAAATATCCTGATCCTTTATCGCCTTGCATTGATCACATCATTCCGATCGCGAAGGGTGGTCATCCAAGCGACATCAGCAACCTTCAGCTTGCGCATTGGACGTGCAACCGGAGCAAGTCCGACCGCCTGGTCGGCACAGCTGAAGACTTTGCACGAAAAAAAGAGAAGGCCAAGGTCATTGGTAATCGTAATCTCCCCCTCTCCGCTGATTGGGCAAATTATTAACAGTGCCCTCCCGGATCACGGAGCGAAGACAGGGGGGTGTGGACCCCGACCACGGGGTGCTCGTGCCA
>Ga0265301_10001341_pt1 | contig 32677 bp, 28 predicted proteins | sample AusTroGonzalo_MG_2_FD_193488 | JGI IMG/M metagenome (GOLD analysis project Ga0265301, IMG submission 193488) | Bovine rumen microbial communities from tropical cattle in Woodstock, Queensland, Australia - Gonzalo_04 | ecosystem: Host-associated > Mammals > Digestive system > Stomach > Rumen ... | reverse complement strand
ATAACCCACCACAAAAACCAAACAAATCAAAACCAGATTAAATAAATACACCAACACCCGCCGTTTAAATGACGGGTTTTGTTTGTCATCTTTTTTGTGTAACTCGTGTTCTTTCATGCCAATAATTATATCACAAAATCCTTGCTAACACACATTATTTATAATTATAATTCACACTGAATCTATGGGGGACGTTATGAAAAAAATATCATTATTATTACTGGCTGCATTAATTGCGACACCGTCAATGGCGGTTGATTATGATGACGATTACGATACGTATTACGAAGACGAACAATATTCGGAACCAACAATAACAAAAACAAATTCCGAAAAGCGTGACACATATGCGGGCTTTCGCATTCACCGCAACGAACACATTGCGCTTAAATACGATGCACACGGCGAACACGGCAAAACCGTTCGCAGCGACAATTTTGGATTCGGATTGGACTTCGGAAATCGCCTAACCGACTATGTCAAACTGGAATTCGAAACGTTGTACACTGGCGCGTCGGAAAACAAATACGAAACAGATTTTGATTATGACATTTGGTCGAATATGCTGAACGTTTATATCTATAAAAATTTTGGCGGTGCGGTTGAACCGTATGCCGGCGTTGGTATCGGGGTCAGTGGTTTATGGATTGATATGAATGGCGCACTTGGTAATAATAAAGAGAATAATTTTCAGTTATCTTTCGCGGCAATGGCGGGCATTAATTTTGCACTAAATAAATATGTCGATTTAAATTTAGGTCTGCGCTATGTGGACTATGGCAAAATCAAACATGACCATGCCACAACACACATTGATGCAACCGAAATATACATCGGCGCCGCATATAAATTTGGAATATTTGATTAAAAAACGCCAACCAATCGTCATCCCGGCGAAGGCCGGGATCCACTGCGCCGCAGGCATGATAAATACCCGCCTGCGCGGGTATGACAAAAAAACGCGCCAATGGCGCGTTTCTTATCTGTTATTCTTATGATACGGGTTTCCGTGCATCTGGGTAGGCAACAGCGCAACAAGCAATCCTATACCCGTGCCATATACCCACTCTTCGCCCGTCCATGCCGGTGCAATACTAAGCGCATAAACCAACCACAGCCACGCAGATAATCCCGCATCATGCATACGGCGTGTCATCATGGAAATCGCCGGAATAATACATGCGATTCCATACAACCCCAACACTGTTCCCAGTAATACAGTAAAGAATCCCGGATGACCCATTGTTCGCATTTCAGCCAACGCGGCACCACCGACAATTAATCCGCCCACGGCAAATACAATTAAATTGCCAATCCATGATAACCAATATTCCGAACGTGAAGATGTTCCAGCCCATTCGGTAAAGCCACGATGCCAAAACGCGCGCCATGCCGCCCAAACACGAGTATATTTCACACTGTCGTTTTTACAGCAATCACACATGCATTCGTCCCGTTTAACAACGATTTTTTTAACTGATTTTTTTGTTTTTACATTTGCCATTTTATTTCCTCCATTGCAAACGATTATATCATAAAAATGCGAAAACATAAATAAAAAACCGCCCGATTGGGCGGTTGGAATTAGAATCCGAAAACCATACGCTGTTTTGATTGACGTTTCTTTTCGTTGCGAACGGCTTCTTCTTTTAAACGTTTACGTTTTGTTGTTGGTTTTTCATAACGCTGACGTTCCTTCATTTCGCGGTACAGACCCTCTTTCTGGGACTTACGTTTTGCAACACGCAATGCCTGTTCAACATTATTGTCGCGAACCAGAACTTTTACCATATATAATTCACCCCCTTTGGCGAACTTGTATCATTATACATAAATTGTTTTGGTGGAGCTGATCAGACTCGAACTGACGACCCCCTGCTTGCAAAGCAGGTGCTCTACCAACTGAGCTACAACCCCAAAACTTTGCCTTTATGGTTTTGTTTCTGTCGGTGACGACCCCTGCGTTACAAAGCAACCCGCCCTCTACCAACTGAGCTACAACCCCAAAACTTTGCCTTAAAACTCTTTAAAAGCCCACATATCTTATATGTAATTGCAAAAAATGTCAAATATTTTGTTGCTTGATTTTATATGCCCGATGGGCTACTATTTTTTCGGCCTATAAAAGGATTTTAATGATAACGCTATTTTTGTTTGCGTGCGTATGGATCTGCACAGCCAAAGGATTGATGAAAACATCCGCGGTTTTGACGTACGCATTTTTGTTATTCATTGTTTTAACGACGGTTTTTCCGATTGATTCAGTGTACCTTTTGCCGGTTGCGGTCGTTTATGCACTATGCGCGATTGTTGCCGCAATGCGTCCATGGTCTGCGTTGGAAATTGAAAAGCCCCGCAAAACGATTAAACGCTGGTGGAAACATCCGCGCGAATTGCTGGGTTATCGAATAATAAACATTTTGTTGTACCCATTACCTGTTTCGTTACTATCGTGGATTGGGGGTAAATCGCTGGAAATATTCGGACCGTTGGTAAAAAAGCGCCAAAAAACAATGTATGAAAATCTGTGCATGACGATACCCGAATGTGCTAATCGCGATTTTATGCGCCGCGTATGGAATAACTGGGGACGTTCTTTTGTCGAAGGGTTAAAGTTCGCGACATATCGCCGTCACATGGATAAATATGTGACTTTTCGCAATCACGGGCTGCTATTCAAACACCCACAATTTATATTAACATCGCCACATTATGGATATATGGGTATGCTGGCATTATCGTTTGTCAATAGTGGCCTTATTTTAAATGTCACATACAGACACTCGAACAACCCGTTAACAAACGACATACTGTTGCAAAATTATGGTAACGGCTATGTGACCGAGGAAAGATTTATCCCCGTCGGCAATGCAATCCCTATGGTTCGGGCTTTACGCAATGGCGAAATATTAAATATTAATTCCGACCAACGTTTTCGTGGTGCACCATATATTGACTTTATGGGTATTCCGGCACAAACTTCAACGGGTTTGACACAATTGGCACGCAAATTCAATTTGCCAATTTTGGTTGCGCACGTGGAACGTACAAGCGGCGCAAAGCACGAAATCGTATTTGATGAATTCATTGATGTACCGCACACTGACGATGCTGAATCGGATGAAATTAACGGTATGAAAATGGTAAACGATGCAATGGGTCGCATTATTCGTCAAAAACCCGACGAATATCTGTGGTTACATAAACGCTGGGCATAACAAGAAGTGAAAAAATGGCAAAAATAATTGAAAAAATAAAAAAGATATTTTCGATTGATAAATCCGATGTCGATGCGGGTCGTGTCAAATGGTCGCTTTACTGGCGCGTTTGGCGCGAAATCGGTATTCCACAATTGAAGTGGTTAATTGCCGGTGTTGTCGCAACAATTCTGGCCGCCGGGGCCGAGGGGTATACAATAACCCTGGTTCAACAGGTGGTTGATAAAGCATTTATTGAAAAATCAATGGCGGCCATTTATTTCCTGGCCGTGCAAATTATCATTGCATACGGATTAAAGGGCGTTTTCACCTATGCCAAGGCATTGATTATGTCCAAGGGTGGGCTTATCGCATATGCCCGATTGCAAAAACGCATCTATAATCATATGATTCATATGAATCTGTCGCGGTTTTATGGTGACGGGATTGGTAAAAACCTAAATTATTTTTCGGTTCAGTGCGGTGCCGTTTTATCACTGGTAACCACGGCGGTTGTCCAATTTATACAAAATGTCGCAACATTGGCGATGACGTTCGCATTAATGGTTTACTATGCGCCACAAATGTGCGTGGTGTTGCTGTTCTTGGTTCCGGCGTTATTGATACCGATGGCGTTAATTATGCGTCGCAAGCGTAAATTATCACGTCAGTCGTTTAAAATCGCGAACGACGTGGCACAATGCCTGAACCAGACATTACGCGGAATAAAAACAATCCAATCGTTTGCAACTGAAGATCGCGAAATGGCAAATTTTACCCGTGTATTGGACAAGTCTAATTCCAACGCATATAAAAACACCCAGGCCAGCGCCCTGCGTTCACCGCTGATGGAATTTATGATTTCCATTGGTTTGTGTATTGCGATGATTATGGGTGGTCACTTTATTACCAGTGGTGCAATCTCAACCGGTGATTTCACGGCTTTCTTGTTGGCATTAACCGCGGCATACAGACCCGCAAAAAGCATTACCGGCACGGGCGAATCAATACAACACGGCATTTTGGCGGCCGAAGTTTTGTTCGCATTTCTTGACAGCAAGCCAGACATCACCGATGCACCAAATGCGAAAACATTGTCATCAAAAACTATGTCGGTTGACTTTGACCATGTTTCTTTTGAATACAATCCGAACGAACCAGTTTTGCGCGATATCAACCTGCACGTTTCCGCGGGAACCGTGTGTGCTTTGGTTGGCGAATCGGGCGGCGGTAAAACCACCATGTTCAATTTAATAGAACGATTTTACGACCCACAGTTCGGAAAAATCTCAATCAATCGCACAGACATAAAAAAATACACATTAAAATCATTGCGCGAAAATATTTCCGAAGTGTCCCAGGATGTGTTTCTGTTTAACGACACTATCGAAGCAAACATTAAATACGGCAATCCAAATGCCACACATGACGAAGTTGTTGCCGCTGCACGCGCCGCAAACGCACACGATTTCATTATGGAATTTCCGGACGGATATAATTCGCCCGTCGGTGAAGGTGGCGGATTACTGTCCGGCGGACAAAAGCAACGCATTGCCATCGCGCGTGCAGTATTAAAGGGTGCGCCAATATTATTGCTGGACGAAGCAACATCCGCACTGGACACACAAAGCGAAAAACTGATTCAGTCCGCGTTAAAGGATTTGATGCGCGGTCGTACGACTTTTGTTATTGCACACCGTTTGTCCACTATTTTGGATGCGGATATGATTTGCGTTATCAAAGATGGCAAAATTGTCGAATCTGGAACCGATGCAGAACTGTGTGCATTGGGCGGTGAATATAAACACCTGCGTGATATTCAGTTTAAGTCTAAAACGAAAAAATAAACACGGGGCATTCGCCCCGTTTTTATTTCACGGTTAATTGCTTTCCATGCGTATCGACGACGACCGTTCCACCATCGGTAACAGCGCCTGACAGAATAAGGTCCGCGATTTTATCTTCGACCGCCGACATAATCAAACGCTTTAACGGTCGCGCACCGAACACAGAATCGTATCCATTATCCGCCAACCATTTGATTGCATTATCGCTTACATCCAATGTGATACGGCGTTCAGCAAGCCGCTTTTCCAAATTACGCAACTGGATTTTAACAATGTCCGACATCACATCACGCCCCAGCGCATTAAAGAACACAATTTCGTCAACACGGTTTATGAATTCGGGACGGAAATGTTTCCGCACCGCATCCATATCCGGCAAATTACTGGTCATGATGATGATGGTGTTCGTAAAGTTCACAACATGCCCCTGGCCATCGGTCAAGCGCCCATCGTCCAGTATTTGCAGAAACACATTAAACACGTCCGGATGCGCTTTTTCTATTTCATCAAACAGCAACACTTGGTACGGACGGCGGCGAACGCTTTCGGTCAAAACGCCACCAGCATCATAGCCAACATACCCCGGGGGCGCACCAATAAGGCGCGCAACCGAATGCGGTTCCATAAATTCACTCATGTCTAACCGTGTCATCGCGGTATCGTCGTTAAACAGGTATTCCGCCAAGGCCTTTGCAACCTCGGTCTTACCCACACCGGTCGGCCCCAGGAACATAAACGACCCCATCGGACGATGCGGATCGGACAGCCCTGCACGACTGCGGCGAATTGCACGTGCGACAATGGACAATGCGTTATCTTGACCCACAACACGGTTACGTAATTCATCTTCGATATTCAACAACTTTGATTGTTCTTCCATTGTCAATCGTTCCGCCGGAACGCCGGTCCATTTACTGACCACCGCCGCGATATGCTCGGGCAGAACGGTCTTGTATTCCTTGGATTCCGCGTTCATCTTTTTGATTTTTTCTTCCAATTCTGGAATCTTGCCATACTGTAACGCAGATGCTTTTTCATAGTCGCCGGCACGCATAGCGGACGCAACTTCAGCTTTGGCTGCATCCAATGCCGCCATCGCATCGGACAAACCGTGCATCTTTTCCTGCTCTGCGCGCCATTCGGCGGTCATTTTTTCCGATTCCGCGGTAACTTCGGCGATTTGCTTTTCCAGTACCGCAAGACGCTTTTTGGAATCTTCGTCTTTTTCTTTCTTTAATGCCTGTTGTTCAATCTTCATCTGCATCAAACGGTGATCGATTTCGTCCAGCGTATCTGGCTTTGACGAAACCTCTATACGCACACGCGCAGCGGCTTCGTCAATTAAATCGATTGCTTTATCCGGCAAGAAACGGTCGGTGATGTACCGGTCGGATAATTTCACCGCCGAAACCAGCGCCGCATCCGCGATACGAACGCCATGATGACCTTCGTATTTTTCCTTTAACCCGCGCAGAATTGAAATCGTGTCGTCAACCGATGGCTCCTCGATATAAACCGGCTGGAAACGGCGTGCCAACGCGGGGTCTTTTTCGATATATTGACGATATTCGTCCAACGTCGTTGCCCCCAAACAGTGCAATTCGCCACGCGCCAACATAGGCTTTAACAAGTTGCCGGCGTCCATTGAACCCTCGCCTTTGCCGGCACCAACCATATTGTGCAATTCGTCGATGAACAGTATGATTTCGCCATTGGCATCCTTGACAGCCTTTAAAATCGCCTTTAAACGCCCTTCGAATTGACCGCGGAACATTGCACCCGCCATCATCGCCCCTAAATCCAGCGATAAAAGTTTCTTGTCCATCAGGTTTTCCGGAATATCGCGTGAGATTATGCGTTCCGCCAATCCTTCGACAATCGCGGTTTTACCCACCCCCGGATTTCCAATCAATACCGGGTTATTTTTGGTACGACGCGACAGAACCTGAATAGTTCTGCGAATTTCTTCATCGCGACCAATAACCGGGTCCAATTTCCCATCGGCCGCCAATTTTGTAAAATCCGTCGTATATTTTTCTATCGCCTGTTGTGGCGTTTCCTGCATTTCTTCTGGATTCATAATGTTTGTGCCTCCAATATTTTATCACCTTTAATATAGTTCCATATTTAGTCGTTTCAAGATATGGGTATCAATGCCGACCTTTTTTCGGGGTAAAGAATAAAAACATTGCTTGACTTTTGGCGATTTTTGTTATAAATTGTGCCGCGCAGTTATTAAAGGATATAAATATGCCACGTGTATGTAATGTTACCGGTAAGAAAACAGAAGTGGGGATGAATGTTTCCCACTCTATGCGCCACACAAAGCGCACGTTCTTGCCGAATTTGCAAAAATTGAAGTTTCACAGCGATATTCTTAATCGCGATTTCTTGTTGCGTTTGTCAACCGCGGGTTTACGCACTCTGACAAAGCACGGCGGTTTGGATGCCTATGTCATGGCAAAGCCGATTTCCCGTTTGACACCGGAAATGGCCGCGATTAAGAAAGCAATTGCTAAAAAAACCGGCGCGGCTGAAAAGCCTGCGAAAAAACCAGCGCACAAAGCAAATCGCAGCGCGCGTTTGGTTAAAAAGGTTGAATCCAAGAAAGCAGCTGCGAAATAATTGTGGCGCTTTTTGGTTGGGTTCTGGCCCTGTGGCGGAATTGGTAGACGCGCTTGACTCAAAATCAAGTTCTGCAAGGAGTATCGGTTCAAGTCCGATCAGGGCCACCACGAAAAATTGTTAGCCCGCACGAAAAGTGCGGGCTTAAAATTTTTCAGCGAAGTCTCGGCGCAACGAAATGGAGACGGATGTCTCGGCGTAGCCATTGCATTCGATGAAATTAATTCATCAAACACATATTATCTATTCTTTGAAATTAAGCACCAGCGAAGACGGACAAGCCCGCAATCGGACAATTTTTACAAGCAAAGCGCAGTAAAAATAAATTGCGTTAGCAAAAGTTCTCCTCCACAGGAGGAGTCCGCGCAGCGGGAGGTGGGGCACAGCCACACCCCGCCCTGCGGGCACCCCTCTGATAGAGGGGAACTGACCCGGGACCGATCAGGGCCCCATCATCTTGTCATCGCGAGCGTAAGCGTGGCGATCCAGCAAATAATAAAGCACGCGGCTTTGCCGCGGCATATTTACTGGATTGCTTCACATTCGTTCGCAATGACAAATCAAAAAACCGCCCGATTGGGCGGTTTAATTTCTATGCTGGGTAAATATTATTTATCCAACGCGGTTACGATTTGGTTGTATGGAATCGCACCCGGGAAAGCTTGTTCACCAATAACCAAGAACGGTGTTCCGCTGATTTCGAAACGTTGTGCCAAATCACGAACGTTAGCCAATTCACGCGCAACAACTTCGTTGTTCATATCGGCTTTCAATTTTTCCGTATCTAATCCGGCTTCTTTTGCCATCTTCATGATGTTGCCTTCGATAATATCAGCGATTTTTTCGCTGTTTCTATCTTCGGGTTTGTAATAATCACGTGTCATCATCATGTCAACAAAAGCCGCTGCTTTGTCTGCATCCTGCATTTTTGCAGCAATCGCCGCACGCGCCGGACCATCGGACAATGGACCATGGATAGAGAAGTTCTTGATAACAACGCGAACATCGTCACGTTCTTCCAATACACGTGCAATTTCACCATGAACACGACGGCAGTATGGGCAGCTGAAGTCTGTCCAGACAAAGATCGTCTTTTTCGCATCGCGATTACCCAAAACCGGGGCATCAGCCATCATTTTCGCCGCATTTGAACGAACATATGCGCGAACGACTTTGTTCTTTTCAGCCTGTTGCTGTTCCTGCATCTTGTTTGCCATTTCCTGCAGAATCGATGGATTAACCGATGTCAGATAGTATGGAACATACAGACGGGTTACACATGCCGCGATCAAGATAATCGACAACAGTTTGATTGATTTTTTGCAGATGATATATCCCATTGCTTGCTTCTTTGGATCGCCCTTGACCAGCATACCGCCGAACAAGAACAACGCAATCGCCAACAACAAGATTAAGATTGTCCAAGTCATATTTTTCTCCTTTGATTGTTGAACAGCATTACCATAGCAAAACAAAAAAAAATCGCAAGGATAAATATTTGAATTTTTAATTTTTTTCCATACGCGCCAGATAAATTCGCGCCGGCGGCACATCGACCCCCATTTGCCCGCACACCGCCGAAATAAATTGTAATGTAACCCCCAGGTTTACCGGCAATTTATACACCTTATTTATATATGGTGCGGCACAATCATCACAAACCGCCCGTCCAGTTTTTGGCGATAAATAATTTAAATTGTCCGCCCGTCCACATCCCGAACAGTGTGACAAATCCAACGCAAACCCTAATTCACGCAACAGACCTGTTTCCCAGCCCAGGTATTCCGAATCACCATCAACTAAATTCCGCAACATATTAATTGTCGAATCGTAAAGGGCTACATACGCTTCCCTTTCCGGCAACAATGTGGTAATTAGCGAAAAAGCCGCATTCATAAATGAAAGTTTTTTTGCATTCATCATCAACGGCGCCGCAATATTTTCCGCCGATTCCCAATGAAAAGTCCCCAGTTGTGTATCCAGTCGCGCATTCCACGCGGCAAAACCAACCTGCCCCACCAGCGGACGATTTTTTTTCGCGACAACCGCGCCGCGCACAACACCACTTAACATACCGTATTCGCGCGTAAAAATGCGTGCCACCGAATCGCGTTCGTTCAACGGTCGCAAACCGACTAAAATACCATCACTTTCCAGTTTCATTATGGTTGGTATTATACTTAATTTATAATTTGTACGCGACAAAAAAATCCCGCGACGAACGCGGGATTTAACAACCAAACAAATTTATTATTCAGCCTTGGCTTCTTCGGCTTTTTCTTCCGCCGATTTTTCTTCGGCTGGCTTTTCGGCCGGTTTTTCTTCTTCGGCGGCTGCTTCTTCTTCAACTTTCTTTGTACCGAAAGTCAAAACCTTACCCGCAACCAAAGCATCGATTTCGTCCTGGGTTTGTGCCACATAGACCTTGACCGGGACAACAACATCCGGGTGCAGCGCGATTTTTGTATCGAACGCACCAATGGATTTGATTGGCGAGCCCAACAGAACCTGGGCCGATGTAACGGTAACATTTGCGATTTCTTTCAATGCACGTGCGATATCACGTGAAGAAACCGAACCATACAGTTGACCTGTATCACCCGCCTGGCGAATCATGTGCAGTTTCGCATTCTTGACCGCATCAACGTGTGATTCAGCCTCTTTCTTGGCCGCGGTTTCGCGTGCAACCAATTCGGCCTTTTTCGCTTCGAACAACGCGACATTTTCACGTGTCCAGCGCATAGCCTTGCCATTTGGCAACAAGAAATTACGCGCAAACCCGGTTTTAACCTCAACCGCGTCGCCAATATTACCCAATTTAGTAATTTTTTCTGTTAAAATAACTTTCATTTTGTCTGTCCTTTTTGTTCAAAAGTTAGAGTCAAACGACCCAAATCTTCATTTCTTATTATAAAATTAATTATGTGTGGGGATTGGAAGGGTTTGACGACCCGCAGTGTACAAGTGCTACATAAGGGTCGGCAAACGCAACAAGCACCCACAGAATTAATTTTAACCCAAGTTGTTACGCACAAACGGCATCAACCCCAAATGACGCGCACGTTTAATCGCGGTCGCCAATGCGCGTTGATCCTTTTGCGAAACACCACTGATGCGGGATGGCACAATCTTACCACGTTCCGTGATATAGTGTGACAACATCTTGACATCTTTATAATCAATAACCTTGCCCTTTAAAGGGTTCGATTTTTTACGATAAATTGCTGCACGAACTGCCATTATTCACCCTCTTCGTTATTCTTTTTCATCATGACGGATGGGCCTTTGGCCAATTCGTCGACACGAACGTTCAAGAAGCGGATAATATCTTCATCAATCCGGCAACGACGTTCCAATTCGGTAATCTGGGCACCCGGCAATTCAATGTTAAACATAACATAGTGAGCCTTGCGATTTTTACGAATGACATAAGCCAAGTTTTTCAATCCCCAAAACTCTGTGGATTTAACATCGCCACCCAATTCTTTAACTGTTTCGGTGTATTTTGCCGCTTTTTCTTTGACCTGCGGTTCGGTCAAGTCCTGGCGGAAAACCAAGACGCTTTCATAATAAGCCATTTTATTTCCTTTGGTTTATAGCAGCCGACGACCCCATGCCGCCAGCAGGAACTTTGTCCATTATGCTGATTTTTTTAACAAAATCAAGTTTTTTCGTGTTGACTTGCTTTTCATTTTTTTACTATGATTCCACCATAAGAGGGATTGAATGATAAGTCCATTTACCAGAAGTCTTAATCGTATGGCATTGTTTGTGGCGTGTGTAATCGCCGGGATTGTGCTGTTTTTCGACCCGTTTATGCAAATTGCGTCGGCAAATGTTGTCCTGAACGGCATTATTATCGGCACGACAATTTTCGGGGTTGGGCTCTGTTTTGTCCAAATGTTTCGATTACTGCCGGAACACCGGTGGCTGCATAAATACATTAATGGTGAACGCCGCATGGAATTACCGCCCCGCGTATTGCGTCCGGCGGCATTGATGTTAAGCGCGCGTCCGATACGCATATCGGCGATGGCGCTGAACAGCATGCTGGACATGATTCTTTTACGATTCGAAGACAACCGTGAATCGATTCGGTACATTACAAATATATTGATATTCCTGGGGCTGTTGGGTACTTTTTGGGGACTGCTGATGACGGTTGGCGGTTTTGCAGAATTGTTGGGTGGACTGGACATGACGGACGAATCGGTTTTGGAATCCATGCAGTTTGGTCTGGCGCGGCCATTGGCGGGCATGGCAACCGCATTCACGAGTTCTATTCTGGGTCTGGGCGGCAGCTTGATTGTCGGTTTCTTAGGTCTGCAAATCCAAATCGTTCAAAACGCGATGTTTAATGATGTCGAAGAATACTTTGCCGCACACACGCACACGGCGACACCGGACGTCACAATGGCGCAGATTGGCTCCGCCGCCCGCGCATTGAATAAAACGGTGCAACATTTTGACCGTACAATCGCACGGTTAAGTTAAAGTTTTATCACGAGGGAGAAAAATAAAATGCTGAATATTCGTTATCGTGAAAATACAAACACATGGCCCGGGTTCGTGGATTTATTTTCGAACCTGGTTATCATATTAATATTCCTGTTAATAATGTTTGTGTTTTTATGGACCACCACCAGTGTGTTTAACAAACAAAGCGGCGCGAAAACCGTCGCGGAACTGCGCGCCGTTGCCGCCGAAAACGCACAAACAATCGAACAAATGCGCGCAGACGAACAGGAAGCCAAACAGTTATTAATCGCGGCGCGTAACGAATTAATTACACTGGACAGCGACCGCGCCGAATTAATCAACGAATTAAACGAAACTGATTTAAGCCTGGCGGATTTGGCAACCGCGTACGAGGAAAAAATTGCAGACCTGACCCAGCAGTTGAACCAGGCGAACCTGGACAAGGAACAAATCGCCGCACTGGAACAGGAACGCGCAAAATTGACCGACGAAATGTCCGCCCAGCGCGCGGAATTGGCGGAACAAATGGCGAAACTTCAGGCGGCACTGGATGCAGCCGAGGAAAAATCCCGCGCCCAGGAAATCGAATACCTGGAAATGTCGAACCGTTTGAACAAGGCGTTGGCGGATAAAGTCGCCGAATTAAATCAGATGACACAATATCAATCGGCGTTCTATCGCGCAATCAAGGAAGCGGTTGGCGACCGCAGCACGGTTCGTGCCGATGGCGACCGGTTTATCATATCGTCCGACATTTTGTTCGCCAGTGGTTCGTATAAATTGTCCGCGGACGGGAAACGGCAATTACAGTTAATTGCAAATGTTATTAAAGATTTTGAAGATATAATACCGTCCGATGTCGATTGGATTGTCCGCGTTGATGGTCATACGGATAAGAAGATGGTTATTCCCGGAACACGCGCATATCGGAACAATATGCAACTGTCTTTCCTGCGTGCGACCGCGGTAACGAATGAATTGATTGCCGACGGCGTTTCAAAGCGCAGATTATTGCCCAGTGGCTTTGGCGACATGTATCCGGTGGAATTGGGTAATTCACCCGCAGATTTACAGAAAAACCGCCGCATAGAATTGCAATTAACAAATCGATAAAAAATCGCCCGTTCGGGCGATTTTTATTAGAGCACGTCGCCGACACATTTGTTCTTGTGTCATCCCCGCGCAGGCGGGTTGTCATTCCGGGCGACACCCGCGAAGGCGGGTGGAGGGAACGGAACACTGCTGCGCAGCAATTAATTTATTATGCCTGCGTCGCATTGGATACCGACCTTCGTCGGTATGACGCCAAAAATGACTATGGGACGGGAACGAAAATAAAAAGTTCTCCTCCCCTGGAGGAGTCCGCGCAGCGGGAGGTGGGGCAACCCCACCCCGCCCTACGGGCACCCCTCCGTGGGAGGGAAACTTTATTCTGTGATTCTTTCGCCGGTATGGAAATCGCGTTCACCATAAAGCAAACTGTCGTCATAAAGCGTCCATTGGTTCGTGCCGTCACCCAAGTGCACCCCCGACAGGTTATGATTCGTGGAACTAACGTTGATATAGTGTATCGTGCCGTTTGAATCCATAATATTAAACGATGGCGCCGTCGCCCTGTTCCGGCGCGTGTAAAGTGTGCCGTTACCGATGTGCAGGACATGCCCGCAATCGTTTGCTTCGTCCGCACCGTGACCATAACCGACCGTGGTCAGTCCCGCAGGGCACGCGATGCGCGATGCCGCGGCGCCATAATTTATAACCCCACCGGTGGAATAATACCCGGCACCGGCATCAACACAGCCCACATGCAATGCGCCGGTAAATTCCCCGGTTCCGGAATTGGTGAAAAACGTATTGGTGACATTGTCATACATTCCCAATTCGTCGTCGCTGTTGCGTTTCATTGGCACAAAATCGTGAACCAGGGTACCGTCTTCGTATAACTTTGCCCCATAAATACGCCCTGGAAATGCATTGCCGAGAGAATCTGATCGTCCACCAAAAAATAAACTTATATAACCACCGGCTTTTAAAGTGCATGTTCCAGATACCGTTTGATTATCATATGACAGCGAACGGGTGTTTGCGGTTAATTCATATGAAAATTCATGTATTGTCCCCGCCGTCAATGGGTGTGTCGGACCGTTTAATCTATTATTCCCCACCCAAAGTTTAAAATTCTTTGCCCAACCAACCGAATAACCATCTCCGCCCTTCGTCAAATTTCCCATTATATCTTTATTATAACTGTCCGGCATATCCGTTGTTACACCAACCCGAACAAACCCACGAATATTTGGCGACGAATGTTTAAAATTTGTGATAATATACTGGTTTCCATCGCTTTCCAAATAATCCAATGGGGTATATTCGGATCCCGACGACGACCCGGAAACATATGTCCCAACACCACAATAAATTTGACACTGGTTGATATTGGATTTGCCCGACGCGACATTATAATCATATCCCGTTGGACATGCAAAACATGATGTTGATGCCGGTGTGTCGCTGTATGTTGCGCCGGCACATTGTTGACACACGGCGGCGGATGTTCCATTTGTTACATTTGAATACGTTCCCGCGGGACACGCATTACGCGTTCCCGACGAACCATAGTTTGTCGTATTCGCACCAACCCAATAACCGGCACCGGCATTAACGCAATTTCCATCGGAACCGGATGTTATTTCACCCGCAACAAATGTTCCGGTTCCCGCATTGATGTAAAAAGTATCCGTAACCAAATCATACATGCCCAAAACGTCGTCGGCATCACGACGAACCGGAACCATATTGCGAACCAACACACCGTTATCATATAATTTTGCGCTATAAATCTTTTGCGAACTTCGGGTGTTTGATGCCGTATCATACGCGAACAAATAAAAATCACCCAATGGTCCGCTTTCCCAATTATCATCGTATGTATTTGTGTTATCAACCGAAACAACGACGGCATTATCCGCATTAACGTCGGATACGGTATATGTATGATTTGGCATATCCAAATCAAATAAATATCTTGTATTTAATAATGCCGCAACAAGGTATTGATGATGTAGTTCATCTGTTCCCCAGTAAAAATGCATAGTGTCGACGGTACTCTGGGTTCCAACCGCAACCCCGGGATATATACCATTCAAAAGCGGCGATTTTTTTACCAGAAATTCGGAATCAATAACAACACGTGCCGTTGTATTGTTTGCATATGCATATCCGGTGCTAATATACTGTGTTCCGCTGCTTTCCAAATACAGCAATCGGGTATATCCGTCCGGCAACGGGGCCAATGCCGTTTTAATAAATGTTCCCGCATTGCAATGTATTTGACATTGGATGACACTTGTTTTACCAGCGTCCGTATTGTAATTATAACCGTTGGGGCATGCGATACATGTGTCACCAACCGAATCGTAATATGTTGCACCGGTGCAGTTATTCGCGGCATGTGCCACAAACGGCAAAAACAATGCAAACAAAATGATTGTGGTTTTCCGCAACATTCCCTCCGTTTTTTTACTCTTTCTTTCGTCATCCCCGCGCAGGCGGGGATAGGGTCTTTAACGTCATACCGGCGGATGCCGGTATCCAGTCGCCACTGGCGACCTGTTTACCTATTCACAAGTTTGCTTTCGCAAACTGGATCCCGCAATCCTGCGGGATGACGGGTCTCTGGAATTCGATTCCAGATACCAACCGTCGCCACAGCAAAAAACCACCGAAAAAAATTCAGGTGGTTGGAGTTTCACAACAATATTAGGAATTGCGTGTCTTATTCTGAATATTCGGCACACTCCAACCAATTTGTGTTGGAGTTTTTTTCGTCTTCTCTGACGCCTAATGTGGGTTGTGAAGCCCATCGCGGGAACACCCCGTGACAACGTCATTCTATCATATATGCCCGAAAAATCACAAGAAAAAAAAACACAACGCGCCAATGGCGCGCTGTGTTTAATTAACCTTTTCAATATAATCTATATCTATTTCAGTGTTGAACATACCATGGTCAACTTCGCCAAAGATACGAACAGTGTCGGTTGGGCCAACAACCAATCCATGCCATGCATCATCGTCTATTTCAACAATGATGGAACCGGTCGAATCCTGGAACAGGTATTTTTCGTCGCCGTTCTTTTGAATTATGTAACCTTCGACCCATACTTTGGAATCGTCGCCCATACCTTTGACCTGGTCCACGGTCAGAATGACATTTTCCCCGCCGTTAAATCCGCCCGGGCCGCCACTTTGTATCATCATAGTTTCGGTCATCGCCGCATGTGCACCGCCAAACACGGTCGCGCACGCAATTGCAAACAAAGATATTTTTTTCATTTTTTCCCCCATTGGTTATTGTTACATCCGCCAATGGTATTTTATCAAACCCGCACATAAAAAGAGATAGGAACGAAATAATAAAAAAGTTCTCCTCCTGCGGAGGAGCACGGCGCAGCCGGTAGGTGGGGCAACCCCACCCCGCCCTACGGGCACCCCTCCGATAGAGGGGAACAACTATTTCTTGATATGTACATCCATTTGCGGGAATGGAAAATGAATCTTCTTTTTCGGCAATGTCATATACAGTTGTTCGTTAATATCGGCGGCAACCGCATACATATCGGCATAGTGCGTCCAAAAACGCACGGTCAAAACAACCGAACTGTCGCCCAAACTGGACACAAACACGGTTGGTGCCGGCGATTTCATAATGCGCTTATCTTTACTTAACACGGCCAAAATCGCTTTGCGTGCGACATCAACATCGTCACCATATGAAATACTTATCGGCAAATCTGTGCGGCGATTTTTTCCGTCCGACAGGTTCGTAATTATGCCATTCGCCAACGCGCCGTTCGGCAAAAACACAACCTGGTTATCAAATGTGTGCAATTCGGTCGTGAATATAGTTACCTTTTTAACGACACCGACTTTGCCACTGGCGGTTTCAATAATATCGTCAACACGAAACGGTTTGAACAGCAAAATAATTACGCCACCGGCAAAGTTTTGCAATGTTCCCTGAAGCGCCAAACCAATCGCCAACGATGCCGCACCCAAAACCGCGACAATGGACGTCATTTGAACACCGACGGTCGTTAATACAATTATGAAAACAAAAGTCTTTAATAAAACGTTGATAAACGACCCCAAAAACGATTGCAGCGACGGGTCAAAATTGCGCATCTGCATAATCTTTTTTATTGATCGTGTGATTTTATTCGCCAGCCAAATACCCGCAACCAAAATTAAAATCGCAACCAATAATTTAAGGCCAAAATTTATACCCGCCTGAATCAACGACTGCAGAGCCTCATCAACCTTGGACGGTTCAATCTCTAGTATCTGGGTTGGGTTTTGCAATATTTCGGCTGTGTTTTCCAGCACTTCGTGCACTTCGACATTATTTGGATTCATTTTTACACCACCATGTAATTACATTGCGATATCTTCGCACTTTTCAACCGGTTCGGATTCGTCACACGACATTTTCCGATTATCAAAGAACAAAACCTTACTTCCCTTGCTCTTGCAATCCTTGGTCACAGTCGAAGAACAGAAATGACATATACGTGTTTCACGATTAAACGACGACCACATTTCACGTGTGCCGGACGGCAATTCGGTCTTGTAATGACCACTGCCACCACTTAACATATTATTCGTGCTTGATATCATAGTGCCGGCACTTCCAAATATCGCGGAATCGAACACCTGGGCGACACCGGACATTTGGGTCTTGTTATCATAGTTATATTCAATCGTGCCAACACCACTTGTGTTTGACGAACCGCGTCCACCCTGGGCCAGGACACTGTTATCCACACCTGCCCCTATTTCATAACTTATCGCATATGGCGGTGCCAATGTCGTATCAGGCGCAGAAATGGCGCCCGGAACCGCCCCACCGGAAACGGGCATCATCTGACACATATACTGCGCAATATCCGCCGAAGCATTCTTGGTCGCATCAGCAACCATTTTATTATATTTGGCGTTGTAATTATCCTGGGCTGCACGCAATGCGGATGCAGCAATTTGTGTTTTCACCTGGTCCAGCAAGTGCGGGAAACGTGCCGTTGTTCTTTCCGCCCGCCCCGTAATCTGATTCAAACTACGTCCACTTACACAGAACTGAATTTCTGGATCTTGTTCAATCAAATCGATTGTGCGATTAATTGTTCCGGCAACGTTATTCAATTCTTCTTCGATGGTGAAAATAATTTCATCACGATTATTTACGGCGCCATTATTCGCCCGAACATGCGCCAAGTAATCTTCAACCCCTATCTTACCAGCGTCTAATTTTTTATCGCCGTCCATTACATTACCATAGCCATCACCCATTTTGATGGAACCAAACGAAATCATACCGGTAATACGATATTTATTACCGTCCTTGACCGACCGCAAACTGCCCGCGCCAAGTGTATCATCGGCGGCGAATTTATTGCAATCGGTGGTGCTGCCACAGACCTCTATCATTTTGGTATTAACCAAGTTCTGGCACTGATTCAACGCGGCATTATCGATATTCAGATACAATCCCATCAACATAGAATCCAAATCTTTCATGGAAAATTCGGGATTGTTCGCCTTGCACACGACCAATTTATCCAACGGACAAATGTCGTGGATATAGTTGTAATCCATACCGATGCAATTCGAAAAATCCGCACCACAACGTGTTTCGTCGGTAAAGCATTCTTTGACTTCCATCGTGCATGCATCAACACGCATTGCCGCCAGTTTATCAACCACATACCCCCAAATCAACGGTTCCATACGTTCACAGGGATCTATTTCAACCTTGCAAAAACTGCGCGCCATATCGGGCCGGCTCAGGCACGCATCCATTGTCGCAACACCCCGCCCCGCGATATCATCGGCACACGCTTTGTGAATACAATTGGAAATGTTTGTTAAGCACGATTGCCGGAAATTAGATTCCGCATTTAATTCCGCGACCTTTATCGTTGGTGCAACCTCACGCAAAAACGCGGGCCAAACCATATCGCGCACCGCAACACAATTGTTCAAGACATTTTCACAAATGTTGCGTTTAGCGTTCAACATTTCCATAGTCGAAGCAGTGATATCATACACATCGACGGTTTTAACCTTGCTGCGCGCCGTGCTTTTCGCCGCATTGTTTTGCATATTTTCGGACGCGATTGTGGAAACACAATTTATCCAACCCGAACCGCACGCATCTTCGCCCTGCATACATTTGCGGAAATTGACCATGCATTGCCCCAGGTCGTATTTATTTGCTTCGTTAAAACTTTCCTGTAATGCCGCACGAACATCCGCATTGGCCGCCGCCAGTTCATTATTTGCCTTGGCTTTATTTTGCGAAATACTGTTTTCGAACGCCTTGCAATCCGAAGTAATTTGACGCGCATATAATTGACGCAGGAAATTTAAATCTTTGTCACACGATTGTGGCATTTGGGCGCGACACAAATCATTCGCCGCATTGAACAAATCATTACCGGTTTTTTCGGCAATGTTTTCCATTGAATCTTCAAATACCTCTTCATCAAAGTCAAACGAAGCATTATCCCACAAAGATAACAAACTTGCCCGCTTTTGTTCCTTGGTCTGTTCCTGGGCATCATAAATTACATTGCCGTTTTCGTCATATTGACGCGTACCATTAAATATAATATCGGCATTTGCGCCGGCTTTGACCCGTTCAACCTCGATCGTGCGGATACGTTCGGCCTCGGTCAATGTATCTTGAATCGAAGCGAATTGTTTTTCCAGTTCGGCATTTTGGTCACTGCACGCGCATGAACCACCATTGCCGTTCTCCATTATACAAAACTGATCCATACAACCATAATACGCATCATAGCATTCCTGGTCATAGATACCGGTTGCGGCAACACGCGCACGAACCGTTGTACCGGTTTGAATTGCGGCCTGTTTACGCGCAACAACCGCGGCCCCCACATCACACGACAAAGCGATTGGTGCCACGCACAGAAATAATTTAAAAACGCTTTTTGCTATCATGCTCTCTCCCCTGGACCCAATTACATATTTATGTCTTCACAAGATTCGATTTCCTGGCAATATTCTTTTTGGTCGCCGGACATGAATCCCAGCACACCACCGCCCAATAACCCAACGGTTCCACCGATTGCGGTCCCCCAACCCGGGGTCACCATTGTTCCCGCCGCCGCACCGGCCGCGGATGCGCCCGCCGCCGCCTTGGTTGCCGAAGTCCACTTGTTTTCACCACCGGTTTCACATACCTGTTGCATACGACACACATGGCAATTACGCAAAGCTGGTTCAAACTGGACCGAACGGATATAACTATAATTTTTGGATTCCGATGATGGTGTTTCCACGGCGTACGTGTTATAGCAATTTTGTTCCGCCGCCGCGATATCTTGTTCACGCGACAGTTCCGCAATACGCGATTCCAACGCACGCAACGCGCGATTTTCCGCACTGATGTTTGCAATCAATTTCGCACTATTAAACACGGCATCGCCCAGTTGTTTGCGACCCGCCGGTTTCTGACTATCTTTACATGCCGCAACAGTTTTATCCTGTTCAAACTGAGCAAAGAAATTATCGACTGCGGTCGCCGCATTATCACGAACGGTTGCGCGCAATTCCGCCAAACCACTTTCGGTATCCGGTATGGTCATCAATGTTGCAACCGTTTCATCCGTCGGCAGGCAAGACATATCCGTTCCGCAAACACGCCCCAGTTGTTCACCGAAATAGTTAACACAGCCCTGCATCAAACGATAATCCATCTGCATCAACACGGCACTTAAAATAATATCAAACTGGGTTTCGTTTTTGCATGACGGGAACATAGATTGCGGACAAAAAGCGGCTATTTCCGTTGTGTTTTTCCCAAGACATTCCGGTGCAGTAAAGTTTTGACCGCACTTATCACGCAAACACTTATCAACGTCGTTCTGACAGAATTGTGTCCGTAAATATCCCAATTTATCATTAATCGCGGAACGAATACCCGGTACCAATTCTTCACATTCTGTAATAACCGGACAAATACCCGCCGCAACATTAACATTCGTCAAACAGGCACTATTTGTGGCGGTTGAACAGTTATCTTCTAAACACGCCTGAATCCGCGCCAAGCAAGTTTGACGTGCATATCTATCCGCATATTTCGACGCATCAACCAAAATAGCCTGGGCTTCGTCGTTCCAGTCTTGTAACACCAACGACCGAACCGCCATACATTGATCCAAAACATTTTCACACGCGTTTGCACGACGACCCAACAAATCTACATCCAAACAATTTTCAAAATTCACGCCACAACCGCCCTTGTCTGCGATGCACGAACGATACGCCAACAAACATTCACCACGATTATATTTGTTTGTCGTGTCCAACATTTCCAGACGCGCTTTGCGTACAGCGGCCTCGGCCACACGCTTGTTCGATTCGGCATTACGTTTTTGATCGACCAGGTAAGATTCAAAGAATTTACAATCGGCCACAATCTGGCGCGAATAAAGCGCTTCCTCCATTTCGGCGGTGGTCGCACAAGTTTTCAGATTATACGCACAATAATCGGACGCCATTGCATACAAATTATTTCCAATGTCGTAATCAGCGCCCAACGATTCGTCATCGGTGGTACTGCCACTATTCAACCATTCGGAAAAACTCAATCCCGATGCACGTGATGATTTTTTCGCCGCCGCAGATTCACCGAACACCAATGAAGCCTTGGCCCCCAACTGTTCGCGTTCGACACCTTCGGTGTACAATTTGTCGGCATCTGACTGAATCTTTTGAATTTCTAAAATCAAATCTTTGGATTTATTAATGTTATCAGAACATGCACAACGATAGCCTTCGGATTCATCAAGCAAACAAAACTCATCCATACACGCACGATACGCATCACGACACGAACCTGGTTCAATTGGATTATCGTTCGGCTTATTGTTTGGTTCCTCGCCAGGATTAGGCTTCGGCTTTGGCTCATCACCACCGGGCTTGTCATTATTAGTATTATTTTTCGGGGTCTCTGTATTTGCACTTGATGTCCCCTTGTTCAAATTGACAGACATATTCGGTATGCCACGCACACCCGCCATTGAAATGCGATTCACGCCGATACGCGCGCTCTCGTCACGTTCAGTTGCCGACGATGCCACGCATGGCACCAAGCATAACAGTAATGCAAATACACGTATTTTCATCTATTCCATCCTACAATTTATACGCATATATTTTATCAGATAAACCACCAACGTGCAAGCACATTAAAAACATCTTGCATTTTTTATTTTGTGGCAATATCATTACGAATAGCATAAAAAACCACGAAAAATCCAAGGGATAATTATGGCAAAAGATGATGTAATTGTTTTTAACGGTGTCGTAACAGACAAATTGCCGAACACCATGTTTCGGGTAAAATTGGAAAATGGACACGAAATATTGGCCACTGTGTGCGGAAAAATGCGTAAATTACGCATTTGGGTCAACATCGGCGAAAATGTTCGCGTTGAAATGACACCATACGATTTGGACAAGGGGCGCATCACATTCGTCGAACGAAATCGCGCGACACCCGATACACCAAATCAGTAATTTTTTCCCGTCACCCGACGGGATTTTTTATGCAATTTTTATAAATAAGCCCTTGCTCGAAAATATTTTTTTTTGCTATCATCAAAATTGAACAGAAGGATGAGAAAGTTTTTGCCTGTATTTTTGGCGTGTTGCATTGGCATCGGCGTTGCCGATGCTGCGGTGCGTGACGCATCAACTGTTTCGCGCGGGAACACCACACAAAGTGTCGCGGACGCACGCACGACGCGTCAAAGCAACATTGTTTCACGTTCCGCCACCACCACAACCGCATCACGAAACGCATCCGTTAACCAGTCCGTTCGGGCAACAACTTCTCGAAATATTGCGGCCGAAATAGCACGCGGCACAACGACCAAACGCACAGGAACCAATACCGCTATTCGAACCACCAACGGCACATCACCCCGTGGTACAAATTCACAATCGGCACGCGCGGCAATTAATCTAAACACAACAAATTCAAAAACTTTTGGCACCGGATACAATGCCTGTCGTGATGCGTACTTTACGTGTATGGATCAATTCTGTGCTTCAGCGGACGATACATATCGTCGTTGCGTTTGCTCTTCACGCCTTTATGACATAAAAAGCAAACAACGCGCATTAAATCAAACGGCCGACCAATTACAGGATTTCAAAGATTTGAATATCGAGGCTATTCCAAAAACCGCCGCCGAAGTCAAAGCTATGCAGAGCGCTAGCGAAGGCGAAATGATGTCTTCGATGATAAAAGATAAATCTTCATCCATAGCGCAATTGGCGGGAATAAGTTCCGTTTTATCCAAAACAAAATCCAAATCTTTATCCACAGCCGGGACGTTGGATATTGCGGGTGACATCAATGCGATTTGGGCGACAACCGATTTAACATCGGGACTGAATATCTCAAATCTTACCGGTGAAACGCTGTATAATGCGGTCCATGAACAGTGTGTTAATTTGGTCGCCGACCATTGTTCTTCGCGTTCATTGCTGAATATGGTTGTTTCCGCATACAGTATGTATATCGAAAACGATTGTTCGTTGCTCTCCAATACACTGGACAAGAAAAAATTGTCCGCTGATGCATCTATTCGTGAAACAGAACGCGAAATGAACGCGGCACGATTGGAAAATTACGATGCCCACAACGCAACATCTATTAACGATTGTATTTCAATGATTCGCCGGGATATAACGGCGGATGCTGCATGCGGTTCGGATTACGTTCATTGTTTGGATACGACCGGTCTGTATTTGAACAAGGCGACCGGCGCACCAATATATTCATCCAGTTTTTATCAGTTGGGCAGTATGCTATCTTTATCCGGCGACTTGTTAAGCAATGGGGAAAACCGTGCTTTGGTTGCGGAATTAAATCGTAAACGCATTTTTGCAGAAAACAGCCTGGACACATGTCGCGATTTGTCCGACAACATTTGGGACGAATTCATGCGCCAGGCCATCATCGAAATATACCAGGGTCAACAATCTAAAATACGCCAGGTTAAAAATGAATGTCTGGACGTGGTGAACCAATGCTATGACACAAAAAACAATGCATTGAAAGATTTTAGCAATGTCAAAGAACAATTACTGTTGGGGGCGCGACTGGAACTATCCGAAAGTTTATGCCTTGAAAAATTAACGGCATGCAGCAATTTATATGGTAGTGATCCAGATGATATATCGTCACTTGTAACAACAATGCACGACATTGTAACCCAACAAATCGCCCAAAATTGTTTTACAACACTCCAGGAATATGTTCAACAGCTGTGTGCCGTTCCAACAACCGATTCTTTACACACATATCCATACGCATGTCGCGCATACGCCCCGGGTGAACGTATGTACGCATCGATATGGGAATGTAATAAAAAGAATGAAGAAGAACAAAAAAACAACACAGAATCCCAAGACAGCGGAAACGTAACATCATCCGGCATATGTCAAACAGGCACATGTACCAGCAAGAAAAGATATACTTCATGCAATCCAGGATATTATATGAAAATTGGGGAAACAATTATATATGATTATTCTGAATCTGTGGTTGGCAACTGTTGCGTGAAATGTCCAGCCAAAGGATGTCCAAAGAAAGAAGGCAGTGGCGATAATGCCGTTATCGTATATGAAAAAACATGTGGCGACGATTATGTCGGCAGTTTATATCAAAAACTTGTAAGGTATGCGGTTAATGCATGTATGCGCCCGACCGAGATAGAAAAGTTAACAACAGGTGAATCTGCACTGCCATCAACATTATTACAGGATGTTAACGCAACCATGGATGTCATAAGGGTTGCAATGGCATCCGTACTTAAAACAGAATGCGAAAGACTTGGTGGTTATTGGATGTCATCACAATGGACAGAATCAACAGCATCGGAAACGGGTATCTCGTTACACACCCAATTTTATAATGAAACAGGTGCCAACACAAAATGGGGATATTGTGCGACCAAATCAAGTGTCGAGAGTTTTTATGGCAACTGATAAAGCAACTTGCAGATAATGCCAAAATTTGATAAAATAAACGCATCAGGGACAAATATATGAAAAAAATATTTTTAATTTCTTTGATTTTTGTTGGTTCGAATGCTTTTGCTGCGGTACCTTGGTGGCAACATCCGACAATATGTCGTTTAAACCCGGCAAATTGTTACACGACCATGGGAACGGGCTATGATTCTGGCATATGGGACGCGAACGCAAATTGTTGGGGAATGAAGTTAATTTGTGGTGATGCGTTGACTAATACAAATAATGATACATTGGTTGGTCGCACTGAGATTGCGCGTGGAACAAATATTAATTCGGACTATGATACAGATATATTGAATGGCGATTGTTTTGGGGTGCGAAAGTCAACAACCGATGGCACCCGCGTGTCTGTCAATGGCCATATGGTTCGTGTTTGGTGTAACGACGTTTTGGAATTAGTTAACAAACCCGTTGTTGAAACGATTGAATCGGGCCAGGTTACCTATGACAACACACAACCATCATGCGCCGATTTAGCGTCTGAAAATTATGTCGCGATTGCAAACGGTAAATGTTTTGGTAAATATTATGATTCCGGTCGTTACTATGTTCAGTGTAATGGTGAAATACCAACATTGATTGTATTGAACGGCGCAAATTATGAAACGGGTAATACATCGTATCCAATTACTCAGTCGGATGCCGATGCCCTGTTTAATCAAATGTATGAACGGGTTCATCAATAAAAATTAACCATAAAAAAATACCGTCCAAATGGACGGTGTTTTTAATGGTCGTGCATCTATGCCGCCTTTTTAACATCGGCATATATTTCCACAGGTGCTTTTTTACCGGTAACAACATTTTTGTCGATAATGATTTCCTTTAAATCGGTCTTATCCGGCGCATCAAACATAGGTTGCATTAATATTTTTTCCAATATTCCGCGCAGACCACGTGCACCAGTCTTGCGCTCCACCGCCATTTTCGCGATTTCACGCAACGCATCTTCTTTTATATTTAATTTCACGCCATCCATTTCCAGCATCGCAACAAATTGTTTAACGATTGCATTTTTGGGTTCGGTCAGAATCTTTACCAATGCATCTTCGTCCAAATCCTGTAACGTTGTAATAACAGGCAAACGACCAACCAATTCGGGTATAATACCAAACTTCACCAAATCAGACGGCTGAACATCCGACAAATAATTTTTCGATTCACGCGCCTCGCGTGATTCGACATTTGCACCAAAGCCTATACCGCGTCTGTCGCTGGTTCGATTTGCTATAATCTTATTCAAACCATCAAATGCCCCACCACAGATAAACAATATCTTGCTGGTATCCAGTTGAACCGTGGCTTCGCCTGGATGTTTACGCCCTGCCCCGCCGGCCGGCACATTTGCAACGGTACCTTCGACTAATTTCAATAATGCCTGTTGCACACCTTCGCCGGAAACATCACGCGTTAATGACGGGTTTTCAGATTTACGTGCAATTTTATCAATTTCGTCGATATAGATTATTCCGCGTTGCGCGCGTTCAACATCAAAATTCGCATTTTGCAACAGACGCGTCAAAACACTTTCGACATCATCACCGACATAGCCTGCTTCGGTCAGTGTTGTTGCATCAGCAATCGCAAACGGCACATCCAAAATGCGTGCCAATGTTTGCGCAAACAAGGTCTTACCTGTTCCGGTTGAACCAATTAACAAAACATTCGATTTTTGTATTTCGACCTTGCTTGATGCCGCGACACTGTGCCGTTTATAGTGATTATAGACAGCAACCGACAATGTGCGCTTTGCGGTATCTTGGCCAATAATATATTCGTTCAGGAAATCATATATTTGGTGCGGGGTTGGTAACTTGGCCGCATCTTTATGTATTTCGTCCGTACGTTCATCGGTCATAATGTCGTTGCACAACGCAATACATTCGTCACAAATACACACGCCACGACCACTGACTAATTTTTTTACTTCATAAACAGCCTTGCCACAGAAACTGCAAAATTGCTGATTATCTGCGGTTGCATTTGTATCTTTGGTTTTATCGTTACTCATCCCGTTATCCCCACGAATAAAATTATTTTCTTGTTAAAACGCCGTCAATCAATCCGAAATCTTTTGCCTCGGTCGGGGTCATCCAATTATCGCGTTCCATTGCATCAAAAACTTCTTTTTCTTTGCGTCCGGTAAAAGAAGCCATCTGTTTTACCAACGACTTTTTATTTTTTTGGAATTGTGTTAATTGAATTTCCATATCGGTAATCTGACCATGTGCACCAGCCATCGGTTGATGAATCATGACCTGGGTATTAGGCAAAACGAAACGTTTGCCCCGTTCACCGGCCGCCAACAATACAGACCCCATTGATGCAACCAGCCCCATACCGATTGTTGAAACCGGCGATTTAATATACTGCATAGTGTCCATAATAGCCCACCCGGCGGAAACATCACCACCCGGCGAATTAATATACATAGAAATATCCGCGTTCGGATTTTCCGATTCCAAGAACAATAATTGGGCAACAATGCTGTTTGCCATATTTGGTTCAATTTCGCCACCAACCATAATGATACGGTCGCGCAACAGTCGTGAATAAATATCAAACGACCGTTCACCACGTGGCGATTCTTCTATAACCATAGGTATAAGTGCCATCACAAATCCTTTATTTCAAACGAAATTATACCACAAAAAACCCGATTCGCCAATTTTCATAGCGCATCGCCAATGAAATATAGGAAATTTAGCCGATTTTACAAGATAACCATCAAAAAATTGTGTAATTTTATGCCGCCAGTGCCACTATACCCGGCAATTCGCGTCCCTCGATATATTCTAGAAACGCACCACCACCGGTCGAAACATATGAAATATCGTCTTTGACCCCGCACGCTTCCAGCGCAGCAACGGTATCACCACCACCAACAATACTTTTTAATTTACCGGCACGTGTTTGTTCCGCCATTGCCCGCGCGATTTCGAACGACCCAACCGACCAAGTCGGCATCCATTCCGCCATACCAACCGTTCCGTTCCAAATTACCGTTGCGGCATTGCGAATTGCATCCACATCACGCGCAGTTGTCAATGCGCCGGCATCTAAAATAACATCGTCATCATCGATTTCATCAAAAGTTTTATCGGTGCGCGCGGCATCACGAGAAAATTCCCGCGCCACGCCTTTATCCAACGGGATAAATATCTCACAATTATTTTGATGGCAATATTCCATTATTTCCAATGCTGTATCTTTCTGGTCTGCTTCAAACAGAGAATTTCCGACATGCGCGCCACACGCGTAATTAAATGTAGTCCCCAGCGCACCACCAATAATTAATTTGTCGGCGATTCGTGCCAGTGCACGTAACACACCGATTTTTGTCGAAACCTTGGACCCCGCGACAATCGCAACCAATGGTCGCGCCGGTCGCGCCATCACCGCATCCAATTGCTCAATTTCAGATGCCAACAATTTTCCCGCATATGATGGTAAATATTTTGTAACCCCAACCGTGGACGCATGCGCACGGTGCGATACCGCAAATGCATCGTTCACAAATAAATCAAAACCGTCCGACAATTTTTTTGCAAAATCCGAATCGTTTTCTTCTTCGCCTGGATAAAACCGTACATTTTCCAACAACACAACATCGCCATCATGCATACCCGCCAAAAATTCTTTATCCAAACAATCTTTAATCAAGGGAATATGCATATATTCCGCAACCGGCGCCAATGTATATTCCATATTTCGCACGCCCTTTGGACGCCCCAGGTGCGCAACAATTGCGATTCGTGCGCCCGCATCACGCAACGCGTTTATGGTCGGCATACTTTGATCGATACGAAACGAATCGGTTATTTTTCCGTCAACAATTTGCACATTAAAATCATCGCGCAGCAATACATATTTACCGCGAACATCAACACCGTCAATCGTGCGAATTTTCATTTTTTATCCTTTCTTTTACCGGTCCGAAACTTTTTCTATAATGTTCATTTATACCATATTTTTCGATTGCCTGTAAATGAGATTTTGTTGGATATCCGGCGTTTTTATCCCAACCATATTGCGGAAATTGCAATGCCAAATCGTGCATAATTTTGTCCCGCGTTTCCTTGGCTATTATTGATGCGGCGGCAATAGACAAAGATTTTGCATCACCCCGCACCACCGATTCGCCACGCAACCCGCCCGGCACCCGGTTCCCGTCAATCAGACAAATATCAGGCACGGTGTTTAATCCCGCCACCGCGCGTTCCATTGCCCGCATAGATGCCCATAAAATATTTAATTCATCTATTTCGGCGGGGCTGCACGAACCAGTTGCCCAAATTGTATTTTGCACAATCCATTCGTATGCGATTGCACGCTGGTGCGGACTTAACTGTTTCGAATCGCGAATAACAACGGGAATATCGATATCGAATTGCGGAAAAATCACCGCCGCGGCAATAACCGGACCACACAGTGGGCCACGGCCAGCCTCGTCAACACCTGCGATTACACCACCATGCGACAATTCGATTGAAAAATCAGGATTCGTTTTCATCACAAACTATATCGACAAACGATTTTGCACATATTCGTCTTCGCTGTTATACAGCGGCCATTGACCACCAGCTAATTCCTCCATCGATGTCAACGGTTGATTAAGCCGCGCACGATACAGCCACAAATTAGACATAACACGCTTAATATAACTGCGGGTTTCGTATGCGGGAAAACTTTCGATATAAAGCAGTGGGTCATTTGTTCCAAAAGTTTTTTCAAATTTAACCAAATTCCCCATACCAGCATTATATGCCACCAACATTTTTATAATATTATTTTGAACATACGGATGCGCCAATAAATCAACAATGTATTGCTGGCCCAGGAACATATTATGTTCCGGCTTTGACATATCAATATCATCCATTTTCACATTATTGCGCCGTGCGACACGCTTTGCGGTACTTGGCATAATCTGCATTAAACCATTTGCCCCTGCCCCCGATTTAGCCGATGCTTTGAATCCGCTTTCCTGTTTAGTAATTGCCAACAACAGCGCACGATCAATGGACCACCCACCCATAGGTTCCCAATCCGGCAACGGATATTGCGCGGTGTAAATAATATCTTCATCGATTTCCAAAATTCCACGATCACGAATAACACTGGAAGCCTGAATCGACACGCGTGGCAACCCGTATGCCGTTGCAACAGAGTTAACTGCATGCAAAGTACGATCCGATGCACGTGGCGTAATAAGGTATTTTAGATATTGTTCTGCGCGATCACGATTTTCGACCTGCAACAGCGCCAACGCCATTTTGCCGTACTTGGTTGAACGTAATTCGTCATAATCTTCTTCGGTGCAGTCCTGTTCAAAGAATTCATATTCCGGCACATTTCCCAACATAGTCGCAGACAACGCGCCATAGAATGCCATCGGATGCACCGCCGCAATGCGCCAATATTTTTTTGCCGTTTCCCTATCACCGTTTGTGTCCGACGCGCGCCCAGCCCAGAATGCCGCCTCGGTCTTGCGCGCATTATTTATTTGCGGTAAATCCAGTATGCGCGCAAAATATTTTTGACTTTCGATATACTTACCTTCTTTGAAATAGAGTAACCCCATTGACCACAAACCATATTCAGAATTTGCATCGGATGCGACAAACCCCCACTTTTTCGCCAATTCAAATTCGCCATTTGTGTAATATATATACGACATACGCCCAGCAAGACGTCCATAATCCGATTCGGTTATTTTTCGTTTAAACGAAGAATCTTCCAATATTTGTCGCGCGGTTTTCGTACTGCCGCTGCGAATCGCTTTTTTAAATTTAGTAATTTTATCTGCAACTTTACCGGTATATTGTTTTGCGGTCCATGTTTCAGATTGCGCTGTTTCAATCGATTCGCTGCCGGAAATAGATGTTGGCAAACTGGGTTTACGCACGGCAACTTTTTTAATATTCGCCAACTTTGCCATACGGTCGGCACCCGGCATATCGTAATATTTATTCATCCAATTAACGACTTCGGCACCCTTGGTATGATAACTTTTGGAAACATAACGCTGTAACAAAACCTCGTTCATCAGTAATTTATCTTCCAGCAACTTTTCCAATTTCATAGCGGAATCGATTTTTTCTTTATCCTGCAAATTGAAGATTTGTTCATACAAACTGGCATCGACATCAGATAAAACATCCATCGCCGCAAACGCGGAACACGGCAAAAATATTGCGAAAATAATCCCAATAAATTTCTTCATCTTAAAACAGTGAAGTCTTTGGTAATTGACAGACCACCGCTCCCTCGTCATCCTCTGGTATTTGGTCAATAATCTTTTTAAAGTCCGCTATTTTTGAAAACTTACGATATACAGAAACAAATCGCACAAACGCAATCGGATCCAGGTTCAACAACGAATCGGAAACCATTTGTCCGACCATACTGCTGGGAACGATATCATCGGCTGTTTCTGTTTCCAGACGACGATGAATCGATGTTACCAATTTATCGATTTGTTCATCACTGACTTCACGATTGCGACACGCTAATTTGATACTGCGCGCCAATTTTTCACGATCGAACGGTTCCAATTTACCACTATTTTTGCGCACGATTAAATCGCGCATTTGAATGCGTTCAACGGTTGTGAATTTTGCGCCGCATTGATTACACACGCGCCGGCGGCGGATAACAGAATCTTCGGTATCCGGACGCGAATCGGCAACACGGCTGTCACTAGAATTGCAATATGGACATCTCATGATTGGTATAAATTTAGCAATCAATTCACCCGCGCGCAAGCATATTTTGCAAAAACGACGCATTAAAAAAATGCATTTTTTATAAAAATCAAGACATTTATTTTGTTTTCCCCGCTTGCACAACGCTTTTTTCGAATGCCCAAATATGATAAAATATAACACGTGGGGATGTTCCAGAAGAGAGATGGATAAATATATTAATAAAATCTTGGCTGGCGATTGCTTGGACGTTATGCGTGGCATACCGGACGCGTCCGTGGATGCGGTCTTTGCTGATTCCCCGTATAATTTACAACTGGGTGAAAAAACTCTTTATCGACCCGAGGATCAAACCGCCGCCCGCGCAGTTCGCGACCAATGGGATGCGTTCGAAAGTGCGGACGCATATGCCGAATTCACGCGTCAATGGGTCGCTGAATGTAAACGCGTACTTAAACCAGACGGTGCATTTTGGACCATTGGCAGTTATCATAATATTTTCCGCATCGGCGCAATATTACAGGACCTTGGGTTCTGGATTTTGAACGACATTGTATGGGTAAAAACGAACCCCATGCCAAATTTCCGCGGCACGCGTTTTACCAACGCACACGAAACTTTGATTTGGGCAACTCCGCATAAGACTGGAAAGTATACCTTTAATTACGAAACAATGAAAAAATTAAACGGT
>Ga0265301_10001340_pt1 | contig 32680 bp, 31 predicted proteins | sample AusTroGonzalo_MG_2_FD_193488 | JGI IMG/M metagenome (GOLD analysis project Ga0265301, IMG submission 193488) | Bovine rumen microbial communities from tropical cattle in Woodstock, Queensland, Australia - Gonzalo_04 | ecosystem: Host-associated > Mammals > Digestive system > Stomach > Rumen ... | reverse complement strand
ACCAAAAAGATTTTGCGCTCACGATTCGCGACTGGTTTTCAGAGCGTTTTCAGAAATTAATTCCCGACGAAACGGAAAGCGGTCTTGCGCTCAGCTATTTGCTAGGCCAAAAAGTTTTACTAACAAGCGACTTAAAAGATGCGCTTCGGCTAGTAGGCCTTTCGCATATTGTCGTCGCATCGGGTTTTCATTTGTCCGTCGTCGTGAGTGTTGCTAAGAAACGTTTCGGCAAAGTATCGCGCTTTGCGACCTTTGCCGGTGCGACTGTCATGCTCGCGAGTTACATTAGTATCACGGGCTTCACGCCAAGCATGATGCGCGCTGGGCTGGCGACTTTCTTGTCGCTTTGGGCCTGGTATTACGGACGCCATTTTCACCCGGCTCGGCTTATTTTATATGTAATGGCTTTATCGCTGCTCATTGATCCGGGCAATGTAAATAATCTTGCCTGGCAGCTTTCCTTCGCGTCGTATATTGGGATTATATTTTTGACGCCTCTTCTCACGAGGACTTTATTTGGCGACAAACAGCCCGGCTATTTTACGACCATTATTATTGCGAGTGTCGCAGCGCAAAGCCTATGTCTTCCGCTCGCCATATATAATTACGGTACTATTCCAGGATTGGCGATCCTCGCCAATTTATTTATTTCGCCACTCATTGCACCTACGATGTTGCTAACATTTTTGACAGGACTGACAGCCTTCGCGCCACTTGCATGGCTAACGAGACTACTTTTAAAAGTGCAAATTGGAATCGTAAACCGCCTTGCGGGCATCCCGTGGGGAAGCATAGAAATTGTAAAATATGACGCACGTGTCTTTTTAGTTTGGCCAATTATCATAGTCGTCGCGATTATTATGTTTCGGTCAACCGGACATAGTTATCGCCCAGCCTACACCCTGGAAAAATCTCGAAAAAATGGTAAAATATAAACTATGTTAATTCACTCCGAAACAGAGATGCTCGAACTAGGTCGTAAACTTGCGGCAGAGCTTCGCGCGCCTGCGGTTTTGGAATTAATTGGCGACGTCGGCGCCGGCAAGACTACCTTTACGCGTGGTCTAGCCCAAGGCCTTGGCGTCAAAGCGACTTTGAGTTCACCGTCATTTACGATTTCGCGTTTATACCAAGGCGAGGAGTGTATTTTGGCGCATTACGATTTTTACCGTCTTGAAGATCCTGGCATCATGTCGGAAGATTTGGCGGAATCAATTGAAGACCCAAAGACGATTACCGTAATTGAGTGGGGACAGAGCATTAAAAATCTTTTGCCATCAGACCATCGTGTTATTGAAATTAAATATATCGATGAAAATACGCGTGAGGTAAACGTCAAATGAAAATGTATTTAGACACATCGACGCCAGAAACGATTTTGCGTCTCAATGACCAAGAATATAAATGGGAATCTGGCCGCAGCCTTGCACGAGATTTATTGAAATTCATCCACGATAAACTCGTCGATAATAATTGCGATTGGAAGGACCTGGAAAGCATCACATTTTTTGCTGGTCCAGGCAGCTTCACAGGTCTCCGCATCGGCGCAACGGTCGTAAATACCTTGAGCCAAGATTTGCATATTCCGCTCTATGACCAACACGGTCAGCAGCACCAAATTATTCTTCCGGAATATGGTCGTCCGGCAAATATTACGCCGCCAAAAAAGTAATTAGCATGCTAGAATAATTGTTAGGGGGATTTGACTATTATTCGTTTTTAATTACAACTTAGAAAGAGGTATATATGGAATGGATTATTCCTGCTATTGCTGCGCTAGTTGTTGGCGCGGGCGCTGGAGTAGGTATTTCTTATGCGTCTAACAAACGCAAAGAAAAAGGCGGACAAAACAAAGCAGACGAGCTTATCCGCAAGGCAAAACACGAGGCTTCTGAAATCGTTTTGAATGCGAAGAAAGAAGCGACTGAAATTCACGATAATTCCCAGAAAGAAGAATCGAATCGCCGCAAGGAATGGAAGAAGACCGAGGACCGTCTTGCTGAACGCGAAACTTTGCTTGACAAGAAGCTCGACCAGCTCGACAAGAAATCCGAAAATCTTCGCAAGGAAGAGGGCGAAATCGAAGATCTCAAAAATGAGATTCGCGACATCCGCACAAAGGCTCAGGAAAAGCTCGAAAAGATTGCCGGCCTCAGCAAAGCTGACGCAAAAGACAAGCTCATGCAGATGACTGAGCGCGACATTAAAAATGATTTAATGGAACTCGTCACGAAAGAGCAGAAGGCTCTCCATGATCACATTGAAGAAACCGCCGAATCGATTCTTTTGACTACGATGGAGCGTATGTCTTCCGAAGTTACAGCCGACCGTACGGTTACGAGCCTCAAACTTCCGGATGATGATATGAAGGGCCGCATCATTGGTAAGGAAGGTCGCAACATTCAGGCCCTCCAGCACGCAACCGGTGTCGATGTTCTCGTCGATGATACTCCGGGCATGGTTGTTTTGAGTAGCTTCGACCCAATTCGCCGCCAAGTTGCACGCTATGCGCTCGAACGTCTCATGAAGGATGGCCGCATCAACCCATCCAGCATCGAAGAAGCCGTCGCAAAGGCTAACCGCGAAATCGAAAAGGAAGTTGTCCGTGCCGGTGAAGACGCTGCTCGCGAAGTCGGTGTTATCGGTATCCCGAGTGAAATCCTTCATCTTCTCGGTGAATTGAAGTATCGCACCAGCTACGGCCAGAACGTTCTTCTTCACTCGATTGAGATGGCCCACATGGGCGGCATGATTGCCGAGGAGATTGGCGCTGATGTCCAGATTACCAAGACGGCATGTTTGCTCCACGATATGGGCAAGGCCGTTACGCACAAGATTGAAGGTAAGCACGCCGATATTGGTGCAGAGCTCGCAAAGAAATACGGCATGGACGAAAAAATTACTCACGCTATTGCCGCTCATCACAACGACATTGAGCCGACCACGCCAGAAGCGCTCATCGTCAAGATTATGGATGCTATTTCCGCTGCTCGACCAGGCGCTCGCAATATCTCCGCTGAGAACTTTGCCGAACGCATGAAAGCACTTGAAAACGTCGCTACTAGCTTCCCGGGCATTGAGAAAGCTTACGCAATCTCCGCCGGTCGCGAAATCCGTGTTATCGTCGAGCCAAAGCAGATCGACGACCTCTCTGCGCTCAAGCTTGCGCGCGACATTGCTGATAAGATTGAAGCCACGATGCAGTATCCTGGTGTCATCAAAGTCAACGTCATTCGTGAAACCCGCGCAATCGAATACGCAAAATAAGACAAAAAATAGAGAAATACCGCCGCGAAGGCGGTATTTTTTATGCTAAAATATAAGCATGAGCGTTGAGAGCGCTAATCCTGGGGTGGGCGGGAATAATAACCCTGCCGACAAACATCCAGCATTTCCTGGACTTGATTTTGATGCCGAAATGACGGAATGGAATCCGGGAGATAAAGCCGTCTACAAGGCGAGTGATATTGGCAATCTCCAAAAAACTGAATATTTTGTGAACGTCGAGGGCGCCGAGAAACTTAAGAAGCAGGCCGAAAAACAAGAGCAACTAAGACGAGAACAGATTAAAAAAGAACTCGATGAAGAAGATAGGAAGCAGGCCGAGGCTGCGCGCGCACGAGGAAAACTAAATCGAAAAGAACAACGTGAAGCAAACAGAGAAATAGCTAAAGCTGATAAAGCTAAAGTTATGCAGGCAATTGCGCGCCGCAGGGTCCCGATTATTGTCGCGATACTAATTATAGCCATCACCACCGCAGCAATCATTATTTTGCCACAGATAAACGCCTCGATCGTCGCCGAAAATAATAATAAATTCATCCAGAATAACAGCACGCCTATGTTGGATGTCTATAGAGAAGTCGTTACGAAAAAGTTGAGTCAAGAGCAGTTAACTAAGATCGTGTCCGAAAACAAAGACGCGAACATTGTAGTGGATTTTTATCCGGAGTCGTGTATAATCCATCCGTCCGGGAGCGAAAGCGAGACGATTAGGGCGATAAAAAATGGGGTGAATGGCGGTACTTTCACTGATTTTGTTTACGAAAACCGCACCAGCGACGAAGCAATAGTGATTCTGAAAGAATACGATGGCTACAAGTATTACCGTGGCGCAGAGGAACACGCATATAAAACAATCGACGAAGCGATTGATGCTTCGATTTTAGGGAAGAAAGAGGGGGCAAAATGAGTCGAAAAGCCTGGACGATAAGCGCAGCGATAGCATCTATGTTATTTGCTAGCGTCGTCGTGCGCGCATGCAATGTTGCTGCGATAAGCGTTGTATATGAACAGGCATATAACTCTTCAGATGAGAGCGCGCTCGTAGTTCCAACGACTTTCAAGGAAGGGGAAGACCCAGCCAACGTTGTTTTGGACAAGTATAAGATAAATATCTGGAAAGCCTGCGCAAGAGAAGGTGGCTACAGCGTTACATATTTCGGCAATGCTAGCAACTACTTGGCCTGCTATGGCTTCTCTTATTCGCCTCGGGAAAACTCTGGTCATCTAGTATTTGGCGACGAGGATTGGGGCGACCAATATGCCATTGCAACTAAAAGTGACGAGGATACTGGCGAGAAGGATATACCAGGTGGCTTTATTGTTAACTCTCCTAAGGCAGCAACCGATGTCACGACTGGCGAAGAATATGATGTCCGGATGACAGTCTCCAATATAAAAGTAAAACATGTATTTTGCGATAAGGATGACGGCACATACACCCGAACAGCATTAGTGTATGGTTTTGGGACCATTGAAGCGAATGACCATCCATCGTGGGCGAAACCTGGCGTGTCGTACTTTACTGGCAAGTCGTTAGTTGGCTACGACTATTGTCGCTCTGGAGCCAAATATAACGTAAAAATCCGTCTATATTATCATGGCACAGATACGCAGGTGAGCAATAAAATCATGATGTGGGCGGCGAATGATATCGATATTGGCGACCGTACTATTGGCAAAAATAAGTACTATGAGTATAGTTCGTCCCATTCATATGCCGAGCATATCAGGTTGATAAATGGCGTGGATACTATTCGGAATAACCATCTATCGTACGTAGTGTCAGGCAGTAATAATCTCGGTTTTAGCGATGGCGCAATCTATAAAGCGATTTCAGACCCGGATCATACGAGTGCCGAGGATAACAACAGCTGTAGTACGCTATTTAAGGCCGACATGGATTCGTTCGAATTTGAGTGGGGCGGTAGTGCGTGTGGTACGACCATCGACTCGGTCCCATTTAGCTTATTTAAAGGGACGACTAGGATGTATTATGGCAGCCCTAGCCCGATATCGGGAACATCGAAATACGTTACCGTAAATGGCCCGACTAGCCAAGGAATTGCCTTCGAGCACCTAATAAGACGCGAAAAAATCGGATCCTCTAACCCAGAAACGGAAAACTATACCATTAATAAAAAGGTAGAAAGTGGGTCCACTGTCGTAAGTGATGATACTACGTCTGGCACGAAACGTTTTTGGACCCTAGGCGTAGACGAATCTGTTGATTCCACGGATTCCTTTACGGTCAATTTGAACCCAGGAGAAACCAAACAGGTGTCTCAGCAGCTCAGATATCGTACATCTGACGTGAACATGAGATCGAGCGACTATCAGGCCGTTGCGCGCAATACCATTACGCTCCATCGTCCATACGCGTATTTTAATGGTAAGATTACGGCGACCGCTACAAAGAACACGAGCAACACGTCTGTCGCGATAACTAATAACGCCATCAATCTAACCGATTCCGATGATGGCCGCTATGTTATTACTTTCTCGAACCAAATTAATCGCCACGATACCGACAGCGACGGCTCTGCGGGCGGAACGGTCAGAACTCAATATTCGACATCTTATAGTTCGTCTAGTTCAGTTCCTGGCGCATCAGTCGTAACATGGAGTCCGGGCTCTTCCGCGTCGAACGTGAATACGGAAGCACTGGCAGATAACGGGGATCCGCACTCGTTCGCGGTGACGGCCTCTGGCACACTCAAGTATGGTGAAACGCGCACGATTTGCCAAACCTTGACCTATGTCGCAAAGCAGGGCGGCGGAAGTTCGCAGCACGCGACCAACTCGCCATATTGCGTTACGATTTCTCGCCCGATGAAAAAATGCGCAGTTGATTCTAGCATCGCCTACGGCCTCATTACGGGCAAAAACGTCGGCCAGATTACCGTTAAGGATAAAGAATTGAATAAGACTCAGAAGACGACAATTGGCGCAAATAGTTCAGTATCCATCTACGCCCGCCCAACTGATAATATTCGTTTTACCTATGACATGTGTGCCGGTTCGCTCTATCCGATATATGAAAATGGCGTGAATAAAAAAGTCTGGTATAAGGCCAGTGGCTCAATCACGAAGAACCCGGCCGTGACGGAAAACCAGAGCAAGCAGTATTTATTCCGCTCGGATGTTCCGCTCATTAATAATACATTTAATAATCCACGTGAATGGTCGTGGCAGAGGGGCGTAGCGTCTACTAGTGCCTTCTTGAGCGATTCGAATCCAATCCACCTCGAGGCGACCTTTAATTCGCCAAGTGATGGCGTTGGCAGTAATTATCGTTGCGGTACGCCGGTAAACGGTTGGTATCAGGTTTCAGGTAAAGCCGATGATGGCGGAGTAGACGAATGTGCTCGCACGGGCAACTATAATATTGGCGTTCTCGACGCGGGTAGCACTATTACGCAAAAACTCGAATGGGACGAACAACCGGTCACAAATAGCACCACGGTTGGTAGTGTTTCGCGCACGGCGACAGCAAATGTTGTTGTTCCGTACAACTATACGCTCAAACCATATGTAGTGAACAATACCGCGCGTGCTGCGTATATTGGCGAAAAAATTACGATGTATCCTGGAGTTGCTACAACGAAACGCGCCAATACGACAGTCAGCAGCAATAGTTATGCGACAATCACGAAGCAGACTAGCGTCAAATACTCCTATTACTTCACGGATTCAACAGGTGCCATTAAGGTTGCTCGTCAAGCAGCGCGGGCGGATGAAACACGCCGCTTTAATAAGAGCGGTAGCCTAGACAATGTCGACGAAACACTCGGTTCAATCTCGATCGAGATCGACGACACTCATTCGGTCGGTGACCGCGTTTGTGTCGAAATTACCGTCGCTCCATACGACAGCCATGACGGCACGAACGATGCTGCTGCCGCGCTAAAAGAGGGCTCAAGCGGCGCCTCGCGTAGCGCTTCGTCCTGTATCTCAATCGCCAAACGGCCGACGATTAGTATTGAATCGTCGAACGTATATAGCGCAACGTCTATGACGGTTTCGCATTACAGCAAGAAAATAACTTCCGATAAATTTGTTTACAGCTCATGGTCGGAATATGGCGTATTTGGTCACGTCAAAGACAATTTCTTGATGGCATCTGGCGCCTCGACGGGCTATGGGCGTAACGGCTATAGCGGAGGTAAAACGCTAAACGCCGAGCGCGCAAACCCATCCGACGATAATGTTTCGAGGCCGAGTAACTCTAGCACCTGCACTTTCATGACTCAGACCTTTGCTAACCAGAACTGCGAGCAAGACGAGACCGCAAAAGTAATTGGCGGCGTTGCAGCAGATTTGTATGAAAGCCGTATTAAAGAGCATTATTCTTCCGCAGGAAAGAACCTCGTTGGTACAACGACGGTGTCTTTTGGCGGCGTAAACTATCTTGATGCTTCGAACATCGATAAGGGCACATACTATGATGCAAGCGCAAATCTTATCGGCGTTAAAACCGAAAACAACATTTATCTATCAAAGACTCCGACGTTCGATAGTGACTATAGCGGCAATCGCACAATTGTCTATCATGCGACGAATATCGTCATTGACGGTGAAAAAATTAACGACGAGCGCTCCGTCCAGCGCGAGAATCTTTCCGGCGTTACTGGCGTCGTTATCCTCGCAGACAACGTATATCTCACGGACAAGGTTAAATATGTTAATGCAACGATTATCGCAGACACGGTTAATACCTGCGCCTTTAAATCGAGCGATCCTTCCGTCAAATTAGAAATGAAGCACCTTACTTCTAGTGTCTGTAATAGTAGCGTTGTCTTTGACTCACCAGTCGTCGCGCATCGCCTCGTCTTGAACCGCACTGCGGGCGCAACGAATGGAACCGGTTCGATTAAGCGCGCGGAAGTCTTTAATCTGAACTCTGGTAACTTCCTTTGGAGTTTCAATCAAATGTCGCGTTATAACCAGGCAATCACGACCTATTCTCGTGAACTTCCGCCGAGGTATTAGGAGTGCTTTTTCGCTTATGCTAATGTATAATAACAGTATGGACAATAAAGTGGTGGAACATCGTCCAGGCTTCACCATTATTGAGGTGATGCTATTTTTGGCGATTAGCGGTTTCTTGCTAGTCGGTATTTTGGTTGGCACGGGTACGAGTATTGCAAACCAACGCTACAAAGATGCTGTCCAGGACACGGTGGACGCCATAAAAAATGCCTATTCATTTGTTTCCGATATACAAATTGAACTACGTACTGGCGCTTCTGGCACGCAAGGCAATAAAGGTGTCTGTGGCGCACTTACGGCTAATCAAATCGACGCATATATTAGTCTCGACACGCAGAAATACAGCAATAGCGGCCGCGGTCGTACGAACTGCGTAGTTTATGGTGCCGTTGTTGCGATTAATAAAGATTTAATTCAGACCACGACGCTTATTGGCGAAGACTATGTTGATGCGGTCCGCATTGGAAGAATCGAGGAAAACTCGAGCGACTCAGATATTTCTTTGCTAAAACAGCTCAACGCCAACAACGTCGCAATCATGTGTAGCGGCGGATTCAATGTTTCGGCTACTGGTTGCTCCATACAGACTGCCGGTAGTGCTTCCACGCGCAAACTGAAATGGGATGTCACTCTCAAGAATCCGCGCCCAATTAACGGCGAGGCCACCGATCTCCAGAAGACCTTGTTGATTTTCCGTTCGCCTCGTTCTGGCAGTATTCAGACCTATGTTTATGACGGTCTAATCACTTACGGTCCAGATAATTCGTTTGACTATAACGCCATTATCGGAAACGGTGGCATTGGCACGACGAGCGGCAGTATTGAATCGCTTAAGTCCGTCATTCGCGGCGTCGGCGTCAACGACATCTTGACCGAGGATAATTTCAAAAACCAACCGTTGCGCATTTGTGTTGATAGCAATGGCTCGGCCAGTTATTCTGAACACAGCCGTATGATTCGCATCATTAAGAACGCGCACTCTCAGACCGGTATCGAACTTGTTGATATGGACTCTGACGAGGAGGAAGATCAATGCGACTAAGGACTCTACGCGGCGACACGCTAATCGAAGTAATGCTCTCGATTTCCGTTTTTGCTGTCGTTGCCTTATTGGCGATTAACATGATGAACGACGGCATCAATACGGCTCAGCGCACGCTCGAGACTGCAATGGCTCGCAATGAGATCGACGCTCAGGCGGAAGCACTTCGATTTATTCACCAAAGTTACGTCGCTGAACGTCAGAAGACTAGCAGCGAGAGTGGCTTCAAGCAACTATGGGAGACGATTATTTCACGTGCCAATAAACCATCGACGCTAGAGGATGACGAGAATGATTTGAAAAACGGTGGCCTTACGGCCTTCGATATTAACAACATGGACTCGTGCAATGTCGCATACTCGACTAACCAGAATGGCCATTTCAATAAGTATCGTTCGTTTATTTTGAACACGCGCCTCGTTTTGCCGGACGCGAACAAAAAGAGTCCGAAGTATCTAGATACTCCATATAGTGAATTGCTCAATAACGAAATTATCATCGAAAAGAATCGCCTAGCAGAAGCCAGCCTCTATCCGCGCTTAATTTTCAAGAAAAATCAAAACGCTACGATTGACTCAGACGACATTAATCTTAATCAGGGCGAAACCGTCGCAAACCTGTTTAATCTCGTTTCGTCGGCGGAAGGAATCTGGATTGATGTAGCGGGCAATAATGAAGCCAATCCGAAACGCTCGGACTACTTCGATTTTTATATTCGCACTTGCTGGCAGAGCGCCGGCACGCGCGTCCCATCCACCCTCACGACAGTCGTGCGTCTTTATAATCCGGAGGTATTGCAATAATGGAGACGCAGAAGAAGGGCTTTACGATTATTGAATTGATGCTTGCGATGGCATTTCTTGGCACGATGCTTATTGGCATTGCGGCATTAATGATGCGCATTACCAGCATTTATCAAAAAGGCTTGTCGATTCGTGCGATTAATACGAACGGCCGCGAAATCATCTCTGATTTTACGCGTACAATTACGACTTCGCCAACGCATTTGAAAGTGAATCCAAGTTACCAGGGAAATGAAATCAAGACTGCAGACGTGATGGCGGCATTGGCGCAGTACCATCTCAGCGTTGAGGATTCAACACAGCAATATGGTGGTATATTCTGTACGGGTTCATTCAGCTATGTTTGGAATACGGCCACTACTATCAAGGCTTCGCGCGACGGCAATAATGACCATGCCCTTAAAATCCGTCTTTCAAACGGTAAAGATTACATCCCGAAACTCGTCCGCTTCGCTGATACGGATCGCTTTGCCTGTGCTTCGAATAATTCTTCCGGTCAGTACGTTCCGGCGTCAATGACTATCGGGGTTGGCAAATCTATGACCATGGACAGCATCACGGAACTCATCAGTGATGATGAGATGGATTTGGCGCTCTACAGCCTCCGCATCCTTCCGGCCGTTCAAAATGAGACGACGAAGCAAATCTTCTTCTCGGGTTCGTTTATTCTCGCAACGATTCGCGGCGGCGTAAACATTGAATCGAATGGCGATTTCTGCTCGGGCGACAAACAAGAGGGCGATGAATTTACCTTGAATAACTTTGACTATTGTGCGGTAAATAAATTTAACTTTTCTGCCCGCGCAACCGGCGAAGCGAGTATAACTAATAGAAATGGAGAGAACTAATGAAAGGGAAAATGCCTAAGACAAAACGCGGTGCGGCCTCAATCTATATTGTAATTTTTACAACGACTTTGTTGGGCGTGATTGCGCTTAGCTTCGTCCGCATCATGATTTCTGAAGCGCTTCGTACGACAAACTATAACCTTTCTCAGTCGGCCTATAACTCCGCGCTCGCCGGCGTTGAGGATGCAAAAATTGCTTTGTTGCGCTACCAAAACTGCGTTAACGACTCCGGATTCTTGAACGACTGTTATAAATATACAAAGGCCTTTGACACACAGGCTGCTTCTGATGAAACCTCCCAAAACTGTGACATCGTCCGCGAATTGTTGGGTTATCTCGGCGCAGAGGATAATGAAACTATTATCCAGACCGATAACGCCAGTAATGGTGGTCAGAATACTAAAAAAGGTAGCGCTGAGGCATTTGACCAGGCCTATACTTGCGTGAAGATTACCTCGCATACCAACGACTATATCGCAACCTTGAATAATAGTAATCCTACTAAACTTGTTCCGATTCGCGCTTCGACCGACGCGCTACAGAAGAGTATTAATCGCATCGAGCTCGAGTGGTTTAGCCTTGACGATTATCGTACGGTTTCTACTGGTACTGACGTAAATGCTAAATGGTATCACTCGCTCGCTAGCGGCAATCCGCAAGGTTCACTCGTAAACAGTTACATTTATGAAAAGACCAACGATCACTACAAGAATAACTTCATCGATACGAACGAAAAAGACGGCATGGTTCCGCCGACCCTACAAGCGACTTTCATGCAGACAAATACGTCATTTACTTTGGACGAATTTTACGCCCGCAACGGCAGCAATACCAACCGCGGTACGCTCATGTTGCGCCCATCGACCGCAAATGATGCCAGCACGGTTTTGCCGCAAAACTCGCTCGCGTACTCGGCAAATAAAAGTTTCAACACGCCAATCGATGTTAAGTGCGAAAATTTGCTCAGCGCAACGAATCCAGCCAACTATTCCTGCCGCGCCAGCGTTACGCTGCCTGCGCCATACCGTGGCCTAAGCGAAGGACGCAACCGCTCAACTTCCTTTGTCTTACTTAACTTGCCATATGGTGTTCCGTCGACTGAGGTTCGTATCAAGATGTATTCCTGCCATGACGTAACTGCTGGCACGAATGACGAGTATGAAGAAAATGGCACGACGAAGACGAACTGCCAGACGATTAAGTTTGCTGGCGTTCAGCCAATTGTCGATTCGACCGGTCGCGCAAACGATCTTTTCCGTCGTGTCGAGGCTCGCATTGAGCTTGTCGATACCTACTTCCCACTTTCGAACTATGCTCTAGCAATGACCGACCCATCCAATAACGAGGGTATCTCCAAGTCTTTCTATGTCACGAATACTTGCCGCTACAGTTCCTCGAACTGGGATAGTAGTAAGGGCGACGTCGTGGACGTGACGGGTGCTTCGTTGAATTATACTTCCGGCTCGCCATTGCAGACCTGCGCGGACGTAGCAAATACGGCTTCCGGCAACGGCAAGGGTAACGGCGAACACTAATTAAAGACATTAAAAAGCGAGCGTTCTACGCTCGTTTTTTGCTGGTGCCCGCGACTAGACTCGAACTAGCACATCCGTGAAGACACTAGCACCTGAAGCTAGCGCGTCTACCAATTCCGCCACGCGGGCAACAATTAGATTATATCACAGGGGACAGATGGTATAATAAGGGCATGAAGCACTATTTCACTGATGGTTCTGCCTCCCCAAATCCTGGCCCAGGCGGCTTTGCGGTGATTGATCTTGACTTGAAACAGCCAGTTGCACTCGGCAAAGAAGCCAACACGACCAACATTCGCATGGAAGCGATGGCGCTCATTGCTGCATATAAACTTGCTGAATCAGGCGATCAGATTATGACCGATTCTGAATTCTGGGTAAATGTTGTAACGAAGTGGGCCGATGGCTGGCGTAAGAATGGCTGGACCAAAAAGTCTGGTCCAATTAAGAATCTTGAACTCGTCCAGGAATTGTTTGGCTTATTTGAATCGAAACCGGATGTCGAATTAACATGGACTCGTGGCCACGTCGGAACCGAAGGGAACGAATTGGCAGACGAGTGGGCAAATAAAGCGCGCGAAGGCGCCACACTGTAAGGAGGCCTCATGAAAAAGACCATTATTAAAATGAAGCTCAACAGTCGTACCGATTTTGTCGATACGCTCGCAGAAATCGATTTTCATTTTTCTGCGCCATATTGGCAGCACGACCGCGTGTTTGTGCCGAAGCGTTTCGCTCGCGATAAGGCGATGCCGCGTCTCGATCTTCGCACGATTGTAAAAGATCCAGAAAAACAGGCAACCTATGCGCTCGTTATGCGTCGCCACTTTGAAGATGAAAAGTTTGACCTCGTGAATGCGACGGTCGTTGAAAACTATTCTGAAACCGCTCACATCCTTTATCAGCTCGGTTACGAACTTCGCTACGAAGTCAGTCGCCGCCGCGAAGAACTCCGTATGGGCGATTCGGTAAATGTCTATCTCGACAAGATTGACGGCCTGCCGGGCTACTACGCTCGCATTGAGTCTGACTTGATGGATGGTGATGACCCAGTTGCTGCCTATAATGATATTCTTGAGACCTTTAAAGTTCTTCACGTTACGGGCCGTCCAATCGTCGATACCTACGGCGAGATTCTCGAATCTTCGAAGAATGACCCAATGGATAAACTTAGCTAATAAAAAATCTCCCCGTTTGGGGAGATTTTTGTTGTGATACTTAAGCTTTCTTGGTTGCAGCCTTCTTAGCTGGAGCCTTCTTTGCAGCTGGTTTCTTAGCTGCGGTAGCCTTGGTAGCAGGCTTCTTTGCGGCAGCGGTCTTGGTTGCTGGGGCCTTCTTTGCAGCAGCTGGCTTAGCAGCGGCGGTAGTTTTCTTTGCGGCAGCGAACTTAACACCAGCCTTCTTTGCGAACTCAGCGAGCTTTGCTTTGCGGCGGCTAGCAGTGTTCTTCTTCATCAAGCCCTTCTTAACGGCCTTGTCGTATTCGGACTGAACCTTTGCCATTTTTTCGGCAGTTGGCTTGTTGCGGAAATCTTTCAAAGCGGTGCGAATCGTCTTCTTGATTTCCTGGTTGTTTTCGCGGCGCTTAATAGATTGGCGCGCAGCTTTTTTTGCGGATTTAATAATCGGCATTTATTCTTTTCCTTCAAAAATTAATGAATTATTTTTACAATTCCCATTATTATATTCTATTTTCATAAAAATGTAAAGTGTTGGACAGGGAAAGGGCTTGCCAAATCATTACTCTTATGCTAAACTAATCAAAAATAGGTCAAAAATAAACAAAGAAAATTAAAATGCCAGATAAACCAATTCAGTCCAAACAGGGCGGCGATGTTGCCTCCCAAGTCGCTGATCGCATTCGGAACAGCGAAAATGTGCTTGTTGCACTCTCTAAAAATCCAAGCGTTGACGAACTTTCTGCCGCGCTCGGCTTAACTTTTGTGCTCGATAAGATGGGGAAGCATGCGACTGCGATTTTCTCTGGCGCCGTACCGAATGCTATCGAATTCCTCGAGCCAGAAAAAACCTTCGAATCTAATACGAATAGTCTTCAGGATTTTATTATCGCCCTCGACAAAGAGAAGGCTGACCACCTTCGCTATAAGATTGAAGGTGATTTTGTCCGCGTTTATATTACTCCTTATCGCACGACGCTAAGCGAAAATGACCTTGAGTTTAGTCATGGCGATTTCAATGTTGACCTTATTATTGCTCTAAACGTTGCGGCGGAAGCCGATTTGGACTCAGCTCTCTCTGAATACGGCCGTATTAAGCATGATGCAAGCTCAATCAACATCGCCGCTGCCGCCCCTGGCAACTTCGCCGACCTTGAATGGGGTGATCCGGGCGCTTCGTCTGTTTCCGAAATGGTCGCCTCTTTGGCAAATAAACTTAGTGATGGCGAAAAAGACTTCATCGACAAGTCGACCGCGACCGCTCTATTGGCGGGCATTGTTGCAGCAACGAACCGCTTCTCGAACGAGCATACTTCTGCCGACACGATGGCGATAGCTTCGAACTTAATGGCCGCTGGCGCCGATCAGCAACTCATTTCCTCGAGCATCCCGGTAGACATTTTGACGCGCAACGTCGTCGACGCCAATGCTGAACTTGCTGATGTCGAAAAAGAAGAGAAGAAAGACGAAACGGAATTAACGATTGAGCGAACCGAACCGACTGCCGCCCCAGAAGTTGCGCCTACTCCAGAAGTTCCGGCGCCAGAACCAGTTATTGAACCAACTCCGGCACCTGCTGCTCCAGAAATGCCTGCTCCTGCCCCTGTTGAAGAACCAAAGATTATTATGCGCCCAACCCCGGAGCCAATCGGTGAGCCTTCGGAGATGCCAGCCCCGGCCGTTCCGGATATGAATATGATGCCGGCCGCTGAGCCAGAGAATGAATTCCCGGCCGCCGAACTTCCTTCGATTGAAGCGCCGGCAGTGCCAATGCACGATGAAAGTGTTCCTGAAGATGCCGTGCCGGTCGTGCCTGCTGCGGTCGTAAATGAGGCGGTCGAAACGCCAACTACGCCACCAAAACTCGCTGAACCGTTTGCTGACGTTAATCCAGCACAGCCACCAGTAGCACCGATGACGGTTTCGGAAACTCCTGCTCCAGTACCGGGCGAAGTAGTTGAACCTCCACTCCCGATGCCGGGCGACGGAAATATTTTGCCACCGCCACCACTTCCATTCGAACCGGAAGCGATGCCGCCTTCAACCGAACCGATTATGCCGGCTCCCGTTGAGCCCGCAGTGCCAGCAATGGAACCAGTGCCTAATCCAATGGGTGCGGTCGATGCGATGCCTGCCGAGCCAGTTACGCCAATTACCCCGGCCATTTTACAGGAAGAAGAATTGGACGCCGCTGAAAGCGCAAGCGTAAATGGCATCAACCCAGTCATGCAAGACCAAGTCTACAATGATCCGGGCGCCTTTAAGATTCCTGGTGCATAAAAAACAAAAAACGAGCCCTTGCGGCTCTTTTTTGATGTGGTCGGGGTTATCAGACTCGAACTGATGACCTCACGCTCCCAAAGCGCGCGCGCTACCAACTGCGCCAAACCCCGGACACAAGTTATTATACCACAAGTTTATTAGGATTGGAAGACCTCTTAAAAGGTACTTCCTTATGATATAATTTACAGGAGTCGGGGCGTGGCGCAGCTGGTAGCGCGCGCGGTTCGGGACTGCGAGGTCGCCCGTTCGAATCGGGTCGCCCCGACCATTTTTAGTTTTATTAGGAGTTAATCGTGCCAGAATACAAGAAAACTGCTGGACGCAGTAAGAATCAGAACGCAAACAAAACATTTAATGCTATTCGCCTAGTCTTTTTCTGGGCTTTTATAATCTTTGTTGGCTACATTGTTATGACTAATCTCAATGGCAATGCTGCTAAGCCGGAAGAGCGCACTATTACCGAGGTGCTCGCCTACGCTAAGGAAGAAAAACTTGAGAAGATTGAAGTTACTGGCAATGAATTGAAGGTTACTGCAAAAGACAATACCGATCTACCGAAGAATATTATTTCTCGTAAAGACCCATCCGGTACACTTCAAGAACAAGGCTTCGCGGAAGTAATTGAGCAGGGCAAGGTTTCTGTCGATATTAAAGAAGATACCGATATCCTCGGCACGATTATGGATATCGCCCTTATTGCAATCCCAAGCATTCTTTTGTTGTTCTTCTTGTTCTATATGATTCGCCAGGCGCAGAATATGAACAATCAGAATATGGGCTTTGGTAAAGCCAAGGCTCGCCTTTATGGCAATGAAAAGAAGAAGATTCTCTTTAGCGATGTTGCTGGTAATGAATCTGCTAAGCAGGATCTTTGGGAAATTGTTGATTTCTTGAAGAGCCCAAAGAAATACGAAAAACTCGGCGCCAAGATTCCTCGTGGCGTTTTGCTCGCCGGTGATCCGGGTACCGGTAAAACTCTCATGGCTCGCGCTGTAGCAGGCGAAGCTGGCGTTCCGTTCTTCTCGATTTCTGGCTCTGAATTTGCTGAAATGTTCGTTGGTGTTGGCGCATCTCGCGTCCGCGACCTCTTTGCTAAGGCAAAGAAAAATGCTCCAAGCATCATCTTTATTGATGAGATTGATGCAGTCGCTCACAAACGTGACGCTCGCGGCGGTGCTGGTCGTGAAGACGAGCAGACTTTAAACCAGATTCTCGTCGAGATGGATGGTTTTGATAATGATACTGGCGTCATCGTGATGGCCGCAACTAACCGTGTCGACATGCTTGATAAAGCGTTGCTTCGCCCAGGTCGTTTCGACCGCCACGTTAACGTTACACTCCCGGAGCGCAAAGATCGCGTTGACATTTTAAAGGTCCACTTCAAAAACAAGCCAGTGAGCGACGATGTCGATCTCGATGCGCTTGCCGCAAAGACTGCTGGTAGTTCCGGTGCAGATCTCGCAAATATTGCAAACGAAGCCGCAATCTCTGCCGCTCGCAACAATCGCAAGCAGGTTACGAATGCCGATGTTACGGAAGCCTTCGAGCGTGTGGCGATTGGTCCAGAACGCAAGTCTAAAGTTATGAACGACCAAGAACGTAAAATTACTGCTTATCACGAAGCCGGTCACGCAATCGTTGGCCATGTTCTTCCAGATTCTGATCCAGTTCACAAAGTTACAATTATCCCACGCGGTCGCACTGGTGGCGTCACTTGGTTCTTGCCTCCAGAAGACCGCAGTTATAAGAGTGTCTACGAACTCAAAGATGTTCTCGCTCGAGCCATGGGGGGCCGTGTTGCTGAACGCATGGTTCTTGGCACTGACGGTATTACGACCGGTGCAAGTTCCGACCTTCAGCATGTTGCCGAACTCGCCCGCGAGATGGTTTCGAAAGAGGGCATGGGTAGCAAACTCCGTGACCAGGTCTTCAATACTGACGAAGTGAACTTCTTCGGCGACCGCGCTAAGACCTACTCTGAGAAAACTTCCGAAATCATTGATTCCGAAATTGAAGCGTTAACGAAAGAGGCAAACGTTCGTGCCGAGGCAGTGCTTAAGGCGAATAAGAAATATCTCGATGAACTTGCCGCTGCTTTGCTTGAAAAAGAAACTTTGGAAGAAAAAGAAGTTGCTACAATTCTCAAGGGTACTTCTTTGCCGACTGCTGCAAAACTCCACGATTAATTAAAACTGCTATAATAGAGGTATATGAAGCGCAAACTCCACTTTAGATCGGTTGTTTCGCTCGCTAATACAAAGCTATCGGTGCGAACCGCGGCGATTGTTATTGCGAGCTCAACTTTGGTGTCTGCGCTCCTAGGCATTTTCCGCGACCGCTGGTTAAATACGATGTATTATGACACATATCCAGCCGGTCTCGATGCTTACACTGCCGCCTTTACGGTTCCAGACTTCTTATTCTTCATTATTACTTCTGGCGCTCTCGCTGTAACTTTTGTCCCGGTCTTCAACCAGCGTCTCGTGAATGGCAACAAGAAATCTGCTTGGGAACTCAGTACGAGCACGCTCAACTTCTTAGCGCTCATCAGTTTTGTTGCTTCTGTCCTCATTATGATTTTTGCTGATCCGCTCGTACGCTACGTGGTTGCGCCGGGTCTTAACGAATCTGCAATGTCGCTCGCAATTAATATGATGCGCGTAATCGCAATCAATCCATTCTTATTCTCGATTTCGACCGTACTCGCAAGTATGCAGCAGGCCGTTGGTCGCTTCATTTTCTATTCGCTCGCACCAGCACTCTATAACGTCGGTATTATTACGGGTATCCTTGTTTTTACAAATGGCATTAATATCTTCGGCATTCAGCTATTCGAGGGCGGTATCATGGGCGTCGCAATCGGCGTCGTCTTCGGCGCACTCTTGCAGCTTGCGACTAGTATTATCGGTCTTGTCGGTCTCGGCTTTGATTATAATTTCAAGATTCATTGGCGTAACCAAGGCTTCCGCAAAGTTTTGCGCCTGCTTCCGTCTCGCTCGGCCGATCAGGGCATCGATTACGTCATGAGCATCATCAATACAAACCTTGCTTCGCGCATGGGCGAGCAATCGATTCGTGCTTTCCAGCAAGCATCTTCTTTGCACTCGATGCCGGTCAACTTGATTGGCGTAGCAATTTCTACGGCCTTCTTCCCGCGACTTAGCGAAGAAGCAGGGCGCGGTGATGATGCGAAGTTCCGTAGCACTTATCGCTCGGCACTCAGCACGATTATTCTTATTTCTATGCCAGTTGCTATCATTGCATTCTTTACGCGCGGCTACGTCGTAAACTTCATTAAGAATGGTGGCGACCCGAAGATTGCTAGTGTGCTCGGCGCCTTCATCATTGCAATTATTACGCAGTCGATGTACCACATTGTGGCGCGCGGTTTCTACGCAAAACAAAATGCAAAGGTTCCGCTCATTGTCTCGATTGCCGCATTCGTTGTCCAAGTCGCCGCAGCAATCCTACTTAGTATGTGGGGATTCGGTCCAGAAGGCCTCGCCTATGCGACTTCGATTTCTGCTGTCTTTGAAGTTGGCGTTTTGATTCTCGTTCAGAACCATGAAGGCAAATTGCTCGATCGTGAGTTCTGGCGCACGACTCTAAAAGTTATCATTGCTTCGTCCATTGCGGGCATTATTTCCTGGGTTCTCACGAAGCTCTTGCCGCTCCGCGCAACCGACAACTCCTTCTTCAGCACCTTCCCGAAGTTCTTCCTTATCTCCGTTTCTAGCCTCATTTTCTATATCGTAATTTGCTGGCTCATGAAAATCAAAGAAGTCCAGCCACTTGTTGACCGTATAACAAAAATCTTATTCCGCAACGTCAAATCGACGCCAAAAGAGAATAACGATAACTAAGCCTTACCCAAGTGTTTGCGTCCGAGTTCGGTGACAACGCGGCCTTTTGGCGTGCGTTGAATCATGCCGAGCTGCATAAGGAACGGCTCGTAGTAATCTTCAATTGTTGACGCTTCGTCACCAGTAAGTGCAGCAATCGTGTTAAGACCAACTGGGCGGTTGCCGTATTTTTCAATCATTAGTGAAAGCATATTGCGATCGGCCGGATCTAGACCGAGCTCATCGATTTCGAGCAACTTAAGCGCCGATTCGGTAATTGGAACGTCAATAATGCCATCGCCATTCACGTCTGCATAATCGCGTACGCGCTTCAATAGACGATTGGCGATACGTGGCGTCAAACGCGAGCGCTGAGCGAGCAAGTTTGCCGCATCCGGCTCGATGGTTGTTTCGAGAAGTTTTGCGGAACGTTCAATAATCGACTTAATGTCTTCTGGTGCATAGTACTCGAGGCGGAAATTGTGGCCGAAGCGGTCACGCAAAGGTGCGGCAAGGCTACCGGTCTGAGTAGTGGCACCAATCAAAGTAAAGCGTGGCAAGTCGAGGCGAACGCTATGTGCGCCAGTACCTTTACCGATTACGATATCGAGCTTGTAGTCTTCCATTGCGGAATAGAGCACCTCTTCGACGGCGCGACGCAAGCGATGAATCTCGTCAATAAACAAAATGTCGCCATCGGCAAGGTTCGTCAAAATGCTTGCGAGATCGCCGGCCTTCTCAATCGAAGGAGCGGAAGTGGCACGGAAGTTTGCGCCCATTTCATGCGCAATCACGCCAGCCATGGTTGTTTTGCCGAGCCCTGGTGGGCCGTAGAGCAAAACGTGGTCAAGCACGTCGCCGCGCTTCTTTGCGGCATCAATCGCAAGTTTCAAGTTCGTCTTCAAACGCTTCTGGCCAATATACTCGTCAAAAGTCGTTGGGCGTAAGCTAAATTCAACTGCGCTCTCTTCGGAGTCGTCGTCATGTAAGGTCGTATCGATAACGCGTTCAATTGCCATATCTATAATTATACCATTATGCGCTAATCTGTTAAAATAGAGGGAAACAGGAGGTTTTTATGGCAGAAATTAAAGGTACGAAAACTGAACAGAATTTGAATGCTGCTTTCGCGGGCGAATCGCAGGCTCGTGTAAAGTATCAGTTCTATGCTAGCAAGGCCAAGAAGGAAGGCTACGAGCAGATTTCTGCTATCTTCCAGGAAACTAGCGACAATGAAAAAGAGCATGCCAAGATTTGGTATAAGCTTCTCCACGACGGTGTCGCCGATACGATGACCAACCTCAAGGACGCTGCTGCTGGCGAGAACTATGAGTATACCGATATGTATAAAAAGTTCGCCGAAGAAGCACGTGAAGAGGGCTTCAATGAAATTGCCGAACTCTTCGAAAAGGTTGGCGAAATCGAAAAACATCACGAAGAGCGTTACCTTAAACTCGTCAAAAACATTGAAGAGGGTATGGTCTTCAAGGGCGACGGCGTAACGGTCTGGAAGTGCCGCAACTGTGGCTATATTCACATTGGCGACTCCGCTCCAGAAGTTTGCCCAGTCTGCAATCACCCGCAGTCTTACTTTGAAATTCAGGCAGAGAACTACTAAAGAATGGCTCGCTCAGTCCGCTATCGTGTTCGTCGCATTGGCGCAGTAATTGTTGCCGCATTGGCTTTTGGTGCTTTTATTTTGCTAAATCCGAAGGCTTACGAATATGCGAGCCAACTTGGTTTTACGAATGCAAAATTGCCAGACTATAAGCTCGAGCAAACTAAGGCGGATTCTTTACTCGCCAAAGACGTGCTCGAGAATCTTGCCGTCAAAGATAAATATACTGAGCAGAAATACTACCGCAAAGCCTTCTATGATAATTGGGGTATGACCGCTAGCGGCTGCAACACGCGCGAAGCAATTCTTGCGCGCGACTTAAAGGATGTGGCGTACAAAACAAATTCCTGCAAAGTACAAACTGGCGTGCTCGACGATCCGTATACCGGCAAAACTATCCAATTTGAACGCGGCCAAGACACTTCGTCCGCTGTCCAAATCGATCATGTTGTGGCGCTCAGCAACGCCTGGGTAAGCGGCGCAGCTCTGCTCGATAAAGACACTCGTTACGAGATTAGCCAGGACCCGTTAAACCTTCTTGCCGTTGACGGTCCAGCCAATCAGGAAAAATCTGACCAGGCGGCTGATACTTGGTTGCCAAGCAACGATGCTTTCAAATGCCAATACGTTGCGCGCCAAATCTCCGTTAAATACAAATATAAACTCTGGGTGACGCCGGCCGAAAAACTTGCCATGCAAAAAGTCCTCGCCGACTGCCCAGAGGAGCCTACTCGAGGACTAGAAAATCGGTAACCTGATAGCTATCGCCACTAACTGCGATTGCGGCTAATCTTGCGCTGCAATCAGGATAATCCTTTAGATACATTTCCGCGGCGAAGCGCATTTGTTTTTGTTTGGCCGGAGTAATTGCATCAAGCCCACCACCAGTGCGGCGATATTTAACTTCGACAAAATATAATACGCCATCAAGCTGCGAGACAATATCAATCTCGCACCATTTTGTCTTCCAGTTGCGTGCAACTATTCTATGCCCAAGCCCTTCAAGGTGCTTTGCGGCCGCATCTTCGCCGCGTTTGCCGGCATCAATATTGTGCGCAAGCTCCGCAATTGGCCTAAAACTCTGGCGATGTTCTTCGCATGGACCGTATCTTTCTAGAGCCGTGCGATGTAAAGCCGTGCCATAGCCTACGTGCTTCTCGAAACCGTAATTAGGGAAGCGCTCGGCGAGCTTGACCATGTAGTTATCGTGCGCAACTTTCGCGATAATTGATGCGGCGGATACTTCTGGTACGAGCGCATCGGCTTTTGGCAGGACGGAAACATATTTGCCGAGCGGGGTATCACTCAAGAAGTTAATCGTGCCATCGATAATAATTTCGTTAAACTCTGGCTTCTGCGCCTGAATCGCCTTTACGGCTTCGCGGCAGGCTTTGCGTAAAGCCTGTGAAAGACCAAGTTTATCGAGTTCGGCAGCAGAAACCCAGCCCAAACCGCAATAGGCCTTTTCGTGAATCTCGGCCGCTAAGGCCTCACGGCGCTTCGCGGTCAACTTTTTGCTATCGTTCAAACCCTCAATCGGCTCACGCAAAACGCACGCGCCCACAACAAGAGGCCCCGCCCAGGGGCCTCTGCCAACTTCATCTATTCCTAATAGCTTTTTCAAGCTTAAGCTTCCGTTTTCTCTTCGGTTGCAGCTTCTTCTGCTGGAGCTTCTACAACTACTTCTTCCTCAGCTGGAAGTTCGTTCACTGCATGGCGATCGAAATCCTTCTGAGTAAGGCGAGCGGACTTACCGGAGCGCTCACGGAGGTAGCGGAGATTGTTGCGGCGAACCTTGCCACGGCGGACAATTTCAACCTTTTCTACGAGAGGGCTGTGCATCAAGAAGCTCTTCTCAACGCCAACACCGGAAGTAACCTTGCGGACCACAATGCGCTCCGTATGGGAAGCTTTGCGATCAACGCGGATGACAGTACCTTCAAAAATCTGAATACGGAACTTGTCACCTTCCTTAATTTTTTGCGACACACGCACCGTGTCGCCAGAACGGACGTCAATTACGGCCTTCTTCTTCTGTGCATCACCCACTTTTTTCAATAGTTCAAACGACATATATTTACCTTTAATATTAAAAACTTTCCTCATTTTATCACATTTTTTACTGTTTGAAAAGGGTATTATAGGGGTTTTGCGGTATAATTAGGGTATGATAGCGCATCTAAAAGGTATTTTGACCGAAAAATTCGACAATTCTGTAATTATTGACGTTAATGGCGTTGGCTACGAGGTGGCCATCAGTGGCATCGATTACGAGAGCCTTAATCTTGAAGATGAGGTAAAACTTTATACTTATCATCATGTCCGCGAGCAGGCCGAAGAACTCTTTGGCTTCACTAGCCTTGCCGCCAAGAAACTCTTCGAACTCCTAATTTCCGTCCAGGGTATTGGTCCGAAGGCGGGCATGGCAATTCTTAGTCTAGCGCCAGCCGAAGAAGTCCGTAACGCGATTGCGAACGCCGATTCCGCCTATATTTCTAAAGCCTCTGGTGTTGGCAAAAAGTCTGCCGAGCGCGTAATTGTTGACCTTCGCGACAAGGTCGGTCTTCCAACCTATTATGGCCGCAAATCCGACCCGATTACCCAGCAGCCGGCCGCCAATGATGAGGCGCTTGATGCGCTCATGGCTCTCGGTCTTAACCTTGCTGATGCCACTAAAGCACTCGAGGGAATTGACGCAAATCTCTCTGTTGAAGAGCGCATTCGCCAGGCTCTCAAAAACCGATAAAGTTTATGCTTGAAAGCCCAAAAAGGCTTTGCTACAATTAATACGTTGCTCTGGGAACGTGTGTATGATCCAGCATGTTTGGGGATATAGTCGTAAAGAGCGATGGCTCTGCTAGTTTTATGGGGATGAGCGCTACGGCGCAAAAAACTAATAGAAGAAGCAGGGCAAAATTACTAAGCAGGAGAAACCATGAAAAAGCGTAACCGCAAGGGGACGCTCCAAGTGGACGCGCTTCATTGGAACGAGTACATCGAAATGTAAGCGCAAAAAATATCCGTCTGTGAGAGAACGGATATTTTTTATTGCTAACTATTTCTCGGCTTTTTCTTCCTCGGTCTTCAATAGGGCGTTGAGTTTGTTTGCAATTGCTTCTTCGACGCCATCTTTAACCTCAATTTCCTCATCGTTAATATAAATGGTTGGCGTTGCTTTAATATCGTCGACGCGTTTCCCGAGGCCAATATCAAAATCGATCTTTTTCATTACATTAACATTCGTGAGGTCAGATTTGAACTTGTTGACGTCGCCTTTGCCCTCAGTTGCTTCTTCAAAAATCTGTACGAAAACGTCCGTGCGCTTGCTGGTATCGGAGATATAGTTCCAATCCGATTGGCCATCATAAATCTTCTCGGCCATTTCCCAGAAATAACCTTGTAAACCGGCGGCTTCGGCGGCTGCGGAAGCGGCGCGCGCGTTCTGGTGATAACTAAGGTTATAGTTGCGGAAGACGAAGGCAACCTTGTCGCCGTACTTCTCGTGGAGAGTAGACATCTTCGGCATCATCAAGGCGCAGTATTCGCATTGAAAATCGGCGTATTCGATGACGACAATCTTTGAATCGGCTTTGCCACGTACGTGTTCGCCAATGTTTCCATTATCTTCGGTCGCCTCGATAATCGAGCGAGAATTATATTTGCCATAATCGACTTTATTGCCACTATTAATTTGAGACCATGCGAACAAGCCGCCAAGGGCCAATAAGATTGCAATGACTGCACCAACAGTAAATTTATTCATAAATCTAGTTTAGCACATCCGAAAACTCCCAGATGGTATAATAGGGATATGAAGGCATTCTTCGCGAAAATCATGGCCAAAATCGTCGCGTTCTTCGACCCACGCGTTGACCGTTTCCGCAAAGTGCCTATTTCTGACAGTCAAAAAACGCGCAAAAAAGCGCAAGAAAAACTCGAACAGTCTTATGAGAAGCGTCTTAAGAATGCAATAAAGGAAGAGCACAACAATTATACGCCGCAATCCGAAAAAGACCTTGTCGACATTATTCGCCGTACGCCTCGCGAGGCCCTTAGTATCAAGGATCGCAATTTGATTTCCGGCGCAATGTCGTTCAAGGCTCGTACCGCCGCGCTCGTGATGATGCCGCGTGATGACATCACCTTTGTCAAAGAAAAGGATGCGCTTACGCCGCTCGTACTCGACAAACTCTATAAAACTGGCGACACAGTTTTCCCAGTCCTGAATGGCGCCGACAAAGTCTGCGGTCTGATTCGTACGGACAAACTTGATTTGTTGCATATCGGCAAAAATGAACCGGTCGCGAAGTTGATGGAGCACAACGTTGCTTTTGCGCGCGTCGATTATACGCTCGAGCAACTTCTCGCGGTCTTTCTGCGCGCTCGCACGGACTACGTTTTAATCATCGATGATAAAGAAAAACTCCTCGGCTATGCCGAGTTGAATACGCTCATTGCAATCTTATTTAATCGCGAGATCAAAGACGATTTCGATAATGATGCCTCTTCCTTTGCGGTCGCTCGCCGCACTAAAGATTAATCTGTTATAATATGCTTATGCTGTGGGCATTCTTTCCTATTGTTTCGCAAGTTTTTTACGCGAGCGGTAGCTATATTCAGAATTACCTCACTGACACGGCTTTCCCGAAGAAGCGTGCCGGTGCGCTTATCGCTGCCCAAGTTCCGAAATTCCTGTTTGCTGCCTTACTAATGTTTGCCATCTTTGGCCGCTTAGTGTTTGTTTTGCCGCTTGGCAGTGCGCTTGGCTTTGTCCTCGCGGGCGCAATCAACGTCATTGCCTCAATGACTTTCTACAAAGCCTTTCAGGCCGGCGATGCCGCCGACGTGCTGATCTATAACCAGCTTAGTCCACTTATCTCGCTCGCGCTTGGCGTGGCGATTCTTGGCGAAACCATCACTGCGTCGCAAGGGCTTGGCTTCCTCTTTATTATGGTAGCAATTGTCATTGTAGTTTTCGGCAGCACGCGTAAAAGCGAACGAAATAATCCAAACCTCAAGGTGATTGCAACGACGCTTACGGCTGCGTTCTTCTCGATTTTTTCCGACATCGTGTTTGCCTTGTTTGCTCGCGAGTATACCGCCGACATTAACCTGTTTGCAAAGAGTTTCTTCTTCTTTGAAATCGGGTCCGCCCTTTGCGCGACGGTGTTATTTATTTGTATGCCGCACTGGCGCGGGGCACTAAAAACAGTGTTTGTTAAAAGTAAAAATCATAATCGCAATTTGCTAGCGCTGGTTGTTGACTGGATTCTAAATATATTGGCGGAACTGCTCTATAAGTATGGGCTCCTGATTGTGCCGGTCGTTGCTATGATGACTGCCGTCGGCAAAGTCTCAAACCTCTTCATGTCATTCTTCTTTACGATGTTTATTGGGCGTATTTTCCCGAAATTCATCCACGGCAAACGCATTACGCGCCAGATTATTGCTCGCTATATAATTGCCGGCGTACTTATTGTGACCGGCATCATCATCATGAATTAGCACTCTTGCCTAGTAGAGTGCTAAGTGCTATACTTTTTAGGTATGAGCAAACGCGATTATTATGAAGTTTTGGGCGTAAAAAAAGACGCATCTGATGATGAAATTAAGAAGGCTTTTCGCAAGCTTGCCGTTAAATATCATCCCGACAAAAACCCCGGTGACAAAGAGGCAGAAGAGAAGTTTAAGGAAGCAAACGAAGCCTATTCTATTTTGAGTGACAAGACCAAGCGTAGTCGTTATGACCAGTTTGGCCATGCCGGCGTTGGTGGCGATGGTGGCGGCGATCCATTTGCCGGCTTCCGCGGCGCCAATGGTCAGTCCTTTAACTTCGACTTCGGCGGTGCTGGTTTCGAAGATATTCTTGGTAGTATTTTCGGCTTTGGCGGCGGCGGTTTCCGCGCTGCGCGTCGCGGTCGCGATTTTCGTACGAGCATCACAATTGATTTTGAAGACGCTATTTTCGGTACGACTAAAACGATTTCTATCGAAGGCGAACAGACTAAACTTAAGATTCCAGCCGGTATTTATGATGGTCAGTCTATCCGTTTGAGCGGCAAGGGCGGGGAAGCCCCAAGCGCTGACGGCCAACGCGGCGACCTTTATGTCGAGGTTCGTGTACGTGCTCACAAGACGCTTACGCGCGAAGGTGAACTCATTCTCTCTGAAGTTACGATTCCAATGGTCGACGCCGTTCTTGGCACCGAAATTGAAGTTGAGACCGTTGATGGCAAAATCACAATGAAGGTTCCTGCTGGTACCCAGCCGGGCACGAACTTCAAACTTTCCGGCCACGGTGCTCCACGCCTCGGTACTGACCAACGTGGTCCACACATTGTTACAATCAATGTCGAAATTCCAAAGAGCCTTACGAAGAAGCAGAAGGAACTCATCGAGGAGTTCAAAAAAGCTAAAAAAGGCTTATTCCGCTAAACAAAAAAAACAGACTCCAATTCGGAGCCTGTTTTTTAAAAGTCTTATTTCTTGGTGGTCTTTTTAGCCACAGCCTTCTTAGCGGCCTGAACGTCTTTTTTGACTTCCTTTTTGCCAGCCGCAATGGCCTTCTTGCCGGTTGCCTTTGCTTTCTTAGCAACTTTTTTGGTGCCGTCAGCGATGTCTTTGCGAGTTTCCTTGCCGGACTTTGGTGCAAACAATACGCCAGCGATTGCGCCGCCGATTGCGCCGAGCGCTGCGCCAAGGATGAACTTGCCGTTGCCGGAATCCTGCTTCTTAGCTTTCTTTTCTGCCATTTTTAATCCTCCTTTTTGGATCTTTTACTTTTCTTTTCGGCCTTTTTCATATAGCTCTCAGTAAAATGCTTTACTAAGCCGCCAACCGTCGTCATGTCGCGGACGTTATCTGCGATATCGTCAGCCTTCTCGGCAATGTTCTGGCCTTGAATAACGATTTTCTTTGCTTCTTTTGCTACGCCCATGAGCTTAATAATCAAAATGATGCCGACGAGCAAGAAGATAAAGAGCGTGATCGACAAGATAAATACTAAAATCCAAGCTGGTGTTTCCATGCTATTCTCCTAATTTATTAAACCTTTCGTAAGCTGCAAAATAGTTTTTCGGATCACCCGTGGTCAACCATTCTCCTTTGCTCTTAGTTACGATAACATCGCCCGACTTGGCGAGTTTAGTGATAGCGTCTACGGTCCAAAGCTCATTGTCGAGACCAATGTTGCTTGGGTCGAGATGAGCGAACACCTCTGGGGTGAGCAAGTAGCGGCCATAGGAAGTGAGATTGCTTGGGCTAAGTTCTGGTTTAGCGGGCTTCTCGACGATATGACTCAGAGTCATCTTGGCCTCGTCTTTGAGAGCAATCATGCCATACTTATTCCAAACTTCTTTTGGCATTTCCTGGGCGGTAATAATTGCCTTGGCGTCTGGGTTCTTTTCGTAGGCTTCAATAAGAGTCTTAACGTCGCCTTGGCCGAAAATCAAATCGTCGCTATAAAGTGTCAAGAAGGCCTCGTCGTCGTTGAGATAAGGCTTGGCGCTCGCGATTGGGCTACCGTTGCCATATGGGAGGCTCTGATCCTGTTCGATAATTGTGATGTTTGCGATTTCGAGCACTTCGCGGACGGATTCGAAACGATCGAGTTTGCCTTGGGAAGCGAGCTGCTTGTAGATCTTTTCGCAAGGGTTGCTGAAATAATCTTCATAAATATGCTTGCCTTCTGGAGTGCAAACAATGATGATGTCATTGATGCCGCCAGCGACACATTCCTCGACTACATACTGCATGATTGGCTTTGGGCCAAGTGGAAGCATAGCTTTTGGAATCGTCTTAGTAATCGGCAGGAAGCGGCTAGCGAAGCCTGCGTCGGTAATGACTGCCTTAGTTGGTTTTTTGTATGACATAGTTCTCCTATACTCCTATGATAACTTATTTCGGATTAATTCGTTAACGCTTGCTGGATTTGCCTTGCCTTGAGACTTCTTCATCACCTGACCAACGAGGAAGCCGATTGCTTTCATCTCGCCGTTGCGGACGTCCTCCGCGGCCTTGGCGCACTCTGGCATCATCAAAACTTCGTCAATAATCTGCGATAATGCATTCTCGTCGTTTTCCTGCAAAAGGTTCATTTCTTTAGCGAGTTGATGCGGAGTCTTACTGGTATTCTTATGGTCATACATTTCCATAAGCACCTCTTTAGCGGCGGTCGAAGAAAGTTCTTTCTTTTCGACCATTTCGGAAAGTTCCAAAAGTTCTGCGGCAGTTGCGAGCGAGAAATCTTTATCCATGTTTTCTTCGGCAAGCAAGACACTAGCAAACCAGTTAGCGACGCGCGGTGCGAGGTTTACATTGGCATCGCATACGCCAGCAAGACGCTGAGCGAGAATAGGGTAGTTAATGATTGCTTCGCGAGCGCTGTCGTCGAGGTTTAGGACGCCAAACTTTGAGCGGTAATCGGCTGGCATCATTGGCATTTCGGCTGCGACCTTATCGACATAAGCCCGTTCGAGCACGATTGGCGGAACATCTGGCTCTGGCATGTAGCGATAATCCTGCGCCTCTTCCTTGCTACGCTGGGAAGTGGTCTTACCGGTGGCATCGTTCCAGCCACGGGTTTCCTGAACGACCTTCTCGCCTTTTTCGAGCAAAGCCTTCTGGCGCTTATACTCGTATTCAACGGCGCGTTCGACACTGCGGAAGGAGTTAAGGTTCTTAATCTCTGCGCGGGTGCCGAGTTTGTCGGTGTTGGAAATCGAAATATTAACGTCGAAGCGCATGTTGCCTTGGTAGAGATCGCCGTTCGTTACATCAGCATACATCATGAGACGGTGAAGTTCTTCGCAGTATGCGCGAGCCTGTGCGGCAGAATGAATATCTGGCATCGAAACTATCTCGATGAGTGGAGTGCCGGCACGGTTTAAGTCAACGAGGGAATAACTGCCGAAGTGGCTAAGTTTACCAGCATCTTCTTCGAGGTGAGCGTGTTCAATTTTGACGTCGCTACCATCTGGAAGATGAATGACGCCAGCACCAATAATTGGCTGGTACATCTGTGAAATCTGATAACCTTTTGGCAAATCTGGATAGTAGTAGTGCTTGCGGTCGAAGCGACTGAGTAAGTTAATCTTACAGTTCATTGCGAGACCAGCGCGAACGGCCTTTTCGACAGCCGCCTTGTTGAGCACTGGGAGCATGCCCGGAAGAGCATAGTCGACTGGACTCACGCAGGAGTTTGGTTCTTTATCAGTTGCATCGTTGTCTACGCCACTAAAAAGTTTCGTCTTCGTGTTGAGCTGGACGTGACATTCGATGCCGATTGTAATCTTGTATTCACTCATCTAAATCGCTCCTAAATCTTTTAATGCCTGTTTGTAAGTTTCGAGTGCGTGCTGTGCTTGGCGGTATTCTGGCTTGAAGTCGTGCTCGTGCGCAATCTGATTGCGAAGTTTATGAGCGTGCCAAACGGCGTTAAGCTGGGTAAACTTGGATTTGCCGATGCGCTTTAAGCGATCGCCCATCGTGCGACCCTGCACGCCCATCTCCATCAGAGCGCGGTCGAGGATTTTGTCACCTTCAATAATTGCCATTGCGTAGCTGGATTCGTTGTCTTTTTGAAGGGAATTCTCAATGCGCAAGAAATCGACCTGATAGTCTTCTTTGTCGAAGGCGTGGCCACGCTTGCTCGTCATCGAAATGGCAATGAAAACCAAAACGCCAACGATGAGAATCGCAATTAAGAAAATCACTAGGGAAGGATCCATTATTTACCCTCCACGCTTGCGGCGATGTTGAGCAAAATCTGGTCGCTCTTACGTGGGCCGACAAGCTGAGCGCCGATTGGCAAACCGGCCTTGCTCTTAGCAATCGGAATCGACATACCAGGAAGGCCTGCAAGGCTTGGCGGTACGGTCATCACATCTTCGAGATACATCTGAAGTGGGTCGGCGGTATTTTCGCCAATCTTGAAAGCTGGGCGTGGTGCTACTGGGCAGAGCAATGCATCATACTTTTCGAACGCCTCATTGTAAGCGTTGATGAGTAACGTGCGTGCCTTCTGGGCCTTAAGGTAATAAGCATCAAAGAAGCCAGAACTCAAAACGAAGTTACCAATCATAATGCGGCGCTTGTTTTCTGGCATGAAGCCTTCGTCGCGCGTCTTGTTGTAAACCGCGTCGAGATCTTTCGCTTCGCTCGAGCGTAAACCATAGCGAATACCGTCATAGCGGCTGAGGTTCGAAGAAACTTCAGCTGGAACAACGATGTAGTAAATTGCCAAAGCGTATTTCAAAATTGGCATGCTGATTTCTTCGATTGCGTAACCGGCTTTTTTGAGCTTGTTGGCATAATCGTTGACGGCTGCTTTTACCTCTGGGTCAACGCCTTCACCCATGAAGTCTTTAATCAAGCCAATTTTCTTCTGCTTTGGCGTGGCTTCACTGAGTTCCTTTGTCCAGAAATCATCAAGCGTGGTCGAATCCTTTTCATCCTTACCGGCCATGATGCTCATAACGAGGTTTGCGTCTTCGACATTATTGGCGAAACAGCCCATTGTATCAGTCGAGGAAGCCATGGCGACTACGCCGTAGCGGCTGACGGTGCCAAAGGTTGGCTTAACACCGACGACGCCGTTAAAGCTTGCTGGCTGACGAATCGAACCGCCAGTATCGGAGCCGAGCGCGAATGGCACGATGCCAAGCGCGACAGCGACGGCGCTACCACCGGAAGAACCACCGGCGACGCGTTCTTTGTCGTAGGCGTTGGAAGTTGGCCCAAAGTAAGAGTTCTCGGTACTACCACCGTGTGCGTAAGCATCAAGGTTGGTGCGACCAATCATGATAGCACCTTCGGCTTCAATCTTGGCGACGGCCGTAGCGGTAATCGGTGCAGGGAAATCCTCGAGCATCTTTGCGGCAGCAGTCGTGTGTCCTTCTGGGCTCAAGTAGTTGTCCTTCAAAGCGTATGGCACGCCAGCGAGGCGACCGACTGGTTCGCCGCGCTCAATCTTTGCATCGATTTCGCGTGCACGTTCCAAGGCGCCGGCTTCATTCATTGAAATGAAGGCATGGTATTCTTCGTATTCTTTGGCCTTTTCGAGTGCGGCGCGCACTAAATCAACGGCCTTCGTATTCTTGTCGGCAATTTTCATAGAACTTTTGGCACCTTTATCTGATTATCTTCACTTTCGGTCGTTAGGGCGAGCAAGTCTTCGCGCTTTGCTTCAAAATCAACGATGTTATCCTCGCGCCAAACATTCTGCATGTCGAAACACTGATAGGTTGGTTCGACATTT
>Ga0265301_10001337_pt1 | contig 32733 bp, 21 predicted proteins | sample AusTroGonzalo_MG_2_FD_193488 | JGI IMG/M metagenome (GOLD analysis project Ga0265301, IMG submission 193488) | Bovine rumen microbial communities from tropical cattle in Woodstock, Queensland, Australia - Gonzalo_04 | ecosystem: Host-associated > Mammals > Digestive system > Stomach > Rumen ... | reverse complement strand
ACCTTTGGTGTCGCTCTTGCCGGCCGCATGAGCTGGAAAGACGCCTGTGGCTACTGGGTCGGCCAGCTGATCGGCGGTATCATCGCCGGTGCCGTGCTGCTCCTCGTCAAGAACGTGGTGGCTGCACCCGACCTGACCGGTGCGCTGGGTTCCAATGGCGTAGCCAACGCCGGTGGCCCGTGGGGCGCCTGCCTGGTTGAATTCATCGCTACCTTCCTCTTCGTGTTCGTGGTCCTCGGTACGACCGACGCGAAGAAAGGCGCCGGCAACCTCGCCGGCCTGGCCATCGGCCTGTCCCTGATCCTGATCCACCTGGTGTGCATCAACCTGACCGGCACTTCCGTGAACCCGGCCCGTTCCATCGGCCCGGCTCTCTTCGCCGGCGGACCGGCCCTCCACGACCTCTGGGTCTTCATCGTGGCCCCACTCGTGGGTGGCGCCTTCGCAGCGGCCGTCTGGAAACCCCTTGCCAAGTAAACCAAATCTCATTTTGAAAGAATCGTGATGCTGAAAAGGATATTATTGATTGCGGCATTTCTCTGCACTGCCGTGCTGGCCATCGCCCAGAATACGATGACCGACGTCCAGGTGCTGGACTACGTGAAAGCGGGCATTGAGCAGGGAAAGTCGCAGCAGGTGTTGCTCCGGGAGCTGGCGGCACGTGGTGTCGACAAAGCCCAGGCGGAGCGCGTGAAAGCCATGTATGAAGCCGAACAGGGTGGCGTCAAGGCCAACCGGGTACCGGGTGCGGATACGGTCGCGTATGACCGCTCGCACCGCCTGGGCATTGACGACGAGATGCCGGAAGGCTATGATGAATACATCCGGTTTCAACAGTGGCAGCGGCAGGAGCAGGTAGATACCCTCAACGTGTTCGGCCGCGACATCTTCCGCAACAAGGCGCTCAACTTCTCCCCGAGCGAGAACCTGGCCACCCCGAAGAACTACCGGCTCGGTCCGGGCGATGAGGTGATCATCGACATCTTCGGTGCCAACCAGGTGACCCTGCGCAGCATCATATCCCCGGAAGGCAGCATCAATGTCGATGTGCTCGGCCCGCTCTACCTGAGCGGCATGACCATCGAAGAAGCGAATAAATACCTCAAGCGGAAGCTCGCCGGCATCTACGGCGGCCTGAACCGCAACTCCGCCGGTACCGACATCCGGCTGAGCCTCGGACAGATCCGGTCCATCCAGGTGAGCGTCGTCGGCGACGTGCTCCATCCGGGCACGTACCCGGTGTCGTCGTTCTCCACCGTCCTCCATGTGCTCTACAAGGCGGGCGGCGTGGTGGGCCCCGGTTCGCTCCGCAACATCACCGTCAACCGTGCCGGCAAGGTGGTCGGCACGGTCGACGTGTATGATTTCCTGATGAACGGCACGCGCGAGAATGACATCCGCCTGGAAGAAGGCGATGTCATTCTGGTCAAGCCCTATTCCAGCATGGTGGAAATCACCGGCGAGGTAAAGCGCCCCATGTATTTCGAACTGAAAGAAGGGGAGACGCTCCAGGACTTGCTCGGTTATGCGGGCGGTTTCGCCGGCAGTGCCTACACCGACAACGTGACCGTTGACCGGCAGAACGGCCGTAACTACGAGGTGCGCACGGTCAATTCAGTGGCTTATCCCACCTTCGTGATGAAGGACGGCGACGTCGTGACGGTGAGCAAGCTCAACTCTTTCTATGAAAACCGGCTTGAAGTAAATGGCGCGGTCTACCAGCCCGGCACGTACGAGTTAGGCGCCGAGGTGTCGACGGTGCGCCAGTTGGTGGCCAAGGCGGGCGGCGTCCTGCCGGAGGCTTTCCTGAACCGCGCCGTGTTGAACCGCGAGCATCCCGACAAGTCGATGGAGGTGATCTCCTTCAATCTGGGACGCGTGCTGGCAGGCCAGGATTCTGACATCAAGCTCCAGAAGAACGACGTACTCTTCATCGCCAGCGAAAACGACCTGCGCGATCAGGGCGACGTCAAGATCTTTGGCCAGGTGACCAATCCGGGCGTATTCCCGTTTGCAGCCAACACCACGGTCGAAGACCTCATCATCATGGCGGGCGGCCTCAAGGAAGGCGCTTCGCTCGCCCGCGTGGACATCTCCCGCCGCAAGCGGGATGCCAACGGCCTGGTCCGCAGCAACGAGGTGGGTGAGCTCATCTCCCTGAGCCTGAAGGACGGTTTCATCGACGACGGCGGCCGGAAGGTATACCTCCAGCCCTACGACGAGGTGACCGTGTACTCCAGCCCTTCCTACAACGTGCAGACGCACGTTACCGTGACCGGCGAGGCCAACTTCCCCGGTTCCTTCACCATGACCAACCGCAGTGAGCATCTGAGCGACCTGGTGAAGAAAGCCGGTGGCGTGACGGATTTCGCCTACCTGCGCGGTGCGCGCCTGTTCCGCAACATGACCCCGGATGAGCGCCGCCAGCTGCTCGACATCCTGACCGTCCGCACCGGCACCGACCGCGGCATCCTCGATACCGCCCAGGTGTACTCGTTGATGACCCAGTACCAGGTGGGTATCAATCTCGAGGAGGCCCTGGCCAATCCCGGCGGCTCGTACGACATCGAGTTGTTTGAAGGCGACGTACTCGACATTCCGCTGATGCGCAGTACGGTGCGCGTGATGGGCTCCGTGATGATGCCCTCCGTGGTTTCGTACTCTCCCCGCAAGAGCGGCCGCGATTACATCAAGGATTGCGGCGATTTCTCCAAGGGCGCGCGCAAGAGCCGGACGTTCGTGGTCCACATGAGCGGAACTTCGGAACGACTGCGTAGCAGTACCCGGATCTTGCCGGGTGACGACATCGTCGTTCCCGAGAAGGAGAATCGCGACGAGCAGATCGAGAAAGGCTTCTCGCGTGCAGCTACCACCCTCAGCGGCGTGGCGGCCCTCGGTACGACGCTCTCGACCATCTATCTGATTATCCAGAGCAGCAACAGAAACAAGTAAGCGACCATGGAAGAGCCGTATCGTGAACCGATGAATGAAGAGGAAGAGATGACCATCGACTGGATGGCCATCCTCCGCAAGTTGCTCAAGCGATGGAAATTCATTGTCCTGGTGACGTTTATCTTTTCCGTGCTGGGCGTGATCTACGCCCTGACGATGGAACGCAAGTACCAGGTGACGGTGACCCTGGCACCCGAGATGCAGAGCCGCACGGGCGGCACCATGTCCGCCCTGGCCAGCATGCTGGGCGGCGGCGCCACGCTGAATTCCTCGCCCGATGCCATCAACATCTCCCTGTTTCCGCAGATCAGCGCCAGCACGCCATTCCTGTGCTCGCTGCTCGAAGTGCCCGTAACACGCTATGTCCCCCAGGAACAGATCATGAAGGGCGTCAAGCCGGATTCCACCACGGTGTTCCTGCACCTGATGCGGCGCGACCTGCCCCTCAGCGAGAAGAAGGCCCGCAAACAGGCGGAGGCTGACGCGGAGTATGTCTACGACGACAGCGTCATCGATCCCGAATTTCTCACGCCCCGCCAGGGCAAGGCCGTGGAGGCGCTCCGCGGTGCCATCAATACGACGGTCGACAACAAGACCGGCGTGACGACCATCGTAGTGACGGGTGACGATCGCCTGATCGTCAAGCAGCTGGCCGATACCGTGACGCAGCGGCTGCAGGATTTCGTAATCGATTACCGCACCAAGAAGGCCACGGCCGACTATGAGTACTATGCCCAGGTGGCCGACGAGGCGTATGCGAAACTGGTGAAGGCGCAGGCTGCCTATGCAGCCCGCGTGGACTACGACCGCAGCGTCATCCTCCAGTCGGTCAACAGCGAGCGCCAGCGTCTCCAGGACGAAGCCTCGCTGGCCAACCAGATCTATTCCCAGATGGCCCAGCAACGTGAACTGGCCAAGGGAAAAATCCAGGAAATGAAGCCGGTCTACGCCGTCGTCCAGCCGGCGACGGTTCCCCTGCGTGCGGCCAACAGCCGGGCGAAGGTCTGTATCATCTGGTTCTTCGTCGGTTTCCTGCTTTCCTGCGCATGGGTCGCCTTTGGCGACATCGTCGTGGACTTCGTCAAAGATCTGTTCAAATCCGAAGAAGCAACGGCATAAAGAAAGCCTCGGGAACCCCGAGGCTTTTTTATGCGATGAACTATTCCAGCCCGATGCGGCTCTTGTCCGGAGCCGGCGGGGTGGGTGGCAGCGGTTTCCAGTTCTTCATCTCGGCCTTGAGAACCTCGATGGCTTTGTCGAGCTGGGCGTCCTTGCCCTTGTAGTCCTCGAACGGATTGATGTCAATATCGATGTCCGGGTCCACGCCGTGGCCTTCGATGATCCAGTTGCCTTCCAGCGAATAGGAGGTGAAGAACGGCGTGCGCATGTCCTGGCCGTCGAGGTAGGACCGTGAGCCGGAGATGCCCACGATGCCGCCCCATGAACGCTTGCCGATCAGTTTGCCGAGGCCGAGCTGGCGGAAACCGTACGGGAAGAGGTCGCCGTCGGACGAGGAATACTTGTCGATGAGGCAGACCTTCGGGCCGTAGAACGCCTGGTTCGGGACGGTCTGGTTGGCGCCGTTGCGGTACATGCTCATGCGGTACACCTCGCGCTGCAGGCGCTCCAGGATCATCGGAGAGACGTTGCCGCCACCGTTCATGCGGTCGTCGATGATCAGGGCCTTCTTGTCGAGCTGCGTGTAGAAGAGCTTGGTGAACATGTCGAGGCCTTCCGTGCTCATGTCGGGGATGTGGATGTAACCGATCTCGCCGTTCGAGGCCTTGTCGACCTTCTCGATGTTCTTGTTGACCCACTCGTAGTAGGCCAGGTTGCTCTCGTCTTCCACCGGTTTCACATACACCGTGCGGGCGTTCTTGCCGGCTGCGTTGTCGGCGATTTCCAGGGCGACTGTCTTGCCCACCTTGCCCACGAGGGCCTGGTAGATATCCACGAGTTCGGAAGCCGGCGTTCCATTCACTTTCGTGATATACTGGCCGACCTTGGCGTTCACGCCCGCTCCGTCAAGCGGGGAGACGAGCGTCTTGTCCCACGAAGCACCCTTGAAGATGTGCTCAATGCGGAAGGCGCCGGTCTTGGGGTCCTTGCTGAACTTGCCGCCCAGCAGTCCCGTGGCGATGCGCGGGATCTCCGGTACCTCGCCCGAGGTAATGTAGGCATGGCCGATGGTCAGCTCGGCGATCATCTCACCGATGATGTAGGTCAGGTCGTGACGATGCTTCACGTAGGGGAGCAGCACGGCGTACTTGTCGTGGATGGCGTTCCAGTCGATGCCGTGCATGTTTTCCACATAGAAGTTGTCGCGGGTCACACGCCAGCTCTCGTCGAAAATCTGGCGCCACTCGGCCTCGTGGTCGATGAGCATGTCCATCTCCTGGGTCGGGACGGGATTGTCGAGCTTGGCAGGGCCGCCGAAACCGGTGACATAGAACTTGCCGCCGTCACGGACGAGGCATTTCTTGTGGTCGGGGGTGAAGGCCACGGGCGTATTCTTCGGGCCGTCGGAGGTCTGCAGGGTCTTCAGGTCGAGCACTTTGACCGCTGCTGCGCCACCGCGGGCGCCGCCCGGGCCGCCGGCAGGCATGCCGGGCATTCCGCCGCCGAAGCTGCTGTAATAGAGTTTATCGTTGTCGGCCAGGATGAGGCGGTAGCGGCCGGCCGGCAGTGGCAGCACGCTGGCGCGCTGGCCGATGCCTTCCACGTCAACCTTCATCGCCGGTTTTTCAGCTGCCTTATCGGCCGGCTTGTCGCCAGGCTTGCCTTTTCCGTCATGCCCGGCTTGACCGGGCATCTGAGGTTTCCGGTCGGCACCTGCCGGCTTGACACCGTAATCATCGCTGGTCAACGTTGTCGGGTCGGGTGTATCCTTGGCCAGCGGCAGCACGAACACATAGTCGCTCATGCTGTAGATGGCGTTCCATTCCACCTGGGAATACTGCGAGCGCAGGCTGCGGGAGGAGGTGAAGAACAGATACTTGCCATCCTGCGAGAACAGCGGGCTCGAAGCCGGGTACCAGCGGTCGGTCACCTGGTAGGACTTGCCGGTGGCCACCTCATACAGGAAGATGGCGTTCATGTCGTTGCCCAGGTCCTTCGTGTAGGCGGCCCAGGAGCCGTCGGCCGAAAGGGTGAAGCCGCGCGGAGCACTGGTCTCGCTCACGATGATCCGCTTCAGGTTGCCGGAATTCACGTCCAGGCTGTAGATGTCGCGCTTGAGTGTGTTGAAATAGAGGGTCTTGCCGTCGGGCGACCACTGCAGATTGCTGGGATAGCCGTCCGTGAAGTGGGTCATCTGGCGGGCATTCTTCATGTCGTCGGAGGGTGCTACATAGACCTGGTACTCACCGTCCTTGTCGGAGAACCAGGCGACGCGCTTGCCGTCCGGGCTCCAGACGCCTTCCCGCTCATGCGCACCCGGGGTCTGGGTGATGTTGCGCACGTCCCCCTTGTGGGCGGGGAGGGAGAACACGTCACCGCGGGCTACGAGCAGCACGCGCTCGCCGTCGGGCGAGAGGCTGTACGAATACAGCCGGTCGGAGACGTTCTTGTATTCGGGACGGCTGTAAAGGTTGTCGCTTTCCAGGTAGATGGTCACCTTCTCGCAGGTGCCCTTCTTGACATCGTATTTATAGATGTAACCGCCGTTTTCGAACACCACGTATTGCTGGCTGTAGGAGGGGAACTTGCAGTCATACTCCTTGAAGTCCGTGACCTTGCGCGTCTGCTTGGTTTTGGTGTCGTAGACGAAAAGGTTCATGAAGCGGTCGCGGTCGGACAGGTAGTAGATTTCGTTTCCGATCCACATCGGGAAGATGTCCTGGGCGTCGTTGTCGCTGATCTTCTCGAGCTGCGTGGTGCCGACCTTGTTGACCCAGATGTCGTCGGCCTGGCCGCCCCGGTAGTATTTCCAGGTGCGGAACTCGCGGAACATCCGGTTCAGGGCCAGATACTTGCCGTCGGGCGAGTAACTGCAGAAGCCGCCTTCCGTGGTGGGGATCTCCTCGGCCGGGCCGCCGTTGGCGTCGACCTTGCAGAGCTGGCCGCGCAGGCCGCTGAAACACCACTGCTTGCTGCGGTACACGATCTGCTTGCCGTCCGGGGTCCAGCACATCACGATGTTGTTGGGGCCCATGCGCTCGCCCACCATGTCACGGCCCACGAGAGCCGACCAGGTGATGCGTTTGGGCTCACCGCCTGTCACGGGGATGGTGTAGACTTCGGTGTTGCCGTCGTACTGGCCGGTGAAAGCCACGGTCTTGCCGTCCGGAGAGATGCGCGGGAATACTTCGTATCCCACGTGGGAGGTCAGCTTCTGGGCGGTGCCGCCATCGATGCCGACGCGGTAGAGGTCGCCGGCGTAGCTGAACACGATGTTGTCGCCGCCGACGGCCGGGAACCGGAGCAGGCGCGCCTCCTGGCGGTCTGCTGCAAAGGCCAGCAGCGGCAAAAGCGCTGCCAGCACGGTGAGGATTCTCTTCATGCGTCTGTTGGATTTATAAGATATTGAGTGTTTGTTCCTTGATTTTTTCCAGTTCGTCCTTCATCCGGACCACCCATTTCTGGATTTCGGCGTGGTTGGCCTTCGAGCCGAGGGTGTTGATCTCGCGGCCCATTTCCTGGGCGATGAAGCCCAGTTTGCGGCCGGGCAGCGGCTCGTTTTCCACGGTCTCGCGGAAGTAGCGGCAGTGCTGGCGCAGGCGTACCTTTTCCTCGTTGACATCGAGTTTCTCGAGCCAGAAGATCATCTCCTGTTCCAGGCGGTTGCCGTCCATCTGGAGGGCGAGTTCCCGGGCGCGGGCTTCGATCCGCTCGCGGATGGCGGACACGCGCTCGCGCTCATAGCGTTCTACTTCAGGGATATACGATTCGATCTTGCCGACCTGGGCGAGCACGTCGCGGTGCAGGCTCTCTCCTTCGCGGCGTCGGAAATCATCGAGTCCGGCGACGGCCTGGCGGATGGTGTCGTAGAGTTTTTCCCAGTCGTCAGGCGTGAGCTCGGTGTTGCGGGTCTCCAGCACGTCGGGCAGGCGAAGGAGCGAGCCGAGCTTCACGTCGGGTTCACAACAGGCGAGATCCGTTCCTTCGACGGCTTCTTCCAACTGCTTGTAGTAGGCCAGCAGCGTTTCGCGGTTGATCTGTTTAGTGGCGGCGCCTTCCGTGCGCTCTACCGTGATGAACAGGTCGATGTTGCCGCGCGACAGCTGGTCGGCGATGTATTTGCGGACCTCGACCTCGCGGTCGCGGGGGATGAGTTGGGTCTTGAGGGTGATGTCGGCGCTCTTGCCGTTGACGGATCGGATTTCGACCAGGTATTTGTCGGGGCCCAGCTGGCAGGTTGCCTTGCCGTAGCCGGTCATGGATTTAAGCATGCGTTGGTTCGGTTTTAAGCTATAAAGATAGTGAAAATTTCGTATATTTGTCAGTTCAAACAACCTGTCCCATGGAAGAAGAGAAGAAAAACAACTTCCTCGAAGAGATCATCGAGGCGGACCTCGCAGCTGGAAAATACGATACCATTATCACACGCTTCCCGCCGGAGCCCAACGGCTATCTCCACCTGGGCCACGCCAAGAGCCTGTGCATCAATTTCGGACTCGCGCAGAAGTACGGGGGTCGCACCAATCTCCGCTACGACGACACCAATCCCACGAAGGAGGACGTGGAGTATGTAGATGCCATCAAGGAGGACATCAAGTGGCTCGGCTTCCAGTGGTCTTTGGAGCGATATGCATCGGATTACTTCGACCAGCTCTATGAATGGGCGGAGCAGCTCATCCAGCGCGGCCTGGCCTATGTGGACGACCAGACCCTCGAGGAAATGCGGGCGAACCGCGGCACCGTGGAGACGCCGGGCATCGACTCGCCCTGGCGCAACCGCAGCGTTGAGGAGAACCTCCGTCTCTTTCGCGAGATGAAGGCGGGCAAATACCCCGACGGGGCAAAGGTGCTCCGCGCGAAGATCGACATGGCGCATCCCAACATGATGTTCCGCGACCCGATCCTCTACCGCATCAAGCATGCGCACCATCATCGCACGGGCGACAAGTGGTGCATCTACCCGATGTACGACTACACGCACGGGCAGTGCGATTCCATCGAACACATCACGCACTCCATCTGCACGCTGGAGTTCGACATACATCGTCCGCTCTACGACTGGTTTATCGAAACGCTGGGCATCTACCCCTCGCACCAGTATGAGTTTGCGCGGCTCAACCTAACCTATACGCTCATGAGCAAGCGCAAGCTGCTGGAGCTCGTGGAGAAAGGCTACGTGGCGGGTTGGGACGACCCGCGCATGCCGACCCTCTGCGGCGTCCGCCGTCGCGGCTACACGCCCGAGGCGCTGAAGATGTTCTGCGAGAAGATCGGTGTCAGCAAGCGCGACCAGCTGATGGACATCGGCCTGCTGGAATACTGTGTGCGCCAGGATCTCAATGAGCGCAGCAACCGTTACATGGTGGTCTCCGACGATCCGATCAAGGTGACGCTCACCAACTGGGAGCCGGGCCGCGTGGAGTGGTTCGAGGCGCCGCTGAATCCGGCTGCTCCGGAGGGTGCGAAGCGGCGTGTGCCGTTCACGGGCGAGTTGCTCATCGACCGGGCGGACTTCATGGAAGACGCGCCAAAGAAGTATTTCCGTCTTCGTCCGGGTGGGGAAGTGCGCCTGAAATACACCTACATCATCAAGTGTGAGGAGGTCGTCAAGGATGCTTCCGGCAAGGTCGTCGAGCTCAAATGCACCTACGATCCGATGACGCATCCGGCTTCTGGCCAGTGGCGTTCGGTCAAGGGTACGATCCATTGGGTTTCGACCGCCTTCGCCAAGGAGATCGAGTGCCGCATTTACGACCGTCTCTTTACGCTGGAAGACATGTCGCAGGTGCCCTGCGACAAGGACTACAAGGATTTCCTCAATCCGGAAAGCCTCGTCATCCGTCCCGGCTGGGCCGAACCCGCCCTCCTCGACGATCCCGGCGACCTGGCAGTTCAGTTCGAGCGCGTCGGCTACTTCAAAAAAGACCCCGTCTCGACCCCCGACCACCTCATCATGAACAAAACCACCAGCCTGAAAGACTCCTTCAAACTGTAATCCTATCAATTTTAAACGGCAGAAAGCTGAATCGCAATCAAGCGCGTCAGGTGTTGTCTCTAAAACCCATAGCCGCCCGTGGCTCTGTGAACGGGAGGGGCCCTAAATTGCCTTGGCAATTTTGGGAGGGATAGACCCCGGAGGGGTCGTAGGTTTTAGAGACAACACCTGACGCGCTTGATTGCGATTCATCGTTGATTGATGTATGAATAGATTGACAAAAGAAGAAGCATTGAAGCTGTATCGGGAGGCGCCGGTTGCGGAAATCTGCGAGCGGGCGATGGAGGAGCGGTTCCGGCATGTGCCGGAACGGAGGGTGAGCTATCAGATTGACCGGAATGTCAACTATACGAATGTCTGCCTGTCGGGGTGCAAGTTCTGCAACTTCCATTGCCGGCCGGATGAGCCCGAGAAGGCGTATACACTGGATTTTGAAGATTATCTGCCGAAGATTGCGGAGATGAAGGCCCTTGGCGGCGACCAGCTGTTGCTGCAGGGCGGTTTGCATCCGCGGTATGGCATCGAGTGGTACGAGACGCTCTTCCGTCGGCTCAAGGAGGCCGAGCCGTCGTTGAAACTCAACGCCCTTGGTCCGCCGGAGATCGCCCATATCGCCCGCCTCAGCAAGCTGTCGTATCACGACGTGCTCGTGCGGCTGCGCGCCGCCGGTCTTGACACACTGCCGGGCGCCGGCGCCGAAATCCTCTGCGACCGCGTCCGCCGCTTCCTCTCGCCCGCCAAGCCGACGGCGCAGCAGTGGCTCGACGTGATGGGGGAGGCCCATCGTCTGGGCATGAGCACCACAGCCACGATGGTCTACGGCCACATTGAAACCCTCGAAGAACGCATCGACCACCTGCTGGCCCTGCGCGCCCTGCAGGACGTCCGCCCGGCCGGAGTGCCCGGCTTCCGCGCCTTCATCTGCTGGCCCATGCAACTGGCCGGCACCGAGCTCCAGCGCCTGGCCGACACAGGACGTCTGCCCGAAGGTATTACCCTGCCGGGCGAACCCCGTCGTTGGAGCCCCGACGAGGAGTTCCTGCGTACCATCGCCATCGCCCGCCTCGTCCTTGACAATGTCGACCATATCCAGGCCTCCTGGCTCACTGTCGGTCTCGAGACCGGCGCCCGCGCCCTCCACGCCGGCGCCGACGACATGGGCTCCATTATGATCGAAGAGAACGTTGTCTCCGCCGCCGGTGCCCACAACCTGGAGGAAGGAGATGCCCGGTCGGGGCCGGGCATGACGACGGTCTTGCGCACCGCCATCGAATCCGCCGGCTTCACCCCTTGGCTTCGCGACCAGGAGTATCGTCCTCGTTTCTAGAATCCCGGCGCAAAATCGCCTTGTTTTGCTCCCGCAAAGGCGGAATACTGCTATACGGGAGCAAATAGCCATCGATTTGCTCCCGGCCATCCGCTGTGATAAGCCCGCCAGCGGAGCGTCGAAGGAAGGAAAAAGAAAATTACTATCTTTGCAACTCCAACAATTGAAACTATGAAGGAGAAAGTCATTTGCGGTCTGCAGCAGGTGGGAATCGGCGTGAAGAGCGCCGATGAGACATGGAAATGGTATCGAGAGAACTTCGGGTTTGACATCCCGATCGTCGCCGATGAAGGCGTAGCCGAGCGTATGCTGCCGTATACCGGCGGCAAGCCCCAGCCCCGCTACGCCGTCCTCGCCATCCACCTCCAGGGTGGCGGCGGCCTTGAAATCTGGGAACCCTGCGGCCGGGAACTCAACTATCCCAAGGATCAGCCCAAGCTGGGCGACCTGGGCATCTTCATCGCCAAGATCAAGACCCGCGACCTGCAAGCCACCTACGACACCTTCTCCCGCAAAGGCTTCCGCATGCTCTCCACCCCTTCCACGTTCGCCGGCATCCCGCATTTCTATATGCAGGACCCCTGGAACAACCTGCTGGAGATCGTCGAAGACAGCTATGTTATGATTCCTTCCAAGACCTTCGCCACCGGTGGCGCCATTGGTGTCGTGCTGGGCGTCAGCGACATGGACCGCTCCATCGCCTTCTACGGCAAACTGCTCGGCTACGACCGGGTAGTGGCCGACGAAACGGATGTCTTCGAAGACATGAAGGCCCTCCCGGGCGGCGACCGGCGGATCCGCCGCGTGCTGCTGGCCCGCACCCAGCCTTTTGCTGGTCCGCTCAGCGAATTGATGGGCCCGTCCCGGATCGAACTGGTGCAGGCCGTGGAAGAAAAGCCCGTGAAGATATACCAAGGCCGCTACTGGGGCGACCCCGGCTTCATCCACCTTTGCTTCGACGTGCGCAACATGGACGCCGTCCAGGCTGAATGCGAGGCGCTGGGGCACTCGTTCGTCTGCGACAGTGGCGTGGATTTCGACATGGGCGACGCGAACGGCCATTTCACCTATATCGAAGACCCCGACGGAACGTTGATTGAATTCGTCGAGACCTTCCGGATTCCGGTGGTCAAGAAGATCGGATTCTATATTGATTTCAAGAAGCGCGACGACCGCAAGCCGCTGCCGCGCTGGATGATCCGGGCGCTACGCTTCCTGCGCGTATCCTGAGTCGACCGGAAGATCCTTTCCCTGCGACGCTGCGACTGCCAGACGGTCGCAGCGTTCGTTTTCCGGGTGGCCGTTGTGGCCGCGAATCCAGACAAAACGAACCTGATGACGCCGGTATACGGCCAGAAAACGCTGCCAAAGGTCGGGATTGGCCTTCTTGGCAAAGCCCTTCTGCTCCCAGCTGAACACCCAGCCCTTCTCCACCGCATCCACCACGTAGGAGGAGTCGCTCCAGATGGTGACGTCGGCGTGCTCCCAACGGATGGCTTCCAGCGCCACGATGACGGCCAAGAGTTCCATGCGGTTGTTGGTGGTGTTGGCGTAGCCGGCCGACAGCACCTTCTCGTGCGGCCCGCAGCGAAGGATCGCCGCATAGCCGCCGGGCCCGGGGTTGCCGCTGCAAGCCCCGTCGGTGTATATCTGGATCGGAAGACGAGCCACTATTCAGGCAGGATGGTCTTTTCGTGCCGGGGCCCCTCGAAATGCTTGGTCTCAAGCGGGTTGGCATTCATCTGTTCGTAGCGGCGGCGGTTGAGGCTCAGGTCGATGGCGGCGAAGATGGCACGCTGCATCGGGCTGGACAGGGCCTTGTTTTTGCCTGCGATGTCGTAGCCAGTGCCGTGGTCGGGCGAGGTTCGCACAATCGGCAGGCCGGCCGTAAAGTTGACGCCGCTGTCGAAGGCCAGCGCCTTGAACGGGATGAGACCCTGGTCGTGGTACATGGCCAGCACGGCGTCGAAACTGCCTTGCATGTGGATGCTGAAGAAGCCATCGGGCGAATACGGACCGAAGGCCAGGATCTTCTCTTTGTTGGCCGCCTGGATGGCCGGGGCGATGGTCTCGATCTCCTCGGTGCCGAGCGAGCCGCCGTCGCCGGCGTGCGGGTTGAGGCCGAGCACGGCGATCTTGGGCTTGATGATGCCGAAGTCGCGCTTGAGCGAGTCGTTCATCAGGCGCAGCTTGCTGACGATGGTCTCCACGTTGATGGCGCTGCTGACCTTGGCGAGCGGCAGGTGGTTGGTCACCACGCCGACACGCAGGTTTTCGGAGCAGAGGAACATCAGGCCGTCGGAGCAGCCGAATTCGTGGATCAGGTATTCGGTGTGGCCCGGGAATCCGAATCCCAGTTCGGCCACGGTGTGCTTGTTAAAGGGAGCGGTGACAATGGCGTCGATGGCACCGCGCTGGGCGTCGGCTACGGCGGCCTTCAGGGCAATGACGGCGGCCTTGGCGCCGTCGGGCGTCGGCTGGCCGATCTCCATGGCCATGCTTTCGGGCACGGCGTTGATGATGTTGATGCGCTTGCTGCGGGCGTCTTCTGCCGCGTTGATCACATTGGTGGGCACCTGCTCGACATCGGGCACGAACTTGCGGTAGATGCCGAAGAAACGGGAGGATCCGTAGAGCACGATGACGCAGTTCTCAAGGATGCGCGTGTCCGCCAACGCCTTGATAATAACCTCGTATCCGATACCATTGGTGTCGCCCTGGGTTATACCGACGACTATTTTATCTTTCATGTCAATTACAATTTACTTCTTTACTTCTTTCGGCTTGTGGTGCGTGAGGCCCACGCACATTTTTTCTTTTTCACCCCCTTCGCCCCCTCAAGGGGGATGCGGCCTTCCAGGCCGAGCACTACGTGCTATTTTTCATCGTTCAAAAATCAATGCAAGATACAAATTTTTTATATATTTGTGTATGTCTCAGATTTTGGACAGTGATATAAAGTATTTGCCGGGGGTGGGGCCGAAACGGGCTGAATTGCTCAACAAGGAGTTGGGGATCAGTACGTTCCGGGATTTGTTGTATTATTTCCCTTTCCGCTATGTCGACCGTTCGCGGTTCTATTGCGTGCGGGAGGTCGACTCGTCGGCCGCGTACATCCAGTTGCGGGGCCGCATCACCCGCATCGACAAGGTGGGACAGGGCCGCTCCGTGCGGCTGGTGGCGCGCTTCACCGACGGCACCGGCTCCATCGACCTGGTCTTTTTCAAGGGCCTCAAGTGGATGGAAGAAAAGCTGCAGATCGGTCCCGAGTACATCGTCTTCGGCAAGCCGTCCACCTTTAACCGCAGTTGGAACATGGTGCACCCGGAGGTCGACCTGGCCACGGAGGAACGCCTCGCACAGTTGGGTGTCATGATGGGCGTGTACTCGAGTACCGAGAAACTGCACAACGCCGGCATCACCAACAAATTCTTCGAAAAGATCATCGGCACGCTGCTGGAACGCGTATTGCCCACGATGGAAGAGACGCTGCCTGCCTGGATCCGCGAGCGCAAACGTCTCGCGCCGCTCGACTTTGCGCTGCGCAACATCCATTTCCCCGGTTCCGTGCAGGACCTCCAGCGGGCGCAGCGTCGCCTGAAGTTCGAGGAACTGTTCTATTTGCAACTTTCCCTGCTCCGGCAGAAGAGCATCCGCATGCGGGCCGATAGCGGGGTGGTGTTCCGCCGCATCGGCGACTATTTCAACAAGACTTATGAGGCGTTGCCGTTCCCGCTCACGGGGGCGCAGAAACGCGTGCTAAAGGAGATCCGTTCCGACGTGGCCAGCGGCAAGCAGATGAACCGCCTGCTACAGGGCGACGTGGGCAGCGGCAAGACGCTTGTGGCGGTGCTCGCAGCCATGATGGCGCTCGACAACGGCTTCCAGGCCTGTGTGATGGCGCCCACCGAAGTCCTGGCCAACCAGCATTACCAGAGCATGCAGAAGTTCCTCGCTCCTTCGGGCGCCCGCGTGGCGCTGCTGACGGGCAACACAAAGACCAAAGAGCGCGAAGCGATCCATGCCGGGCTGCTCGACGGTTCGGTGCAGATCATCGTGGGCACGCATGCGCTGATCGAGGATACGGTGCAGTTCCGCAACCTGGCCCTCGCGGTCATCGACGAGCAGCATCGCTTCGGCGTGGAGCAGCGGTCCAAGCTCTGGTCTAAGTCGGCCGTGGCGCCGCACGTGCTGGTCATGACGGCCACACCCATCCCGCGCACGCTGGCCATGACGCTTTACGGCGACCTGGACGTGTCGGTGCTCGACGAGTTGCCGCCGGGCCGCAAGCCGGTGGAGACCGTCCACTGGACGGAGAACCGCCGCGGCGACCTCTACAACTTCATGCGGGGCCAGATTGCGCTGGGCCGGCAGATCTTCGTGGTCTATCCGCTCATCAAGGAGTCGGAGAAGATGGACTACAAGAACCTGGAAGAGGGCTACTTGCACATCACGGAAGCGTTTCCGGCGCCGCAGTATGTCACGGCGGTCGTCCATGGGCAGCAGAAGGCCGAGAACAAGGCCTACGACATGGAACTCTTCGCGAAGGGTCGGGCGCACATCCTGGTGGCGACGTCTGTCATCGAGGTGGGCGTCGACGTGCCAAACGCGTCGGTGATGGTCATCGAGAGCGCGGAGCGGTTCGGGCTCTCGCAGCTGCATCAATTGCGCGGCCGGGTAGGCCGCGGCGCCGAGAAGTCGTACTGCATCCTGATGACGGGTTACAAGCTCAGCAGCGAATCGAAGCAGCGCATCGACCTGATGTGCGCCACGAGCGACGGTTTCGAACTGGCGGAAGCGGACCTGCGGATGCGGGGCCCGGGCGATTTCGAAGGCACGCGCCAGAGCGGCCTGGCCTTCGACCTGCACATCGCCGACCTGGCAAAGGACTCGCCGGCGCTGGTCGAAGCCCGCGAGCTCGGCGAGCAGATCCTGGCCGACGACCCGCTCCTCGAACACATCGGAAACCGTCTCCTTGCCGAACAGCTCCGCACCCTCCGGCTCGACGATTCCTTCAAAGATTATTCGAACATCTCTTAAGTATATTTATTATATTTGTACGATAAGAAAATCCTCAACATTATGGTAAAAATAGATCTGACTGGATGTGATTCCTTCGTAGCGAAGGAACAGTACAATGAATACTTGAAAGGAGCCCTTGCGGCGCAGAAAGTGCTGCAGGAAGAGAGCGGGGCCGGCAATGATTTCCTGGGCTGGCAGCACCTGCCGTCGTCTATCGGAAGGGCCGAACTCGACGACTGCCTGAGCGTCGTGGACCGCTGGCTCGAGAGAGAGATCGACCTGGTGGTGGTCATCGGCATCGGCGGCTCGTACCTGGGCGCCAAGGCCGCCATCGAGGCCCTCAGCCATACCTTTGCCAACCACCTGGGCAGCCAGGGCCCGAAGGTTGTCTTCGCCGGCGAGAACCTCTCCGAAGACTATACGGCGGAACTCCTCGATCTGGTCAAGCTCCGCAACCCTGCCTGCGTGGTCATCTCCAAGAGCGGCACCACCACCGAGCCCGCTGTGGCCTTCCGCCTCATGAAATCGTATCTCGAGCAGACCTACGGTCGCGAAGAGGCCCGGGAGCGCATCGTCGCCATCACCGACAAGGCCCGCGGCGCCCTTAAGTCGCTCTCGAACCAGGAAGGCTACAAGACCTTCGTCATCGAAGACAACATCGGCGGCCGCTTCTCCGTGCTGACGCCCGTCGGCCTGGTGCCCATCGCCCTGGCCGGCTTCGACATCGAAGCCATGGTCCGCGGCGCCAAGGACGCCGAAAAGGCGCTGTCCGCCGCCAGTGCCGAGAACCCCGCCGTACGCTACGCCGCCATGCGCAACCTCCTGTACGACAGCGGCAAGAAAGTGGAACTCTTCGCCAGCTTCAATCCCAAACTTCAGTATCTGGGCGAATGGCTCAAGCAGTTGTTCGGCGAAAGCGAGGGCAAGGACGGCAAAGGCATCTTCCCGGCTTCCGTCATTTTCACCACCGACCTCCACTCCATGGGCCAGTACATCCAGGAAGGCCTGCGCATGCTCTTCGAAACCGTCATTACGGTCGACAAGGCACAGCGCGAAGTGACCATCCCCACCGACCCGCAGGACCTCGACGGTCTCAACTATCTGGCGGGCAAGCATGTGGAGCACTGCAACCGCATGGCCCAGCTCGGCACGAAGATGGCCCACATCGACGGTGGCGTGCCGAACATCGACATCCACATCGAAAAACTCGACGAATACAACCTCGGACAACTCTTCTACTTCTTCGAGAAGGTCTGCGGCATCAGCGCCTACCAGCTGGGTGTCAACCCGTTCAACCAGCCGGGCGTTGAGGCCTACAAGAAGAACATGTTCAAACTCCTGGAAAAACCGGGGTATTGATGAATTTTCTGGAAGCCGTAGCAGACAGGTACGCCCGGCGCAAGTCGCTGGAGCGTACCTGCTTCGTCTTCCCCAACCGCCGCTCCGCCACCTTCTTCAAACGCTATCTGGGGAAGGCGGCCGGGAAACCTGTCTTTGTGCCCAATGTCCTGACCATCGACGAATTGTTTGCACGGATCGCCGGAAAACAGGAGACGCCCGAGAAAGCCCGCTTGCTCTATGCGTTGTATCAGGAATACATCCAACTGATGCCGGGCAACCCCGAGACGGGTCCGGAGCCATTCGACCAGTTCATCTTCTGGGGCGACACCCTGCTTGCCGATTTCGACGACCTCGACAAATATCTGGTGGATGCCCGCCGCTTGCTCGTGAACCTGCGCGACCTCAAGGCGCTGAGCACGGACTATGATTTCCTGAGCGCCGACCAGAAGGCGGCGATTGCTGCGTTCTGCAACAGTTTCGAGATCAATGGGAAAGGGCAGTTCGGCGGAACCCGGCAGCAATTTGCCGAAATCTGGAATATCCTGTATCCCCTGTACACCGCATATCGTGAAGCGCTGAAAGCAAAAGGCCTGGCATACGCCGGCATGATCTACCGCGACGTAGCCGAGTCGCTGCCCGTCGCAGGCACCATCCTGCCGCAGTTCGACGAATTCGTTTTCATCGGCTTGAATGCCCTGAATGCCTGCGAGAAACGCCTGCTTGACCACCTGCAGAAGGAAGGTCGCGCCGATTTCTACTGGGATTACTTCGGCCCGCTCGTGACCGACCCCGACAACCTGGCCGGGAAGTTTATCCGTGACAATGTGCGGAATTATCCTCCGAAGGAGCCCTTTGAATGCCCGGCCCTCGATCCGCAGCAGCAGCACTTTGAAGTCATTCGGGTCCCTTCGGCGGTGGGCCAGACGCGCAAGGCCATGCAGATCCTGGAGGAGCTGCAGCAGCAGGGGGAACTCTCTCATCCTGAAGAGACCGCCGTGGTGCTGCCCGACGAGAACTTGCTCTTCCCGATGCTGGGTGCGATTCCTGCCGGCATCGAAAAGGTCAACGTGACGATGGGCTATTCGCTCTCGGCGAGCAGTGGCGCCACTGTGTTCCAACTGCTCGAGCGATTGCAGGGCAATGCCCGGCAGCGTGGCGGGAAATGGGCTTTCTACCACCGGGACGTGATGGACTTGCTGGAGCATCCTTATTTCGCGGCGTCGACCGATCCCGAAACCGTTTCCGGCCTCAAGAAGGACATCCGGGAGAATAATCGCATCTTCGTGCCTGCAGATGGCCTTGTCGCTGCGGGCGGCCTCTTCGAGCGCGTGTTCCGCATCGTGCAGGAAACCGACCGGATCCCGGGCTATCTGAAGGAGATCCTGGAACTGATGCAGGTGGCTCAGCCTGCGCTGGAACGCGAGTTCCTGTACCATTACCACCAGGCCGTGGTCGACCTGGAGCGGGCGGAACTGCCCCTGGCAACCCTTGAGCCCCGTACCTGGTACCGGCTGCTGGCCCAATACATAGCGCTGGTCAAGATTCCCTTTGAGGGTGAACCGCTCAGCGGCCTGCAGATCATGGGACCGCTGGAAACCCGCGCACTCGACTTTCGCAACGTCATCCTGCTCTCGGTGGGCGAAGGTATCTTCCCTTCGCGCACGGTCAGCGCTTCGTTCCTGCCCTACAACCTTCGTGTGGGTTTCGGCCTGCCCACTTACGAACTGCAGGATGCCATGTGGGCATACTATTTCTACCGGAGCATTTGCCGCGCTCAACGCATCTATCTGTTATACGACTCACGCACTGAAGGCTTGCAGAGTGGGGAAGAGAGCCGCTTCATCAAGCAGCTCAAGTATCTGTACGAAGTGCCGTTGGTCGAGAAGGTAGCCACCTACGCGTTGTCCGCTTCCGGCACGAAGCCTGAGCTGCCTCGCGTGGAAAAGACAACGGAAGTTCTGGCTGAACTCACGCAGCGCTATCTTGTTGAAAAGCATTCCTTTTCTGCATCCGCTCTGAACATGTACCTCGACTGCCCGCTGCGCTTCTATTACGAGAAGGTACGCGGCATCGAGGAACAGGAAGAGGTGAAAGAAGATTTGGACGCCGGCTTGTTCGGCACCATTTACCATCTCGTGATGCAGCACCTCTACGAGCCGTTTGTGGGCGGAGAACTGCCGCCTGCGACCTTACAGGCATTGCGCCGCGACCGGAAACGGATTGACGCGCTGCTGGATGCGGCTTTCGCAGAGAAGCGCATCACGGAGATATCCGGTGAAAACCGGATCTTGCGCGACCTGATCCGCCATTTCGTGCTGCGTACGCTGGAGGTGGATGCGGCCATCAGTTCAGCAGGAAAGCCTCTGATCCTGCACGGCGTAGAGCAGGAGGCAGGTTGTTGGCTGCCGCTCTCTGCCGGACGCTCCGTGCGGCTGTATGGTGTCATTGACCGGCTCGACAGCCGCTCTCCCGATGCGATGCGTGTGGTGGACTTTAAGACGGGTTCCGTGCAGGGCAAGGATGGCTGCGACGATGTCGAGAAGCTGTTCGACCGAACGCTGGGCATGCGGCGCCCGTACGTGGCATTTCAGCTGTATTTCTATGCACTGATGAAAACCCGCATGACTGCCGATCCGTCGGTGCGCTTTGATCCCTGTGTCTACTCGTTGCGTTCGCTCTTCTCGCTGGACTTGCCCACATCCCACAAACTCGACCCTGCGAACCTCGCGCTGTTCGAGACCCGGCTCACCGCCCTGGTAGAAGAATTGTTCGATCCCGCAAAGCCTTTCGTGGCCACGGACTGCGAAGACGCATGCAAATACTGTAATTTCAAGCGTATATGCAACCGCCAATAACCGTCGTCAAAGCCTCTGCCGGCAGCGGAAAGACCTACCGCCTGACCCGGGATTACCTGCAGCTGTTGCTGGAAGGCGATCCGCAGCGCTACAAGCATATTCTGGCCGTGACCTTCACCAACAAGGCCACCGACGAGATGAAATCGCGCGTGGTGGAGGCGCTCTACGAGCTTTCCCGCAGCGACGACGCCCAGGCGCCGCTGGCAGCCGACCGGCTGCGGCGGATGTTGCATGACTACTCCTGTTTCTCGGTAAGCACCATCGACAAGTTTTTCCAGACGGTGATGCGGGCCTTTGCACGGGAAATCGGGCAGTACGCGTCCTATCGCGTGGAGCTCGACGATGAGGCGGTTCTGACGCAGGTGGTCGACCTGATGCTGGCCTCGATGGATGAACCGGAAGGGGCGACGCTGCTCAACTGGCTGCGCGATTATTCGTTCGACCGCGTGGAACAGGGCATGCCCTGGAACATCGCAGGGCCGCTCCGCGACATGGCACGTCACTTCCTCGACGAGTCGTTCCTGCTGAAGATGCGTTCTGTCCCCAGCATTATCGACGACAAGAGGCGTGTGGCGGTGTTCCGCAAGAAACTCGGCGGCCTGATCGATAGCTTCGAGGATGAAGCCAGGCGCATTGCAGCAGGCGCGTTGGCGCTGATGCAGGCCCACAGGCGGAATCCGGAAGATTTTAAATGGAAGAAGACGGGTCCGATGACGGTCTTCCGTAAATGGGCGGCCGGTTCCTTCGTGGCTCCCAATGCCGGCCGGCTTCGCGTCTCCTTCGACGATTTTCCCGACCGGGAAGGCCTGTCGGAGTGGGTGGAGGCTGCCATTGCGCATTATGAGCGCCACTGGCTTGTATATAACAGCGCCTTGACCGTCCGCGAGAACCTGCACTTGCTGGGCATCTATGCCGACGTATTGCACCATCTGCAAGCATACTTGCAGGAGAACAACGTAGTGCTGCTGCGGCAGTCTACCGACCTGCTGAGCCGCATTATTGCGGATGATGACACGCCGTTCGTCTATGAGAAGATCGGTAACCGGTACGACCACCTTATGCTCGACGAGGCGCAAGATACTTCACTGCTGCAGTGGGGCAATTTCAGGCCGCTGTTCGCCAACAGCGTAGCGCAGGGCAGCCACGGGCTGGTGGTGGGCGATATCAAGCAGTCCATCTATCGCTGGCGCGGCTCTGACTGGCGGCTGCTGAGCGACTACCTGTATCGTGACCTGGGCCGCAGTGCCATCGTCGATGAGACGCTCTCGGAGAACTGGCGCAGCGGCGCAGCGATCGTGGGCTTCAACAATGCGGTGTTTACGCAGGTGGGGCGGACGCTCGCTGCCGAATCCGGCCTGGCGGATGTCGGCGCCGAAATCAGTGTCATCTATGGAGACGCCGAGCAGCGGATCCCCTCCCAGCATGCGGCGGATCCGGAAGGATTCGTTCGTCTGGCGTTCCTTTCTTCCGACGATACGCGTTCCTGGCGTGAGAAAGCACTCGACCGGATGCTGGAGGATATCAATGCCCTGCATGCAGAAGGATATGAGTACAAGGACATTACGATACTCGTCCGAAAGAACCGCGAGGGTGCCGAGGTGGCGGCCCATTTAATGGCGCACAATTATAGCGTGCTGACGGAAGACTCGCTCCAGATCGGCGCTTCGCCGTGCATCGGCCGTCTGATGGCGCTGCTTGCCCATCAGGTGGACCCCGACGATCCGGTGAGCCGGCTGCTGGTGGAAGAGATGGGGCTCGGTGCACCCATTCCCGAAACGGGTTCGCTCTACGAAACCTGTGAGCGGTTGCTCGACCTGCCGCAATTGGCCCATACCGAAGCGGATCTTCCCTTCATTCATGCATTCCTCGATGCGGTGCTCGCCTGGCAGGAGAAATACGGCTCGTCCCTGCGTGGATTCGTGCAGTGGTGGGACGAGACGGGACACAAGAAGGCCATTTGCGCACCGGACGGCCAGGATGCCGTCCGTGTGATGACCATCCACAAGGCCAAAGGCCTGGATATCGATGCCGTCATTCTTCCGTTCGCGGATGAGGCCTTCCTGCCTGTTGCACAATTACAGCCTACTATCTGGTGCGAGACATCCGGCCCGTTCTCCGAATTGGGCCTGATTCCGCTCAAGGCTTCTTCCAAGTTGCTGGATACCTGCTTCGCCGAGGATTACCGCCGGGAACGCATCTACGAGTTCGTCGACGTGGTCAACACGTGGTATGTGGCCTTTACGCGCGCCCGCAGCCGGATGCTGATCTATGCACCGGTTTCCGGTGGGAAGATGCAGCGGATATCCGACCTCCTGTTCCGTATTTTCGAGGATCGGCTCGATGAAGACCAGGTCTTCCAGACCGGATCCCGGCAAGCCTTTGTCCGGAAAGCGGCCGCGCGCAAGCTGGCCGACGATCCGCAGCCGTCCTTCTCGCACGTGGCGATGACAACCGACCGTCTGAAACTGTCGCTGCACGGTGAAGATTATTTCGCGCAGGAAGAAAGCGCGCGTCGGCAGGGCATCGAACGGCACCGCGACATGGCATCGGTTGAAGTGGATGCTGAATTGGAGAAGCAAAGTGGCCACCGTCATTGGTTCGACGGAAGCTACCGGGTGATGAACGAAGCTTCCATCGTTGACGCCGATGGTGAGATCAAGCGCCCCGACCGTGTCCTGATCGCCACCGACGGCTCCCGCGTCATCGTCATCGACTACAAATTCGGCCAACCCCGTCCATCCCACCGCACCCAGGTCCGCAACTACTGCGACCTCATGCGCCAGATGGGCTACCCCTCCGTCGAAGGCTGGCTGTGGTATGTCGCGGCAAAAGAGGTGGTGAAAGTTTGCTGATCGATTTTGCTTTTTTGCAGTTGTATTTTTGGAAAATGTGATTATATTTGTGCAGTTAATGTAGATCAAGTGATAGTCGCTTGATCAAGGGGAAAAGAAAAGAGCACCGGATCCGGTGAGGTGAAGGTGCTCTTCATTTGATTAAGTCGGGTAGGTACTGAGGCGGTTCCTTTCTTTCGTTCTCACTTTTCCCCTAAACATTAATTTATGGACGTTAAGATAACGATCTGCTTGTACGTACAAGGTACGTATGGCACTCCCGTGTACGTTCGCGCCTACTGGCGCAGGCGGCACGGCCGCAAGGAGTTCGTGCGGGCGCATTGGCGATACCGCCGATGATCCTGTGCGATTGATGTGACATGCTGCACGAAGCCTGGCTAGGAGCCGTTTCCGAAAGGAAACGGCTCTTTTATGGGGGATGAGACTAACCCCGTAGGACAGGGCTGAATTCTTAGTTTGCGTCCATTACCAGGCGCACGGAACAACCATTGCGGCGGTAGCTGGTAATGTGGTAATCATGGATACCGTCGCCAAAGAAACTGACTTGAATACCTTCATAATATTCATCCGCCAAGAATTTTATATTCACTGCAAAGTCTGTATCAGTGGCCGACGGAGTAGACGACCAGTAATAGCCAGCAGAAGAGGAGTTATTGATCTCGTTGGCTTTACGGTAGCCATAGGTGGGCAGAAACACAGCTCCGGCGGCCTCCATTTTCTCCCAGGTGTTATAATCTAGATCGTTGTTGGTCCAGTCGCTGTGTGCGTAGTTGATACTGGGAGCAGAATCAGGATAGTTGTCGGGGAGGAGGATGATACCATGCGTATTGCCGTATTTTGCCAATCCATACTTTTTTGCGGCTTTGGTGCGGGCTCTGAAAAGATACATCCATTCTTCCTCCGTGAGCGTGCGCCAGCCGCTGTTCTCGGTGTTGCCACCGTTAAAAATGGCAAGTTTGCCCCAGTCTTCGAAATCTCCGCTATAGGTACTGTTCGCTTCGCTGTTGTTGATTCCGTAATTGGTACTAGAGGTGCTCCAGCCGAAGAGGCTGACGTTTTGTTCGCCGTCGTTGCTGACTTTTCCGTCATCATCGATAATGGCGGTGTTATAATAATCAATATCGTACTGGGTATGGGAGAACATCCACAACCAGTTTTCACCTTTGTCTTTAGTGATAGCACGCAGGTGGCCTTGAGAGAAGTAGACCTGTTTGTCAGCGGAGACAGAGAATTTGCCTGTGAGAAGACCTTCTTTCAAGGTTAGGGTAATCGGAACAATCGTGTTTGAATTGAGTGCTTTCCCCGTGATTTTTTTTCCGTATCTTCTGGTGATTGACCCATCATCGGCTTTAGCTGTAATAGTGATGGTTTTATCACTGGTGATAGGCCGCATAGCCACGAAGATTGTGTTTAGTGATGTAGTAGGCGTTACGGTATAGGTGGTCGTTCCGTCATTGATGACCATTTTTATAAGAATACTGGTGATGTCATCGGAACTATTTTTCATGACTGTGAACTTGGAGATGGCAAGTGGGTTCGTCAGCGTGGCCGAGGCGGGCAGTTTGGCGTCGGAAGTCAATGTGCCATTGAACACAGCCAGATCGCAATTTGTGGCAAGTGATGCTAGCGTTCCGTCCTGGTTGTTTAGGGGCGTGTAGTTGATGGTGGCATCATCATAGACGTCAGTTAGATTGAGCACTGTGGAAAGACTCGCAGCCATGCTGGCAGGATAGATATAGCGCACATCTCCGCCAGCTTTCGGAACGAAGCCCGACCTAGGCGTGACAGTAAAGGTGGCGGAATTACCATAACTCCCGTCAGGAAGCTCATTGCTCACAACTAAAACGGGCTGATCGCCTGTGGACATGTAGATAACGGCAATCTTGTCGCCAGCGGCGAATGTTTTCACGCCGGTTTCTGTCAAAGCCTTTGTATCAACGCCCAAAGTAACGGTTGTTGTAAGCGTTACGATGTTTTCTTGGGTTTGCTGCGGCTGTTCCAAGTCGGTACAGCCGATGGTTATGGCGCCCAGTATAACGAGGGCGGCTATGGTCAGATTTTTCATTGTCTGTTTCATTGCTTTCTTCGTTTGAGGGTTTTACCAGGTTTGTCTGGTTTCTTGGACATAATTCGTCATGGTAGTACTATCACTACCGCAAATTATCCCAGCGAACCGGACTTCCAACACCGTCGTGGCCGGGGAATCGTACTTGACTTTGATTTTTGTCTCCATATATTGTATTGCTTGTTTTCTGTCGGCAAAAGTACTTCGCGCGTGCGTTAACGGCGTACCGAATCCGTAAAAAGGGTGTCCGGTTTGCGTCAACTTTGTCCCATTTGCGTCTAAAAGTGAAATTTTTCCTATCTTTACTTTCTGTATGACGTCCCTGTCCAACCATCTCTGCGGCTTGGCCGCAGCCGTGTTCATCACCACCGGCCTGGTGGTGGCGGCGGTGCGATGGTTCCACATGTGTCATCCCTACGACCGGAATCCACAATACTACTACCCCGGACGTCCCTTTCTGGTAGCTTTCTATCTGAATGCCCTCGCCCTCATCCCTTACGCAATCCATCCGGAAAGCGGCGACGCCTGGTATCTGGCGCGCATCTATTTCCTGCCCGTAACGCTTTTCTATAACCTGATCCTGCTCTCCTCCTATTTTGGGACCGTTATGCAACGGAAGCGATGGCAGCGGCCCATCCTTGTGCTGGGCTGCCCCGTGGCATTGGGGTTGGTGGCGGCATTGGTATTGGCTATCTGGCCTGGAGAACAGGTGGGAGAAAGCATCAGCTGTCGTACGGCCAACTATATTCTGTATGCACTGGGCATCGTCACGACAATAGCGTGCATTTACGCCATGGCCATGGTGCTCCAGCATGCGAAACAAGTCGACACGGATGATTTTTCCAATCCGGCGGACTTTCCCGTCGTAGCCGCCCGCCGCTGGATGATGCTGGTCGGGTTGAACCTAGCGGCTTGCTGGACGGCTGCGCTTACCGACAGCCGTACCGTGATGGCGGTCGTCATGCTGCTGCTGTCCACTACGGCAGTCATCTTTATCGTCACCGTCCTGCACCCGAACCGCAACCGGCCGATGGAAGAGCCGGAGGCGGAGTCTGAAGACGAAGCCGAAGCGACGGCTGAAGGCCAGGTCTACCAACGCGCCATCTCTGCCCAGCGACGCCTGGAAATCCTCTACGCCGTGACGACCGTGGTGGAGGAGCAGGAAGCCTTCCTGGAGCCGCACCTGACCCTGCAGGATGTAGCAGAGCGCTGCGGCTACAACCGTTCCTACGTGGCCGGGCTCATCAAATCAGAAATGGGCGGTTTCTATACCTATGTGAATCGTCTCCGGTTGCAGCATGTAGAGGACTATCTGCAGAACAATCCCTCATCCACCGTGCAGGAAGCCGCCGAAGAATCCGGCTTCAGCTCCCGCAAAGCCTACTATTCTGCCAAAGCAAAATTGCAAGCGTAGCTGTACTGAAAGCGTTGCGTCGGAAAAAGGTGAAATTATTTTCATAATATAAGAATAGTTCTTATATTTGCAACTATGAAGACAACAACCATAGCACTTGGAACGCATCTGGAAGCCTTTGTGCAGGAGTCTGTCACTTCCGGACGATACAACAATGTCAGCGAAGTAATCAGAGCCGGAGTCAGATTGCTGGAAGAAAGAGAAAAGGCACTGATGCAGCTCGATGAGGCTCTTCTGGAAGGAGAGAGGAGTGGATATACTGTGATGACGAAAGAAGAACTGATCAAAGAGCTCGAAGATGAAGCAAATACTATTCTCCAATAAGGCCAGGCAAGATTTACTGGCTATCAGAACATATACGGAATCTCTCTGGTCAGCGCAGCAGTCCATTTATTATTGCGACTTGTTGCTGGATGAATGCTTCTCCATCCCTGAAAGAGAAGAAATCGTCTCCTATCCGACATACAAAACGTATTCGTATACGCATTGCGGACACCACTTTGTCTTTTTTAAATCTACAGAAAACGAGATACGAATCGTTCGTATTCTTCACGAGAAGATGAGCTTTGCGAGCCATCTCTGACAAGAAAACAAAGCGTAGTTGCGCTGTCAGAATTCGACCGTGAGTCCGTCGTAGGCGGGCTGGAGTGAGAAGGGAAGGGCGGACAGTTCTTCTGCGAGGACGGCGTGGCGTGGGAGCATGTGGGAGAGATGCGTGAGGTAGCTGCGCTCGGCGCCGACGCGGCGGCAGACCTCGATAGCTTCCTCCAGGGCGTAGTGGGAGATGTGCTTGCCGCGCTTGACCGTATTCAATACAAAGACTTTCACGCCTTTGAGCTTTTCAAATTCGGGCTCCGGAATGTAATTGGCGTCCGTCACGTAGGCACAGTCGCCGAAGCGGAAGCCGAGGATGGGCAACTTGTAGTGCATGGCCCGGATGGGCACGACCGGAATGCCGTCGATGTCGAACGGCAGGCTCGTGATCACATGGATGTCCATCTCGGGCGCGCCCGGATAGGGCTTCTCGGCAAAGACGTAATAGTATTCCTTCTTGAGCGACTCAAACACGTGCGATTCGCAGAAGATGGGGAAGGACCGCTTCTCCAGATAGTTGAACGAGCGTACATCGTCCAGGCCGCCGGTGTGGTCCTTGTGGTTGTGCGTCAAAAGGATGGCGTCCAGATGCCGGATATCCTCACGAAGCATCTGCTGCCGGAAATCCGGTCCGGCGTCGATCAGGAAAGTGCGCCCTTCGTATCGAATCAGCGCCGAGCAGCGCAGCCGCTTGTCGCGCAAGTCCGGCGACGTGCATACCTCGCACTGGCATCCGATCATCGGAATGCCCTGCGAAGTTCCAGTGCCTAAGAACGTTATGCTATTCATTATCTATGATCAGATTGCCGTAAGAGCGAGGATATATGTCTTGAAGACCCTAACCACCCTCGGTTGATAGAGGGAGGGGCCCAAAATTGCCTTGGCAATTTTAGGGAAGGAGACTCGCCTTGGCGAGTCGGTCTGAGAGACATATATCCGAGTCCTGGAGGCAATCATATCGTTACTTCAACAATCTTGTTAATCAGCTCTTTGTCGTAAGGTCTTTCGACGCGGAGGTAGTTTTCGGTGTAGCCGAACATCTTGCCGCCTTTCATTGTGCTTTCAAAGAGGACGTGTGCCGTCCGGCCGACGTTGGCGGCGGTGAAGGCGGCGTGGAGGCGGTCGGAGAGCGCCTGAAGCCGCGCGGCGCGCGCCGTCTTGACGCTTTCCTGTACCTGGTCCGGCCGCTCGGCCGCCGGCGTGCCGGCGCGGCGCGAATAAGGGAAGATGTGCAGGAAGGCGGGCTGTACGCGCTCCAGCAGCCGGTACGTTTCCTCAAAGTCCTCGTCCGTCTCGCCCGGGAAACCGACGATCACGTCGATGCCCAGAAAAACCCGTGTGCCGCGCTCCTCCGGCGTTTCAAGAATGTCTCGGATCAGCGCAATCTTGGCCTCGAACTGGGCGGCGGTGTAGCGACGGTGCATGCCCTTGAGCGTGCGGTCGCAACCTGACTGGATGGGGATGTGGAAGTGGGGGAGGAACTTCGTGCCGGAGGCGATCCAGCGCAGGATCTCTTCGGTGAGCAGGTTGGGCTCGATGGAAGAGATGCGGTAGCGCTCGATGCCCGGCACGGCGTTTAGGGCCTGCAGCAGCGCGAGGAAACTTTCCCCGGTGCTCTTGCCGAAATCGCCCGTGTTGACGCCCGTCAGCACGATTTCCACAATGCCCTGGGCCGCGATGGCGCGGGCTTGCGCCAAAGCTTCGGCGATCGGAATGTTGCGGCTCTTGCCGCGTGCCAGCGGCACGGTGCAATAGGCGCAGTGGTAGTCGCAGCCGTCCTGTACCTTGAGGAACGACCGTGTGCGTTCGCCCGACGAATAGGCCGGAAAGATGCGCTCCACCGCATCGATCTCGCAGGAATAGCCGAACGCTCCGTTCTGCCTCTCCAGCGTGAGCCGCACCAGATCACCTTTGCGGTCGGCGCCCACCACCAGGGAGACGCCCTCGATGGAGAGAATCTCCTGCGGCTTGAGCTGTGCATAACAGCCGGTGACGGCAATCGTGGCACCGGGCGCGGTCTTGTGCAGCTTGCGGATGAGATTGCGGCACTTCTTGTCGGCATGCTCCGTCACAGAACACGTGTTGACGACGATCACGTCTACGTCCGGCCCCGGCTCGACTTCCTGGTAGCCCTCGGCGGCGAACTGCCGGGCAAGGGTGGAACTCTCCGAGAAGTTGAGCTTGCAGCCGAGCGTAACGAATGCGACTTTATTCATAAGTGACAGTAACGGAAGTGCTTTCGATCTTCCCTTCGAGTGGCGGATTGTATTTGGTGACAGTCAGTTCGGCGTATTCGATGCGCGGAAAATGGTCCGTGATGCTGTTCAGCATGCGGGTGGCCAGGTGCTCCAGCAGGTTGGCCGGCACCTTCATTTCCTGGCAGATGATCTCGTAGATGACGCTATAGTCGATGGCTTCGCGCAATTCGTCCGACCGCGCGGCCTTTCGCATGTCATAATCGTAGGCGAAATCCACCCGAAAGCGGTTTCCCTCCTGCCTCTCACGCTCCAGACAGCCGTGATAGGCATAAAACTCCATATTGTTCAGTCGTACCATATCATTTGGATAATAGAATGAAAACACACGGCCGTTTCCCTATGAGAAAGCCTTTCTTGACTTCTTTTTGCCATTCGGCGATGGTCTTCGTGCGGATGAATTCGTCGGGACAGGTGATGTCGGCGGCGACGCAGAGACGGGTGTCGGGGCGGCAGTTGGCCAGCAGGTCGGCTAACAGCGCGTCGTTGCGATAGGGCGTCTCAATGATGATTTCAGACTGGTTGAGGCGCGCCGAAGTGCGCTCCAATTGTTGGATGGCCTCGCGGCGGGCCTGCGGCTTGACCGGGAGATAGCCCGTGAACGCGAAACACTGCCCGTTGAGCCCGGAAGCCATGAGTGAGAGCATCAGCGAGGAAGGCCCGACCATCGGCACCACCTCAATGCCGCGCCGGTGCGCCAGCTCCACGAGCAACGCGCCGGGATCGGCGACGGCGGGGAGTCCCGCCTCCGAGATCACTCCGGCATCCTTTTCCACCAGCAGCGAAGCGTATCCCTCGATGGTCTCGCGCGGCGTATGTTCGTTGAGTTCGAATAACTCCAATTCGTCAATCCGGCCCTTCCATCCTGCCGCGGAAAGGAATCGCCGCGCCGTCCGCAGCTCCTCTACGAAGAAGCGCTGCAGCAGCCCGATCCGTTCCAGCACGGGAGCGGGGAGCACGTTACTCGGGTCGTATTCGCCGAGGGGGGTCGGAATCAGGTAAAGCTTGCTTTTCATCCTGTTTGATATGGAAAATCTTGCGCCAGAGTTCCTTGAACGAATTGAAATCCTCCTGGTAGACGATACCGGCACCGTTCCGCTGGCTCATGTCGAGGTAGCTGCTGTACTGGTCGGCCGAATGAGAGAACAGAATCAGACGCAACTGCCCCTGCCGGTTGAGCTTGATCTCGATATCGATGTCGCCCACGATGCTGGTGTTGCTCGAGTTATAGTACTGGCGGTTGCCGATATTACCGTTGATAATCACCCGGTTGTTGAACAACTGGGTGGAGACGGCCACGTCGAAGATGTCGTGTCCGCTCTGGTTGGGCTGATAATTGAATCCCAAGTCTATCGGGATGTCGAGTTGTCGCAGGATATTGTTGAGCTGGCTCGACATCAATTCCGAGGCGTTGGAATAGAGCATCGTGGTACTGTTGACGATGCCAGACTCCTGGTCGGGCACGAAACCGCCCGACACGAGCAGCGCCAGCGCCTGCTTCATCCGCTTCTCCTCGGTGTTGAGAGCGCTCTCCACCTGGTTTTTCACGGTGGGTTCCAGGTCGGGGACGTCGATGTCGAAGGTAATCTCGGGATTGGCCAGTTTCCCGGTCAGATGGATGCGGCAATCCACCGTCCGGCGCGTGCCGACGGCGGTGGAGTCGGCGATGAGCGGGCTGATGGACGCCTTCGTCCGGTAGGTGGCGGCCATGTTGAGGTCCGAATCCATCACGTCCCCATTGAAATTGATGGTGCCGCCCGGATCGATCAGGAAGTCGCGGGAAGTAATGCCCAACATGCCGAAGTGATAACTTCCGCTGTCGACCTTGTAGTCACCCTTGATGTCGAAGATATCGGATGTGACCGAGATGCCGATCTGTCCGTTGCCGCGCGCCTTGAGGATGTCGCCGGTATTCTTGTCGATCTCGATCTGGATTTCCGCATCCGGCGTGGCGTTGAGGCGCAGGTTCACGTCGATGCTCGTACCACCCGACTGCTTTTCCTTGCTGACGGGCTGCTTGGCCCGTATCATCGAGTCGATGAGGCTGACTTTTTCCTCGTTGTTGATGAACGTCAGCAGCGACTGGCTCTGCTTGGCCGATTGGCCGAGCGGAATGTGGATGGTGGAGTTGTTGGTCGGCGTGGCGTTGATGCTGAGCCGGATGTTCTGGGTCGTTCCCGTGATGCGCAGGCTGCCGTCGGCGAAGGCCCGTCCGTAGAACGACTCGTTGTCGCGTACCGTGGTGTTCAGGGCCATGGTGTTATGGAGGTCGATCCGGATGTTCAGCCGGATGTCCTTGAAGTGGTCGTAGGGGACGCCGCCGCTGAGGACGGATTCGTGTCCGAAGCGGTCGGTGAGTTTCACGTCGTTGAAGGTGATGCCTTTGTCACCAACCGTGAAAGGTCCGTCGGCCGTGTATTCCACCTGGGTATAGTCGATCTTGAATCCGAACTTGTTGAATCGGGTTCCTTCGCTGGAGAGGGAAAGCTTGCTGAGCGGGCCGGACGCCTTGAGATGGCCCGAGATGGAACCCGACAGGCCGGAAGCGATCCCGGTGGTGAGGGGTTCGGCCAGACATGTCGCCAGCGAATCGAGCCGTACGTCGGCCTTCACTTGCTTGTCGGAAGGATGGTAGGAAGCCTGGGCCACGATGGGATGCCGTCCGTTCAGTGTGTTGTCGATGTCAATCACGAACTGTTTGGCGGGGTCGTCCCAATGGCTCTGCAGGATGAAGTTGCCGAGGTCCTGGTCCAGGGCCGAGACATGGCGGGCTTTCATGTCGAACAGGATGCCCTTCTCAGGGCCCAGCAAGGCAAAGGCCTCGCCCCGGCCGGTGAGCAGGCCCTGCAGGTTGTAATCCATGGACAGGAAGGAATTTGCAATGCCAAGGTCGAAGTCGTTGAGCAGCACCCGGACCGTGTCGGTGGGGGCGGCGCCCACCA
>Ga0265301_10001336_pt1 | contig 32735 bp, 31 predicted proteins | sample AusTroGonzalo_MG_2_FD_193488 | JGI IMG/M metagenome (GOLD analysis project Ga0265301, IMG submission 193488) | Bovine rumen microbial communities from tropical cattle in Woodstock, Queensland, Australia - Gonzalo_04 | ecosystem: Host-associated > Mammals > Digestive system > Stomach > Rumen ... | reverse complement strand
CGTGTCGCTTCCGCGAAGGCTCTTCACAAGCTTATGCGCGAGGACGAAGAGCTGAAGTCCCTGTTTGATGAGTATGAGATTGTTCTGGCTGCCGGTGACGGGAGACTGACAGAGGAAGAAGAGACCAAGCGTTCCTACGATAAGGTCAAGGAAGCGATTGCTGCGAATGAGAAGACAATTACCCTGACGGTCGGCCAGCTGACGGTCGGTGTTACGATTCCCGAGTGGAGCGGTGTCTTCATGCTCTGCAATATGCAGAGTCCGTCTTCCTATATGCAGGCCGCGTTCCGTGCCCAGAATCCCTGCTATTTCACCGGTTCCAAAGGTCGGCGATATCGCAAGGAGCGCGCCTATCTTTTCGATTTCGATCCGGCTCGTACCCTGATTATCTATGACCAGTTTGCCAATAACCTGATCCGCGAGACCGCTGTAGGCGGTACATCGGAGGACAGAGAGAAGAATATCAAGCGCCTGCTGAATTTCTTCCCGGTGCTGGGCGAGGATGATGAGGGGCGTCTGGTAGAACTTGATGCTGCCCAGGTCCTGACGATTCCGCGCAAACTGAAAAGTGCCGAAGTTGTGCGGCATGGCTTCATGTCCAATTTCCTGTTTGCCAATATCAGCGGCATTTTCGGTGCCGCCGGTTTTGTGCGTGAGATTCTTGAGAAACTGACACCCGCTCATGAAGAGGGAGGGAAGAGCGACAGGGAAAAGCTGGATGCCATCAGTACGGTTCAGGTTGATGAAGAGGGCAATGCCGTTCCGAATGAAGAGATCATTATCGGTAAGACGCAGGAACTCTTCGGCGAAAAAATCTATGAGACCATACCCGAGGATATTTCCAGTGCCTTTGCCAACATGGCGGAAAGCAGGCCCGATGACATTGAACGTCATGTAAAAGCTGTGACAGATGCTGTAAAGGGGAAGGTTGCCCAGGATATTATCACGCCGATCGCTGACAGCTATGGGATAACGCAGAAGGCAAAGAAGCGGCTGGAGGAACAGGCCAGCAAAGAAATTGAAGTTGCCATGTCCCGTGCGAAGCAGGATTTTGAGCAGCAGAAACGGATTGCCCAGACTGCGCTGGATGCCAAGCGGAATATCGCCGAGACAGAGCAGGAGGTTAAAAAGGCTGAGGAAGAATTCGCGCTCGATATGCAGGGTGCCCTGCAGGCTCTCACCGACAGTGTGACGGAGACGGTAAAGAAAACGCTCCAGGAGAAGCCGAAAGAACTTGTCGAGCGGATGGAAGTCAAGAAGGCGGAAGACGAGAAGAAGTCCGTAGAGGATGAAATCCGTGCGCATCTTCGCGGCTTTGCCAGGACGATTCCCAGCTTTATCATGGCTTACGGCGACGAGAATCTGACCCTTGCCAATTTTGACGATTATACCGAGGATGATGTTTTCCTCGCCGTGACCGGTATTACGGAAGAGGAGTTCCGCTTCCTGCGCGACGGGGGCGATAAGCCCAATCCCGAGACCGGTGTGATGGAACATTACGACGGTCATCTGTTTGATGAGGTTGTCTTTAATGATTCCGTCCGTGAGTTCCTGCGCAAGCGGGCAGAACTGGCCGATTATTTTGACGAGAGTAAGACAGAGGATATTTTTGACTATATTCCGCCGCAGAAGACGAACCAGATTTTCACGCCGAAACGCATTGTGAAGATGATGGTCGATAAGCTGGAAGAGGAGAATCCCGGCTGCTTTGACGATCCGGACAAGACCTTTGCCGATCTCTATATGAAATCAGGCTTATATATCACGGAAGTGGTCAAGCGCCTGTACCGCAGCGAAGGAATGAAAAAAGCCTTCCCTGACGAGAAGGCCCGCATCCGTCATATTCTGCAGAATCAGGTTTATGGCATGGCACCCACAAGAATTATCTATCTGATTGCCACGAATTACATTCTCGGGTTTGATGAGGCGCTGAAAGAAGAACAGCATAACTTCGTCCAGGCCGACGCCGCCGAGGCAGCAAAAAACGGAACGCTGAAAGCTCTGGTCGATAAGCATTTTGGATAATTGAATAAGACAAGCGAAAGGCAAGAGCAACAATCGCTGCTCTTGCCCTTAAATTAAAAACATTGTCTTCATCTCGTATATATGCGCAAGCTTTATCTCACCTACCCAATTTTGCAGACAGCGTCTGCAAAATTGAGTTGGAGTCATTATATTGAATTAAGGGGGTTTGCGGAGGCGCAGTTCAGTCCCAATAGGCCACCTGGATGGATTCCGGGTGGGCGTCCATCTCTGCGATGGCAGTCTGCAGACGGCTGCACATCTTTTCTCGGTCCCGGGGGAGTTTGCCGCGGACGCGAACGGGAAGAAAGTCGTGAAAGCCGTCATAGTCCGCTTCGAAACCCTCCATCGCCTTCAGCAGACAAAGCTCTTCCGCCAGATTTTCGCGCTCGTCCGCCGGCGTGAAACGCCCGGCACAGACATCCTCGTAAAGCGGGGAGCTTCGATGGAGAAACAGCGAGAAATTGCAGATCCGAAGGGGCTTTGTCCGATTCATGAAGGCCGCAAGGGCCCCGGCGTTTTCCTCTCCCCTTCCTTTTCCGCAGATGCCGGTCATGATATGCGCGTCATACCCGATCCCCGCATTTCTGAGCCGCGCAATCGCCTCTTCCGCCTCGGAAAGCGTATTGCCCTTTTCGACCTGCTTCAGCACGTCATCCAAGGCGCACTCGATGCCGAGATACAGGTCATGGACCCCCAGATCATGCAGGCGGCGCAGCTCGTCATCGCTTTTGGCCAGAACGCTCTGTACCGTCGCATCCATGGCAACCTGCCGGCAGGAGGGAAACGCCTCACGCAGCCAGGAAAGAACGGTTTCCATTCTCCCGGTCGGAAGAGAAAAAGCATTTCCGTCGCCCAGAAAAACTCTCGCAGGATCTCCGCCGACGGCAACGACCCTGTCGATTTCCGCCCGGACCTGCTCAAGCGGCAGAAGCCGGTACTGCAGATGCTTGAACAGCATGCAGAACCGACAGCGGTTATAAGAACAGCCGACGGAGACAGGGAGCATAAAGCTTCCCCGCTCCATCGGGCTGCGGCAGATTTGTCCCTCATATTCCATTCTGATCACCTGTACGAGATTATTCTTCTGCGGCAGGTTCTTCCTCCTGCTGTTTTCTGGCCAGCTGACAGCAGAGAAAACTGAGGCTGTCGGCCAGACTGCTGTTTTCAACCTTTCGGTCGTAAGGGGAAAGAATTGCCTCATCCGTCATATTCAGAATTGCCGTTAAACCGCAGCGGAACAGCCGGTCGGCCGTTTTCTGACCGCCGCAGCCCCCGCTGAGAATGGCAATGCGAATATTCTTTTCCCGAATTGTTTCCTGCAGTTTTGCATCATCCCACACGGGGATTCCGTCCGCATCTCAGGCCGATTTTACCTCTGCGAGGACGTCTTCCGTCAGGACTTCAAATTCATAATCCACACAGAGGTCCCGTTTCAGCATGATCTGGGCGATCGGATCCTGACCCAGAACCAGAACCGCCTGTTTCTGCCCGAGGCCGAAGATGTCCTCCAGACAGGAACGCAGCGTCTCGCGGTCATAGCCCCGCCCCAGAACGCCGAAATCGCCGAAATAGTGAAAGTCGTTGCGCACTCTGGCCGCTCCGTAGCCGGTCATCAGACCGAGCTGAGAGGAAGTCAGCATGGTCTTCCCGTCACCGGCGGCAAGCACAAGCCGCAGGTACTGTGCCATCCGCAGGAGCACGGCATGCGGTATTTTCTTTTTCCTCATGACTGTTTCCTCTCCCGGCATGATCTGATACTCAGCCGTCTTCGGAATAGATTCTCTGATATCCGTTCTGCACGGTCAGAAAGACCGCGTCAAGGTCTTCATCCGCCCAGGCTTTCTCGAAGGGTGCGGTGAAGCGGACGCTGGTGCCGCAGGAAGCGGAAAGCTTCCTGGGCACCGGTGCCAATGCCGCTTCATGACCGAGGCGCTGAAGCTTTCGCTGAAACCGCAGCGCCCCGAGATGCGTATGAAACGTGGCGATCTGTTCCATTATTCGATGGTAATCTCATATTCTCCGCCGCCAAGATCCTTATGGGAAACCTTGTGGCCGGAGTTTGCCGCAAAGCGGGATACATTCTCAAGCGGGGCCTTTTCGTCGACCAGAACGGTCAGCGGAAGGCCGTGCTTTTCTATTGCCTTTTTGGTCATGACGACCGGCTGGGGGCAGGCATAGCCCCTTGCGTCAACGGTATGCATCGTTTCACTCTCCTGTTTTCAGGTTCAGTCATCCACTTTTGCGCAGTTGGCAAACGCGATGATCAGCGTGACGACAATGCCGACGATCACGGCGATGTGACCGTTTGCGGTGGTACCGTCACCGGAGGAGGCAAAGCCGAAGTTATGGCAGAAGGCGGCGCCGACGGTCATGCCGAGAACGGCAACCGTCGCATCGCTGCTGCCGGAGCCGGCCAGGACCAGCTGGCGCAGCGGACAGCCGCCCAGCAGGATGGAGGCAAAGCCCACCAGCAGCATGCCGAGGAAAGCCCAGATCATGTTGCCGCTGACAAGCGTATTGAAGGCAACGGGCTGACCCTCAAAGCCGGGCTTGAACTTGCCGAGAACCAGATTGCCGACCAGAACCGCGGCAAAGATGGCGAGGAAACCCCAGAGCAGGTGAAGATCCTTGAGCATGATGGTGTCGCGGATGCCGCCGGCCATGCAGAGGCGGGATTTCTGCGCCAGCGCGCCGACAACCAGGCCGGCAATCAGGGCGACGAGGATGGGCGCATGCAGGGAACCGGGTCCCTTCAGGGAGAAGGCCAGCAGGGTCTTGGCCGCTTCGGGGGCTTCCAGCCCGGCATCCGCGGCCGCCTTGGCGGCAGCGGCGTTTGACGCGGCGACGCCGGCACCCATCAGCAGGAAGATGAACAGGACAACATTGATCGCGGGAAGGGCATAGCCCTCGAGCGTGGGCAGGTCATAGGCGCGCTTGAACGTGAACCCTTTGTTCAGGAAAACCGTACCGACCCATACGCCGGCAACAAAGCCGAGCAGGCCGAAAACGGCGTTTCCGTCGCCGCCGCCGAGGCGGATGACCATCCGCAGCGGGCAGCCGAGGAACATCAGGGCGCCGACCATCACAAAGAAACCGAGCACAAAGCGGCTGACCGGTGCGGAACCGCCGCGGACCTTAAACTCGCCGCCGATCATGGCCATGGCCATGGCGCCGATCACAATGCCGATAATCTCAGGCCGGACATACTGGACAACCGGGGCCGTATGCATCTTGACGCCGCCGGCGATGTCGCGGATAAAGCAGGCTATACAGAAGCCCATATTGCCCGGATTGCCCATCGCCGTCAGCAGTACAGCCGCAGCGCCGACAACCAGGCCGGTAAGAATAACCAGAAGATGAGGTTTGGATTTCTCCATCAGAAAGTGCCTCCCATTTCTCTTATATTGATTTACCGGGTTCAGAGCTTTCAGCCGATCTCCGAAGTCCCCGATTCCGCATGCTTCGGCCCGGCGGCGGCAGCCAACGCCCCCGGACCCATACGGGAAACGTGCACAGCACAGCGCAGCTGCCATGCCGCGGCACAAAAAAGAAAAACAGGAAGTGTAGAACAGAATACACTTCCTGTTGTGGCGAGAGCAGGTGGGAATCGAACCCACCCAAGCAGGCTGCTGCTTATACTGGTTTTGAAGACCAGAGGGCACACCAGTCACCCTTCTGCTCCCATATGGAGAACCCTCGCCTTTTTCCGTAACAATTATAATCTTGTTCAGGAAAAAAGTCAACAGCCATTTGGGTTCACAACCGTCAGCGAAGCTGTATTCCGTTTCTGATTTCAAGGTACAGGCCGTCTGTCTGCAGGGGCAGGATTTCGCCCCTGCAGACATCGGCGTTTATTTCGGTTTCCGGACGAGAACCCGGCTGTCCCCGACCATTTTGGTGATCTTCTGCGCATCGAAATAATCGAGGAAGAACAGGGCAAATTTCCGGGAAACGCCCAGCTCGGTACGGTATTCCGCCAGGGTTATTTTTTCCTGCTGTGAGAACATCTCCATCAGTTTGTCGAACGCCTTTTGATAGGCCTCCGTCGAAACCGTCACATTGGGGTTGAGGGACATCAGGAAGCCATCCTGCAGCATTCTCGCCTGCACCTGTTTGAAAAGCTTCGGCTTTTTCTCAAACTGCGCGGCAACCTCCGCGTTGGTCAGGGGTTCGATTCCCATGTCGGTATAGAGCTTTTCCAGCTTCTCGCGCATGGCGACCTGCTCGGGGGAGAAGGCGCTCTGGAATTCCGCGAGGGCCGCATAACTGCCGCTGCGGCGCATCTTTTCCTGCTCTTCAAAATAATCGAAAAAGGCGTCCGCCGTTTTTATCGAATCGGGAAACACGCGTTCGCGCAGTTCGCTCAGGGGCAGGCCTTCGGCAAGAGACTGTTCCTCATGGAAGCGGCGCAGCAGCTGTTCGATCTCCTGCCAGACACGGTTCAGGCAATTTACGGTCACATAACCGTTATTGATAATCAGGATTTTTTCCTCTTTCAGCAGCTCGGTCAGCGCACGATGGACCGCTTTGCCGGAAAGGCCGCTCTCGGTCGCCAGGGTCTTTTCCTGAACAAGCGTGTAGCCGGCATCTTCCACCAGCTGCAGAACGCGGTCCTTCGGTTCCCCGGCCAGGCGGTCCAGCCGCTCCCGCACGGCGGGATCGTTCCGTTTCAGCCGGGGCGACTCCATATCCAGGATTTCTCCGCCGCCGATGGTAACCATCGGAGAGAAGAAGCGGATGATAAACTTGTCGAGACAGCGGGCCGTCAGCGGTTCCGTGAACATGATCAGGGCATAGCCTTCTTCTCCGGGATTCAGCACAGCGGTATCCAGGAGGCGCACTTTCCCGACCAGCTCCTGCGTGCCCTGATAAAAATGGACGCGGGAGGCATTCTTCACGCTGAAGGGAGAATCCTCCGTCAGGCGCAGTTTGACCGCGATCCGGTTGGAGAGCCACATGGAGCCGGGCTTCGCCACCGTACAGCCGCGGGCGATGTCGTTTTTATCGATTCCGCTGAGGTTGACGGCGGTGCGCATCCCCGGGCTTGCCTTGTCCAGTTTGACCTCGTGGCGCTGGATTTCGCGAACCTTGGACTGCAGCCCCTGCGGATAGATGGTCACATTCTCTCCCACGGACAGTTCCCCGTCCATCAGGGTGCCGGTGACGATGGTGCCGAAGCCCCGAATGGAGAACACGCGGTCCACCGGAAGCCGAAACGGCTTGTCGGCGCTGTGTTCTTCGATGTTTTTCACCATCTCGAGAATCCGGTCTTTCAGCTCCGGAATTCCCTGGCCGGTATAGGCGGACACCGGCATGATCGGAGCACCTTCGAGAAAACTGCCCTTCAGATGTTCGGTCAGGTCTTCCGTCACCATCTCGATCCACTCGTCATCCACCATGTCGATCTTAGTCAGGACGACTATACCGTGTTTCAGGCCCAGCAGCGACAAAATCTCGAGATGTTCTTTGGTCTGCGGCATGACGCCCTCGTCAGCGGCAATCACCAGCAGCACCATGTCCATACCGGCGGCGCCCATCAGCATGTGTTTGATGAGTTTCTCGTGACCCGGTACGTCGACGATGCTGGCGATCTGGCCGTTCGGCAGAACAAACTCCGCAAAGCCGAGCTCGATGGTGATGCCGCGTTTCTGTTCTTCTTTCAGCCGGTCGATGTGCCGGCGGGAGGCCGAAGCCTCGGTCAGGGCGTTGGTCAGGCAGGACTTTCCGTGATCGATATGTCCGGCTGTTCCGATTACGATATGTTTCATCTGTCTCCCTCCATTGGCAGGGTGTACAGTTCCCGTACGGCAGCGGCAACCTCGGCCAGGTCTTCGTCAAACAGCGTCCTGGAGGAGAGGAGCAGGCTGTCCCGGCTGATGCGGGCAATCACAGGCAGTTCCCGCAGGCGCAGAAGCTTTTCCGCTCTTTCCGCCGTTATTGCCGGGAAACTGAGGGCCACGGCTGCCCCGTCCAGCAGAACCCCTGCCATCGAGCCGCCGCCGGCCTCGTCTTTGACGGAAATCACCCCGGCATCGCAGCCCGGGATGCTCTCCCTGATCATGCGGCACAGACGTTCCGCCGTTTCACGGCACTCCTGTTCCGTCTTCGAGAGCATGCACAGGGCAGGGATCTTTTCCCGGGCCAGTTTCGGATCCCGGCAGAACTGCAGGCAGATCTCCAGCGCCGCGAGCGAAAGCTTGTCGATGCGCAGCATACGGGTCAGCTGGTTCTTTTTGATCCGTTCGATATATTCCTTTTTTCCGAGGAGGATGCCGCACTGCGCGCTGCCCAGCAGTTTATCGCCGGAGAAGCAGACGACATCCGCGCCATCCTTCAGACCGGCGCAGGCCAGGTTGCCGGCATGCATGCCCATGGCCTCGGGCGGAAACAGAAAACCGGAGCCCTGGTCAAAGAGCATGAGGCCGCCGCGTTCATGCGCCATTTTTGCCAGCTCGGAAACCGGGACGGATTCGGTAAAGCCCTGGATGACGAAGTTGGAGGTGTATGCCTTGAAGAGCACTTCAGCCCCCAGCTCGTCCATGGCGCATTCAAAATCCCGGGGATGCGTCTTGTTTGTACAGCCGACCTCCACCATCTCGGCGCCGCTCTCGTACATGATTTCCGGGACGCGGAAAGAACCGCCGATTTCGACCAGTTCACCCCGCGATACGGCAACCTTTTTCCCTCTGGCCAGGGTGTTGAGCATCAGGAACACGGCGCCTGCGTTGTTGTTGACAACCATGGCGGCTTCCGCCCCGGTCAGACTGCAGAGGAGCTTTTCCACATGGGCGTAACGGCTGCCCCGTCTGCCGTTTTCCAGGTCGTATTCCAGATTGCAGTAGCCCTTTGCCAGCTCGGCAAGGTGTGCGGCAGCGGCCTCGCCCAGCGGCGCGCGGCCAAGGTTCGTATGCAGCACCACACCAGTGGCGTTGATGACCCGCTTCAGGTGGTTCAGGTGGCCTGCCTGCAGCCAGGCAAGCACGGTATCTTCGATGGTCTCCATCGGAGGAATCGCATCAATCTGCCCGTGAAGGGCTTTTTCGCGCAAGTCGTCCAGGCAGGCCTGAACGGTTGCCTTGACAAGCGCATAGGGGTAATGCTCCTGCGCGGCTCTGACAGCCGGGCGGGACAGCAGAAGATCTGTTTTGGGAATCTGCCGAAGAAGTCGGGATGCCATGTGTTCACCTCATCATCTGGTCTGCTGTTTCCCGCCCGCCGTACGGGCGGGAAACAGACCTTTTTTACTTCGCGCGGATGGATACCCCATCAAAAACAGACAGCTCGCCGATCATGGCAGCATCCGTGCCGGAATCCCGGAGCCGCTTCATAAGCTCTTCCGCATCTCTCTCGGCAACGGCAAAGAGCAGGCCGCCGGAGGTCTGCGGATCCAGCATGACGTCGCGGTATTCTTCCGGCGCCGCATGCAGATCCAGCGCTTTGCCGAAATGATCCCGGTTCCGGTAGGTCCCGGCGGGACACATGCCCATCCGGGCCATCTCCAGCGCGTTGGGAAGGATCGGCAGGTTCTGATGGCAGACCGTCGCGGTCAGGCCGCTGCCTTCCGCCATCTCGCAGAGGTGCCCGGCCAGGCCGAAACCGGTGATGTCGGTACAGGCGTGGATCTCGAGTCCGGAGGCAGCTTCGGCGCCTTTCCGGTTCAAGGTCCGCATGGCTTCTATGGCTGGCTGCAGCTCTTCTTCGCTGATCATCCCGCCCTTGTAGGCGGTGGTGAGAATGCCTGTCCCGAGCGCCTTTGTGACGATCAGAAGATCGCCGGCCCGTCCGGTGTTGTTGGCAAGCATCTTCTTCGGATTGACAATCCCGCTGACGCAGAGACCGTATTTCGGTTCATTGTCGGTGATGGAATGCCCGCCGGCGATGGTGCAGCCCGCCTCCATGGCTTTGTCCGCTCCGCCTGCCAGAATGGCACCTGCCACCTCGAGACCGAGGCAGTTCGGAAAGCAGAGAAGGTTCAGCGCATGGGTCGGCGTCCCGCCCATGGCATAGATGTCGGAGATGGCATTGGCAGCAGCGATCTGTCCGAAGACATAGGGATCGTCCACCATCGGCGGGAAGAAATCCACCGTCTGAACCAGCGCAAGCTCATCGCTGATCCGATAGACGCAGGCATCGTCGGAGGAATCAAAGCCGACAAGAATGTTTTTGTTGGGGAATCTGGGGATATCGCGCAGAACCTGCGCGAGCGCTCCCGGAGGGAGCTTGGCCGCTCAGCCGGCGGCGGTAACCATCTCGGTCAGTCTGATCTGATCCGCCACGCTGCCACCTCCTTTCCTTTACGTGTAACACGGTCGTCTGTCCGGTTCGCCCGACCGCGGCGGGAAATCTTTATTTCAGCGCCAGTTCCCGGACGGCGTTGACGGCATAGTCAATTTCTTCCTCCGTCGTGGCATAGCCGAAGGAAAAGCGTACTGTGCCCTGCGGGAAAGTCCCGAGGGTTTTGTGGGCATTCGGCGCACAGTGCAGACCCACACGGGTCATGATGCCGTAGTCCTGTTCCAGCCGGTAGGCGATCTCGCCGTTATCCCGCTCGGGAAAGTCCAGCGAGACAACACCGAGCTGTTCCCTGCTGTTTCCCGGTCCGGCCACGCGCAGCGGCAGCGATGCGACGCCTGCCAGGAAACGCTCGGTCAGAATCCGGTCATGCTTCTCAAGGCTGTCCACACCGCGGCTCAGTATAAAGGAAAGCGCCGCATGAAGCCCGAAGATGCCCGGCAGGTTTATCGTGCCGGACTCAAAACGATCCGGCATATAGGGAGGCTGAACCTCGCTGTCGGAAGCCGAACCGGTCCCGCCCGTTATCAGGGGCTGAAGTGCAGATGCAAAGCTCTTGTCCAGCAGCAGCGCCCCGATGCCCTGGGGGCCCAGAAGGCCCTTGTGCCCGGGTACCGACAGCGCGGCGAGATGCAGCTTTGCAAAATCGACTTCCCTGTGTCCGGCGGTCTGGGCCGCGTCAACGGCCAGCGGCAGACCTTCCCGATCACAGATTTCAGCCAGCTCTTCCAGCGGGAAAACGGTCCCGCTGACATTGGAGGCATGGTTCACCAGAACCAGTTTTGTGTTCTTCTGAAGCAGCGGAAGAATATCCTCTGCCCTGCTCCTTCCGGCCCGGTCGGCCGGAATGCGGGAGAACGCAACACCCCGCTCCCGGAGCACCGCAAGCGGCCGCATCACGGCATTGTGCTCCATACTGCCGACAAGCACGTGATCCCCGGGCTTTAAAAAGCCGCACAGGATCTGGTTCAGGCCGCAGGTATGCCCCGGTGTGAAAAGGACCTCGGTCTCATCCCCCGGGAAATGAAACAATTCCTTCAGCTGTTCCCGCGTTTCCAGCACGGTCATGGCGGCGGAACCGGCGCGGCTGTAGGTGCCGCGGTTGATGTTGGCACCGTTGTTCTTCAGGTAGTCGGCCATGGCCTCGCCGACGCCCGGCGCCTTGGGGAAAGAAGTCGCAGCGTTATCCAGATAGACTGTCCGCATATCCGTTTCCTCTCTTACTCCGTGAAATGCTGTTCCGCCTTCGAACAGGGCTTGACGACCCGACGTCCGGCAGATTGCTCTGCGGACGCCCGGGTCGTCGTATCCGTACGGAATTATCCGATATAGCCGGCTCCTCGGAGCAGCTCAACCGCCTTATCGTGATTGGCCTCACTCATCAGAACGACGGGGCCGGTGCAGCCCATGCCGGACTCGGCATAGATGCCGGCCTTCCAGAGGACCTTGACCGCATCCTCCAGGTCCATGACCTCGACGCCGAGGATCGCCGCCGGGCAGGGCTCGGCAGGAGGCGCCTTGACCTCTTCTTCCGCCGCGGCGGGCTTGGAAGCTGCCTTGCGGGCTTCCAGAATCTTGCTGAAGCCGGCCTTTTCCGCCTTGGCAAACTCCGCTTTCGCCACATCAAAGACCTTGCCGCGTACCAGCTGCGCCGCAAACTCGAGGGCGTTGGCAATCAGCGGTGCGCCGGAGGCGCGGGAGATAATGAGGATCAGCTTGTTGTAGTCCATGCCGATGCCGGGGCCGTAGCCGTAGCCGGTGGCCTCAAAGCTGCCGCCCGTGGTATAGGCGGAGAGCATCTTGATCAGGACGTTGCCGGTCAGGGAGTCCATGACCATGACGTCGGGGCTGCCCTGCAGGACGTCGTTGCCGCGCATGACAGCGCCGCCGTCGGCACGGCCGGAGGTGGCCCATTCGAACTCATAGCCGCCGTCCTTCAGCTGGTTGAGCGCAATCTCGCACTGGCGGGCACCGTCGACGTTCAGAATGCCGAGGGTGGGGTTCTTCACGCCGCAGGCCTTTGCCGTGATGATGCCGTAGACGGCATTCTTGATCATGCCTTCAATGCGATCGCCGCTGGAGGTGCCGGTCGTATTGGCGATGAACATTTCCTTGCCCTTGGCCGGGGTGATCACGCGGCCGACGGTGGATACGCCGATGGGGAAGGGATAGTGCATGGTGACAGCACCGTCGACGGCGCCGCTCTCCACCAGCTCATCCATCTTTTTGTGGCCTTCCTCTTCGTTCTCAACGTGCACGGTGGTAACGCCCTCGGCTTCCAGCGTGCCGATGTAGTAGACATCAACACCCCGTTTCGCCGCCATCAGGGCCGCCCGCATGGCGTTCTCTTCGCCGTGCTCGCTGCCCATCCCGGTGAGGGCGATCTTCGGCTTCTTTCCGAAAGAACCGCTCTCCAGGCCTTCCGCCATCTCGAGGAAAGCAGCGGCAATGGTTTTCTGAAGATTACTCATGCTGCATGCCTCCTTATTCGGCCTGGGTCAGCAGGGTCGCCGCAAACTCCTTCATGGCCTTGGCAATCATGCCTTTGACCTCTTCCTCGCTCACGCCCGCCGCCTGGGCCTCTTCGGCGCTGGAGTTGCCCTGAATCACAAAGGAAATGCCGTCAAACAGGTTGGTCATACGGCCGAGGAACAGCGAGCCCTTGCCGATGATCATGGCGCGCTTGATCTTGCCGGCCATGATGTCCTCGCGGGCAAAGCCGATATAGGGCACGCCGGAGGGGATATGGCCCTGGGTGGGAGCCCAGCCGGTCAGGCCGTGCTCGGTGATGAACTTGGGCATGTCGGTCTTGGGAATATCACCGCGCTTGACAGCCAGGGCGGCGATCATCTTGTAGTTGGCCTGGGGCACGTCGCCGGCGCCCGCGGGCTTGGTGATATCGGGGTTCTGCATCTCGGGCGAGAACTTGTCGATGTCCGTAACCTTGAGCCCGTTGCGGTCCAGCGGATCCGTGACCAGCGAGCTGATGACGTTCTGGGGAGCCGAACCGGTGCCGACCGTGTGGCGGCCGAGAATCTCGAGGTTGATCTCGGGGCTGACGCCGTCATTCTGGGTGATGATGACGCAGAAACCGCCGAGCATATCCTCAAAGGCGGGCATGCCTTTCTTCACATGGTCCTTGCCGTTCATGCCGAGCTTGGCCGTGCAGCCGCCGGCGGTAACGGCAACCGTCTTGTAGGCGCCGGCTTCAACCAGGGCAGCCGCCTCAACCAGGGCATGGGCGGGACCCGCGCAGAAACCGCGGCTGTCAGAACCGGAGGCAGAGACGAGACCGGCGATCTCAGCAGCAGCCTTGGCAAAGTTGCAGCCGCCGCGCTGGTTCATATCGCCGCAGGACTCCTCGCAGCAGTCGATGACGTATTCGACGTCTTCCTTCGCGATGCCGGCATTCTCAATGCCCGCGATCAGGGCCAGAACAGAGGAAGCCTTCGACACGATGTTCTCGTGCATCACGTGGGCCGAGAGGTTCACGTCGATGTCGTGAGCGCGCTTGACGCAGCCCACCAGAACGCCGTTGTGATACAGGCCTTCCGAATGCTCGTCCTTCACAAGGCGCTCAATCTCAGAAAGCTCAAAGCCCTCCTTGATGCGGGCAACGATGCCCTCGTCGATCATTCTGTTGGCGGCAAACTGTTCCTTGTACTGCGCAACAAAGTTCTTATCCAGCAGAACCAGGTCGAAGACGTCGGCCGCCTGCATGAGGAGAATGAACTCTTCCTGGGGCATCATCTGGCCGAAGTGGCCGTAGCGCTCGTTCACTTCGCAGGGGGTCTGATAGAAGGGCTGGGGAACGGCAGCCAGATCGTCGGGGGTCTTGTTGCCGATGTAGACCTGGTTGGGCCAGTACTGCAGCACGTCCTCCCAGCTGCGGATATGAGAGGGAAGCTCTTTCAGGTAATCGCCGTCGGGATTGACGATCATCTCGGTTGTCTGCGTGGTGCCGTTGTGCAGAACCATGTCGGGAACATGGCAGAGAATGTAGCCTGCGCCTTTGATAACACTTTTCATTTTTGCATCAAACCTCTCTCATTATTTTATAATTGTGATTATTAATATGTGTTCTAAAAAAGCCATGGACAAGCCGGAGAGCGCGGCTCCCCGTTTATTCATGGCTGTCGTTTTGAACTTTAATCCGGTTTCGAAGCGGCACCGCCGCTTCGAAACCCTGTGTCTGCTGATTAAGCCAGATACTTGCAGAATTGTTCGCGAATGCTGCTCATTTCGCTGACAATATCGTCAACATCGAGGACCATTTCCATCATGCTGACCTGCTCCTCGTAGACCGCTTCGTCAAACTCTGCCTTAACTTCAGGCTCGCAAACATGAAATACCGTGAGTCCCAACGAGACCCCTGTCAACGGACCGGAGAAAGTCGGGTCACCAGCGGTGACCGTCTCAGCGGCGAGGCCGGAAGCTTCACCCTCAGCGGCACCCAGAAGAACAACAATGTTCTCCGGGCCGTACTGATTGGCAAAGTCCAGAACACGCTTCTGATTTTCCAGATCCATTGCACCTGCGGCAGTTCAAACGAAGCACTCTGTCGAGGAAAAGACAACTTCGGCACCGGCAGTAACGGCACAGGCCTCAATGGCGGGGCCGGGAATGCCGTCACGGTCGCCGATGGCAACGACCTTTTTCCCTGCTAAAATGCTCACGGACGCTTTCCTCCTTTTCTAAAGATTTTTTATAAAAAGCCTTCCGGCTCTTTACCGATGGGATGCGCCGGGGATCAGATGTGGCGTTTGATCATCTCGAGGATGGAATCGGCGGTGGCCTCTTCCTTCACAACCGAGTCGATTATGGCGCCGTTCTCATAGATGGCCATCACGGGGAGGCCGAGAATCTTCTGCGAAATCGCCAGTCTTCTGGCCTTGGTGGTGTTGAGCGAGGTGAACTTCATCTTGTCGCCGTACTCTTCGGCATACTGATGAACAAAGGGCATCAGGGCGGCGCAGGGCACGCAGCCGTCGCCGTAGAAGTCAACAAAGACCTTTCCTTCCGCCTCAAGGACTTCCTGCGCAAAGTTTTCTTTCGTAAGATCCAGCATAACTGACATTCTCCTTTTTCAAATTCGCTTATTTCAGCGTGTTGATGTACTTTCCGGCCTGCATGGCGGCAATGGCGCCGTCGGCGCAGGCGGTGACAACCTGACGGAGCGGGGTGACGCGGACGTCGCCGGCAGCATACACGCCGGGCACGTTGGTCTCCATCTTGTCATTGGTCTTGATATAGCCGTTCTCCATGTCGAGGACACCCTCGAACATGCCGGTGGTCTTCTTGCCGGTGAAGCCGAAGAGCCCGAAGAAGCCGTCTTCTTCATCCGCCTTGAGAACCGTGAGCTCGCCGGTGTTGACGTCCCTGACGGTAATCTCGCTCAGCAGCTCGTCGCCGCCGAGGTCGTAGACCTCGACATTGTACATCACGCTGATCTTCGGATTTTCCTCGATCTCCTGCTTCAGGGCGGGAGGAACGGCAAGCTTGTCGCCCTTGTGGAGCATGGTAAGCTTTCTGCCGTACTTCGAGAGGTACAGAGACTCTTCACAGGCAATGCCGTTGCCGCCGACAACATAGATCTCGAAATCCTCAAAGAAGTTGGCATCGCAGACGGCGCAGTAGCTGACGCCCTTGCCGACGTACTTGGCCTCGTTCTTGCAGCCGATAAAGCGGGTCATCGCGCCGGTGCAGACAATGACCGACTTTGCCAGATACTCACCCTTGTTGCCGATCAGCTTTTTGATCGTTCCGCTGAAATCGCAGGCCGTGATGGTGTCGCTGACACGCTCGCAGCCAAACTTCTTGCACTGTGCCGTCATGGGGGCAACCAGCGCCTGGCCGCTCATGCCATCGACCTCGGCCTGGCCGGGATAGTTTTCGATGTCATGGGTAATGGCGATCTGACCGCCGTCGATTCCTTTTTCGATGATCAGCGTGGAAAGCTTCGAACGGCCTGCATACAGACCTGCCGCAAGCCCGCCGGGGCCGCCACCCAGAATCATCACGTCATAGATTTTGGTATCCATTGGCATCCTCCTCTGATTGAATTGAATTCGATACTTGATTCCTGCAGTTTCGGTAACTGTTTTTTAATAACCGTGATTATATTATATTTCCATCCTCTTGATTTGTCAACAACAAAACATGCAAAATCATCAAGAAAAAGATGAAAACGCCATGCCGCCTCCCGTTTTTTGCACACGGTGCCGCTGCAGCGCATGCCTGGCCGTTCGGGGAGGGCAGCATAAGGGGAAGTTGAGGAGAACCAGTATTTATAATAGTATGAAAACCGCGGTCTGCATAGCGACATATTTTCACTTCAGAATCAAAGAATTCGCAAGTTAAAGCCGCCTCGAAAACAGGATTCTTTTTCATTTTCGCGTCTATGATATGAAAACCCTGAAGAATCGCCGCATTCCAAGGAGATCGGAATGCGGCGCCCGGTTCTTGTATTAAATTTTTCTCAACTTAAATGTTCTATTTCGCAAGAAAGTCCCGATTTTTATTTCCGCTCAAAACATCGAGGAATCGCGGATGATTATTTTGGCATACTCGATGAATTTTGCAGCCGCGGGCGTCAGCTGGGTATCGGACGGAAAGGCCACACCCAGGCTGATGCTCATCGGCGGATCGAAGGGCAGAATCTTCATCCGATTGATCCGTCCCTTGGTAATCAGCTCGTTGGTAATCACGATGCCGAGGCCCTGCTCGACCATGCCGAAGGCGGAGTAGTTTTCGAGGGTCGTAAACTGATATCTGGGCGTGCGCCCTTTCAGGACATTCTGAACATCCATGTCCATTCCGTAGGCCGGCATGATGATGTTTTCCTCATCCAGTTCGGAAAGCTTCACGCTCTCGCGCCGGGCAAGCTTATGATCCTCCGGCACAATGACAACCATCATGTCGTTCTTCAGCGGCACCCAGTGATACTTGATCGACGGCTGATAGCTGTAGAAGCCCATATCCGCCCGGTGCTCGCTGAGATAGTTGGCCACTTCCTGCCAGGTCCCCTCCAGGAGATTGATCTCGATGGCGGGATAATCGCGATGAAAGCGGCTGATCACCAGCGGCAGCCACTGACTGGCGATGCTGGAATAGGCGGCAATGGTAATCGAGCCGCTGTTCATCCCGCTGATCTCGGAGATGGTCTGCTGCAGCTGTTCATCCCAGCTGAGCTGGGACCGCAGAATCGGAATCAGCTTTTTCGCGTTTGCGGTCGGAACCACGCCGGCGCGGCTGCGGATCAGCAGGGGAAAGCCGACTTCCTCTTCCATGGTCGACATCATATGGCTGATGCCCGAGGTGGTATAGCCGAACGCAGAGGCGGCTTTTGTCAGGCTGCCGGAATCGATGACATAGAGAAAAATCTTTACCTTGGTCCTGTCCATACTTGCCCTCCGTCCTTTTTTATAATCATCGCGATTATTCAAACATGATCACAGTATATCCTCTTCTTGAAAGTTTGTCAAGTTAAAAACAAAGTTTTCCCATCCTTCTTACGGAAAAAGAAAACCCGTACCGCCGACCGACGGTACAGGTTTTCAGCAAGTTCAAAAAGGATGACGGAATATGCCGCGATCAGATTCTCACTTTGAAGACTGTCTGCTCGGTGATATCGGTGGCCAGCGCATCCAGCGCCACACCGACTCTGTGGTAACGCAGCTTCCACTGTTCCTCGGCGGGCGTATTCGGGTCGCCCAGAGGATACGGAATGGAAATGGTCGGAACCATTCTGTTCGAACCAACCGTCATGGCAACGGGGATCAGGTTGCACATCTGCACAATCGGGAACCCAGCCTTTTCGACTTCTTTAACCATCGTTGCGCCGCAACGAGTGCAGGTCCCTCAAGTGGATAGCATGATGACGCCGTCAACATGATCCTCCTGTAAGAATGGGATAATCTCTTTGGCCATACGACGGGCCTCGGCCTCTGTGGTGCCGGTGCCGACGGTCGTATAGAACCAGGGGTGCAGGCGTCCGATCTTGCCTTCCTTCTCATAGGCGCGCATGGCGTCGATGGGCATGATGACGTTCGGATCTTCATTGGCCGCAGCCGGGTCAAAACCGGCGTGAATGGTCTTGAAAACGCCCTTCTCGAGTCTGTCCATACCGCTGATGTCGTAACGGCCCCAGCGGGTGGCGGAAGCGGACTGAATCCGGTCGGGGTTGTCCACGGGGACAATGCCGCCGGTGTTGAGCATGGCAATGGTGGCCTTGCTCAGATCCTTGATGGCGGGAGCAATCGGGACCAGATCCTTTGCCGGGATGACAAGCTCGGTCTGATACGGCTGCTTGTTCATCTTCTTGATCAGCATCTGAACACCGCGGTAAGCAGCGGTATTCTCGCGCTTGTCCTCAAGGAAGACCTGGTGGCGGTTGCCTCTGGGGAAGTAGCCCTCCGCATCGGCGCCGAGAATCGGCTCGCCGGCCAGAACCTTGTTGATGTAGCTGCACATCGCGCCGACGTCTTTTCTCATCTTCGCCGCGCTGTTGCCGCCCTTCATGATGACCATGTCCTTCTTGAACATCTCAACGCCCGGGGTCTCGACATTCATCGAGGTGACGACGGGAACGCCCAGCTGTTCATGAACGGCCTTGCAGATGTTGCCGCAGGCGACCGTGTAACGGCCTGCCTGGAAAGCGGGACCGGCTGCAAAGAAGTCCATGGGCTTGTCCTTCAGCATCTCCATGATGCGTTTTACGGCTTCTTCGGTGTTGGAACCCATGAAGTTGTCACCGCAGACAACCGTATAGGTGATCTTCGCATCCTTCAGCGCAGCATTGTAAGCCATGCCCGGACCGATGGCGCCTTCAACAATGTAAGGCTCCTGATCGGCTTTGTCCTCGCCGCCAACACCGCCGAAAAACTGATTCAGATACAAAATCACGTTTTTCATGTGTGTTTCTCCTTTCCTCTAAAATTAAAGCTCGCGCATAGTCTTGACTGAGAAGCCTGAGATATGGTCGCCGCAGAACCAGTTGTTGTCCTCCATGATGATGGAGCCGTCATCTCTGGCGGATTTGCCCAGAACCTCATCATAGCCCCAGGAACCGGACATGCCGTCGCGGTTCATGGCCTCGAGATTTCCGATGACCGTCTTGCAGGCGGGCAGGCGAATCAGCTCGGAGACGTTGCCGGAGGAAACCAGCGCATTCATCTTCTCATCCAGGGTGACCAGCGGCTGCGAGTGACCGTCACGGCCGGTGCACTCATTCGAGATGCCGACGACCGGGATGCCGGCATCCTCAAGGATGACCTGGCAGCGGACATAGTCTGCATCCGGGTTGCCGTAACCCTCTTCCGTCACGATCGCGTAATCCACGCCGAGGTTCAGCGCGATGTTGCGGACCATGATGGCCGAGCGCTCTTTCTGATCGAGCGCGACGTTCAGGTTGGAAAGGATGACGCCGACAAAGTTCAGCGTCTTGCCGTCCTCGGCAAAGAGTTCCTTGATCGTGGGGAAGTTCTGGAATTCGTAGGTGGACCACTTGGAGGATGCCGGCATGAAGGATCCGGAGATCAGCATGCCGTCCAGGACTTCCGTGGGGCTGACAAAGGAGGGAACATAGCGGTTCATATCCCAGCCGTAGATCAGGTCGTTGTATCCCAGGGCCTCCATCTGAGACTGCGGCTGCAGCACGATTGCCACATTGGGCAGCTTTGCGCGCTCTTCGCTTCTCTTCAGAATGGGATCAAAGACATAAACTTCGGTGTCTTCCGCTTCGAGATTCTTTGCGATATTGCCGATGTACTCGGCAAATCTGTGACCTGCCCAGCGCAGGGCGTGGTTGCACTTCTGCTGTTCAAAGCGCTCGAACTCTTCGTCCGTCTCGCCGACCAGGCAGATGTTCACAAGCTTGGACCAGTAGGTAAACTTTGCGCCTTCACCGCCCATATCGATGACACCGTCACCGAACGAGCCGTAGGTTCCGCCGACCACCGTGACACAGCAGCCCTTGAAGGCTTTCAGCTCTCCGTCGCCGGCCGGAACCAGGTCTCCGGTAACACCCGGGAAAAGGGTGCGTCCGTCCATGCGGCAGCGGGGCTCGATCGTCTCGATAACGGGAACGATGCGCGTGTCATCTCCGGGTCTGGCGATCACGATATCCAGCGAGGTGATATGATCGTCCAGATCCATCAGGTACTTGATGGCGGCCTGTTTGTTGATGGTAAGGATGCCGTTTGCGAAGGAATCGACTTCGCCCAGCTGTACGTCCTTAACGTACAAGTTTCCGATGCTGAGTTTCATTCGGTACTTTACTCCTCTCACACAAATATGCCGTTTCTACAATTCTGACCCCTGTCAGGGCTTACGCAGTCTGTCAGTTAAAGTCCGGGCCCTGGCCTTTAACTAAATGTGATTATATTATAGTTTTGGTGTTTTTGTCAATTTGAGAATTCTTGATATTTCTGTTACTTAAGTTTACAAAAATTCAACTAACCGCATTTCCGATTCCCTCTCCCGCGACCCGGTTTCCCCTCCGGCCTGCCCTGATCTCCAGCCCGGGCGCAGGGCGGAATTGTGTGCAAAACAGCAAAACAGAGCCAGAGTATCCTGTAAGTTTTTTAACATCATGACGATTTTTATCTCACGCCGCGCCTTTCCGTCCGCCTCTGCCGCTCTTTTTTCGTGAAAGTCTACAAAAAGGCTTTCCCAGATTTGGACGCTTTCACGAAAACAGGTTTCTGAATTGATTTTTGCTTGACAGAGATTGAAAAAACGTTAATAATATATTCGTGATTATTTAATCGAATCGGGTTAAATAATTCGCGCTGGTGCATACGGATTCGATTGTTTTCCCAATGGCGGAACCGGATTTGGCCGTCCTGTTGTGTTGTGGGGGGAACACCGCACCTGTCGTTTCCTGCTTTTCGGTAAGGCCCTTACAGGGGGGTCTTTTTTGGCGTACCCGAAAAGCGCAAACGGCAGGATTTTTGTTGTGATCCCGTCAACCATTCAGAAAGGAACAAATCTGAGATGAGTAACTCAAACTCTAAAAAGGAAGCTGCCGGCAAGATGAATACGGTGTATCTGGCTTCCCTGATCATCTGTGTCATTCTTGCCGTCTGGGGCATCGGTTTTTCCGATTCTCTGGCAAAGGCAGCAAGCTGGCTGTTTGACGTGGTAACCGTCAACTTCGGCTGGCTGTACATGCTCGCCATGACGGCGTTCGTCATCTTCGTCATCTTCATCGCCTTCAGCAAGTACGGCAGCATCCGCCTCGGCCCGGACGATTCCAGGCCCGAGCATTCCAATTCCTCGTGGTTTGCCATGCTCTTCGGCTGCGGCATGGGCGTCGGCCTGGTCTTCTACGGCGCGGCGGAACCGATGTCGCACTACCTCAGCCCGGCAGCGAACTACGCCGCCGCGTCACCCGAGTCGGCCGACTTTGCCATGCGCGCATCCTTCATGCACTGGGGCTTCCACCCCTGGGCAAACTACGCCATCATCGGTCTCGGCCTCGCCTTCTTCCAGTTCCGGAAAAACAAGCCCGCCCTGATCAGCTCGCTGTTCATCCCCCTGCTCGGTGAGGAAAAGGTCAAGGGACCCGTCGGAAAGGTAATCGACATCCTCGCGGTTTTCGCCACCATCGCCGGCATCTGCACCTCTCTCGGTCTCGGCATCATGCAGATCAACGGCGGACTGAGCTATCTCTTCGGTCTGCCCAACAACAAGATCACCTGGCTGATTCTGACGGTCGTGATCGCGGCGATCTATCTGTGGACCGCCATCTCGGGCATTGACAAGGGCATCAAGCTCATCGGCGACATCAACCTCTATGTCGCGCTTACGCTGATGGGTCTCGCGCTGATCGTCGGCCCGACGGTCCTTCAGCTGAACAGCCTCGTCGGCGGCGTCGGCGGTTATATCTCGCGCTTCTTCCAGGATTCGTTCATGCTTTCCACGCTGGGCGACAACAGCTGGGCGCTTGGCTGGCGCGTCTACTACTGGGCCTGGTGGATTGCCTGGGCACCCTTTGTCGGCATCTTCATCGCGCGCATCTCGCGCGGCCGCACGATCCGCGAATTCATCCTCGGCGTGGTCGCCGTCCCCGCGATCGGCTCCATTCTCTGGTTTGCCGTTTTCGGCGGCATGGGTCTGAACCTGGCCCAGAAGCTCGGCCTCGCATGGGCGCAGGATGCGGGCTCTGACATCAGCCTGACCCTGTTCAAGGTTCTGGCCAACTATCCGCTCGGAAAGATTCTGTCGCTGGTCTCGATCTTCCTTCTGTTCACCTTCTTCATCACCTCGGCCAACTCCGGAACCTTTGTTCTGGGCATGCTTTCGGAAGAAGGCCGCCTGCAGCCGTCCCACAAGACCATGTTCATATGGGGCTGCATCGAAGCCGCGCTCTCGTATGCGCTGCTGCTGTCCGGCGGCATGAAGTCGGTCCAGACCATCTCGATTGCCGCAGCATTCCCCTTCATCTTCATCATGCTTGGCTCCATGGCCAGCCTGGTCAAAGCACTTGAGCAGGAATGCCATTCGGAGAAAGAAAAAGCAAAAGCAAAGAAATAAGCTTTCACAAATGCCCGCAGCGGCGCGCTGCGGGCATGCTTTTCCAGTAAGTTTTTGGGAGTGATTCACATGGAAACCGTCATCGCCTGGACCCGTCAGGCTTCGCAGGTTCTGGACGAAATTGAAAAGACCGGCTCGTACCATGTCCGGGAGGAATATGTCCGGGAAAAAAACGGAGAAATCTCGGACTATTATCTTGAAATGTACCGCTGGTATACCCGGCAGGCCCGGCGCCGCATCCGGATTCCGGAAGAATACGATCTGCCGATCTGGCTGGCGCTGTCCGAAGACCAGAAGCTGCCGCCCGCGCAGGGAACCGTCACCTTTACCCTTGAGATTCCTGCCGATCAGATTGTCATCTGCAACTACGACAACTGGGGCTATCGCCTCAACAACATGTATGTTCCCGCAGACGCCGCCGATGAGCGGCGCCACAATGACGAACTGGAGAAACTGGGCATCGGGAATGAAGCGCTTCTGATCAGCTCGGGAAAAGGGAATTTCTATCCTCTTCTCAAGCAGAAAATGATCAAAAGCTGGGACCGTGTGTTTCTTCCCTCCGACAACATCGCCAACAATGTCGGCACCATCTGGCAGATCGTGCCGGAATGGATTCGTGAGGTGGAGCATTATGACTGATGCCGTTCTCTATACCGCCCAGCAGCAGGTCGTGCTGGATACGATTGAGCGCGAGGGCGTCTCACGCGTCAAGCTCGCGTATATCGACAAAAAATACGGGGACACCGCCTGGAGTTTCCGGGAGGCTTATTCCTTCTTCCGTGAAACGGCATCCGGAATTCTGCCGCGGCCGGAGGAAGCGGAATCCGCCATCTGGCTCTTTCCCGACAGCCGCTGGTGCTTCATGGGGCCGGACTCGCTGCTGATGACCTTCCGGATCCCGCGGGATCAGGTTCTGTTTTTCGATCAGCGGGTCTGGAACCGCATCCTGAATCTGGAATACATCGGAAAAGACCCTGCAGACGAAGCTCGCTTTGCGGCCGAGCTGAAAAACATCGGCCTTGACAGCACCCACAAACTGTTTTCCACATCGTTCTATCCGCTTCAGAAGCGCAAAGTCCGCGACAGCTGGAAACGCCTGTTTACCTCTGCCGAAGGCTGTCCCGAAAGCTATCTGCAGGCCGCCGTCTGGGAACTGAGAAAGGAGTGGCTGATCGAGGTCCGATCTGCCGCCGCACATGCATCCGTCTGAACAGATCCTGCTCCCGGCAGCGCTTCAGGCTTCCGGCTTTTCTCTTCAGAACGGCACCCTGACCCGGAGCGGCAGCCCCTGCATGCTTACGGAACTGACGATTCCGGAAGGGATCACGGGGATTCAGAGCTTCTGCTTCAGCGGAAGTCCGGCATTAAAGAAGGCTGCACTTCCGAAGAGCCTGCGGGAGCTGGGCACAGCCGCCTTCACCGACTGCCGCGCGCTGGAAGAGATTACCATCCCGGAGGGAATCACCCGCCTGCGAAAAATGACTTTCTCCGGCTGTGTCAGCCTTCGGGAAGCCGCTCTTCCTTCCTCTGTCACCAGCATCGGCGAGTGGGCCTTCCGCGGCTGCCGTGCACTGAAGACCGTCTTCCTGCCGGAGAGCGTCACCGATATCTGTGCCGAGGTCTTTCTGGACTGCCCCGGACTCACGATCCTTGGCTGCAAAAACAGCACCGCGGAGCACTTTGCAAAGTCCTTCGGGATCCCCTTTCGAGCAATGGAATAATATGCCGCGGAGCAAAACAGTCAGCCGCTTCTCTTTTCTGAGGAGCGGCTGGTTTTTTTGCCCGCATCTTTCCGGACAGCCACAGTTCAAGACAGAAGATGCCTTGCACTTCACAGAAACCGTTTCCTGTCAAGCTTCAGCAGGAGAAGCAGCGCAAGAAAGCAGATCAGAATCACCAGCACGCCGTAAGACATGGAAATGCCGATATTGAAATCATGAATATTCAGCACCATGGAGATGGAAATCGGGCGATTGTATACGCCGTACAGCAGCGCAGAGACCGTATACTCTCCCACGGTGCGGATAAAAGCAAGAATCCCGCCCGCCGCAATGCCCGGAGCGATCCCCGGGAGGATGAGCCGCCGCAGCGTCGTCCAGGAAGACGCTCCCAGACTGTGGGAAGCCTGATCGAGCGCAGGGTTGAAGCTCTCCATCGCCGTGTCGTTATAGCTGAGCAGCAGCGGAAGCGAAAGAATCACATAGGCGATCGGCAGGATCCAGTATCCGCCGATCAGAGACTGCCCAAAGGCGAAGATGCTCTTGCGGTTAAAGGCATTGATCAGATTGATGCCGATTACGCTGCCGGGCAGACACCAGGGCAGCATCATGACGGCGCGTGCCCATCCGGACGGAAGATCCTTCCTTTTCCAACAGAGATAGGAGACCGGCACGGTCAGTGCAAGACCCGCGGCGACCGAAATCAGAGACATGTTCAGACTGTTTTTGATCGGCCTGAGTACCCGGTCGCTCTCATACAGGGCAGCATAGTTTTCGAGCGTCAGCTCATGAGGGAAGATGTCCGTCATGATGGAATGGGTCGTATTGAAAGACATGTAAATGATCCCGAGAACAGGCACCAGGATCAAAAGGACCTGCAGAAAAATGAGCAGGCCCGCCGCCGCGGTGAACAGCGTTCTCTTTCTGACAGGCTGCCAGCTTGCGGCACGGACATTGCGGACATATCCCGCCCGCTTTCTGCAGATCTGCAGCACAAACATCACCGATACGCCGATGAGCAGCAGGAGCAGCACCTGAACAGAGGCAATGTCGATGTGATTGTTGGCTTTTGAACGGACAATCTGCGTACTCAGCACTTTATACCCGCCGCCGATCAGATTCGGTGCGGAAAAAGATCCGATGCCGGAGACAAAGGTGACCATGGCGGAGGTGATCAGCGCCGGACGGATCACCGGCAGCACGGCGTCCCGGAAAATACGCAGCTTCCCCGCCCCGAGACTGACCGCCGCGTCGATGGCGGAGCGGTCGACATATTTCAGCGCAACGGAAACATTCAGATAGAAATATACATATTGCGTGTAGGTGATCACAAAAAGGATACCCGGCAGTCCGCTCAGATAAAAGGGCGGATGATCCAGGCGCAGGAAAAGGCGGAGGGCATTGGTGAGGATGCCGCTCTCTCCGTAGAGCTCGATAAACGCGATAACGATGATCACGCCGGGGATCATCATGGGCGTCAGCAAAATGATGTGCAGCAGGCGCTTCCAGCGCAGCTGGACAAAATGCAGATACAGTGCCAGCAGCGTTCCGGTCAGGCCGCAGGTGAGCACCGACAGAAACCCCAGCGTCGCCGTGTTCTGAAGCACACGCAGATTGTTGGGATTCTGCAGGTAGTCCCGAAAAACCGAGAGGGTAAAGCCTTCTTCGAAGTGAAAGGCTTTTGCGACCGTATTCAGCATCGGAAGCAGAATATAGCCGGCAAGCAGGAAAAACAGACATGCGTAGTATACAATCAGAGCAATCGGGATTCTGTTCCGCTTCATGCTGCGCCACCCCTGCCGTCTGCCCGCTGCAGGAAGAGATGCTGTCCCGCGGCATAAGGCGGAGTGCCGCGGTTTAGCATACTGACCTCATACATGCCTCCGGGCGCCGTCACCGTATAATGAAAACAGGGTCCGTCAAAAACGACTTGTTTTACCGTAACCGGAAGCCCTTTCCCGCCGTCCGGACACAGGGTAAGCCACTCCGGGCGGATCAAGCCCTCCTTCGCCGCCTCCAGGCCAAGCGCTGCCGCGTCGGCAGAGGAGAGGCGATTGGCTTTCCCCACAAAGCCCGCAACAAAAGCGTCAGCCGGTGCGTTATAGATCTCCGACGGCGTGCCGACCTGGCGGATTCTGCCGCGGTCGATGACGGCGATCCGATGGGAAATGCTCAGTGCTTCCTGCTGATCGTGGGTGATGAACAGCGTCGTTACACCGGTTTTTTCCTGCAGCTCGCGAATCTCCTGGCGCATTTTGATCCGAAGGCCGGCATCCAGGTTTGACAGCGGCTCATCCATCAGCAGCATATCCGGGTCCAGAATCAACGCACGTGCGATCGCCACCCGCTGCTGCTGTCCGCCGGATAGCTGCTCCACATTTTTCGCGCGTTCCTCCCGCATGTTGATCAGATCCAGATAATAGCCGCATTTTTCATGGATCGTCTCTTTCGGCGCCCGGCGGACTTTCAGCCCATAGGCGATGTTTTCTTCCACGGTCATCTGCGGAAAGAGCGCGTAGTTCTGAAAGACCACGCCCATCCGGCGCTTCTCGGCAGGCAGGTCGGTCAAATCCCGCCCATCCATCAGGATTCTGCCGCTGTCCGGATGCAGAAAACCGGCCAGCAGGCGCAGGAGGGTCGTCTTCCCGCAGCCGGAGGGACCCAGCAGGGTAAACAGCTCGCCCTTTCTGATTTCCAGCGAAATGTCCGATACGGCGGGAATCTTATTATAGCAGAAGCTGACCTGTTCCAAAATCAGGTTTTCCATTCTTCACCCTCTTCAAAAATGGGGAACAGACGATCTGTTCCCCAATTCTGTTCCGTCAGACAGGTACCGGGGACTCAGTCTTTTCCCAGATTCTTGTCTGCATTGATGATATCGGTCTCCCATTTCTCCAGCCAGTCGAGCTGGTTGGCGCTGATGTTGTCCCAGTCCACAGGCAGAGCGGCATATTCGGTCTGCATCCAGTCGGGGCACTCAGGCAGAGCAGAGCTGAGCGTGGGGTTGCGGCTGAACTCATTGGCCAGGAGGACCTGGACCTCTTTGCTGCCCGCAAACTCCACAAAAGCAGCGGCGGCATTGGGGTGCGGTGCGTCCTTGATCGCAGCGATGCAGTCGGTCAGGATTACGGAGCCGCTGGCGGCATCGATGATTTCAAAGGGAAGGCCATTGGTATCGCGGTTGGTCACGATATCGCTGAGAACCGCCCAGGAGATCTCGGCGTCTCCCTTGCCCAGAGCGGAGTACATCATGCTGCCGCTGTTGTAATAGTTCTTGATGTTGGCGTCCAGATCGGCCAGATATTGCCAGGCGGCATCCTCGCCCTGGGAGGCCGTGATATTGTCGATCAGATTGCAGATCGTGGAGCGCATGGAGGAAGAGAGAGAGTCGCGGACAACGATCTTGTCCTTATACTGCGGCAGAACCAGATCAGCCCAGTCCTTCGGAGCGTCCTCGGCGCTCATGGCGTCTTTGTTATAGAACAGAAGCACCGGCGTTTTGATCGTGCCGTACCAGCTTCCGTCCTCAGCCTTGAACATCGGGTCCAGCTCGTCACGCCAGGTCGGGAAGGTGGGCTCAAACAGGCCTTCGCCCTGAAGGATGGTGTAGGTGGCGCTGTCGCCGCCGTACATCACGTCGGCCTGGGGATTGTCCTTTTCACTTCTCACCCGGTCGGCAAGTTCGCCCTTGAGGTTGATGCTCTCGACCTTGATGCCGGTCTTTTCGGTAAAGGCTGCAGCGACGGCGTCCAGCAGTTTTTCCGAGTGCGTGGAGTAGACGACGACGGTATCTTCCATCTCGGGTTCGTCAGCAAAGGCGGCAACAGAACCAAAGACAGCTGCTGTGAAAATCATGCTCAGACAAAGCAGAAGACAAATCAGCTTTTTCATTTTTATATTTTATTTCCTTTCCATTCATGATGATATGTTTTTTACCCGGCAGTCAGCCTCCCGTTTCCTGCCAGATCGCAAGGATCCGCCCGGCCAGGCCGTCCCATGAGACCTTTTCCACAAGTGCATGCTCCGGCCTGTCCGCCGACCGCGCCCGTTCGATGGCCTCCGCCAGCGCAGTCTCAAAGGTCGGCAGACTCTCGGGCTCAGGCTCGTCCTGGTTGCGCATGACCGGCGGCGTCACGAAGACAACGCCGTGCCCGGGGATTTCCGCATCCAGCCACTCCCGGATTCCCGGCAGGTCCGTGCAGACAATGCGCATGCCGCAGGCCATGGCTTCCACCAGCACCAGAGGCAGCCCCTCAAAAAAGGAGGGCAGCACAAAAATATCGCTGTGATTCATGGCCTCAGCAAGCTCGTGCTGGGACAGCATGCCCAGAAAGAGCGGCGCCGAGGGGACAGTCTCGGCCGTTTTCCGGATTCGCGCGTATTCTTCCGGATCCCCGACGCTGCCGGCCAGAGCCAGCTTCCAGCATTCCGGCGGCGCCAGCCTTCCAACTGCCCGCAGGAGGCTCAGCACTCCCTTTTTTTCACAGATCTTCCCCGCATACAGCAGGCGTACGGCGTCAGCGGTTTTCTGCCCCCGCCGCTCTGTGCGCGGATAGAAGACGCTTCGGTTATACCCGGTCCCGATCACCCGGATTTGTTCCGGCGGAACGGAGAAAAGCTGCGCAATTTCCTTTCTCTGCGCCTCGTGAAGAGCAAAGATCCCGTCGAGGAGGGGAATCTCACGCAAAATATACGCTCTCTCCCAAGGGTTTTTATGCAGCTGCCGCAGATCGGTGCCGTGAGAAACCGCATAGACCCTGGACTGCGGACAGAGCTCGCGAACCAGAGATGTCAGATAATACAGGTGATGACAGAAAATCAGGTCGGGCCGGAACTCTGTGACTGCGCGCCGGATCTGTTCTCCGAAAGCCTGCCGGAACTGTGCGGTCATCTCATCGCTCATGTCCCGGTAGCGCGTGCTCGGATAGGGCATCTGGTCGGACATGCCCAAAACGGGATAGGGCAGGGTGGCCGTCCCGTACCGTACCGCATAGCAGGGGACATTTTCCGGCAGGCCTGGTGTATCCTCGGCGCTCAAGCCGGCGATTACCGCCTGCTCGTGACCCTGTGCAGCAAAAGCTTTTACCAGTTCCGTCAGATAGACGCCGCTTCCGGTACTGTCCGGCCGCTGTGCCGTGACGCTCAAAATTCGCATATTCTCTCCTTTGTTCCGCTGATATTCTGCCGGGGTCAGCAGTACCGGTCCCGGTGCGGCTTGATCTGCCCTGCAAGAGGAACGATGGAATGGTGCGGCGCCCGGTGCTCATCGATGCACGCCCGGGCTGCAGCAATGTCTTCTTCCTCAATCAGCAGAGAGATTCCGCAGCTCAGCTCACCCTGAATCGCCCGCGGCGCGGGTGCAATCCGGTTTCGGATCTCATTTCGGTCCAGAAGATCATGCAATGCCATCCCCTGCTCGTAATTGGCAAAGAGGATGTACCAGCGCACGACATCAGCCATTGAGCATCTCGACAAAGGCTCCGATTCTGGTGCGCAACTGCTCGGCATCGGTATCCGTGTAGTCGGTTTCAAGGCTGAGGACCGGAACACCGGCTTCTTTCAGGGCTCTGGTAACCGAGAACTTTTCGGTATCGTACAGGCAGCAGAACTTCAGGTTGCAGTCGATGACGCCGTCGACCTTGTATTCCTTCACCATGCGCAGGATGTCGTCGATGCGGCCGGTATTCGGCGTGAAGCAGGCACAGTTGGTCTTCATATAGCGTTCGGAAAGCGCCATGAACTGTTCATCCAGCGTCGTGCCGCTCTCATCCACCAGATTCTCGAAGTAGCGGGTACCGGTGCACATCTCTTCGCAGACGACAGCCGCGCCGCTGGTCTCGATGATGTTGTGCAGCTTCCAGTTGGGCACGGCCAGCGGCGTACCGGTAACCAAAATACGCTTGGTTCCCTTCGGCACCACCGAAACACCGTCTTTGATACGCTGTTCAAGCTCGTCCGCCAGACGGTTGCACATCTGGGCGCAGCGGACCGGATCATCAAAGAACGCGATCTGCGTCATCAGAAGAACATCGCGCCCGGAAATCGGCAGACATTCCGATTTGCGGCAGTCATAGACGCGCTGCATCGCCCTGCGTCTCTCATTGATCACCTTGATGGCCTCAGCAAGCTTTTCGGGCGTAATGGTGTTGCCGGTGACCTCTTCGACTTTCTTTGCAAATGCCGCTATTTCATCCTTCCAGCGCAGGATGTCCTTTTCCCGTTTCATCTGGGGGACATCCATCACATACATCTCAACATCTTCGCCCAGGATCTCATAGGCCTTTTTCTTGCCGTCGCAGGTGGTCTCGCCGACATAGATATCCGCAATCCGGAAGAAGGGGCAGGTTTTTCCAAGCCGGGCACCCACACTTGCCTTGATCAGAGGGCAGGTGCTCTTCGGCAGAACCGCCTCACCGCCCGGAACCCAGAACTGTGAACCGCCGCATAACCCGGTTACGATACCGTTGGCAGCAATGACCACTTCATCGGGAACATAGACGCAGAAGGTGCCGAAGACTTTGCGCCCTTCCGCCTGAGCCTTGATCAGCTCTGCAGGACGGATGCCGTGGACCTCCGAAATCACGAGATCCCAGAAATCCATCGCCTTGGGGCGGTTTTCCTGAGAAAGGAAAACATCACCGACGGCAGTCGGCAGCACCTGGCAAAGCAAATCGTGGGTTTCAAGATCCATACCGAGATCTTTCCACATCTGGACATAATCGGACATAACAGTCTCCTTTTCAAGATAAGTATTTGTGATCGCCCCGCTTCCGTCCTCTGCAGCGAAGTCAGCCTCTTCCTCTGCAATTCTCATCTCTGCCGGGTAATGTACAGCCCATCACCCGTGCAGCGCAGCGGAGCATCAGTCTGCCGCAAGTGTATCATACGCCCAGGGAAAGTTCAAGTATTGATCAATAATCGCAGGAAAACGCCAACTTTAAATATCAAAAAGTTAAGTTGATAAAAAAGAAACTCTGACTCGTGTCAGAGTTTCTCATTGGTTGTCCATCCGTGTTCCGTTCCCGGCGTGTCAAAGCCGATGAAGGATAATCTCAAGCGCAGTTTTCAGGCGTTCCGTAAGGCGCTCGCTTTCCAACAGGCCTCCTCCGCTTTTGCGCCGCTCTTCCAGAAGCGTCCGAAAATACGAGACGATCATTTCATTCAGAATCCTGGCATCCGACTCTTTCATGCCGCGTTCTTCCGCCAGCGGCTGAAACACCTTCCAGCTGCGCTCCTGGATTGGGCCTTCGTGCAGCATTTCCTTTACCGTGCCGCTGACATTCTGAACCTGCTCGGGAAACAGCCGGTAATACTCATCCACAATCTCGGTCAGAGGCGACGCATGCTCGGTATAGAAGATATGATAGAAGATTTCCGGATTCTCAAAGGCATAGCGGCTGAAAACATCCCAGGTGTGCATGAAGATCTGTTCTGAAGACTGCATTTTCGGCATGTCGGCCGCCAGGGTGCGGCAATAGCGCTCCAGATAACCCATCGAAGCCATGGTAATCAGCACATCCGAATTGGCAAAGTACAGGTACATGGTTGCGCTGTTCAGACCGGTCAGGTTCGCCACCTTGCGGATCGAAACATGTTCAATCCCCTCTTCGCCGAGAATCTCTTTTGCCGCGCGAATAAAGGCGATCATAATCTGATTGCGTTCTTCTTCTGTATATTTCATCCTGCCCATGGTCATCACTTCCTCTGGTCAAGCACCCGAAACTCCGGTGTAAGTTTTTTAACAAAACACGCTGTAAAAATAACACAACTTTCTGCTTTTTGCAATAACCAAAAATCAAAAAACACGCCTGTCCGGATTCGACAGTTGACAGTCCTTCGCAGTTGTTCTATAATTTTAATCGCGATTTTGTTCCTGTTTTATCGAAAATTGAAACTTCTTCAACATGTTTTTCCATTTGTTTAATTATATAACAGCTTCGCATAATAATCAATTATTTTTTTAGGAGGTTTTTTAATCATGATTACTGTCGATGCAAGAGGAGATGCCTGTCCGATTCCGGTCGTGAAAACAAAAAAGGCCATTGATGCGCTGACCGGCAATGAAACGGTCGAAGTTCTTGTGGACAACGAAACCGCCCTGCAGAATGTCAGCAAGGCTGCACGCGCCATGGGTTTCGAGGCTGCGGCCACAACGCTGGGCGA
>Ga0265301_10001335_pt1 | contig 32777 bp, 33 predicted proteins | sample AusTroGonzalo_MG_2_FD_193488 | JGI IMG/M metagenome (GOLD analysis project Ga0265301, IMG submission 193488) | Bovine rumen microbial communities from tropical cattle in Woodstock, Queensland, Australia - Gonzalo_04 | ecosystem: Host-associated > Mammals > Digestive system > Stomach > Rumen ... | reverse complement strand
TCTGTAGTCCAAGTCGTGTCATGCCGCCAACGTGTATGGTACCCAGCTCAGGAAATTCAATGTTGCCATACTGATCGACGAGGTATCCCATGTTACGGTTGCCGCCGCCGATATTATTATTGTTAAAATTCAGGTTAAAAGGTTTTGCAAGTTCCTCATCGGCGCACGATACCAGGATAGTCAGTTCGTCGTATGGACTAATCACTGCTTCGAATTGGTTTTCGAGTTCAATCTGTGTGTCGTGCCCCATATCCTGGAGGTAAGCCACTTGTTTGGTGCTGACGCATGAATTCAGTAACATTACTGATAGCACCATACATCCGTAAAAAAATCTTTTGGTAAACATATTATGATTTATTTGAATTTCAATTGATAATCAGGGTTTTGTTTCATTATTTTGGCACTTTCCGGGTAGTTTTCGATGAACCAGGTTAAGAACTTGGCGTAGTCGATTTTCTCGGAAAGCATCTTCTGGCGACGTTCTGCACAGATAGCTTTTCTGTCGGGAGTGTCAAGCCATTTTTGAATTGAGGCAAAGAAACCTTCAACGTCGTTTGTCTTATGTCCAAAACCTAAATGATAATCATTTTCAAGTTCATTAAGATATGCCAGTCTTCCCACAAAATCATTGAATCTGACAAAAGGTGTTCCTAGCACACCAGCTTCTGCCGCCATCGTCTGACTGTCGCCGATATAAAGCGAAGCAAATGCCATCACATGATGCATGTCGAGAGGATTTATCTTGATGCGATATGGCTCAAATTGCGGTTCCAATGGTCGTTCTGATGTTATATATATCCTGCCATGTGGACTCAGCATTTCTATCATCCTTTCACCAATGGTGGTGTCGATGCCATGTATACCAACATCGTGATAAGCCGTAAGTTGAGCAAAACGAACGACGATATATGGTTCATTGGTATTTATGCCATATTGTTCAACTTTATTTTTGTCTGGCGTAAAATTATTTGGATGAAGGTAACCAAGTTCATGATAAGAGGCAACAGGAACCTTTTTGTCAACCCATTTCCCAACGCTGCAGCAGTCGGGTGCGATAATACCTGTAAACCAACGATAGAACATATTAGCAAACATAGGTGTAGCTTCTGCATCATCCTCATCACAATTAAATGCCGGGATGCCGAATAGTTTTCCAACGTAAGCTATAACACCATCCGATCCTATTAAAAATTTTGGTTTTTCTTTTCTTACTATGCGAGCCACTTCTATTGTTTTTCGCAACAAGGAAAGTGCTTGACCTACTCGTCCCGCCGTTCTAGAGCGTTCTTTAACCTTGATATATCGCCAGCCAGAATTGACACATAATTGTTCCAGCACATCCTTAGGGCGTATAACTACTATAACCTCGTGTCCAGCAGCTTTCAATGATTCAATTGTCACTCTAAACAGATGAAAATGCGCCGGATGGCTAATCATAAACAATGTCTTTCCTACCATTTCAGTGTCTTTTTAATAATTTCACGCCCAATGATCCGATTTTATACAGCAATGGATTGCAAATATACTTAAATCTGCCGTATTCCATCAATACTCCTCCGAATTTCATCTTAAACTCGCGCACTCCGTAGCCGCCGTCGTTAGGAGCGCCAGCGCCCATCATATCGAAATATTTCAGACCATTGTCGCTGGCGAATTTTATAGCATAATAAGTCGCCATAGTTGAGGGATAAATGTGTTTATACACTCCGTCCATTCCGCAGACGAACCACTCATAAGCGGCATTCTCGTCAAATATGCACACCATACCCCCCACAACAGCATCATTATACTTCACAATGATGTATTTACAAAATGATGTATGATATAACTTCAAAAAGAAATCCAATGGAAACAGCGGTGTCTTGACTTTTTCAGTGTACAAATCTTTCAGCACTTTATAGTAGTCAATAACATCCTGTTCGGAAGGATTTTCGACCATTTCAGCACCATTTTTCAATGAAGATTTTACAAACCGAATACGGCTGCTTTCCATGCGTTTTTCCCAAGATTCTTCGCCATCAACTCTGACAATAACATCATAATGCGGTTCATAATAGAATCCCGTTTTTTCAAATAAAGAACGATATTTTGAAAAGTCGAAATAATTTCTGAATTCGATATATATTGCTTTTTTCTTAAGCCCTTTTATACAGTTTTGAAGAAGAGTGTCGATTTCTTCGGTAGTTATATCATCTGCCAGCCAAGGTCCGCCATTGATGATGGCACGTCGAGACATAAACTGTTTCAATCTACCACCATCTTTTTGAATGAAGCCTTGTATAACGCCAACTTCCTGATTTCCGCGGCAAACTGCAAAGCGGAAAGGCTCTAAAAATCCTAAAGATTCTATAAAATTATATAAATCAAGTTGTTGGAAAATCGAAGTCATAATTTTTTCGAAACTTGAGTATAAAACTCTTTCAATCGCGACACAATGGCTTCATTTGTCAAGCCATCACGTATGATGGCAGCTCTACCTTCAGTGCGTTTGCCAAAAGCAAGAGCATTTTTTAGTGCAAGCGCCAATTTGTCAACATCTCTTTCAACCACAACACAGCCTTCAATATCTGCAATTCTCTCTTTCACATCTCCAACATCAACACTTACTATAGGACAGCCGCAAGCAAGAGCCTCTTTAATTACTTGTGGTGAACCTTCTGATATTGAAGTCATAATGAAAACATCAGCCGCGCACATCATAAGGGTCACCTCATCGTGTGAATAGCCTTTCAGTTCAAGCAACTCAATATTGTCATCACTCAAAAGGTCAACAGCCTCTTTAGCTAAAGGTGCATTCTTCACAGTGTTGTCAAAAGCTCCTGCAAAAAGAACATATTTCTTATCGTTTTGCAGATTCATACTTTTTCTAGCTTCTTGTTTATCCGTCAGTTGAAGTTCGGAAAGGTCTATGCCACAAGGCAGAAGACTATATTTCTTCTTTTGTTTTGCTATATCTATTGTTTTTTTCGAGACAAATATGTTCCATGCCGAAAGGCGTATTGCTATTTTTGACAAAGGAAGCACTTTTTTATCATTTATGTCCGAACCATGAAATGTCGTTACGACAGGCACACGACGCTGAAGATTCGCCAATAAGCCGCATAATCCGTAGTGAGCATGAACTACATCTGGATGAAAATCATGCATTGCATTATTTAATGCTTTCAAGTGTTTTAAATACCCAGCCACACCCTTGCTTTTGACAGGGAAAAACTGGCATTCAACACCTTGTTTTTCCAACGCAGTCACCTGTTGAGTTACAAATGGTGCAAAACCACGTTCCTTATATCGTGCTACTACTAGAACTCTCATTAGAATAATCCGCGGCTACCAATTTTAAAGTAAGCCCAACCGACTTCCATAAGAACAACTACAATACTCCAATATCTCAGAAGATTATATGTTTTTGCACGCAATTGAGATATACCATAGGTCCACATTATAATCAAACCAGGCAATCCAGGCAGAAGAAATCGTTCCGAATTTCCAAAACCGCTCACTGAAATAACACCAAGGTAAGCAAATGTATAGGCACCCACCAAAGCAAAATCGCGCCATTTTTTCTGCCGTAATGCCTCATAGATAGCTATCAAAGCAAAGAATGCCATGAAATTACGGATATAATTACCGCCATGTTTAGTCTCCTGTGCTACTTGAATGTCCTCAATATGAACCATAGTCGCTAAAGGTAGAGCCACTACCATAGGTGCTAAAACCGATCCTGTAGCATATACAGCCCATTGATTACCGCGTGAAGCTTGTTCCATTCGTTTATTATCTGAATTTGTATGTCGCAAATTCCAATATTCTTCAACTTCTGTCATAATTGTTCCGCCACCTGCTACAATTATGCAAAGCAATCCCCAACCGATAATTGCGATTCTTTTAGTTCCTTTCTTCATAGATGGAGTATTTGCAAATAGTACAGCTGATACAAATGAAAACACTGCCGCTACCCCAAGCACCGTCCTAAAGAAAAATAAACTACCAGCCAACAACATTGGAACTGATATAGTCCATATATTATATTTGCGTTCTCTAAGCAGATAATCAGTGCGTTCCATATATGCCACCAATAAAAACATCATCTCAGTTTCTTTCAAATGATAACCGCAATATATAATCAAGTTAGGCATAAGGGCACACATAATTCCAGCAATACGTCCGACTTTTTCATCGAACATTCTGGAAGAAAGACGATAGATTAGCACACACATGTATGAGCTTATAAACGCCTTTATAATACGCGGAATGATAATGTATGGTCCGAAAATCCTATATAAAAAATTTAGATATAGAGGATATCCAACATCTGAAACACCACCATAACCATTGCCAAAATAATACGACCAGGTTGTAACCCAAGGTTCTGAAGACAGCCATTCTGCTTCATAGTGATATCCCATAGCATCAGCTGCACCAACCTCAAAAGGATTGCCGTTTATATTCATATAATGAAAATAAGAGAAAACCACCCACACTAACCGCAAAGCTACAGCTGTACTGAATATATAACCTACATAACGTTTGTCCGAAACTTGACTCCAATCTACACTATATCTTTGTGTCAAAACAAAAAATCCGCATACAAAGATAAGACCGAGCACTATATATTCAAACAGCATGGCATAGCTGAAGAACATCAATGTCACTATAGTTAACGCTATCAAATAGGTAACTATAGCGCGATTGGAAATCTGTTGTGGGAAGAATAACAACATTGTTCTAACCAAATAATTTTCTCTTTAACTTTATAAGACGAGTCATGTTATTTTGCCCGACAATTATTCTGACAAAGTCTTTCCAACCATTGCTATTGGCATTCCAAGATGCCAAACCCAAATGATCACAATAAGTATTATCTGTACGAATATACTCGCCAGTGGTGCGCCTTGGAGAAAAGTAATCAACCGGGAAAATATGAACATCCTTGAAATCCTGTTCTGATCCATCTTGTACGAAACCATGTTCACACATCTTCGCATTCATATATTGGACATTTGTCGTCAAATCGAAAGAACCATCCGAATTAATGAAATGCCTGTCTGTATAATAATCCAACTGCTCTTTTATCCATTCACCATTAGCCTCGCTAGCCATGACACAAGTCCCAACCGGCAAGTGCTTACTACCTTCAAAGCCGGCAAAAGCATGATATTTCAGCAAATCGTCAAAAGGTTTGAATAATTCAACATCTGTATCCAGATACAATCCACCTTCGTTGTACAATGCCCAAAGCCTGACATAATCGCTCACAAAAGCAAATTTTTTAGCCTTATAAGCTTCTTTGGTATAATGAATGCTGTTTACATCGAAATTATCTTCGTTCCAAAGTTTGTATTCCCAATCAGGCATATATTTGTGCCATGACGCTATGCATTTTTGCGCCAATTCTGGCATCTCAGACTTGCCGAACCAACAATAATGAATAATTCTAGGGATCATGATGAAAGACTATATTATTCTTAATCATTGAACCAAATCTAAAGAACTTGTCACGACATTTCAGCACAAAAACCGGCTTTTTGTATAGCCTTACAGTAGTAGCAGGCTGTCGTTGCCAGTCAACTTTTGCCAATTCTTGTCTGGCAGATTTCCTATAATCTCTGGAAAGATAATATGGCATCAGGTCGTATGTTCGAAGATTATCAATCAGTTGCTTTAAATCGGGATTGGTTTTTTCTTCTTCAGCAAGAAAATCCAAATTCCAGAGCATGTGCTCTTCTTGTTTATGCAAACGTCCAACACCTCTGTTTGCAAGATCAACATCTTGATTATAATATGCCAATGGCTTGTTTAAAAATGCTACCTTGTATTTCAAAGCGATTCGAATCCATAACAGGAAATCTTCGCCAAGTTTGATGCCTTTCGGGAAACCTTGCGTTTCATTAAAAACTTTACGAGGAATGCAGATAGCGCCTGTCCACAATGGCATGAACATAGTCTTTGCATAAGCCTGACAATAGTTTATGTAACCTTTTTCAAAACCATCGTCAACACCTATTTTGGCTGTTCTAGTTTTATGTTTTGTTTCATTAACAATAGTGTAATTTGTACCATATATGCCTGCGTCGGGAAATTCTTCTATAAATTTCGACATTTCTTCTAAAAAAGCTGGCTCCCACCAGTCGTCGGCATCAAGAAAACATAGATAATCACCGTGTGATGCTGCCACACCATTGTTGCGAGCCATGGAAACACCTGTATTCTCTTGATGTAACAAGCGGCAATTTTTGCATCCATTAATGGCTTTTGTAGCAATCTCGGCCGAATCATCCTTACTGCCGTCATCCACAATCACCAATTCATAATCGGTGAAAGTTTGTGCCAACACACTTTGAATCGCATTTGCCACATAAGGTGCTTTGTTATAAAGCGGTATGATTACGGAGAATTGCATTACATAAGTCTATTCTGGCGTTTATTTCTTTGTTTCTCAAACTTAAAAAGACAGCGCTCCAAAAACCAAAACAATTTATACGCCCAAGGATGTCGTTGTATACGATTCACTTGATCTATCGGAAAAGCATAACGCTCATAATCAGCCAAAATTGTCGCAGGAAACAACTGCTCCAAAACCATTTTTCTTTCTGCTTTGTCAAGATCCTTATTGGTTTCACTTACACCGTTCATGTCAAACGATGTGACATTAATATCAGCATATTTTGGCTTTTCACCACCCAATATGATTGACTGTAAGAACCATTTCCAGTCGGAAACAATCTTCAAATCTTCGTCGTAATAGCCATATTTTTCAAATAAGCTACTATGGATATATGTGGGATTATGATTAAGTGTACCGGTAAACATGCCTAACATAGTAATTGTTTGTCCGGCAAAGCTCTTGTCGATATTTTTGTGCCCATCATTAAAACACTTAATCATGTTGCCGTAAAGCATCGGAGGGTTGCCTTGTTTCTCAAGTTCTAAAAGCATACGTTCGATAACATCTTCAGACGCAAGGCTGTCACCAGAGTTGAGAATTTGAAAATAATCGCCATTCGCCATCCGCATGCCTTTATTCATGGCGTTATAAATGCCTTTGTCGGGTTCCGATACCCATTTAAGGCGGTCGCCAAAATGCGGGGCAAACCGTTTTATAACTTCAACACTGCAATCGGTTGATGCTCCATCAACGACAACGTACTCAAACTCTTTGCACGTTTGTGACGCCACACTCCGCATTGTCTTCTCGAGACCAGCGGCGTTGTTACGATTAATGGTGATTATTGATAGTTTCATTATTTCTTTATCCAACTTCCTTGATGTCCCAAGATGCGTTTGAGTCTTTTGTTCCAGCGGTATGGCAACCTTTTAAAACCTTCCCATCCATATTCCCATGGCTCGAAATAAAGCCTTTGAAAACGCCTGTCGGCACTACGTTGAATCTTTGTCTCACTTGGATGTTTCAGTGGCATTATCGAACCTGTCGGTAGATTCGCAGCACTACTGTCGCTATTTGTCGTGTGTGTGGCCTCTGGGTCAAAGCCGATATTGGTGCACAGGTTCACATTCGGCATAATACCTTTGCCATGATGCAGCCATATCGACATCCAGAATTGCTGATCCCAACTGCTATTTTGATAAGCGTCTTTCTGCACTTCAGCCAAACGATCGCACCAATATTCGCGCATACGAAGGTCACAACTATAATCCTTTAAACATCTATTAAATTGTTTACGGGAAACATTTCTGTGATAAAGGTCAAAATCTTTCCAAGCGCGCTTCCAAGTTGCCCAGGCACAGAAAGTTCGATTCATCATGGAAAAGTAATAAGAGCCATCGCCGTATGTTTTTGAGTCCAGATGCATGCTTCCGATAGCCCTGACATCTGTGTCATTCTTATACTTTATCAGTAATTCTTCGCAATAAGCGAAAAAGTCAGGGTGTGGGACAGCGTCATCCTCAATTATAATCCCCATCTCTTCTTTCTCAAAAAACCAGTTTATTGCAGCTGTCGGTCCAGGACCGCAACCAAGATTCTTATCTGAATAATATGTATATTTTTGAGATTGAATGTCTTTCGTCAAATCTTCAATGTTTTTTCTAACTTCAGGACATTTTCTTAAATCACTTTCATTGCCATCTCGCGCACCATCCTGAAATACATACAAAGTTTGCGGTTTTGCATGAATAACTTCTTGCAAAACTCTTTTTGTATGGTCTGGACGATTAAAAGTAATTAAAAGAATTGGCACTTTCATTAGACTTTATTGTTTGTATCCGACATCAAGAAGCTCACGATGAATATAATGTGTGTCATTATAATTTTTCATTCCGTCCATCAAAACAGGTATTAGCGAGTATTCTTTTAATATGTTATCATACATATTATTATGTTTACCCCAAGTATAAGCATAGAAACGAATGGATTTAGAATACTCTTGAAGATTGTTCAACGATTTTTCAATGCTATTGCGAAATTCCAGCTCATTCATCAATGTAACATCTTTATGTTCCCATCCATGAAGTGCTAATGAAATATTATTGAAACTTTTCAAAATAAAAAACATATCTTTATGTGACAAGTATCGTTCTGTTTCTTTCTTTCTATAATGCTTGCCATCCAAATATGCTGGATTGATAAACAACGTCACTGGTACATCTTGTTCAGCGAGCCATGGAATCACATTTTTTAATGAAGCCCATCCATCATCAGCAGTAAGTACCGCATATTTCTTTACGCGAATATAATCGTGTTTAATATGCTCAGTTGCATCTGTCAGTGAGATAAAGGTATATTTTTTTTTCAATTCGAGAATGTGTTGCTTAAACAAATCTGTCTGAGTCCAATCACATTCCATCATGGTGTCTGGCTCAAACTCATCACTTACTTGATGAAAGCAAAACACCCTTATCGGACTAAGCCGCAAATGCATTGCTTTTCTTTTCAGCTTCTCAAAAAAACGGTTCATAACCAAGAAGGCTGTTCCTTTTTGTTTTCTATTCTGCTTTTCTCTATGACCCTTCGGTTATCCCCCAAAAACTTGAAATCCTCCCAAAACAACTTAGCGGTCTTCTTATCGCCTCTGATATACGACACAATCACTTTCCTTATCAAATACCTTCTATACTTCGCCATCGACTCGTCATTGCTCGGATTTGCGAACCTCACTTTCAACAATTGGTCACGATGAATTCTAGTTTTCGAAAGTGGAAGCGATTCAAACAGCTTGGAATGGTCATGGACTATTCTTGCCTGAAGGCACACTCCCACCTTCAATTTATGATAACGCACCCTGTTCAGGTAATCGTCATCTTCCTCATAATGGAAATAGATTGGGTCAAAGCCGCCTACCGTCTCCAATGTCTTTCGCGGCAGCAACCATGCAGCAGCATTCACATAAACCACGGAGTAAACCTCCCTTGCGATACCAAGGCACAAGTCGCCTACCATCTCTAGATTCTTGAAATACTGGCTTTTACCATCATCGACTAGCATATTCAACCGACTCCCGTCAGGGGTAATATGCAAAGGGCTCAAGATACCGTATTCTTCATGTCCGGTATGCACATTGACGAGTTTCTCTATGGCATCCGATTCAATCCAAGTATCCTGATTCAGCAAAAAGACATAATCGCACCCGTGATCCATTGCATAGCGCATAGCCATGTTATTGGCTCTGCCGAAGCCCAAGTTTTCCTTATTTTCCAGCAGTATGATTTCAGGATAATTCTTCTTGATGTATTCCACCGTCCCGTCATTGGAGGCATTGTCAACCACGATGGTTTGCACGGGGATCGCAGACTCGCGCAAAGAAATGAAGCAATGGTCGTACCATTGTTTCCCTTTATATGCAACAATAATGACAAAAACTTTCATCATCACGATTCAATCATAATACCCGTACTTCGTCCCTGGTAGTTTATAAACACTTTGTTCTAGTGGGCAGACATCGATTTTATACTTTTGCACCAGATATGGCAAACTCAATTGATCTTGGATGGTGTAATAGTAATTGTGGGCATACCAAGCATCCAGAAAGCCCTTGTGGTTCATAATAATATGCTTTGAATAAAGCAAGAAACCAGCCTCAAACAATCGGTCGTCAGCAAAACTATTATCAGACAAGTAGTCTTGGACTTGATAATACATGTCCTTTAATACATATTTGGAACATATTATTTTCGACTTCTTGCGCGCATGATATCTCATATACTCATATTCGCTCACAATGCTGCTCCTTTCGCTGTGACGGCAAATAACCAAATCATGTTGTCCATACAACTCAATCCAGTTTAAAACAACTTCCAGCCAATCGTCCAAAAGCGTAAACTTGGAATCCATCCAGATATAATAGTCATACCCTTTATTATCCAGCAATTTGTAGAACTGCATTTTAGGCAGTTTGGCAAGAAGTCTATTGTGCGTTGCTTTTTCCGTTGGGTACATGAATTGGCGAAAACGAATATTGTCCACCCAATTTCTTATCTTAGTTCTTTTCTTTTCGTTATTATTTGGTTTATAGTCCTCGTTCGGCAAAACGCATGATTCCAACAGCTCCCGTTGGGACTCATTGAACAGATACACATCAACACCATAAGTCTCCAGATTTTGTCGGCAACCATCCGTCATCTTCAACTCGTTCTTTCCAGGGCTGCCAATATATGCCGACAGCAAAGCAATACGATAATTCATCTCACCATTGCTTTTCTAATGTGACTCAATGATTTTATCGAATAATCATTACCCCTCCAATACCAATAAGCGTATCGAAGCCATCGCACAGAGTGTCGTTCTATATTCTTATGATAGTAGCCCAATTGCCAACGCATAACATGCAGACACTTTTGCTTGTGAGCCAAGAACAAAGGATGTTTGCCTTTGATTCTTCTTGCAAAAGCATTCAATGAAGCTTTAACTCTATTAGCAAATGCTATATTCTTCAATTCACTACTCCCAATTGAAATGGAATTGACATTTCCTTGCCTATAATAATATAAAGGCCTATTAATATAACACAACACTCCCTCCTCTTCCAATTTCACATACAAATCAAAATCAACGGCAGAGGAAAGCGTCTCATCAATACCTATTGTCTTGTCATAGAACGCTTTTTTGAACACAGCAAAGTGGGAAACGATCTTCTTTGAGGAAATCAAGAAATCCTCGCCTTTTTCCATCGCTCCAACATCCTCAAGCACCTTGATTGTGTCCTGCTTATCATTCCATAAATACAATGTCGAATATGCCAAAGAGCAGTGTGGATGTTCCAGATGGGTTTTCGTCATTATCTCTAACGCATCGGATGTCAGTTTATCGTCGGGATCCAAGAAGCCGCACAATTCTCCCTTAGCCAGTTCTACACAACGCCGTTTGGTGTAGCCACAACCTTTGTTTTCTTCGTTATAATATATATGGAATCGAGGATCGTCTTCGTACTTTCTGTAGATTTCCGTCGAATTATCGGTCGATTTGTCATCGACCAACACGATTTCCCAATTTGTATAAGTTTGTGCCAACACACTGTCGATGGCCTCCTGCAGATAGCGGCCATTGTTGTAGTTGGCGATAAGGACACTGAAAAAAAACATCCTTTCCTGAACACCACTTATCACTTGCGCTTCCACTTCTTTATCCACAACATAAATGTAATTAGAAAACCCATTTTCCCATTCTTCAGTGTCAAATACTCATCATACAATCTCGACTTATATTTCCACTTTTGCTCCTCTTTCTTATAATATTCTAATGTCTCTAGAACATACGCGGGCATTAAAGAAAGATAAACCTTTCTTTGCTCTTCCATTTGTATTGCCTTCATTGAAACATCGCTGCTAACTCCAGTAACATCAAAATAAGAAACCAACAAGTCAATGTGCTTATATGTTGCGCCTCCAACAACAATACTTCTCATCGAATTCTCCCAATCCGACTTGACTCTATTATTCTCGTTATACAAACCAAACCTCTCAAAAACACTTCTTTTTATAAATGTAGCTTGATGAGGGATAGATTGGTTAAATAGCAAATAGAAATTTACATAAGACGGTGATTTTCTTACTTGTTTTCTATCATTAATAAACACAATGATTGACCCTGAAGCAAAATCCTCTGTTATCCCGAGTCGTGAGAAATCAGACAACACCGCAGGCGCAACTAAATAATCTCCGGAATTCAAAAACAACAAATATTCCCCACTCGCTTTCATGATGCCTTTGTTCATTGCATGGAAGATGCCTCTATCTAGTTTCGATTCATATTGGAAAGGCACTCTTTTTTGCTTAAACGAAGTCTCAAACTCTTGGATCACCTCCACACTTCCATCATCGCTTGCGCCATCTACAACGACGTATTCAAAATCGTCAAAATCCTGATCAATAACAGATTGCATGGTCTTACGCAAACCGTCCTTGTTGTTTCTATTGATAGTAATTATCGAAACCTTCGTCATATAATTAACATTATTCCAAATACAGCAAACCATGATTGGTATAGACCATAGGATTGCCCGTTGGGGAAATATAACCAGAAAGAGACAAACGAACAGCGCTAGGAATCCTGGCCAAATACTCAACATTCGGATGCGTAACAGCAATTTCCACTCTATACTCTCCGTTGGTCATATTCATAGGAAGATTCATCTCTTCTTTCAAACAGAATTTACCCGCTTTCATTTTCTTCACTTCGTCCTGCATTAATGCAGGGGCAAATTTTGCCAACAATACATTCTCTCTATCAAAGACTCTACATTCTATTGCGATTGGGACATCCCTAAACAATTCACCTTCCACCACAATAGTCATTTTTCTGTCTGGATACGCCAAGTTAACCAGTTTCCTCGAATTGCCGTTTACCAACACATTAGTCAATTTTATATCAGCAGACACTTGCTTCGGACTTGAAATGACATCTCCTTCTTCTATTATGTCATTGTCCTTTAAATACAAGGCGATAGCATCTCTCATTGAGCCATCAAAACTCACAGAACCGTTTTCAAGCATGATTCCCCTTTTACAAAGAGCCTTTAAACTCGCCATATTATGACTAACAAACAACACCGTCCTGCCCTCCCCTTGCGACACATCCTGCATCTTTCCAATAGCCTTTTTCTGAAATTCGGCATCACCAACCGCTAACACCTCATCAACAACCAAAATTTCAGGATCAAGGTGAGCGGCAACGGCGAAGCCGAGCCGCACAGTCATACCACTTGAATAACGCTTGACAGGAGTGTCAATGTATCGCTCACAACCAGAGAAATCAACTATTTCGTCAAGTTTTTTGGCAATTTCAGGTTTAGTCATACCTAATATGGCTCCGTTCATATAAATATTTTCACGACCTGTCATTTCAGGATGAAAACCTGTGCCAACCTCTAATAGTGAACCAATACGACCACGAGCACGAATTGTACCTGTAGTAGGACCAGTAACCCGTGACAAAAGCTTTAGCAACGTACTCTTTCCGGCACCGTTCTTTCCAATGATTCCCACAACATCTCCCTGCTCGATTTCGAAGTCGATATCCTTCAAAGCCCAGACATACTCGCTGTCAGCCTTGGTAGATCTGTCATTGGTAGAACCTATTTTCAAATAAGGATCTTCCTTGTGCAACACAGCTGTCTGCCACCAACGGTTTAAATCGTGACTCAAAGTCTTAGTTGAAACCAAACCCAAACGATATTGCTTGCTAACGTTATTAAACTCTATTGCTGTTGCCATAAATTTCTACGATAATAAAATCTTAACTATTCGCTCTGCTGCATGCCCATCCCATAATTCAGGAATACCACCTTTTTGCCACTGACCTGCAAACAATTTGTCAAGTGCTGGTTTTATGTTTTCGGGATTTGTTCCAACCAACATATTTGTGCCGATTGTGCAAGTCTCGGGACGCTCAGTATTGTCGCGCAAAGTAAGACAAGGAATGTGCATAACCGTTGTCTCTTCGGTAATACCACCTGAATCGGTAATCACAGCTAACGAATTCTTTACCAAGTAGTTAAACTCAAGATATCCTTGTGGCTCAATAACTTTCAGGTTTTCCGCCTCAATGCCCTGTTTGCGAAACACCGACGCAGTGCGCGGATGAATTGGGAAAACAACAGGCAATCCATGGACATTTTCCACAATTGCCTGAATAGTCTGTTTCAGTTTTTCCGATTCGTCAACGTTTGCCGGACGGTGTAAAGTCAAAACAAGATATTTTTGCGGTTCCAGATTCAATTTGTCAAACACTTCAGGCTTGCTGAAACGCGGCATGTTTTTCAACAGAGTGTCAATCATAACATTGCCGACAAAGAAAATCCTCTCTTCCGGCACACCGAACTTGCGGAGGTTTGCGCCTGCCACATCTGAAGTAGTAAAAAACATGTCAGCCAGACTATCAGTAACGATTCGATTTATCTCTTCCGGCATTGTCATGTCCCAACTGCGGATACCAGCTTCAACATGAACAACTTTAGTGTTCAGTTTTTTCGCAACAATTGTGCATGCCATAGTGCTTGTAACATCGCCCACCACCAGCACACAGTCACATGGGTTGGCTAGCAACTCGCGTTCAAAAGCTATCATTATCGATGCCGTCTGTTCAGCTTGAGTTCCACCACCGCATCCTAAGTTCGCATCCGGCTCAGGAATACCCAGCTCCTCAAAAAACGAGCCGCTCATCGCACTGTCGTAATGCTGACCTGTGTGTACCAGACGGTAGTTTATGTCTGCTCCATTGGATTGCGCCGTCTTAATTGCATCTATAACAGGTGCGATTTTTACAAAATTAGGCCGGGCGCCGGCGATTATTGTAATGTTTTTCATTTAATACAACTTCTTGAGAATCTTATCAATCATTCTAACCCATAGTATATCATTCTTCAAAGCGGTTTTTCTCAAATAAGAATGCACCATTTTATCGACACTTCTCTGAGGATTTTTCTGATTATAGTTTTTGAGAAACACTTCGTCCCAAATGTCAAGTTTTCTTAGTTCACGCCATGAATGACGTGAAAAACGTTCGACAATATAGTCATCCATGTAGCATTTCGAAACCTCTGTATCAACCATATCAAGAAGGTCAAAGCTATACCGGTCTTTCTTATAAAGAAAAGTTTCCTGCAAAGCTATAATTTGATTGTTCTTTTTGGTTTGAGCATAGCTTCTGTTTAATGATATTGGAGAACGGTGATTCATCTCCCAATCAACAAACTGATAAAACCTGCGTTTAGAAGCTACACGATTCTGATTGAGATATGCAAGATGAAGTACACGGAAATCGTCGACATGATACATTTGTTTCTCATCTTTTGGATATGGAATGCGCATGGAGTGCATGTTTCGCACATAATTGCCATGCGGTTCCTTGCCGTCATCGTGGAAAAGCCAAGGATAATATGTGCTTGGAGAAAGCCAGTATTCTTTTTGGTTGGGACAAATCTCTGCCCATTTGAACCAGAACACATCGCCTGGTTTGGAATTCAAAATGTGTTTCCAATCTTCTGTCTCAAATGTATTGGCCGCTAATATCTCATCGGCATCCAGGCCCCAAAGAAGTGTGTCACGCCCGGCAGCCACTTCCCTAGCCTTTGCTATGAGCATTGATTGTCGTTCCGCCTCATTGAACTCAGGGTTTTTATTGTCAATGAGAATAACCTTAGGGTATTCTTTGGCAATCTCACGGCTACCGTCTGTCGACATCTGGTCAGCGATTATGATATAATCCGCCCACAAGGAAGTGGCTTCCAAGAAAGCGCGCAAAACCCAAGCCTCGTTGCGCACGGGAGTCATGACGATATGTATTGGGCGTGTCTTTATCATATATATTGCTTATACGGAGTATCGGGGTCAAACTCATAATACTCATGTGTCTCCTTATTCTTTGGAGGGCACCAATAATCTCCATATTGTTTTTTTAAGACAGCATCGTATCCCTTGGGCGCTGGTAGCTTCAAATCCTCAAAATCAAGCAGCATGGATTCTTCCCAGTCAATCCGGCACCATACTATATTCTTTCTGTATCCAAATTCCAGCGTGGTCACTTCTTTGCAGCCTTTTCCGGCAAATTTACCAGCGTAATTATTATAAATCTTGAACAACTCCCCTGCATCAGGACTATGAAAGAATCTTCGATATACAAATCTCTGGATAGTATGCTTGATTTTGCCAAAGGCTCCTCCGTGTAAAGGCTTAGCTAAGGCAAAGCGCTGCATCTTAGCTATCTCGTTAAGTTTCCAAATAAACAATTTCCTTTGAATCCGACAATCCGGAAGTTCATCCAAACAAAAAACATCTATAAAAATACCACCGTTGATATTATATTCCTTTTCACACTGGGAGATGGCTGTTGAATTGGAATGACGGATTTTTATATACTGGCAAAAAAACCTGGAGTTTTCTGTTTCCGGGGTCTGGAAGAAAAACGGATCAGGAAATGACTTCTCTCCGATTGCCAACAGCTTATTGTAATCCTTCCGGGGCATCACAATATCTATGTCATTGTCCCAGGGAATAAATCCTTTATGCCGAACCGCACCCAGCAGTGTGCCTGCTATCGCCTTATATTGCAATCCGTTATTTTCGCAGACGGACATGAATTGTCTTAGTATTTCCAATTCAACTTGCCAGACTTTTCGCATGGCAGCAGAAACCTCATACCCATATATATTATCAGGCGTTTGTATCATTGTCCTATCTTTACTTCTTGTAATATTGACAAACATTCCGACAGGCCCTGTTCCAAATTGTACCGGCCGCTCCATCCCAAACTCTTAAGTTTGTCATTCTCTAAAATACAGTTGTGTGGTTTGTAAATCTTATCATCCTGAACAGCATCAACCCAGTCGTTGACTATAGACATTCCAGCCAGTTTTGCAACAGAATATGCCACCTGTGCGATTGTGGCTGTAGAATTTTCATTACTGATATTGTACACTTCCGGGACTTCCCCATGAAACAGGACACAGAAGATTGCCGAAACAGCATCCATGACATAGCAGTAGGATCGGTTTGTCGTGCCTGGACTTTTCAAAATCACATCCCTTCCGTCAACCGCATTCCTCAGGAACTGGGCGTGTGCCTTACTGTCATCCTCTAACATTGTCGGTCCGTAAATGCTGCAAAGCCGCGCTATGTTAACGCTGCTTCCATATTCTTGCCAATAACAGCGGGCCAGCAACTCAAGGGCCCTCTTACTTTCAGGATAGCACGACCTGATTTTATTAAAATCAAGAATTCCGGTTTCGCATTCACTATACTTGTCCTTTCCGGTATCTCCGTAGACCTCAAATGTAGAGAGAATTTCAGCTTTACACTTCTTGTGCTTCCTCACATACTCAAGTACATTTATACCGCCTTTGAGGTTTGTCGCCATTGTCTCAACCGGATAATTAACATACAGCCGGGGATCCGCATTACTGGCACAATGGATAATGTAATCAAAATCGTAGCTGTCGTTCAGCGGCTCACAGATATCCTGCTCAATAATATGAAAAGAATTGGAATCAAAGTAAGTGGCAAACAGATTCATCAACTTTTCCTCTGAGCGCCCAAGCAAGTAAACACGGTTGTGCTTGCCCGAAGAATTTGCTGACAGTAATACATCCGCCAGGCAAGAGCCAATCAGACCTGAGGCTCCTGTTATGAGAAAGGATTTGGCATCTGTCTCAACAGAACCTATCAAGGTCTCTAACGAATTCCGATATAATTGACTAGCTATCATAATTTACCGGCAGCTTGATTGTAAACCGAGTAAGGCCATGAAGATATCAATATCATCCGGCGTCGTTAACTTGATATTTTTTTCAGACCCGATTGACATGTGCAATTCTTTTCCCAGTTCAATATACAGCGTACAAGACGCCACGGAGTTGACAATGCCTTTCTCCTCGGCTTCCATATGAGCCTCAAGCAGGTCTTTCAGATAAAAAGACTGGGGTGTCTGAGTGATTTTAAGATTATCTCTCGGAACCTGTTCTACTGACGAAATACCATCCTCAGTCTTTAACATAGCGGCTGTACAGGGCACCACGGTAATTGCATTTCCATATTGCCGGCACACGCGCAAATTATCTGAAATAATCTCCTGGCTGAGCATAGGACGTATAGCATCGTGCACAAGAACGATATCAGAATCTCCCTTATACCGTTCTGCTATGTCATTAAGACCCCTGCGTATTGATTCCTGACCGCAGACTCCTCCGCTAACGATATTCTCAAGCTTTGAGATGCCATATTTCTTCGCATACGCATAAACCATCTCCTGCCAACCATCCAAGCAGACAATTTCTATAGCATCAATATCAGGGTGCTGCTGAAAAGCCTCCATTGTATAAACAATGACAGGCTTATTATAAACACTGATAAACTGTTTTGGAATAGCTTGCCCCATCCGGCTTCCTACTCCCCCCGCGATAATAAGAGCAATGTTCATAATCTAAAAATATTGAGATCCTATTATTGTCCGTAATAGGCATCTGGTCCGTTCTTTCGGCTGAAATGCTTATCAACCAGACATCTTGATATTTCGCTCCGGCTGTTTAGCATCATTGTCTTTATATTGATTTCTGCCAGCTTTTCAAGTACTTCAGAATGAAAAGCGGCCTGCACGGAATCTTTACCCCACGTGAAAGGACCGTGGTTCCTTACCAATATGCCAGGCATTGATAATGGAAGATACCCGTTCGTCCTTATTGTCTCCACTATGACTTTTCCGGTATTTGTTTCATAATCATCCACAATCTCCTCATCTGTCAATGCCCGTGTACACGGAATATCTCCATAAAAGTAATCAGCATGAGTTGTCCCCAGCAAGGGTATGTCCATACCAGCTTGGGCAAAGGCCACAGCGTTTACCGAATGAGTGTGTACAACAGCTCCAACTGACTCAAAATTGCGATATATTTCCAAATGCGTAGGGGTATCTATCGAGGGGTTCAGCCGCCCTTCCACTACTTCCCCAGTATCCACCGCAACGACAACCATGTCTTCCGGAGTTAGTTCAAGATAGTTAACTCCAGACGGTTTAATAACCATATACTGCCTAGACATATCCACCTCACTGACATTTCCCCAGGTATTAAAAATAATCCCTGATTTATATAAGTCTACAGATACTTTCAAAACTTTTTGTTTAAGCTCCAGCAACATATATTCTTTTATATAAATTGTAAAATCCGTTAAATTTGACGCGGACCAGACGTTTGATTCTTTTTGGCAGGGATTTAGAACATTTACTTCCCAAATAAGCCTTCCAAGTATGTCTAACGATATCCTGTAATTCCTGCTTCACTTGAATATCATCGCCTATATTCCCAATCAGGTCAAAACAATCTGCAATCCGACAATATAATGAATCCAGCAAGAAAGGCCCGTATTTATGCGTTTGGCCGTCTAAACTTAAATAATTCTTATAAGTTAAGCGTGTCTCACATAAAGCACGGACTAAAGGATAATCAGCTTGAAACCTGGCAGAGGATGGTCTCTGTGTCCAATAATACAGTTTATTATCAACAATCACTACCCTTGGCTCCTTCAGTAAAACTTTAATACTGAAATCCCTGTCTTGCGCGTACTTATAACTTTCGCTATGAATTCCGTTCAACAGTCCTTTCCGGAAAAACTTCCCCCACATGGCAAAGACGCTCATCTCGCGAGACGGCCGGACAATATGGCCGAACAATTCATTGATGCTCTCTTCCCTGATGGAAGGTGTAACTGCAAACGATGTATCTTCATCCAACCTGCAAGTCATCATATAGCTCACTATAGCCATGTCGAACTTCTTGCCATCGCGACAGGAACGATTAATCGCCTCGTACATCACCTTTACAATATCCCTATGGAAATAATCATCCCCATCCGGGAACCACAAGTACTCACCAGTGGCTGCATCCTGACCGGTATTACGGGCAGCCCAAAGACCGATATTATGGTCATGGTGAATTACCCTAGCACGAGAATCGGAGACGGCATACTCATCACATATTTTTCCCGATGAGTCAGTTGAACCGTCATCAACAAGAATAATCTCCAGATTCGTGTACGACTGAGCTTTCAGACTCTCTAAACATCGCGGCAGATATGCCTCAATATTATAAACAGAAACGATAACTGATACTAATTCGTTCATTTCAATGGATTCTTCTTACTATCATACCACTTCACAAACTCTTTGACACCTTCCTTAAGCGACCAATGCGGGCTGTATCCCATCTCGGTTTCCAAGCGTTTTGTTGAAGCAAAAGTCTGATAGACATCGCCGGGCTGCATCGGGAGAAAGATTTTTTCGGTGGTTTTGCCAAAAGCTTTCTCCATCAGATCGATGAAATCCATCAACTTTACAGGATGACCGCAGCCGATGTTGTAAATGCGGCAAGGAACACTGTTGGCGCAATTTTCCAGTTTCAATTTATAATCAACTGCACGAACGGTGCCTTCAACGATATCGTCGATATAAGTGAAGTCGCGCAACATGTCGCCATTGTTGAACACCTTAATAGGCTCCTGATTCCATAACGCCTTAGCCAATAGCATAGGCATCATGTCGGGACGACCCCAAGGACCATAAACGGTGAAATAGCGTAGCCCGATGCATTGCAACCCATAGAGTTTACTGTAACTGTGCGCCATCAACTCGTTTGACTTTTTGCTTGCGGCATAGAGCGAAACAGGAGCATCGGTGAAGCCATCTTCAACATAAGGCACCACAGAATTCAAGCCATAGACCGATGAGCTGGAGGCAAACACGAGTTTAGAAACATTATAATTGCGGCAAGCCTCCAAAATATTAAGGAAACCTGCCATGTTGCTCTGCAGATAAGCATAAGGATTGGTGATGCTGTAACGCACTCCTGCCTGAGCTGCCAAATGTGCCACCACATCGAAATGCTCTTTCGCAAAGAGTGCATCAAGACTGGCTTTATCGGCAATATCAATGGTGCGGACATCAAGATTGAACTCCTTGACACGGGCATGCTTGAGGCGAACATCATAATAATCGTTGTAGTTGTCAACGCCAACAACAACATCGCCCCTCGATGCCAGCGTATATGCCAGCTTCGAACCGATAAAACCCGCCGCTCCTGTTACTAAAACCTTCATCACTAAACAGTATCCATGAAGTTTTTCTGTACTTTATTGAATATGACTATGCCGAGAGCCAAAATCACAATCATGAAAACAAAGCTGTAGCCCAACCAGAACCAGCCGATGAACCTGCCTGCACCGAGGAAACCGTACTTAAATGTCTCGATGACCGGCGTGACAGGGTTGAGACACATGAAAGTGTGAACCGGCACACCAAGAAACATCTTACCTGATGTTTGGCTGAGCGGATAGACGATAGGTGTGGCATACATCCAAAGCTGCACCACAAAGGAGAACAGCACCTGAAGGTCGCGGTATTTGGTGGTCATTGACGATATGATAGTGCCGAAACCTAACGCAAGACCAGCCATCATCACTACCAGCAACGGGAATAAAAAGGCATAAGCAGTGAGATGCGCCTCGCATGTTTTGTCAAACAAGGAATAACCTATATAGACCACCATGAAAAGTCCGAACTGTATGCCAAAACGCAGCAGATTGCTGATGACATTGGCTATTGGCATCACAAGACGTGGAAAATAAACCTTGCCGAAGATGCCTGAGTTGTCGACAAAAGTATTTGATGTCTTGGTGAGACAGTCGGCAAAATACTGCCACATGCATGTGCCTGCCAGATAGAACACAGGGCGTGGTACTCCGTCGGTAGGGATGCCGGCAATGCCGCCAAACACCACCATATACATTATGACGGTGAGGGCTGGCTGCACCACGAACCATACCGGTCCGAGAATGGTTTGCTTATATTGAGTGATGATATTACGCTTTACCAACAAGGCGCAGAGGTCGCGATAGCGCCACAACTCCTTAAAATCGACGGCCAGAAGCTTTTCTTTCGGCTTAATGACCAGATCCCATTTTTCTTCTGCCATATCAGTTAGAACGTTTACGTTTAAAAACCAAATTGCCTATAATACCCCAGAAATAACGCCAATCGGTGCGGAAAGGATGTTCGTGATAAGCCTCGATATAGCGCTTTTCAGATTCCTGTATATCATCAAGAGTAACCGGTGTTTTATCTTCATAGTAGAACGGAGGCAATAGACCAGGCTTAACGCTGATGTGCAACTGCTGCATCTCGGGTGTGTAAAGGTTGAAATAAGCATGGCTCAACGGACGAACACCCACCAGCTTCATTTCTCCTCTCAGCACATTAAAAATCATTGGTAGTTCGTCTAGCATGCGGTTTCTAAATAACCTGCCCCAGAAATTGATGCGATAGTCGTTGTAATATTTTCCACCTTTGGCCAAACCTTCATGTTCCATCATGTAAGGCTGCAGATACTCAGAATAGGCATACATCGACCTGAATTTATAGACCTTTATCACCTTGCCCTTGTAGCCTACACGTCCGAGTCGGATAATCATCCCATAGTTCCGGGCTTTTGTGCGGCGCGGTTCGTTTACCTTGCGTCCCAAGATGTAAAACTCGCCCATGCTGAATCGCTCATCAATAATTTCAAAACCAGCGCGGCACATCCTTCCAAGAATCTCCGATCTAGGCATAGAGCGATTTTCTCCTTTAGTAACCGCCATATAGAACCAGCGTGTAAAAAACATTTTGGAACACATCCTATGCCAGATGTAGTAATGAATACTCCATAGTTTGCCTCTGATACCCGGACATGCATTCATAAGCGCCTGTCGCTTAAGAGCGGAAGTACGTGTGTGACACCAAAGATAATCTCCCTGGTCAAGAACATCGTTGTATGCGTTTAGCAACAAATTGAGATGCCGGATGTAAGACAACCCCCGTTGATTGAGGATAAGCTTCGGTTTTGACGATGCAAGTTTCTTAACCTCTTCCGGATCATTGGTGTCGATAATAACTGTCTTTTCGCTCAACTTATTGAGATGGTTTTTGAGCCATTCTAATACGGCGTCAGGTTTTCGGCCGTTGATAGCGTAAAGCACAGTTAGCAAATCAGAGAACTCGACATCTTCCACATGCAGCTTCGCGCCTTCCCTTACTCCTCTTTCAGTATACTGTCTAAGTTCTTTGTTTTTCATTCCACTATAGTTGTAATTAACACGCAGCGGCTAAGTTCTTTCTCTTGATAGAACATATAGTCGACACCACCTTTATAATCAAGTACCAATATTTCCGGATCAACGCCGCATTCATCAACCAGGAAGTCAAATACAGCCTTTGAACGTTTTTGCGACAACATCATGTTATGTTCAGGAGATGCTGTCTGCATATCGGCATAGCCGCACACTAAGTAACGTACGCCAGGAGTGCTCTTGATGGCGTCGGCGATAGCTCTCAAGTTAACTTTTTCCTTGTTGGAGATATCCCATTTGTCAACTTGGAAGACGATGTGGAACCAGAATTGAGGTATTTGAACTTTTGTTATTGTATCGACCTCTCTTATCACGATAGTGTCGGTAGTTCCGCCCAAATCGGAACGGTGGACAATTTCTGTTGTACGGCTGGCAGGGATCCATTGGCTACGTTGTTTGTCGATAAACACCGAGATACCGGCAGTAATGCCAAAATCGACATCCATTTTATAGTTTTTCTCTCTGTGTGCCATGGAAGGCTCAACGACATACATCTCACCGTCGAAGTCGTCAGCCACAAGCGCGCCTCGCACCGCAAGCATTATCCTCCAATAGTCGTTTATCCTGAATTTATTGATGAAACCGGTGTTGAAAGCACCACTCTTTACGATACCGCCTTTGTCAAAACCAAGCATCAAACCTCCACCGATAAACATATTGATAGTATAAAACCTCGAAGGGTCATAGCCGCCGAAAACAGAACGTAGATCGACGTGAGCCAAAGCGTAAAGCTCCATATACAATGCTTTCTGACGTTTCAGCTCTTGGTACGCCCATATTGGGTCAGCATCGTAATAAAACTCGTCGGTTTTGTAATTGGCTTGATACCACGTTAAGGTACTGCCATCATTGTCTTTTGATTGATACAATCCTTGGAATTTGGAAACAGTAGTTCCGAAGCTGATAGCGATAGACGGGGAAGCCCATTTGGTGAGCAACACATCAATAGCCGGAGCGACTAGCTCGTAATAGTGTTTCACCTTGTAGTCGTTTTCTCCCACATAGGCATGTGGTCCCAAACCGACAGATAGCTCCCAATTGTGCCAGAAGCCATTGGTGAAAAAGGCTTCTTTCTCGACGACTGTCGTGGTGATGATAGTCACCGAGTCAGTCACCGTTTCTTCAACAATAGTTTTGGTCTTGTTGTTCTGGGCGAAAAGAATGCTCGGAATCATAATCAAAACCAAAACCAACCAGAAAAAGATTCTCTTCATAGTATGGTTAAAAAAGTAAAACTAGTATTCTATTTATTCTATGGTTTTCAGCCAAGAGCTTTCAATCTCCACTGATGCTGAACCCAAAATGTCGAGCGACACATAAAGACGGTTTTTGCCTTCGACAGTGCGAATAACCGTGCCTTCAAGTCCGGAAAGTTTTCCTACAATCACTCGAACCTTATCACCTTCCAAGAAAATGGCGCCTGTTTCTTGGTAAGTTACAGGCAGCTCGTCTTGTTCGAGCATCCGACGAAACGCATCCATCTCCTTGTCTGGAATGATGGCTGCAGATGCGTGTCCCATATTATTAGAACGACGCGACGGATCTACCATAAAACGATAAATGACAGGAAGTGTGACAACATTTTTCAGACGGTCTTCCTCTGTAGTGCGAACAAAAACCTTTGAGGTGAGTACTAAACGGTCGACCCATTTGCGACGACCGTTGGCATATTTACGGAGCTCACGCTGAAAAGGAACATAGTTCTCATAGCCCAAATCGGTGAGGATTTTTCCGCAAATTTTCTCATTTCCATGCTTAACAACAGCGATAAACCAGTGTTTTTTCTCGGAAAATTGTACGCCTACGGCGTCGGCTGCGTAGTTTGCAGTCGAACTTAAAGACTTATCAATTGCCACCTCCTTCATTTTCCGTTTATTTTAAACGATTGATGATCAGTTAATTGTGTATCAGACCCATGCGTTCTTAAAAACGCTTAAGGCCTAGGACAAGTAATAACTGAAGAGGTTCTGCAAATTTATGTATAATTCTTTTAATTTCCAAATATTTTTAATATTTTTTTATAAATATGTAAAAAAGACCAAAATTAAATTTTTTTCACCAAAACTAAAAAAATAGTTACATCGTAATAAAATAAGTTGTATATTTGCAGCGTTAATTACATAAAAAAGATGTGTTATGAAAGAGTTAACTAAAGCTGAAGAGCAGGTAATGCAGGTGATTTGGAAGATTGGCAGTGGTTTTGCCAACGAGATAATGGCGGCGTATCCGGAACCAAAGCCGGCATACAACACGGTTTTGACGGTGGTAAGGATCCTGGAAAAGAAAGGGTTTGTTGCGCATGAGACGTTCTGCAAGGCCAACCGCTACTTCCCATTAATAAGTAAAGAGGAGTATTCAGAAAGCTCATTGAAGGGATTGGTTGAGAACTATTTCAACAACTCGTACCTCGATTTGGTTTCAGCATTCGCGAAGAAAGAGAACTTCTCAATGGAGCAGATTGAAGAATTGAAAAAAATGATAAAGAATATTAAATGATAGCTTTAAGAGCCTTACAGCGGTCTGCTTTAAAGGCGTTAATGGCATTAATGGCGTTAAAGCCCTTTAAGTGGCCGCAAAGGTAGTTAAGGCAAGGATAAAATAACAACTATGGCACTAAATATAATTTCAATAGCAATAGCGGTAGCGGTGCTTTGGATAGCGTACAGAGTGCTGTTTATCAATAGCAACCGATTGGTCTTCAACCGCACGTATCTCATCGTTGCGTTGGGCTTTTCGCTGATTCTGCCTGCAGCTGGATTATATATCGGCAGGAGCACCCCGCAGATTGTGAGCTACCGACAGAGCCTGTTCCAGGGCATCATGCTCGACGAGGTGGTTATCACTGCCGAAGGCGTGACAATCAGCACACCGGTTGAGACGATTGCCGACGAAGAGGCTGTGGCTCCAATTCACGAAGCGGCAAACAGCTTTAATATCTGGAAATACCTATGGCTTATATATATTATAGGTGTTGGCATGATGGGATTAGTGTTCCTCTTCAAACTAGGAAAGATTTGGTTTATCATCATCAAATCGCCTAAAAAGAAGATGCCGGGATATACCGCAGTGTTTACAGGCAAGGAACATGGCTCGTACTCTTTCTTCAACTACGCCTTCTTCCCTAACGAGAACGTGAATGCGGAGATAGTGCGTCATGAGATGAGCCACATCGCACATCACCATTCAGCCGACATCCTTTTCGTGGAGCTGATGATGATCATCCAATGGTTTAACCCGTTTATCTACTTATATAAGAGAGAGTTACAGAGTCTCCACGAATATATGGCCGACCGCGATGTGGTCGCCACCGGTATCGACAAACAGAACTACATGATGTTGATTTTTCAGCAGTGCACGGCCGTCGATTTCAGCAACATGAGCAATAACTTCAGTTTTTTATTAACCAAAAAAAGAATTAAAATGATTACTCAAAGCAAAAAAACCAAGGGCGTGGTAATCAAGGCATTACTTACCCTACCACTGTTCGCCCTGTTATTGTTCGCGAACTGCAAATCGAATGAAAACAACACTCCCAAAGAGGAGAAAATCGCTGCTACTGAGACAGAAAATGCTTCTTCAGCAGTTGCAACAACATCTCAAGGCGAAGATGAAGTTTACATGAGTGTTGAGAAAAACCCTGAATTTCCTGGCGGAGTCAACGCTATGATGGATTATTTGAGAGGAAATCTTAAATATCCGGAATCGGCAAAGAAAAACAAACAGGAAGGCAGAGTCTTTATCGGCTTCATTGTCGAGAAAGACGGCTCTGTCTCAAACGTAAAAGTCTTGCGCGGTGTTTGCGAAGAGCTTGACAGTGAGGCAGTTAGGGTTGTAAAATCAATGCCGACATGGATAGCTGGCCGCGACAAAGGCGAACCTGTAAGAGTGCAGTACACATTGCCTATCGTTTTCAAGCTTAACGACGAGACCACTGTGACAGCCCTGTCGGGCACTCATTGGGAAGGCACAGGCACGGGCATCGATGAGGTGGAAGGCACCAAGTTTGTCATATCGATGACCATGGACTTTTATAACGACAACGACGGACTGTTTGTGATGAAACTCACCGCCCAGCCAAAAGATACTCCTGTGGCACAAACGGTGTTCGAGAATGTCGCTCTCGACTTCAAGTACACCTTCGACGGCAAGTCGACAGGCTCTATCCAGCCGAAGAATCCTGACGGCAGCGACCTCGGAGAGGCCCAGCCACCGTACGGTTTCGTGGTAAAAGAGAAGAGCATCGTTGTCAATTTCTATGACTTCAAGAACGATTGCGGCATTGAGGAGATTACTTTTGTGAAAAAATAAACACGCAACTAGTCATTTCGAGTGAAGCGAAGCGGAATCGAGAAATCTCCTGCAAACAGAGTAACTGTTTAATTGTCGGAGATTTCTCCATTACGCTCCATTTCATTACGCTCCAATCGAAATGACGGAATACAACATGAAACCATACACTAGAATAGGAATCATCATTCTGATTGTGTTGCTGCTTTTATCTTGCGGCACTCAGCATTCTGCCAGTTCTTCATTTTCTGCGGAAATTGTTGACAGCACTCTGATGATAACCAACGTAAACATCAAGAAAATAGATAAAAAGCTGCTGGCATCAGATAGCTTGCGCAACGTCATCATAGAGCAGTGTGGTTTGAGAAGAATCAGGTTTCCGAGAGGCAACAAGATTGAATCGATAAAACTTTTTGACAATAATTTCAAGCGCGTTCCGCCGAGCATTAAACATTGCAAAAACCTCGAACACCTTGATTTAGAGCACAATAGAATCAAACATATTCCTCGTTTCATCGCGCAACTCGACAGTCTGCGTAGTCTTGACTTGAATCATAACCAATTAAAACTAACCGAATCGGACGTCAAGCACGCTTCAAAGGTTAAAAAGCTGTCGATTGGAGGCAATAATATCGAGAAATTGCCTGAAAACATTGGGATTTTGACATGTAAGAATCTGAATGTCGGCAAAAACAAATTGAAGGATTTGCCGGAATCTTTTAAGGATTTGAAGCAGATTAAACATCTGATTTTTTATGAAAATGAGTTTGAGAGTGTTCCTGAAGAAATAGAAGCCTTGGATAGTTTAGAGCATCTTGACTTCTACAAGAATCATATTCATAAAATCCCTGAATTTATTGGCAATTTAGAAGATTTAAGATACCTTTATTTATCTTATAATGAGATTGAAGCCATTCCTGACACTCTGAGAAATCTGAAAAAACTGACATATTTCTACATCCATCATAATAAAATTGTGAATCTGCCTGATTTTATTGTCGAAATGGACTCTTTGGAGCGCTTCGGAGTCGGCTACAACAAGCTGATTTCGATGCCTGATATGTCGGAAATGCCTTCACTTATTGAGCTCAACTGCGAAGGAAATCTGCTTGAGGAGTTTCCATGGAAACTGGTTTTCAAGCCGGGAATGCAGTTTCTGATTGTGCGCGACAATCTGTTTGAATTGACAGAAGAGGAAATCGAATTTTTGAGCAAGCCTCGGGAAGTTTTGATAATTTTTTAATGTAATATCGTCATTTCGAGCGGAACGGAGTGTAGTCGAGAAATCCTTTATTAACGGGAACTACATGATGATTTCGTTAAAAGAAGATTTCTCCACTTTGCTTCACTGCGTTACGCTTCGGTCGAAATGACGTAGGGCGTCCCATGGCATGCCTTGTGGCATCGGGGCAGTGACTGTCATCTGAGTTTTCAATGTAGGGTGCTCGAACGTGATTTTGTGCGAGTGCAGACATATCGATGCATCCGGGTTGGAGCGCGGGTAGCCGTATTTGAGGTCACCTTTGATGGGGCAGCCGATGTGAGCCAGCTGGCACCGAATCTGATGATGCCTGCCTGTAATCAATTCAACTTCAAGGAGATAATAGTTGTCAGATTTGCCGACCACGCGATATCTTAATGTCGCGAGTTTTGCTCCGCTTGTCCCCTCTTTCACTATGTATGACTTGTTCTGAGCCTCGTTTTTCACCATGTAGTCGTTGAGCTCGTCGGCGTCTTTCGGCGGACGGTTCTTCACTATGGCGAGATATGTCTTGTGGAAGTTACGGTCTTTCACCATCGTCGTCATGCGGCTGAGCGCCTTGCTTGTTCTGGCAAAAATGACAGCTCCGCTGACAGGTCTGTCGAGACGATGCACCAAGCCTGCGAACACCTCGCCAGGTTTGTTTTTCGTCTCTTTGATGTACGCTTTCACGTCATCGAGGAGGCACACATCGCCGGTTTTGTCACCTTGGACGATCTCGGATGGCAATTTGTTGACGATAATCAGGTGATTATCTTCGTATAATATGCGGTCGTTAATACTGCTCACTTTCATTCGGGAACGTCACTTCCTTCACATCTTTGATGTAAGCCTGAACGCTGTCTGTGATTGTGGTGTAGAGGTTGTTGTAGCGGCGCAGGAAACGCGGTGAGAATTCATTGCTCAAACCGAGCATATCCTGCAAAACAAGGACCTGACCGTCGCAACCATGACCGGCACCGATGCCGATGGTCGGGATTTTCAATGATTGCGATACCTCAGTTGCCAATGCCGCCGGAATCTTCTCCAAAACTATGCTGAACACACCTTTTTCCTGAAGCAGCAAAGCATCTTCACGCAGTTTGTTAGCCTCATATTCTTCTTTGGCACGCACCACATACGTTCCGAACTTGTTGATGCTCTGAGGAGTAAGTCCGAGGTGACCCATCACAGGGATACCTGCGCAGAGGATACGCTCAACAGATTCGAGGATCTCGCGGCCGCCTTCCATCTTCACTGCGTTGGCACCCGTCTCTTTCATGATGCGGATTGCCGACTCGAGAGCTATCTTCGAGTTGCCCTGATACGTTCCGAAAGGCATGTCGACCACCACCATGGCATGCGACACAGCACGCACCACCGAAGCACCGTAGATTATCATCTCGTCAAGGGTGATTGGCAATGTGGTAGGATGGCCTTCCATAACGTTGGAAGCACTATCGCCAACGAGGACTACATCAATATTCGCCTGGTCGAGAATCTTCGCCATCGTATAGTCGTATGCGGTAAGCATCGCGATCTTCTCGCCTTTATTCTTCATCTCCTGAAGCACGTGCGTCGTGACCAAAGAAGCATTATGTGACAAATACATTTTTTAAAATTTTTTGCAAAAATAGATAAAAAAAGTTTATCTTTGCGCACATATTAACCTAATATGAAAAAGTTTTTCTCAATCATAGTCCTGACGATGATTATTCTCGTCGGATGTACAACGAAATTCGACTTGTATTGCTACGATGGCGACACGACCATAGTCTATACTGTGCTTGAGGTCAATGCCGACACCAACTATTTCCGCATCTCGAAATCGTCATTGAAAAATGAATATGAGTACAACTTTGATGATTTAGATGTCAGGTTTGCAGGGCTTTTCAAAGACGAGCCTCAACCCGACACCATCATGCTTGACACCATCACGCTGATGACCGACGGACTGCTGAAGAAGTATTATTTCACAACGAAGAAACTCCTTAACAATCAAGAATATACGCTCATCATTTTGAGAAAAGCCGACAGTGTCGTTGTCACATCCAAAGCCCGAACTATCTGCGATATCAGTTTTATCAGGCCAATTGGAAAATATATCAATTTCAGGTCAAATGTCGTAAACCAGGTTCAATGGACGGGCACACATCATCCGGATGCTCCGAATATCAATGCCGGCTCTTTCACTGTCATCGGCTATTTCCATTACAAAGAATTGATGCCTGGCGCCACTGACACCGTTGAGCGTTATATGCAATGGACGCTCGGTTCCGGAGAGGCTGACTCATGGCAAAACACGACATTCCATTATTATTCAACATATTACACACCATCCACGTTTTTCTATTTATTGGAAAAAGACGATTATCTGAACAACAACAGTCCGTACGGTGTCCAGCGTTGGCTTGAGCCGTTTGAGTTCAAACTCTTCGTCTACGGAGAAGAACTGTATGATTATCATATCATTAACAACGCCACGAGTGTCATTCCCGAAGTGCCAAATTACTCAAATATAGAAAACGGCGTAGGACTTTTGTCGTCGCGCACCACAGTAAGCACCTTCCATGTTATTGAGCAGATTTGCAGAATAAGAATCTCCGAAGACTATCCTTACGGATTTATCTACGACCCGAATTTGTAAAATATTTTTCGCCGATAATTAAAAAAAATGTATTTTTGCAAGTTTGAATGAGATTTCTCCACTTCGGTCGAAATGACGGTAGTGGCGGTAATTAAATTTTTAGAAATGAAAAAGATTATTTGGACAATTTTCGCTATAGCTGCTTTGGTTTTCAGTTCTTGCAGCAATAAAGTCAACCTTTACAGTGATGAAGGTGACACCACTATTGTTTATGCCATGCTTGACACAGGCGCTGACACTAACTTCTTCAAGATTACTCACAGTTTCGTCGGCAACGTCAACGATTTGGCTCAAAACTACGATGCCAACAACTATACATACGATGAACTTGAGGTGAAGTTTTCCGGCGTTTTTGAAGGTAATCCTGTCACACAGACAATCACGCTCGACACCGTCTCAAAATGGATTCCATACGATCCAAACGCCACTTTCTACAACAATTGCTGGCAAACTTATTATTATACAACCAAGAAGTTGATTGAAGGTAATGAATATACTCTTACTATCTTAAGAAAAGCTGATAACTTAACTATCTCTGCTACCACCAAGACTATCAACACTTTCGACTTTAAAAAACCTGTCGTTAATACGGTAGGATTTACAGGCCAGTCGGCAAGTGTGGAATGGAGAGTGAGAGACGCCAGCACCATGTATCACAGCACAGCCTCATACTTTGAGGTGTATGGATACTTCCATTATTCAGAGTTGATGCCAGGTGCCACTGACACTGTCAAACGCTCAATAAAATGGGCTTTGGGAGAAGGTACCGAATCCGGCTTGTTCACAACAGCAAACAACGACATGTATTATGCCATCAACTACACTCCTAACGCACTGTTCGACATCATTTCACAAGATGCTTATCTTAACAACAACAGTCCATACGGCGTGCAGCGCTGGTTTGAAAAATTCGAGTTCGTAATCTTCGCTATAGGAGAAGACTTATATAACTACCATCTTATTGCCAACTCAAACAGTGCAATCCAAGATGTGCCGAATTACACCAATGTGACAAACGGCAACGGTATCATGTCGGCAAGAGTGGCAAAGAACAAGTTCGTCACAATAATGGAAAACTCCAGAATAAAAATCTGTGAAGATAACGAACGATTCGGTTTTATCAACGACCCGAACAGATAAAAAGTGACATTTTGTCATATTTCTTAGTTTTGGCATAATTTTTGTTCCGCTTTTGTCGCAAAATGACAAAAAAGTAGAATAAAAATATAGGAGAACAAAATTATGTCAAAAATCATTGGTATCGATTTAGGAACAACAAACTCATGCGTTTCAGTTATGGAAGGCAATGAGCCGGTAGTTATTCAAAACAGTGAAGGACACCGCACCACACCGTCAATCGTGGCATTCACCGACAACGGCGAGCGTAAGGTTGGCGAGCCTGCAAAACGTCAGGCCATCACAAACCCATTGAGAACCGTTTATTCTATCAAACGTTTCATGGGTGAGACCTACGACAAGATGCAGAGCGAGATCAGCCGTGTA
>Ga0265301_10001328_pt1 | contig 32951 bp, 25 predicted proteins | sample AusTroGonzalo_MG_2_FD_193488 | JGI IMG/M metagenome (GOLD analysis project Ga0265301, IMG submission 193488) | Bovine rumen microbial communities from tropical cattle in Woodstock, Queensland, Australia - Gonzalo_04 | ecosystem: Host-associated > Mammals > Digestive system > Stomach > Rumen ... | reverse complement strand
CACCTCTATAAATGGGTTATTCCGCACAGCTGCCATCAAGCCGCGTTGAATCTCTGCACCCGTATCATCGGCGTGGTGCAAGATACGGAACTCTGAGTGTCCACCCTCGCGATGCAAATCAAACGCACCATCGTTCTTGCGGTCAAAATTGACACCCCAGTTAACCAACTCTTCAATGCCTCGCGGCGCATTGCGAACCACTTGTTCTACCGCTGCAGGGTCGCTCAACCAATCACCGGCCACCATCGTATCGTGGATATGTTTCTCAAAATCATCCACCAACAAATTGGTCACAGAAGCGATACCACCTTGCGCCTTGGCCGTATTAGCTTCCTCCAGCGTCGTCTTGCAACACAAAGCGATGCGGTACTTCTCCGTGCGGGCCACCTTGAGCGCAAAACTCATACCGGCCACACCACCACCGATAATCAGAAAATCGTACTTTTTTACCATAATTATTATTGTTTCTAGCCAACTAGATTTCTAGCTATCTAGCTGTCTAGTATATTTATCTAGCTTTGCAAAGCGCAAAAACACTAAATGTCGCGCCCCTAAACCGTTTCATCGCTTTCAAACAAGCGCGCATCGTCTCTCCCGTCGTTACCAGATCATCCACCACCAGTATATGCTTTCGATACAGTTGTTCCGGATGATTAACCGCAAACGCATCCTTCACATTCGTTTTCCGGTCTTCTCCTTGTTGCAAGGCCTGCTTAGGCGTATCCTTCACGCGCTCTACATGCGTCGTATCCACCGGTATACCGGTCAAATCACTAATCCCTCGCGCGATATACTCCGATTGGTTATACCCTCGGCTGTGCAATCGATTTGGGTGCAGCGGCATCGGCACAATCACATCTATCCCCTCAAAAAAATCCGCGTACTGAAACTCCGCCGCAGCATCTTTGCCTAAATAATAACCGATCATCGGCTGGTCCGCATACTTCATCTTATGCACTAAATGCTGAATCGGATGCTCTTTTTCATAGAACAAATACGCTGCTGCACGCTCAAGATGCATCGCTTTCATCGTTGCCACGATGTCCGATGTCTTACCTACCAACTCCATCTCCGTTTCGTTCTGCCGGATAGAAGCCTGTTCTGTGCGTGGCAAATCCGCCATACAAGCAGCACAAAGCATCGACTCTTCCGTCCGTTCTCCCATATAACTCTCGCACATGGGGCAGACGCGCGGATACAAGATACTCAAGAGCGACATCGCTTAAAACTCCTTTGCGGCTGAAAAAGCGCCCCGAAGGACGCTTTTCTTAGCCCTGAACCGAATGGCAAATCTTGCCCCAGCTCTAAGCTGGTTAGAGTTGCGGACCGGCAGCCACCAAAGCCTTACCAGCCTCGTTGGTGGTGTATTTCGCAAAGTTCTTAATGAAGCGAGCTGCGAGGTCTTTTGCTTTCTCCTCCCACTGAGCAGCCTCTTTATAGGTATCACGCGGATCGAGGATAGCAGGATCTACGCCCGGCAGAGCGGTCGGAACCTCGAAGTTGAAGAACGGAATCTTCTTCGTCGGAGCGGTGAGGATGTCACCACCGAGGATAGCGTCGATGATACCACGGGTGTCGCGGATCGAGATACGCTTGCCGGTACCGTTCCAACCAGTGTTAACGAGGTATGCCTTCGCACCGGATTTCTCCATTTTCTTAACGAGTTCCTCTGCATATTTGGTCGGGTGCAACTCCAGGAAGGCCTGTCCGAAGCAAGCGGAGAAGGTCGGAGTCGGCTCGGTAATACCACGCTCGGTACCTGCGAGTTTTGCGGTGAAACCGGAGAGGAAGTAGTACTTGGTCTGCTCCGGTGTCAGGATCGATACAGGAGGCAGTACGCCGAAGGCGTCAGCGCTCAGGAAGATAACGTTCTTAGCTGCAGGACCTGCAGAAATCGGACGAACGATCTTCTCAATATGGTTGATCGGATACGAAACGCGGGTGTTCTCGGTCACGCTCTTGTCAGCGAAATCAATCTTGCCGTTCTCGTCTACGGTTACGTTCTCGAGGAGTGCGTTACGACGGATAGCAGCGTAGATGTCCGGCTCGCTCTCTTTATCCAAGTTGATCACCTTTGCATAGCAACCGCCTTCGAAGTTGAACACGCCCTGATCATCCCATCCGTGCTCGTCGTCACCGATAAGGAGACGTTTCGGGTCGGTGGACAGAGTGGTCTTACCGGTACCGGAGAGACCGAAGAAGATAGCGGTGTTCTTACCTTCCATGTCGGTGTTAGCCGAGCAGTGCATAGATGCGATACCCTTCAGCGGCAGATAGTAGTTCATCATCGAGAACATACCTTTCTTCATCTCACCGCCATACCAGGTGTTGAGGATAACCTGCTCGCGGCTGGTCGTATTGAAGGCAACGCAAGTCTCGCTATTCAGACCCAACTCTTTGAAATTCTCTACTTTTGCCTTCGAAGCGTTGTAGATGATGAAGTCCGGCTCGAAGTTAGCCAGTTCTTCCTCGCTCGGCTGGATGAACATGTTCTTCACAAAGTGAGCCTGCCAAGCTACCTCAACGATGAAACGAACGGCCATGCGGGTGTCCTTGTTGGCGCCGCAGAAAGCGTCTACCACGTAGAGGTTCTTATTGCTCAACTCTTTGATAGCAAGGTCTTTAACGGTAGCCCAAACTTCTTCAGACATCGGGTGGTTGTCGTTCTTGTACCCCTCGGTGGTCCACCAAACGGTGTCCTTGGAGTTCTTGTCCATCACGATGTATTTGTCTTTCGGCGAACGTCCGGTGTAAATACCGGTCATTACGTTTACGGCATTGAGTTCGGTGTTCTGACCCTTCTCATAGCCTTCCAACTCAGGCTTGGTCTCCTCAGCGAACAAATACTCGTAAGACGGGTTGTGGGCGATAACTGTTGCGCCCTTGATACCATACTTGGTAAGATCTAACTCTTTCATATTAGTAAAAAATTTATATTGTTTTTATCGTAGCCTACTAAATCGTGTACAAAATTACTACATTTTTTGCAAATACGCAAGTATCTTATGCTTTTTTTAAGAATTTTTCTTAAAATTGTGCATTTTATTTGCCAAATTCGGCTTTTTGTTGTATCTTTGCATGCTTTTTATGGAAATGCGTTACGACAAAGAAGATTTGCAGGCCGCACTCAAAGTGCTTCGCGAAGGAGGAATCATCCTTTACCCCACCGACACGGTCTGGGGAATAGGTTGCGATGCCACTAATTCCGAAGCTGTTGCTAAGATCTACGCCATTAAGCGTCGTCAAGACTCCAAATCCATGCTTGTTCTTCTCGATTCTGCCGCCAAACTAAATTATTACGTAGACGTCCCCGAAGCGGCAGAAATGCTGTTAGATGTACAAAGCACAAAGGACGATGCTGCAAAGCCGTTGACAATCATTTATCCGAACGCACGGCACTTGGCGCCAAACCTCATCGCCGAAGACGGTTCTATCGGCATCCGCATCACCAACGAACCTTTCTCCAAAGCACTCTGTGCCCAACTCAAACGACCCATTGTCTCCACCTCTGCTAACATCAGCGGCGAACCCACACCAAGGTTTTTCCGAGAGATTAACGAGGTAATCCTAGACAATACACAGTATTGTTGCCTATTCAGACGCCAAGATGAAACGGAGCACGAACCAAGTTCCATCATCAAAATAAACGCAGACGGCACATTTAAAATCATCCGCCCATGAACCTAAGACGCAAACAACAATTATGGTATTTCTTTACCGACCTCATCACTAGCGAACTGGTGTGGCTCTGCTTCTTAGGTTTCCGATGGATCGTCTACGACGGACGTGTAGGTACATTAGGCGAGATCATGTTCCCCGCTTTCGATTTCTGGCCCCCACTAATCGTTTATCCGCTGGTGTGCGTGAGCATATACTACCTGTCCGGTTATTATCTCAACCCTTTCCAAAAACCCATTTGGCGGGAGTTCCTACGCACCTTCTTCTCGGCAGCAATCATATCATTGTTCTTCTTCTTTATCATCATCATAGATGATGTTGTCGTCACGTACAACCGCTACTTGGTGTCTCTGGCTGTCCTCTTCGGGCTGCAATTCATCATCAGTTATATACCACGTCTCACCATCACGCTTCTCTCCCGTCGTCGCGGTATACTACGCACACGAACCATCCACTCGATGGCGGAAGCGAAACAACTAATCGCAGGAGAACAAGATGAAGTAATCTTAGATCTCCCGAAAGGTTACTCCGAACGCGATCTGTACGCTCTTATCGCTCGTCTGTACCCGCTCCAATGCGAGATTAGCATGGTGCCCCGCGTATTCGATATGTTAACCGGTGCTGCACAAATCGGCGAATTGGACCGACCCTCCCTCATCCATATCACCAAGAATCACATGAAGGACTCCGAACTATGTATCAAACGCGCTTTCGATTTTACACTCTCCCTAATCGGTCTTATCCTTCTCTCTCCGCTACTGCTCTTCATTGCCATCCGCGTCAAGACCACCTCACGTGGCCCTATCCTCTATACCCAAGAACGCATCGGTCTCCACGGACTACCATTCAAGATTCTCAAGTTCCGTACGATGCAGGATGGTGCCGAAGCGGACGGAATACCGCATCTAACAGCCGACAACGACCCGCGTATCACATCCATCGGACATTTCTTACGAAAATACCGCTTAGACGAACTACCGCAGTTATGGAATATCCTCATGGGTGAGATGTCCATCGTAGGACCTCGCCCTGAACGTCCGTATTTCATTGAACAGATCATGCAGGAAGCACCTTACTACTGTTTGCTCTACAAAGTGCGTCCGGGTCTGACCAGTTGGGGCCCCATCCGTGTAGGTTATACGGATACGATGGATAAAATGATTGAGCGTCTCAACTACGATATCGTTTATGTAGAAAACATGAGCCTTATACTCGATATGAAAATACTATTCTTTACAATAGGAGTAATTTTGTATGGAAAAGGAAAATAATAAAGGTTAGAGGTGAGAGGTGAGAGGTTAAAGGTTTATGAATTACGATGAATCCATAAAAAAAGCAGAAGAGATTATATCTCAACTGGAACAGGCAGAGGCGTTGAGCATGGAGGAATATAAGCATCTGGCTGCTGAGGCCACGGCGCTGCTCAAACAATGCAAGTCTGAGATAAACGGAATGGAGCAAGAGTTCAGCTCTATTCAATGATAGCCGTTATTTCATCTCCGGGTTCTTGTTCCGGAATATAGAACTCAATCACATTGGGGAACCGGTGGTATCCTTTTTCCTGCTTAGCTTTGGCATTACCATATACATTCAGCGGCAACATGAAACGTTCTGTCATACTATATCCCGGCACGACACCTATCCTTCTCATTTCAACATAAATGACATACGGATCCCGATGCTTGTTGACTACCACTAAGGTATAGGTGCTATCCTGAGCAAGCTGAACAGTATCAAGAGCGGTAGCAGACGAAATAGCATCAGTATGCGCATTTTGCTGACTCATCATACAAAGGGAAAGAGCCAGATAAGAGAGGATAAAAAACTTTCTCATAATTCGATTGTATTTATGGGTTATTCTTCGCTAAAGTGAACTAACACATGACGGTATGAATTGAAAATCTTAGATTTAGAAACAAATCCTATATATCTTCTATCGGTATCTACCACCGGCAAATTCCATGCGCCGGTGTCTTCAAAAATCTCCATCACTTTTTCCATCGGCATATCCGCCTTCAAGATCGCGTACGGAGAGGTCATTAGTTGTTCTACCGTAAATCGTTTATACAACCGCGGTTGGAACATGATATTACGCACTTCATCCAGCAGTAGCAAGCCTTTCAAATGACCGTCATGGTCAATCACGGGGAACATATTCCGGTGACTTTGCGAAATAACCTTTACCAACTCGCCTAAGGTCATCTCCGGATAAACGGTGGTAAAATCGGTCTCTAGTACATTCTCCATCTTCAACAAGGTCAACACATTGCGGTCCTTATTATGGGTCAACAACTCACCTTTCTGCGCCAAACGCATCGCATACAACGAGTGCGGCTCGAAGAACATGATCGTCAGATACGAAATGACGCTAACAATCATCAACGGCATAAACAAGTGATATCCACCGGTCAGTTCAGCAATAAGGAAAATACCGGTCAGCGGTGCATGCATTACACCGGACATCAGACCTGCCATACCTACCAAAGCAAAATTCGCCTCCGGCAAACTCAATCCGCAACTGTTCATCAACCGTGCTGTTACAAAACCGGTAATGGCCCCCATAAAGAGCGAAGGCGCAAAGATACCTCCCACTCCGCCTGCTCCGTTCGTAGCCACAGAAGCCACAATCTTAAAGAGAATAATAGAAACGAAATAAACAATCAGCAACCATTTACCGTTTCGTATCGCCCAGGCATTTTGCTCCAAAGGACTATTTGCCAAAGCACTCAAACAATCGCCGTTGATTAGTTGCTTAATCACATCATATCCCTCACCATACAGCGGTGGGAAAATAAAAATCAGCACACTCAGCGTGGCACCGCCTAACAGTAACTTCCCCCACATATTCGTGATGGAGTGCTTGAACCACTGTTCCAGTTTATTCATCCCTCGGGTAAAATAGAGACTCACAAACCCACACACCACACCTAATACCAAATACCCCGGAATACGCGTCACTGCAAAGTCTTCCATATTCTCCAGCGGGAACATCGGATCAATGCCGGTCAGTATATACGAGAGCGCAGTAGCCGTGACCGACGAGATCAACAGAGGCGCCACAGACGTCATCGTCAGATCCATCATCAGCACTTCCAGTGTAAAGACTAAACCTGCAATCGGTGCTTTGAAGATACCGCCAATCGCACCGGCAGCTCCACAACCGATCATCAGCATCATCGTCTTTTGGTCCAAGCGAAAGGCTTTCGCTAAGTTCGAACCAATCGCTGCACCGGTCAGTACAATTGGTGCCTCGGCACCTACCGAACCACCAAATCCAATCGTCAGACCCGAACCTACTACTGAAGACCACATATTATGGGCCTTAATAATCGATTTGCGTTGGGAGATGGCATATAAAATCTTCGTAATACCGTGACTGATATCATCGCGTACTACATATTTCACGAATAACGCCGCTAAAGTAATTCCTATAAACGGCGTAATCAAGTACCACCACGTGTGCCCATCGGCAATAAGGTGATTCTCTACAAATTGTTGAATCAGATGAATAAAAGTCTTCAGCAGTACAGCTGCCAAGGAAGCAAAAACGCCAACAAAGAACGATAGAATGAGTACTAACTGTTTCTCATTCACATGGCGTTCCCGCCACTCAATCATTCTATCATAGAAGGTGTTACTCATCCCATCCTATCCCCTTATACTTATCCAAATCCCACTCTTCTTCTACTTCGTTGAGATAGATGGTGCCCTCTTCTTCGTCATCCGCCGTCTCGGGTTCTTCTTCGCGTTCAATAACCGCAACATCAATCGGTGCATGACTAATCTCAATCACTTGGTTCTGCTCCTTGTTCAGTTCAGTCCAAAGGGCATCTTTCAGTTCGTCGATACCAATTCCTGCTACGGAAGAGATGAACAGCACCGGTAAGCCTAAGTTCGTCAATTTCTTCGATTTCATCAGCTTGGCGATCTCTTTCTCCTCCAGCGTATCGATCTTCGTAATAGCCAGCAACCGCGCTTTAGTCAGCAACTCAGGGTTATACTGCTCCAATTCGTGCAGCAGAATCTTATACTCCTTCACGATATCCTCACTCGTTGCCGGCACCATAAAGAGCAGTACCGCATTGCGTTCGATGTGCCGTAAGAACCGCAATCCCAAACCTCGTCCTTCGCTTGCTCCTTCGATAATTCCCGGAATATCCGCCATACAGAACGACCGTCCGTCTCGATACGACACAATACCTAACTGCGGCGTTAACGTGGTAAAAGGATAGTCCGCGATCTCCGGTTTAGCAGCCGAAACGACACTCAGCAAGGTAGACTTTCCGGCGTTGGGGAAACCGACCAAACCAACATCGGCTAGCACTTTCAGCTGCAAGATCACCGTGCGTTCTTGTGCCGGTTCGCCGGGCTGGGCATAACGTGGTGCCTGATTAGTGGATGTACGGAAATGCCAGTTACCGAGTCCTCCACGACCACCCTTCAGCAGTACCACCTGTTCGTTATGCTCCTTCACTTCGCAAATCCACTCCCCCGTTTCGCCATCATAAACAACCGTACCGCAAGGCACTTCGATGATCTTATCCTCACCATCCTTACCGAACGATCTACTTTGCCCTCCTTTGCCACCATCCGTAGCCATAATATGCTTCTGGTACTTCAGATGCAACAATGTCCACAAATTGCGGTTGCCGCGCAGAATAATCGACCCGCCTTTACCGCCATCTCCGCCATCCGGACCACCTTTCGGCAAGTACTTGGCACGATGAAGGTGCATACAACCCGCACCGCCCTTTCCGGAGCGGCAGTAAATCTTCACATAATCGATAAAATTCGCAGCCATAAACAATTGACGATTAGACGATTGACGATTAGCGTTTTCCCTCTCGATCAATGATTCGTTTCACCTGTTTGAACACATCGTCTACATCGTAGTTGCCGTTCACTGCAAAATAATCGCCATGACGTAGGTAGTAATGTGCGATAGGCTCTGTTTGGTCATGATACACAGCGATGCGGTGACGAATCGTATTGAGGTTATCGTCCGATCGTCCACTCACTTTTCCGCGCTCTATCAGACGCTGAATGAGCAACTGCTCATCCACCATCAAATCAATCATCAGCGCGTCCATATGGTATTTCTTCAGCAGCGAAGTTAATGCAACGGCTTGTGCTACCGTACGCGGATAACCGTCGAAGATCGTACCTTTGCAATGTTTAGGCAGCGTAGCGATGTATTTCTCAATCACGCCATACATCATCTCGTCAGGTACTAAGTTGCCTTCCGAAATGAGTGCGTCGATCTGTTTCCCTAACTCACTACCGGTCTTAATCTCTGCCCGTAGCACTTCACCGGTAGACAGGTGTTGCAAGCCATAGGTATTTACAATCAGGTCCGATTGTGTACCTTTACCGCTGCCGGGGGCACCAAATAAAATAATATTAATCATAACAATTCGATAACTCTATTGACAAAAGACGCAAAACGAGTTGCCCTATTTGACGGTAAGGACAACTCGTTTGCTAAGCTAATTCGCCTAATTAGAGAGCAAATTTGCTGCCAGCTTTAATCTTAACAGCCTTCTTTGCAGGAACCTCTACGATAGCGCCAGTACGCGGGTTTTTAGCCTTGCGAGCCGGTTTGTTAACTACAGATAGAGTAGCGAAACCTACGATTTGCAAACCTTCGCCTTTCTTAACAGCCTCAACAGCGGTTTCCAATGCTGCGTCGATAACTTTAGCAGCCTGTGCTTTCGAAACTTGAGCCTTTGCAGCTACTGCTTCAATAAGTCCTAATTTGTTCATGACTTTAGTTTTTAGAGTTATTAATAATGTTAATTAATTGATTCCACTCTTGGAAAACGCTTGCAAATTTACTAAAAAATATTCATATACCAAATATTTTAGGCAAAAAAAATGCATTTTTAGCAAAAAAAATGACTTTTTTAGCAAAATGGTGCACTTTTTGTATGGATATTTCAATAAAAAGTAGTACTTTTGTCGTCGATATGAGAAATTTACCTATTGTTACGCGCTATTTGCTGATAGCCAACTTTGTGATTTTTTTGCTCACTTCTCTTTTTCAAGGATTGGGCATTGATTTGAACTTCCTCTGCGGATTGCATTATTTCTCCGCACCTACGTTTCATTTCTGGCAACCGCTGACGTACATGTTCCTGCACGCCAACCTCGGACACATCTTCTGCAACATGATTGCGGTATGGATGTTCGGTGCGATCATCGAACGCGAATGGGGCGCTGAGCGGTTCATTGTTTATTACATCGTCTGCGGTTTAGGTGCCGGTTTGGTACAAGAACTGGTTTGGTCACTCATGGCTATTCCACCATCCTACTTGCCGTACCTTAACACTATCGGTGCGTCGGGTGCAGTATTTGGTATCTTGTTCGCCTTCGGATGGTTATATCCTGACCTGCCGCTGTACATTTTCTTCATCCCCGTACCTATACGCGCGCGTATTTTCGTTACTATATATGCAGCTATCGAACTATTCGCAGGTTTAGGTTCAATGGCCGGCTTTACATCGGATAATATCGCCCATTTCGCCCACTTAGGAGGATTACTCTTCGGTTGGTTGTTAATTCTTTGGTGGAAACACATCAATTGGCGAGAACCGCGTATCTTTGAATGGTGGAGACGATTCCAATCAAAACGGCACCGCCGCTTGGACGATGCCGATGATGATGACCGCTTCAAGGATTATCATTACCAAAAACGGGTCTAAGACAAAATATGTTCGTTAGTCTTCCTTGGCGTAAGCCGCTACGATGTGCTTCACCAGCGGGTGACGAACGATATCTTTCTCGTTAAACTCGATGATCTTCACTCCTTTGATGCCACGGAATCGTTCGATGGCATCACGCAGACCTGACCGTTGCGAAGCGGGCAGGTCTATTTGTGTCAAGTCACCGGTGACAATCATCTTACCGCCCAGTCCCAAACGAGTGAGAAACATCTTCAATTGCTGCACGGTCGTGTTCTGCGCTTCATCGAGTATAACAACGGCATCTGATAGCGTTCTTCCACGCATAAAAGCTAACGGCGCGATCTGAATAACGCCCTTCTCCATGAACTCTGATAGTTTGGCATCGGGTAACATATCCTGCAAAGCATCATAGAGCGGCTGCAGATACGGGTCGATTTTCTCCTTCATATCGCCCGGCAGAAAACCTAATTTCTCTCCGGCCTCTACGGCAGGGCGAGAAAGGATGATGCGTCGTACCTCTCTATTCTTCAGCGCTCTAACCGCCAACGCAATTGCCGTATAAGTCTTACCGCTTCCGGCGGGTCCTACGGCAAAGAGTAAATCGTTCTCGTCGTACGCGTCCACCAATGCACGCTGGTTCGTTGAACGGGCAAAGACCGACTTGCCATTCACGCCGTGCACAATGAGGTTCGTTGAACTCGTCTCTTGCGGTTTCTCGCCATGCAGCAGTTGCAAAATCTGTTGCTCCGAAAGGGCATTATTGCGAATGCAAAAATCTTCGCAGAGCCGTAGCGCTTGTTCAAAACGCGACACAGCCACCTCCGAACCCGTCACCTTCAGTTGGTACCCACGGGCTACCACACGCACATCGGGGAATTGGTTCTTGAGGCAAAGGATATTCTGGTTATTAACGCCGTAGAACGTCGGCGTGTCGAGCACATCCTTGAGGGCTATCAGTTGTTCCATCCTGTCCTCCGATTAATAACTGAGCGCAAAAACCACACGTCCTGCGGACGGTTTACCGGTTACCATACAAACACCCGGTTCGTTCTTGTGGCCCGGCAGTTCAATGGACGGAATACAACGGATCGTGGCTTTCGTCTCGTCCTTGATCTTCTGCTCCGTCTCCGGTGTGCCGTCCCAGTGCGCCAGGATGAAACCACCTTTCTTCACTTCCTCTTTAAACTCCTCGTAACTGTTCACCTCGCGGGTGTTAGCGATGCGGAAATCCAAAGCTTCCTGCAGCAGGTTCTTTTGAATCTCCTCGAGCAGCGCCTGTACATGGGCTACGATGCCTTCGAGCGAACGAGTCTCTTTGGTCTGCGTGTCACGGCGAGCAACCTCAATCGTGCCATTCTCCAGGTCACGGCCACCCATCGCCAAACGAACAGGAACACCCTTCAGTTCATAATCTGCAAATTTATAACCCGGGGTATATTTCTCGTCGGTATCTACTTTGACGCGAACACCAAGGGCTTTCAGTTCATCGGCTATCGGGTTCAGTTTCTCCAGCAGTTTAGCCAAGTCCTCTTCTTTTTTGAAGATCGGCACGATAACGACTTGAATAGGCGCCAAATGCGGGGGCAGAACGAGTCCGTTATCATCCGAATGCGTCATGATGAGCGCACCCATTAAACGGGTTGAAACACCCCAAGAGGTTGCCCATACATATTCGTATTTATTCTCCTTGGAAAGGAATTGCACATCAAAACTCTTGGCGAAGTTCTGTCCTAAGAAGTGACTGGTACCTGCCTGCAATGCCTTACCATCTTGCATCATAGCCTCGATACAATAGGTGTTCAAAGCGCCTGCAAAACGCTCGTTAGGCGACTTGACGCCCTTCACTACCGGAATAGCCATCACGTTCTCTGCAAAGTCCGCATAAACATCGAGCATCTGACGTGCGTAGTCTTCGGCTTCCTCTTTGGTAGCGTGGGCCGTGTGCCCCTCTTGCCAGAGGAACTCGGCCGTACGCAGGAACAGACGCGTACGCATCTCCCAACGCATCACATTACACCACTGGTTACAAAGGATAGGCAGGTCGCGATAGGAGTTAATCCAGTTCTTATAGGTGCTCCAAATAATGGTCTCCGACGTAGGACGAATGATCATCTCTTCCTCCAGTTTTGCCTCAGGATCCACTACCACACCTTTTCCGTTCGGGTCGTTCATCAGACGATGGTGGGTTACGACTGCGCATTCCTTCGCAAAACCCTCCACGTGCTCCGCCTCACGGCTTAAGAACGATTTCGGAATCAACAAGGGGAAGTACGCATTCTTCACCCCGCGTTCTTTGAACCGACGGTCTAACTCCGCCTGTATAGTCTCCCAAATAGCGTAGCCGTAAGGTTTAATGACCATACAACCACGCACAGCACTCTGCTCCGCCAAGTCGGCTTTCACCACTAACTCATTGTACCATTTCGAATAATCCTCACTCCGAGGAGTTAATTTCTGATAATTTGCCATATATTGAATTTACTATTTAACGAATTCTTCTTCCTTGTACATCGTACATTGTCCCTTTGTACATCAAGTAGAGCTGTCCTTCCTTCAGCACCTTTGTACATTGTACATTGTCCCTTTGTACATTCTCCACGCTTGTTGGGGTGTCGGGTTTAGCCGGCGCGTACGATGCGATCTCACGATAAAGCGCTTTCAACGGATTGCCTTCAAAATCAAACAAGGTGGTATTGGAAATCACATTGCCGTCGTTCCACCATGTAGTGCCACTGCCGCTGTATTTCTCCGCCCAGCATGTTTCTGCCCAATAACCGCCTACTTGCTGGTCAACAAAGATCGGGTCCCAATACATGTACCCCAAGATGTTCTCATCGGTTCTCAGCGCGGTATGCAATTCGCGAATAAACGACTCCTGTCCGGTTTCTGTAGCCTCTGCATAACAACCGTTCGTGCCCAATTGGCCGGCCCATTCGCCTCCGTTGCGGCCCGGACATTTATAGGGATGCCAGGAATAGCCCACCTCCATCAACATGACCGGTTTACCAATATTGTTTTCCATATCTTGCGCCCATGTCAACATACCGGTTGGCGTGCAATCGCTGGCTTTGTGGTCGGTTGCCCAATGCGGATAATACGAACCACCTACGATATCATAGTCACAATCACCATTATTGAGTGCCTGGAAGAAACTACGACAAATACTTGTCTTTCCGGAGTCGCCATAACTGTTATGCACGATGATTTTGGCATTGGGAGCTACCGTACGAACAGCAGCAGCAGCTCTATTATGAAGGTAAATATAATTGGAATAGCCACCCGAAACTTTACCTCCAAAAGAAACTTCATTATTGTTTAAATCATGGTATAAAATACCATAGTTGGATTCGTTTCCGATAGAAACGTACTCCGGCGTTGTGCCTTGCTCCTTCATGGCGTTCATCACTCGGAGAACATAATTATAAACCGAGTCACCAAGGGTAGTTCTATTCGTTACATCCTTCCACGCAGCAGGAATAAACTGCTGATCTGCTCCAGACCAAAAGTCGCTAAGGTAAATCGACAAACAAATCTTCATGTTGTGGTTCTTCGCACGCGTTGCCAGATTCAACACATCCGTCAAACCGGCATAGTAATTCTCTCTACCTACCCAATTGTTATAGCGCGTCTTAACCGGTGTGCGGTACGTACCATCGGATTTGGTAACAGCCGTTCCGGGGGTGTGGTACAAGCGCAGACGTGCCAAGTTAATACCATAGTCCGCCAAAATGTCAAACACATCGCCTGCCACACCGGTAGAGTCTTTGTATACAATTCCCCAATCTTCCAAATAGGTAGCCATACTCAAGTCTCCACCGCGAAGGAAAGTGGGGTCGGGTTCGGGGTCCGGTTCGTCAAAACGAATCGTCAAGGCTGAAGAATTGAAAGTCACCTTATAGGTTCCTGCCGGCAAGTCTAACCAACCGTTGGCTTGCGTAGCAGTGGCGAGTTCTACCTCAACACCCGTTGTCGTTACTCCTGCGCTCTTCCATCCGTACTGGTTGGACCAAGAATTATTGTGCACACAGAAGTTTATTCCTTTCGCTGTCACGTCACAAGACGCAATAACAAATATATTCGCCTCGTCGGTTGTTTGGAACTGACCAATATTCTGATCCAACGAATACGTGTCTGAATAGACATACAAATACCAATCCGCAGCAGCATTTTTTGCTGCCTGAGTAGGACCACTAACCAACGCCAACGCGCACAAAAGAATAGCGAATAAATATCTTTTCATAAGGCACACATATTTTGCGCTGCAAAATTACAAAAAAAAATCGATATGTGCAAATTTATTCTCTATTTCCCTTCATTTTTAACCTTTTTTCCGTAATAGAGTCAAAGTAAAAAATGAACATTATCACCTAGGTAAGGCCTTCGTTTCGCCCTCGTTACGCCCTCGTTGCGATCCCGTACCGTAAAATTGAACATTATATATATTCTATGCAGCAACAAAAAACGAAGAAAAGGTATTTTTTTCGTCAAATCCTTGCTTATTCCAAATTTTTGTAGTACCTTTGCAGCGAAAATAAGAACACACTACTCAGTGATTCATTCGGGGAGCCGGAAGGCTGAGAACAACAAACCCGCTGAACTTGAGCAGGTAATGCTGCTAAAGAAAATGAAACAATCTTTTAGAGTACCTAGTACAGCGTACAAAGTACAGATTTTTTTTCTAAGCGTTTTTGCTTTGATTAGTATGTCTGCTTATGCGCAGACGAGTGAAGAAACAGACACTATCACTATCCTGATGCGTCAGTTGGAGGATATAGAGGTGTCGGTGGCGCGTGTACAACAAACGACGCTCGGTACCGCCATCATCAAGAACGATGCGTTGAACCAAGACAATACGGGTCAGAACTTACCGTATTTGCTGACCTCGACGCCGGGATTGCAGGTGACGAGCGATGACGGTTTGGGTGTTGGTTACACGTATTTCCGCGTTCGCGGCACAGACCACACGCGCATTAACATGACGGTCAACGAAGTGCCGTTGAACGATGCGGAGAGTCAGACCGTTTTCTGGGTGAACATGACGGATATGAGTTCATCGATTAGTCAGATAGACGTTCAGCGCGGTGTAGGAACGAGTACCAGCGGTTCGGCTTTTGGCGCGAGTCTGAACATGCAGACGAACGTATTGGATTCGGTGAGCCGTTTGACCTTAGCTTTCAACGGCGGTATGTACAACACCTTCCGTGAGATGATTAACGCGCACGCATCGATTAGCAATCGCTGGATGATGAATGCGCGGTTTACGAAGGTTAACTCGGACGGATTCTTGTACCGATCCGGAAGCGATTTATACAGTTATTACGGAGATATAGGTTGGTACGGCAAGAAAACGCAAGTGATCCTTCGTGCTTTCGGCGGGTCGGAGAAGACAGGTATGGCGTGGGAAGGCGTAACTTACGAAACGGCATATGGTATCAACGGTGCCGATAGGCGTTATAACCCTGCAGGCGAATATACGGTGACGGACAGCCAAGGCAATGATTCGACCGTCTATTACCCGAATCAGACCGATAATTATGCACAGCAACACGGTCAATTAGTGATTAACCATCGCTTTACGCCTCGCTGGAACCTCACTGCCACGCTGCACTACACCCATGGTAGCGGTTACTATGAGCAATATAAGAAAAAGCGGTACAGTTATTGGGGCTTGACCGATCCGAGTATGGTAGCCGACCCGAGTAAGAAATCGTACGGCATGTACCAGAAATGGCTCAATAACCACTATGCAGGATTTATGATTTCCGGCAAGTATATTTCCGAACCGGTAGATGCGCAATTCGGTGTGGCAGGAAGCAATTATGTAGGTCAACACTGGGGTGTTTTGGATTATTTGGCAAAACCCACTTTAGCACCGCTTCCGATACACTATGAGTACTATCGTAATCGCGCCAATAAGATTGACGTGAACGCATATGCAAAGGCTAACTGGCGAGTAATCAACAAAGCGCAAGAGAAATTAGCCATTTACGGCGATTTGCAGTACCGGTATGTGCGGTATAGTCGGAATGGTATCAATGAAGAAAATATGGAAGACCTGCCTTTAGTAGCCAACTATCATTTCTTCAATCCAAAGGCTGGTCTAACGTACCAAAACCACGGACATTTGCTCACTGCTTCTTTTGCCATGGCTAACCGTGATCCGAGTAGAAACAACTACAAAGAGAATGCGCGGTATGACGCTTCGACCGGCACATGGACCAATCTGCCGAAAGCCGAGACCTTATACGACTACGAATTGGGATACCAATACACTCACCCGCGTGTGCAGGCGGGCGTGAACCTATATTTTATGGACTACGATAACCAATTAGTACTAACCGGCGAGAAAAACGATGTTGGCGCGTATCGAACGAAGAACGTGAAAGATTCGTATCGGATGGGGGCCGAACTGACCGTTGGGGTGAAGATAACCGATTGGTTTAGATGGGAAGGTAATATGGTCGTGAGCCGTAATAAGATTCAAAACTACAAGCAGGAGATCGAACTATTGGATGATAATTGGGAGCCTATAGACACCATCATCTATGAAGCCAAAGAAACGACCATCGCTTTCTCACCCACTATCACAGCGATGAGTTTATTTACCTTTGATTACAAAGGTTTTGTAGGTACTATTCAGACGAACGTAGTTAGCCGACAGTATTTGGATAACACAATGGACAAAAACGCGATGCTCAAAGCGTATACGACTACGAATGTCAATTTGCAGTATAACTTACCATTGAAGCATTGGCTTGGCCATAGAAGAAGCGTACCGGAAGTGAAACTGCTCTGCCAATTGAATAACATCTTCAATTCGAAGTTTGCCAGTAATGGCGGCACAGAGGCAAAACGGCTACCGGACGGTAGTCGGAGTGTGTGGTATTTTGCGCAAGCAGGGATTAACGTGCACGCAGGGTTCGTCGTACAATGGTAGAAGCTATATAAGCCACTACAAAAGCGCCTGTGGGAAGCCAAGCGTACAAGTTATAGGTTAAAGGCGATAGGTGATAGGTTAAAGTTGAGAGTTTAAAGAGGACCAATGTCCAGATGGCGACTAAAACGAAGCCGATGAGCGTGGCAGTGACCACGCGCAGACTAAACGCATTTAGATAAAACAGGTATACCCATATCGGTAAGACCAGCACCAGCACGGACGGCAACCAGTACGCAGCGATGCTTAGTAGTACGGCTACATGAAAAGATGGTGTTACTGCTTCTTCATGACGTTTCAAACGCCCTATTATCCATGTCGCTACCCATGCCAATACAGCAGGAGCGAAGAAGTGGAGGACATTTGAAATTTGAAATTGGAAATTGGAAATTGCCAGATACCCCACAAAACTACCGCCTATTGCCAGTAGCCAAAAGACTACCGGCAACAGATGGTACAGTATATTTTGCGTCTGACGTTTCACTCTATAAATCCTTTGCGACGAAGGAGGTTCTTGGGATCAGCGTCTTTGCCGCGGAAGTCCAAGTACAGTTCCTGTGCATCGCGGGTTCCTCCTTGCTCTAAGAGATGACGCCAGCGAGCCGCCATCTCCGGTTGGAACAGGTCTCCGGTCTCTTTGAACGCAGCAAACGCATCGGCATCGAGCACCGCTGCCCATGTATAGCTGTAGTAACCCGCCTCGTAGCCCGTGGTAAAGATATGATTGTAGAACGTAGGACGATAACGAACGATGATCTCATCAATCATATTCATTTTCTTCAGGCTCTGCGCCTCGAAGGCATTGACGTCGAGTCCTTCTGCACTCGTCAACTCATGGAAATCCATATCGAGAATGGAGGCAGAGAGGAGTTCAGTAGTCACAAAGCCTTGGTTGAACTTACCGGCCTTATTGATTTTCTCAATCAGTTCATCGGGAATCACTTCGCCCGTTTGATAGTGGAAGGCATAAGTCTTGAGCACCTCTGGTTCATAAGCGTAGTTCTCCATGAATTGTGAAGGCAGTTCCACGAAATCGCGCGGGGTGTTCGTTCCGCTCAGGCTCTTATAGTGCGCCTTGGAGAGCAGGCCGTGCAAGGCGTGACCAAACTCATGGAAGAGAGTCTCCACATCGTCCATCGAGAGGAGAGACGGATTTCCTGCGGCAGGTTTATTGAAGTTACCTACATTGATGATGACCGGACGATGGTCCACACCTTCAGCGTCGATGTATTGCGGCTGGATTTGGTTCATCCATGCCCCCGGACGTTTGCCTGCGCGAGGGAAATAATCGGTATAGAGGATACCTACGAGCGAACCGTCGGCTTCTGTTACTTTGAAGACTTCCACTTCGGGATTATACACCGGCATATTCTCCAGCTTCTCGAACTGAATACCGAATAATTTCGTAGCTACACCGAAAGCACCTTTGCGCACGTTGTCGAGTTCGAAGTACGGTTTCAGTTCTTCTTCGTCCAATGCATATTTAGCCTTGCGGAGTTTCTCGGTGTAATACCACCAATCCCACGGTTGAAGTTTCTCGCCCGGCAGGTCTTGGTCCAGCAGTTTCTGCAGTTCTGCCGCTTCGCGTTTAGCCGCCTTGAGCGAAGGTGCCCACACGGAAGCAAGGAAAGCTTCTACAGTTTGATGGTTCTTCGCCATACAATCGGCAAGAATATAATCCGCAGGATTATCATAGCCGAAGAGTTTGGCTTTCTCAATGCGCAGTTCCATCTCACGGAGGATGACAACTTTGTTATCATTCTCGTTGTCATGGTTGGCGCGAGTGGTATAATCCAAGAGAAGCTGCCTACGCAGTTCGCGGTTCTCGCAGTATTGGAGTACCGGTGTGAAGGAAGTACGCTTCGGTGTGAAGAGCCACTCACCCGGATGACCGGCCGCAGCAGCTTCTTCTGCAGCCGCAGCTTTAGCACCTTCGGGAAGACCGGCTAATTCCGCTTCGTTAGTCACAAAACGCTTGCAAGCGTTGGTCTCTGCTACGACGTTATTGCCAAACTTGAGCGAAAGAAGACCTAGCTCTTGGTTGATGGCTTTGAGACGCTCTTTTTTGTCTTCCGGCAGGTTAGCACCGTTATCGGCAAAGTGTTTGTAGGTCTCTGTCAAGAGGCGCATCTGTTCGGCATTGAGACCTAAACGGTCACGCTGGTCATAAACGGCTTTGACGCGACGGAAGAGGGCGTCATTGAGGATGATGCCATCGCTCAGTTCGCTCAGCATAGGCGACACTTTCTCGGCTATCTCGTTCATCTCATCATTGCCATCGGCTTCGAGGACGTTGAAGAAAACGCCTACCACGCGGTCTAAGAGCAACCCTGAACGATCCAATGCCTCAATCGTATTGGCAAAAGTGGGTTCGTCTGGATTGTTAACAATTGCTTCTACTTCCGCTTTTTGTTCTGCGATGGCCTTCTCAAAAGCCGGCAAGTAGTGCTCGTTCTTCACTTGGTCAAACGCCGGCACACCGAATGGAGTGTTGGGTTGGTCCAATAAGGGGTTGGTCTGATTGCATGCTACTAAACTCATAGCGAAGACTGCTAAAATAAGTGATTTTTTCATAAAAATAAATTTAATTATTGTATGCGGACATTTTTCTCCATCGAGGATTTGATCATCTTGCGTAACTCCAAAGACTGCGTGTCAGCTTTCTGGTACCAATGCGGCTTAAAATCCTTAGCGTACTTGCATTTGGCGAGTTTGATCTTCAGGTTATCCAAATCGCCGCCTACATGTACGCCGAGATAAATAGGACTCAACACATTGATGTCATAATCGAAGGTCATATCGGTTCGATGCCGTCCGCCGAGTGCCACCATGTAGTTATCCATTTGCACACAAAGCGGATAGATGTCTATTTCGTTCTTGTAGACGGTTAATTCGGCATTGATAGAGTCTATTTTGTTCTCCGTCTTCTTCTTAAAGAGCAGCAGTTTGCTTATTTTCGAGAAGGTCTCGCCATCGAGTACCACCAAATCTTTTCCTGTTAGCGAAGCAGCGCCGCGAAGGGTACTCATTTTGGGCTGATACTGACTATTCATATATGTCTCCGCAGCCAGGTGAAACTCAGCAGCGCCTTTGAACGAACGCAACATAGGCATCATGTCTTCCAAGTTTGGAATCATTGTCAGCAGTTCATCTATATCGACATCTATCATATGGTAGTCGAGGCCTACGTACAGGTGATTACGACGTGGAGTTCTATACATCGCTGTTAATTGCAACTTCGCAGCCTTGCATACAAAGCCCATTTCGTCGAGAATCATCTTTCCTTCTTTGATGAACAGGCCGCCCTTCAGGTCTGACGCTGTTTGGTTGAAGAACTCCACTTTGCGGATATGCGTATTGAGCGCCAAATCGACATCTGTAGGCACTAGGAAAGGATCGCTTTCGCTGTTAAACGGCTCCGCTGTTGGACCGCTCTGCTGTTGGACCGCTTCGCTATTAGATTCTTCTTCGCTGCCGCTATCGGCGGAGAACCAAGAGAGAAGTTGGTTGGCGTCGCAGTGGTCGGAGATGATTTCCAATTCGCCTTGCAGAATATCCTTATGGCGGAACCATTTGCCGATGTTACGAACGTTTCCTTTGATGTTCAGATCTGAATTGCCCACCTCAATGCGCGAGTTGTCAATATTCATCTCGCGGTTGGAATAGCTGAATTCGATGGACGGGATGTGAACGACCTCCGGGATGCGTTCAGGAATGTTTAGTTCGCCCTGCTTGAGATTAATTTTCAATCTCGGGTTCCATTTGAGTAAAGCATTCTCGCCATTTTTGTTATATCGCGCCCCCGCTTCCAGAGCCAACGCACCCGTTTGGGCTTTGAGTTCGTTGCCGATTTGCGCTTTGAGCGCGCTTGTATGCAGTTTCGCGTTTACTCGTTTACCGCCACTCACATTAACTTCTAATTGGGAGGAAGAAAGGTTCGCCGTTATGTCTTGGAAGAAACCGTTCAGTTTGTCGAATTGGATAGTAGCCTGCGCTTTTTGCAGACCGGTGGTGTCTTTTGTGTTATACTCAGCATAGGCGTATAATTGCGGAGCGGCAATCGTACCGCCCATCGAATCCATCGCCACTTCTATTGGGAGCTTCGACTGCAAACCTACTGCCGCATAAAGTTCCGGATTATTGGAGAGCACATTGCCCGCTTCCAATTGGAGCGTAGAAGCATTCAGTTTGGCGGTTAACGGCGTAGCCATCTTGAAATCCACACGATCGGTCTCTAATTCGATGCGTGCCCAGTTGACTTTTGGTTTGGATGGCTTGTTGTTAGGAATTTGCACTATCGCGTGAGTTTTGGGCAGGTCTGCTACCATTGAATCCATCGCATAGTGAATATCCGTCAAATCAAGGTCGGCAGAGATATGCCCCTTCTGCAAACGCATTTCGGTAAGATCATCCAAACGAATACGCGCCTTGGCGATACCCTTAGTTCGACCGGAAAGAGTCATCTCTTTCGGCAAGAAATATGCGAAGTCCGGCAGGTTGGCATCTAGGTGCAGCGACACATCTAAGAGCATATTTCCCAATAGATCATGCACGTTTCCTTTCGCCGAGATGGCACTCTGTTTGGTTTTTGCAGAGAATTGATGAAGTGTTACGGAGGAGGATTGTCCTTCGTTGAGGTTCAAAACGGCGTCTGCATCCAGTTTAAGGTCTCGCAAAGTATAGGGCAGCGGTTGGTACGAGCCTCTGCCATCCACGAGGGTCAAGTGGGCATTGATGAGCGGCATGGAGTGCTCGCTGTAGGTACCTTTAGCTGTCGCATCTAATTGGAGAATGCCATCTACATCGAGATCTGCAAACGAGGCTGTGAAGGGTTGAGGCACCAAGGCTAAGAGAGGCAGGATCTGCCATTTGCAGGTACTAAGTGTTACGTCTAAATCGATAGAATCCGCAATTGTCACATCACCCTTAAGGCGTACTTCGAAATCGTTCACCGCCAAGTAGGCATCGTCGAAGGTGAAATGCATCGAGTCTAAGTTCATACCGAGCGAAGCTAATAACTCTATGCGCAGGCTATCGGCGTACGGTTCGCCTTTCAGTTGCGCGCAAACATCCTGCGCTTCTAATGCGACGAGCATCTCATCCCAACTATCTGCAGCCGCCCTCAACTCGGTTTTACCTAATGAAGCTTGAATAGTATCTTTTGCATCCACAAACGAAATATACTTCGCATATAACCTCAGCCCGTCCACACGAAGCGTTTGGAAGGGCAAGGAGAAGGCTGTAGTGTCTTCTTCTATCGTGTCAGGAGAGGTAACAAACACATCGGTGAGGTTTGTCGAACCATCGTGCGCGATGAAGAAATTAACACAGGCATCCTCAAGTCGGGCTTCGTGAATACATAGATTCTTATGGTTAAGAAACTCCATAACATCCACTGTAGCTACTACGCGAGGAGCAGCCACAACGGTGTCGTTTTGTGCTCCGGCTTTGGGGTTGATGAGAAGCAAGCCGTCAGCCCGAAGACCGAAACGCGGGAAGGTAGAGAAGAATGTCAAATCTACGGAACCTATCTCATGCTGGCAAGTGATGAACTTATCCGCTACTTTGCGAGCGAGAGGCGTCAAGTTTGCCGGCGTGAAGACGACGTAACAAGCAATCGTAACTGCCGCTACGATGATCAACACGAGACTCAATAGCGTCCATCCTACTATTTTGAGAGCCTTAATCATTTTGCTTCAACGACTTTTGAGAATATGAACTTACTATTCTTATCTTTTTTATCGTAATAGTTTAGCTCTGTGTCGGTTAGTTTTGTAACTATATAGATCTTTGGTTCTTCAGCCCAATCTTCATCCATTTTGTGAATTTCGATTAACTCAGCCGATATAAAGGAGTATTTAAACCAGCCATTTCCATGGAACACCAAATCTTCCTCTTTCACATCGTCTCCAAAATCACCCCACTCACAACCCCAATAATAATTTTTCTCATCGGCTGCTTCATTCGTGAAACGAACATGCCAGGTTGCGTATTTATCATTTTGCCACAGACCTTGCAAATCCGATAATTTATACTCTGTTGGAGGGTTGAACATATTACAACTTGCCAACGAGAAGCCAACAAGGGCGACGAGAATAAATTTGAGATTTCTTTTCATAACTTATGCTTTTTTGATGTTAATACCTACGTTATATCCATCCATTTCGAGGGTTTCTCCTTGCACGTCAGTTGCCAGTTCGAGTGAAGTGGCAAGGACTTGCGAAGCGATGTATTCACCGCAATGAAGGACAGCGTTGTGGATTTCCGGTCGGTCCTCAAGGGTGATGACAATACGGTCAGTTATCTCAAGGCCGGAAGACTTGCGGAGGTTTTGGATACGGTTCACCAATTCGCGAGCGATACCTTCTTCTATCAACTCGTCCGTCAGTTCGATATCGAGCGCGATAGTCAGAATACCGTTGTTGGAAACGAGCCATCCCGGCATATCTTCGGTGATGATCTCAACATCTTCCGACACGAGCGTGTAGTCGAGAAGGGAGAATTGTCCATCGGCTTCCATGTGAGCTATTTCGTCTTGCGTCATTGCCGCGATAGCCGTCGCCAACGCTTTCATCTGTCCACCAACTTTCTTACCGAGCACTTTGAAGTTCGGTTTGATTTTCTTGACAAGTCGGATCTCGGACTGCTCAGCAGGTACTATGACGAGTTCTTTGACGTTTACTTCCGATTTGATGAGGTCGGCTACATGAAGCAAAGCATCGGTAGTCTCTTGGTCGGGCGTTGGGATAACAGCTTTTTGCAGCGGTTGACGCACGTTCTTCTCCGCACGTTTACGCAGACTAAGGATCATCGAAGTGGCCTGTTGAGCCAAATACATCTGACGCTCAAGGTTCGTATCGATGAGTGCTTCATTAACCTTCGGCCACTCACTCAAATGTACGGTCTCGCCTGTTAAGTCGCGATAGAGACGGTCGGCATAGAATGGAGCGTTCGGCGCCATGAGTTGAGCTACGGTCTTGAGACAGGTATACAAGGTCTCGTAGGCTGCTTGCTTGTCGGCATCCATCTCGCCTCCCCAGAAACGTTTGCGGTTCAGACGTACGTACCAGTTACTTAGGTCATCCTGCACGAAGTCCGAAATAGCACGACCGGCTTTCGTCGGTTCGTAGGCCTCGTAGGCTTCGGTGACCTCCTTGATGAGCGAGTTGAGTTTGGAGAGAATCCATTTGTCGATTTCAGAGCAGCCTTTGGGTAGCACCACGTTAGCCTTGACCGTCGGTTGACCGTCGGCTGACTGTCGGGATTCCCAGCAATCTACATTGGCATACAATGCAAAGAATCCGTATGTGTTATACAGCGTACCGAAGAACTTACGGCGGATTTCATCCACGCCTTCGGGATCGAATTTCAGGTTCTCCCACGGGCTGGAGTTGGTGAGCATATACCAGCGAACAGCGTCTGCTCCGTAGGTATCAAGTGCCCCGAAGGGATCCACGGCGTTGCCGAGACGTTTGGACATCTTATTGCCATTCTTATCAAGCACGAGTCCGTTGGAGATGACGTTTTTGTATGCCACGGTTCCTTCGATCATGGTGTGGATAGCGTGGAGAGTAAAGAACCATCCGCGCGTTTGGTCTACACCTTCGGAGATAAAATCTGCCGTGCGCGGCAGATCTGCGTTCTCGAAGGGATAGTGATTTTGTGCATAAGGCATCGCGCCCGAATCGAACCACACGTCGATAAGATCCAGTTCGCGCTTCATCGGTTTGCCGGAAGGCGAAACAAGGACGATAGAATCTACGTACGGACGATGGAGATCGATGACAGATGGATCATAGTTGGCTTTGGAATAATCGCCCACTTTATGCTTCGGCCACGGATTCGCTTGCATGAAGCCCGCCTTGACAGATTTCTCGATTTCATCGAATAATTCAGCGATTGAACCGATGCAAATCTCTTCGCTTCCATCTTCCGTACGCCAGATCGGCAGCGGCGTTCCCCAATAACGCGAACGGCTCAGATTCCAATCGTTGAGGTTGTTGAGCCATTGGCCAAAACGACCTGTACCGGTTGATTCCGGTTGCCAGTTGATGGTCTGGTTAAGCGCGATCATCTCATCGCGTGCCATTGTCGATTTGATGAACCAACTGTCGAGAGGATAATAGAGAACGGGTTTGTCCGTGCGCCAACAATGCGGGTAGGAGTGAACGTGTTTCTCCGTCTTGAGCAAACGCCCGTCCGCTTTCATCTCGAGGCATAAGTGAAGGTCGAGACTTTCATCTTTCTCTGTGAGGTTCGGGTCATAGGCATTCTTCACGAACCGGCCTGCATATTTTCCGTAGAGTTCTACGTTGAGGTTATTGTTCACCCATTCTTCGTCCAGATCCTCTATTTTCCAGTACTTACCAGTAAAGTCCACCATCGGACGTGGTCCGTTGTTCTTGGTTTGGAAATAAAGTCCCGGTACGCCTGCCGCGTCCGCCACTTTTTTATCGTCTGCACCAAAAGTAGGCGCGATGTGTACGATACCTGTACCATCTTCGGTCGTCACGTAGTCACCCGGAATGACGCGCCACGCGTTCTCGAGTTTCACCCAATGGAAAAGCGGTTCGTACTCGAGGCCGACGAGGTCAGAGCCTTTGTAACGAGCGATGATTTTCGGTTCATCACCTTCAGCCACCAATTCTTTGCTGTAAGCCTCCAATCGTGCCTCTGCCAGAATAATATGGTCACCGTTCGGTGCAACCACTTCGATGTAATCGATTTTCGGTCCCACACAAAGGGCCGTATTAGACGGCAAAGTCCACGGAGTCGTTGTCCAAGCGATGATGTATCGTCCGTCTTTGAGATGGAAACGTGCCGTACAGGTTAAATCCTTCACATCACGATAGCAGCCTGGTTGGTTCAACTCGTGCGAACTCAAACCCGTACCTGCTGCCGGCGAATATGGTTGGATCGTGTAACCTTTGTAGAGATAGCCCTTTTTATAGAGTTCTTTGAGTAAGTACCAAAGTGTCTCGATGTATTTGTTATCGTAGGTGATGTACGGATCATCAAGGTCCACCCAATAACCCATTTGCTTGGTGAGGTTAGTCCACTCTTTGGTGTATTTCATCACCTCGCGACGGCAGGCAGCGTTGTATTCATCCACGCTGATTTTCTTGCCGATGTCTTCTTTCGTGATACCTAACATCTTCTCCACGCCGAGTTCAACCGGCAGGCCGTGGGTGTCCCAACCGGCTTTACGGCGCACTTGGTAACCCTGCATGGTCTTGAAACGACAGAAGGTATCTTTGATTGTACGTGCCATCACATGGTGGATTCCCGGCATACCATTCGCCGAAGGAGGTCCTTCGAAGAATAGGAATTGCGGGTGTCCTTCGCGGGTAGAGATACTCTTTTCAAATAATCCTTCTTTCTCCCACTGCGCCAAGACCTCGCGACTCAACGCAGGCAAATTCAATTGTTTATATTCGGTAAAATGTTTCATTTCTCTATTGACTTTCTACTATCACTCATGTATTACTTCGTCAGCCACCAAGCGGAGGAACTTCTCCGGCATCGGTAGACGGTTTGGCCCGCAACTATGTCCGTACGGATTGTGTTTGAACTGTCCGTTCTCCTCTTTGCGTTCTTGGCCGTCCAAGAACTTGGTCATCAGGTAAATGCCTAATCGTTGCCAATCGGCTACGACGTTCTCTGCCTGTGCACAAGAGTACGATGTTAAGAACGCACACGCCTCTTCTTCGCTGAGGCCTGCGGCTTGTTCATCTACGCCGGCTTGTTGAGCATTGAACTTATCGTCCCAGACGGATTGCAGTTCGCGGATATGCGGATACATGCGGCTGTACTTGGTATACGCCCAGTTAGCCACAATATTGAAGGTCCACCAAGCGCTGGTCGGCGAGAAGGTATAACTATCTCCATTACCTTCCGCAAAACACTCAGGCACATGATTGATGCAACTGTACATCGGCACATAACAACTGCACGCCGCATCGTCTACGCCGAACCAGAACACACCCCGCTTACCGTTCCGCATCTGAGACACAAACGACCATGCCGTCTGCTGCGTAGCTATAGGACGTTCGTACCAGTATTGTGTAATCTTTGTCGTATCTGCCGCATCTTTCAACTTAAAACCAAGGCTACCAAAACGCAACTTACTATTCCATGGCCCCGCATCGGTGCCTTGCGTTATATCCAGCGGCGTACCTTGGTACTCATCCCGCATACATTCTTTGATGTCTTGCACGCTCACTTTGCGCTCAGGGATGATCCATAAAGGCATCGGTGTTCCGGCATCTTTGCCTCCGGTAGCCAAGTACGTAGCGCCCGTGGCATAATCGAAGTACTGATCCATCTCCGATGAGAAATGTCGGAAGAACGACCATACGCGAGCCTCACATACATACAGACCCGTGAAATCAAACGGATTAAACGCTGCTTGGAAATTGAAATCCGCGTCTTTGCCGGAGAAATAACCCTTCTCGCGAGCCTCAGCAATCAACTCTTTATCGTACATCCAATCACCGTTGCAAACGCAATTCAACTTTTTCTGCAACCGTTTCTGCTCTTTGGTCAGTTTGGCTTTGCCTACCGGTAACTTCGTTATTCGTGCTTGGTTGGCGTGACCGGAGATAGCATTGTCCGGAACGCGCACAGCCACCCAGTTAGCGCCCTTGCGACCGGGACCCTTTCCGATCAAGTCCATGATCCACACTTCGTTCGGGTCACCAATAGAGAACGACTCTCCTTCGGAAGCGTAGCCAAACTCATTCACCAACGAGATCATACACTCAATCGCTTCGCGAGCGGTCTTACTGCGCTCCAACGCAATATAAATGAGGCTTCCGTAATCTATGCCTACGGTGTCCCATAACTCTTCGCGTCCGCCCCACGTGGTCTCGCCAATCGTTACTTGATGTTCGTTCGTGTTTCCTACCACTTTATAAGTGTGCGCCACTTGCGGGATCGAACCTTGCGGACGACCGGTGTCCCAATCGAATACCTCACGCACACTCCCTTCAGGCCAATCGGCTGCCGGAGAGAAATGCAGGAAGCCATACATGCCGTACGAATCAGCGGCATAAGAGATGATGGCACTACCATCCGCCGACGCTTCTTTTCCTACGATGAAATTCGTGCAAGAATAGACGATGGAATAAGGACAAAGGACAATAGATAAAATTGTACTCAACAAACGAAAATTCTTCATATCTATCATTTTTTTACTTTCTTAACTCTCAATTTGGCTTTCTTCAGCGCTATGTCATAGGCCTTGCGGTAGTATTGGAAGAAATGTTTCCAATCGGCTTTCTTCGCCAACGCGGCGGCCTGCTCACGGGCGTGTGCTTTCTCTTCTCCGCTTAAGCGATCAAATCTCAAAAGCGCGTCCGACACTTGTTCCGACACTTGGTCGAAATTAGAGTCCGTGCGTTCAACAACCACTACCCCTTCTTGCTCTTTCTGCCGCGCTGCCCATTCACCAAAACCGGCCAACGATGTCGTGATAGTCGGCACATGGAAAGCACAGGACTCCAAGGGCGTATAACCCCAGGGCTCATAGTAACTCGGGAAAACCGTAATATCCATACCGATCAACAGATCGTAATACGTTTTGCCGAAAAGCGGGTCATGACCGTCCAAATAATACGGCACAAAAACGACACTCACTTTGCCAATACGCATTGGCGCACGGTCCAGATAAGGAATCATCACAAATGCCACTACCTCCTTTTCCGGTTGGTTACTATGGTAAATCTTCTGCGCCAACTTATCCATCGCCGAGGCGAAGACATCTATTCCTTTGTTCTTCCATTCTTGCCGACCGGAGATGCATAGTAGCAACGCGTTCTTAGGAACTACTCCACCTAATTGTTCACCCGCTACTTTACGCAACAACTCACGCGCTTCGTCTCGACACTTATCAAACGCTTTCCCTTTCGGCACAAAAGTGGGCTCAAATCCGTTCGGCGTCTCGATGTCTACTTCTTTGTCCAATAACTGCTTGCACTCGCGGGCGGTAATATAACTAACGGTCGTAAAACAATCTGCATGGTGTGCTGCTTGTTTTTCCACAGAGTGTTTGGAAACCATATTCAACTCCGCCGCCATCTGATCACCATTATAGCCCTCGAAATAGTCATAGAGCGGTTTACCGTTGCCGGCTATCGAACGACCTATACCGGTAGCATGCGTGGTGAAGAGTGTTGCAATCTGCGGACAATAATCTTGCAAGTAGAAAATCGAGAACGCTGTCTGCCACTCATTGGCGTGCGCACAAACCTTAGGTCTTTCGACTTTTGACTTTAACCATTCATACAGGCTCTCCATCACCATGCCAGCCGCATAGCCAAACAAACACGATTCATCATAATCGCCATAGGCAGCGTGACTCTGGACCTGGAATTTATCCCACGCCCACGCATAGATAGCATCTTTCTTTGGCCATAAAGCATCGAACTTCAGCAAGATAGCAATCGGTTGCCCAGGCACCATCCAACGTCCTACACGAACAGGAATTGGAAATTGGAGATTGGAGATTTGAGATTTCCAATCCTTTAAGAGTTTTTTGTCCTCTTTGAAATATATGTCGCTATGCGCTCCAAAATCGGGTCCAAAGAAAAAGACCTTATCGGGGTGCTCCGCTTGCATCGAAGCCGCACGCGTACTCAAGACGGCATAAATGCCGCCTACGCGGTTACAAACCTCCCACGAGGTTTCAAAAATCACATCTGGTTTATTCATTTCTTCTCACTATCGGCAGCCAAACGAGTGACACCGCCGAAATCATTTAATTGTGTCGGAACAGTTATAAATTGATTATTGTCGGACCCCACAAACGGCATATACCACACACCATCCTCGTTCGCCCAGTAAATACGATTGTCAGTCATATCCAGCGTCATTGCCGAACAAAGTGCCGTATCAATCGGCACAAAGTACGAGCCGTCTATATTAGCCACCCACAGGCCATCCTCATCGCGGAAGTACAACTTACGCTTGCCGATATGAAAACCCTGCATAGTGGGGAAAAGAATCTGTAGTTCGCTCAATCGGAACGTATCATCTCTATTATATACCTGAAAAGTGTCCACCTCAGCGTCCAACAATGCTGTAGCCGTGGCATCTAACTTCGCTTTCTCCGCACGTTTACCGAAAATACGTTGCCGCCAATCCCCTTCATCTGTACGCATCAGGATCGAGTTGGTCGGTTGATCTGTCACCAAAAATGTCTGTTTAACAATCGTCGTATCGCCTGGTTTAGACGCATCGGCAATAACCACTACGCGCAGCGTAACAGGCGCCTCCGCCAGCACGCGCGTAAAACAAAGATGCAACGATGAACCCTTCATCGTCGTATCACTCACCTGGGCGTACGCTTCTGCCAACGGCAACGACCACTCGTACTCTACATCATAGTTATACGGGTTATAAACCTGCGCCGTAAATGTATAGTCTTTAAACACACAGAACACGCTGTCCGATGCCGTAAAAGTAGGCACCGTATCATACACCTCCACCTCTTTAGTCGCCATCCAAGCGTTTTTCTTATCCACTTTCAGCGACACAAGATATTTACCGGGTTTCTTGTAGGTGTGCGAAGGAGACTTAAGGGTAGAAACGCCTCCATCGCCAAACGACCACTCCCAATCTTGACCCGATGAAGTTTGGTTCGTAAATGTTACTGCCTGACCTGCACGAGGCGCTTCCGGAGAATAGATGAATTTCACATCATTCTTCTTGCAGGCCACCATCGCCAAGCAAATTGTCAATAATAGATATATTCGTTTCATAATCTGTATCGGCATTTAGCCAATGTATCTCTTTATCGCGTCGGTACCAAGTCATCTGCCGCTTGGCATAGTGACGCGTATTTTGTTGAATCAACTCGATAGCACGCTCCAAATCGTACTCGCCATCAAAATATGCGAATAGCTCGCGGTATCCCACCGTTCGTAGACTATTCAAAGCTCGCTTAGGATAAACCCGTTTGGCTTCTTCCACCAGCCCCTCCGCTATCATCTGTTCCACACGGCAGTTAATACGTTCGTACAACTCTTCCCGCGGTCGCTCTAAACCTACTTTGACAATGCGAAACGGACGGTTTTTATTAATGTTGGTTCGTAGGGAGGAGTACGGCTTTGCGGTCGTCAGACAGAGTTCTACACAATGTGCCAATCGAGCGGGATTCTGTTGGTCTACTATCTCCCAATAAGCAGGATCTAAACGTTTTACTTCGCTTTGCAACCACGAGATTCCTTCTTGTTCATAATGCTGCTGCACATCCTTCCTTATCGCATCCGGCACATTCGGCAGATCGTCTAATCCGTAGCAAACGGCATCCGCATAGAGCATTGAGCCACCTGTCATCACAATCACCTCATGGTCTTGGAAGAGCTGGTCTAGCAGTGCCAGTGCATCTCGTTCATATTGTCCAGCGTTGTAGTCTTCCTCCAATTCCTTACAGCCCACGAAATAGTGCTTAACACGAGCCTGTTCCTCCGCCGTAGGAGCCGCTGTTCCAATCGGTATCTCGCGGTAGACCTGCCGGCTGTCACAACTCACGATCGGACTTCCAAATCGCTCCGCTACGCGCAACGCCAATTCCGTCTTCCCAACACCAGTCGGGCCTACTATCAAGAGGAGCGTCTTCAATCGTTCCTCGTCAATTAGAACATGGAGCCGTCTTCCCAACTCAAGTCTTGGAAGCCTTCCATGTCGATATCATTCAGATCCAACTCGTCCTTGAACTCATCATCGAACTCGAAGTCATCGCCGCCCTTACCGCCTAAACCGGCCAACGGATCCTCACTCTTCAATTGCTTCGGTGCTTTGCCGCGACTCTCTACACACTCGACACCGTTCATCGAACCCGCCTTAATCTCCTTCAAACTACCGAAAAAATAGCGCTCGAACATCGGATCGAAGATATAAATCAAACGCTGGCCTTGCTCTTCCAACAAATCGCTCAACCGCGTCTCATTCATCACCATGTTGTCGTACTCGAAACTCGAATCCATCTCAACCAACGTCACTTCCTGACCCTTCTCCCACTCGTCGTTGCAAAGGAAGAACGAAGTCATCTGATCATCCGGATAGTCAACGGATTTCAAAATCGCATTGTGTAAATCTAAGAACGTCGCATCCGCATCTGCCTCAAAAACTCGGCGGAAATTCGGATCGCCTTCTTCACATGAAAATGTCAGTTTATAAATCATAATTTATACTGTTAGATTATATATTATATCACAAAAAGCGCGCAAAGGTACAAAAAATTTTGCAAATATGCAAATAAAAAGATAAATAATCGTGCGTAAGCAAAGAAAAAGCGCTTTTTGGGCGCTTTTTTCGTTGTTTTCGTAATTTTCGTAATTTTCGTAGCCTACGTAAACCTACGCAAGCTACGTAAACTACGCGCGTAGCGCTTACGAATGTTCCTCGTCATACGCTGCCAGTTCCAGCGACCACAAGTAGCTCTTCATGGTCTTTTTGCCGTTCGGCAGGTCCTTCTGCGCGAGGAAGTTCTGCTGGTCAGTGGTGACCTTGCTCAGGTCCTTCGCACGAGCTGCTACGGCTGCCGCTACGACGCCGAAACGACCTTGCGCTGCGCGTTCGTCGTTGGAGAACGGCGTTTTGCGGGTGATGTTCTCCACGGTACGGATGTACACGCGGTTACAACCTTTGCTGGT
>Ga0265301_10001326_pt1 | contig 32971 bp, 25 predicted proteins | sample AusTroGonzalo_MG_2_FD_193488 | JGI IMG/M metagenome (GOLD analysis project Ga0265301, IMG submission 193488) | Bovine rumen microbial communities from tropical cattle in Woodstock, Queensland, Australia - Gonzalo_04 | ecosystem: Host-associated > Mammals > Digestive system > Stomach > Rumen ... | reverse complement strand
CACACATTAAAAGATGCCTTGTTGGGGGTTACTCTGCTATCATCCTTGACGGCTGCATCTCAAGAATTTGACTCAGAACTGCATCTGAGTACGGACAAAGACGTGTATTGGTATCGAATCTGCAGTGCTCTGCCAGGATTGGAAACGTTTGCCGTAACGGACTTTAGTAACGAAGACGAACTTTGCCCAGCCCAATTGTTACAGACAGATGATTTGGACCAGAAGAGTCAATGGAAACTGGTAGCCGGCATTAGCGGTAAGGTGATTCTGGTAAACCGAGCCACAGACCAGGAACTGGACGGAACATCATTGGACATGGGTAACTACAATGCCACACTGATTATGCCCAGAGGTGTATCAACCGGCTTCACCGTAACATCACTGGGAGACAATGCCTTTAAGTTAGAAAGTGTGGAGGACGATGAAGTGAACCGTTGCCTGGCCGTAGCGGACATAAGCGAGGACCCCATAACTTATCCTGAGGAGAATCTGAGCACATCGGTCATAGGATGGAAGTTTATACCTGTGGAATCTGTCATTACCGGCATTGGTACAGCAAAGAACGACAGCATCGTTGTCCGCGTAAGAAACAAGCATATATCCGTGAGTGGCGGCATAGAATGGCAACTATTTAATGCTCAGGGCGAGGAGATGCCCCGTACCACCCGTTTAGCTACAGGCGTATATATGGTGAAGATGGCAGATAAGACGGTGAAAGTGATGATACAGTAGAAATAATAACAAAAGAAAAAGGACAATGAAAAAACATATACTTTTAACGCTAATACTTGCAGCCTTTTGCCTGACAGAAACAAAGGCACAATATATTGTCAGTTCCTTGGCTACCCCCGGTGCAGCCACATTCAAGGCAGAAGAGATTAAGGACGGAGTTATCACACTTCCTTTTACCCTGAGCACCAAAAAGATTGCTGTAGAAACCAATCAGACGGTAAATATAAAAAGCGGCGCCATGTGGTGTAGAGCCTCATTCGTGGACGGCAACCTTACAGTTGCAGCCACGCCGAACACTTCAGACGAGCCCCGTATCACAACCCTTACCATAACCAGTAAGGACTTTAAGCCACTGATACTTACCGTACGGCAGGAAGCTCGTCTCGCCTTTGCCGTTATCTCGGACACTCACGTGGGCAACTCATGCGGTGCCGGATACAAGGTTAAGATCCCCCAGGCATTACAAAACCTTACCAACAAAGGGGCATTGGATGCACTGGCTGTGGTGGGTGACCTGACAGACAACGGCCGTACAGACCAGTATAAGGAATTTGTAAGCTTCTTCGGCAGCGAGAATAACATTCTTAGCCCCGTAAACAATTTCCTGTTTATGATGGGAAACCATGACAATTATGATTCCAATGGCAAGAACAACTACCAAAACGGGCTCAAGGCGTTCAACGAGAACGATCCTTACCCTCTCCATCAGTACAAACTCATCAAAGGCTATCCCTTCATTACACTGAGCACCCTAGGTTCTGCTAATAATGATTTGACAAATAGCAGCAACGGCACCAATTCTTATCCTGCCGAATCGGTACAGGAGTTGGAAAAGATGTTAGCTCGGGCTGCGGAAGATGCTCCTGGCAAACCCATCTTTGTATTTACACATGTTGCACCACGTTGGACATGCTACAGCGCATGGCCTGAATACGAAAATGGCGAAGCATGGTGTATGAAGGTACTGAACGAAACGCTTAACAGATATCCACAAGCTGTGGTATTTGCAGGTCATAGCCACTATCCTTTGGGTGACCCTCGCAGCATTCATCAGGGGACCAACCCCAACAGCACTCGCAACAACTTCTATACAGCTATCAATACCGCCAGCACGACATACTCGGAGATTCATCCTAATGCAGTAGAAGCCGGTATTCATCCCGAAGGATATGAATATGTAACCGAGGGTATGATCCTGGTGGAGCAAGCCAATGGAGATATAGAGATCCGACGTTATGACACCTATCGCGATGTGGAGATTGATCCGGAAAACCGTTGGGTGCTGAAAGCCCCATTTGACGGAAGCCAGTTCCAATATGCTGACATCCGCGACAAAGACGACAATCCTAATGGCGTAACGCTGCGAGACGGTTTGCCCGCACCAGAGTTTGAGACCGACGCAAAACTGGATGTGGTTCCTTATGAGAATGAAGCAAAGGTGACCTTCCCTCAAGCCACTGACAACGAATGCGTCTTTCGCTATAATGTTCGCGTACTGAAAGGCGACCAATTAGTAAAGAGTACCTTTGTCTTCTCGCGATTCTATCTGACTACAGATATGCCCGAGGAACTTACATATACAGTAAGCGGTTTGGAATCCAATACAGCATACAAGTTAGAGGTAATAGCCTACGACTCATGGGACAACAAGTCAAAGGCCCTCAGTACCACTTTTACAACATTAAACGAAGATCGTCCCATTCCCGATGCCGTAGGTTGCTGGGATTTCAACGACCCCAATAATCTATTGGCAGGAAGTGGTAAAGCCACCCTTAAAGGTGCAATAATTAAGTCAGGAACGCTTTCTGTGGTGGAAGATATAGCCTCGGCAAATATTACAACCGTAGTAGGGCAGAAAGAAGGCAACAATGCCATCTCTATACCTGTGGGATCGGGTCTGATGATGTCCTCTAATCTTAAGGAGAAGAATCTCAGCAACTATACCTTTATGTTTGATATCCGTTCTAAGGAACTAAACGGCTACTCTGCTATTTACCAGAACGACATTACCAACAAGAAGGATGGAAGTTTCTTTATCAACAATGGAAAGCTGGGTCTTAACTCCAACGGTTTAGGTTACAATGGCACCCTCACCTCAGGCAAGTGGCATCGCGTAGTATTTGTTGTCAAGAACAACATACCTACCGTATATCTGGATGGCCAGCAGGTTGGAAAAGCCACATCAGCTAATACCACACATTGGCAGATGAGTAGTGGCGCACTTTTCTTCCTTGATGATAACGGAGAAGAGCACAAAATAGAGACTTCAGAAATCCGTTTCTGGGACGAGGCTCTCAACAGTAAGCATGTCAGTGAGCTTGGTGCCTCACCAACGGAGTAAGCATCCCGGATAAGCAAAAAAAAGGCCTTCCTGCAACGAAAACAGGAAGGCTTTTTATTCCTTATTGTATTAGGGCTGCGGACATTCGTCTCGCCACAGTTTGAAGGGATTCTTGCGCATGTGAGAATTATAAAAACGGCGGTCGCCCGTCACCTCTGTTCCGATAAAAGCGGGTTTACTGAAAGCCTCATCCTCGGAGCCCAACTCTATCTCGGCCATAATCAAACCGTCATTATCGCCATGGAACTCGTCTACTTCCCAAGTATGAATGCCATCATCGGCCTTGACCAAGTATCGAGTCTTGTCAATAATCCCTGGTTCGCATATCTGCATCAGGTCCTGTGCATCCTGAAGAGGGATCTCCCGTTCGAACTCGTAACGTGAAAGGCCGGCTTTTCCACTAGGGCCTTTGATAGTAAGGTATCCCTTATCATCACGAATACGGACACGAACGGTCCGACCATTACCAGAAGCTATATACCCTTGCTGGATATGCGTATGATTATAGGCCTGGCTCTTGAATTCTCCAACAACCAGGAACTTGCGTTCTATCTCGAAGTGCATCTATACTATGTGTACTTATTCAAAAAGAAGTGCTGCTCCGGCAAAGATTAGGATAAACATCACTACCAGCGCAATTGCAACATATGCGACAACTTTCTTACCATTAGCAGCATCCTTCTTAGAGATCTTCTCTGACTTTTTATTCTTTGTTTTCATCGTTTTTATAGTTTATCATATTCAGGTTTGTCGTTATTTCAATGAGTGGCCCAACTACTCCTGCCCTCCGAATTCCATAAGGTAAGCCTTGATAAAAGCATCTATCTTGCCATCCATTACGCCATTCACATCACTGGTCTGATAGTTGGTACGATGGTCCTTAACACGGCGGTCATCGAAGACGTAGCTACGAATCTGACTACCCCACTCGATTTTCTTCTTTCCGGCTTCTACCTTGGCCTGCTCTTCCATTCGGTGCTTCATCTCCTTATCGTAAAGCATTGAACGAAGAAGGCGCATGGCATTCTCCTTATTCTTGGGCTGATCGCGGGTCTCAGTATTTTCAATGAGGATTTCCTCCTCTTCTCCTGTATAAGGATCCTTGTACTGGTAGCGCAGGCGAACACCAGACTCCACCTTATTTACATTCTGACCACCAGCACCACTACTGCGGAAGGTATCCCATGAAATACGGGCTGGTTCGATATTCACCTCGATGGTATCATCCACCAAAGGTGTTACGAATACACTGGAAAAACTGGTCATTCGCTTACCCTGTGCATTATAGGGAGAAACACGAACCAGACGGTGTACGCCGTTCTCGCTCTTCAGGTATCCATAGGCATACTCGCCCTGAATCTCCAAAGTGCATGTCTTGATACCTGCATCATCTCCGTCCAAGAGGTTGCTAACAACACACTTATAGCCATTGGTTTCGGCCCAACGCATATACATACGCATCAGCATTTGTGCCCAATCCTGTGCTTCTGTGCCGCCAGCTCCTGAATTAATTTTCAGCACTGCATCCATAGCATCGCCCTCGCCACGAAGCATATTCTTCATCTCCAGGTCTTCTATTGCATTGATGGCACGAGCATACAGATCATCAACCTCCTCTTCTGTTACCAATTCTTCTTTATAGAAATCAAAAGCGGTTTCCAGTTCATCAGACAAGGTTTTCACCTCTTCATATCCTTTTATCCACTTTTCCAATCCTTTCACTAATTTCATCTGTGCCTCTGCACGTTTCTGGTCATCCCAAAATTCTGGAGCCTGAGTACGCAACTGCTCCTCTTCGTACTGCATTCGCTTGGCGTCTATGTCCAAATAACGGTTCAACTGCTCAGTACGTTCTTTTACCTCTTTTAATTGATCTGATGTAATCATTTTATATTAGTTGATAGTTGAGAGGTGACAGGTGATAGTTTATCTTCCTTCAACTTCTTTATTATTGTCGTTAACATTTTTATTATCTCAGCACAGTCGTTATTAAGCGAATCATATGCAGAATCATCTAAATAATTTGTCTCATGGAGCAAATCCAACCAATACTCCGTTTCGTCAGCTTCTTTGAGCGCTATGTTAAGTTTGTTAAGGAAATCCATTCGCGATTGGGCGTTTTTGGATTCTCTAGTATTAGCCCCAATACTTGTTCCACAACGAAGCAATTGTCTGGACATTATTGTTTCCTTTTTCTGCTCTGTTAGGTACTTATAACATCCTATAATGCGTATAGCATAATCCCTACTTTTTTTTCCAACAATACTTTTTGCCATAATTATCAACCGTCAACTATCAACTATCAACTATCAACTGTCAACTCTCCTCGTACATCTTGTCGATCTGCTCTTTGTACCGTTCATTCAGAACTGGGCGTTTTACCTTCAAGGTATCTGTTAGTTCGCCACGTTCCAAACTGAAAGGCTCCGGCAATAGCGTTATACGCTTCACCTGTTCGTAATAGGCTAAATCCTGCTGCATAGTCTCTAGCCTATCCAGGATAAATTGTACAACCTGTTTGTTCTGGCAAAGGTCAGCCCTGTCTTGATAGGTTATATCATGGCTATTTGCATACTGTTCCAGTAACTTGTACTCAGGAATAACCAAAGCAGAGACAAACTTCTTCTCGTTAGCAATGATAACGACCTGATCTATGTATCGGTCCACACACAACTTGGCCTCGAGCATTTGGGGGGCAATATACTTTCCGTTACTGGTCTTGAAAAGATCCTTTATACGGTCTGTCAGGAAAAGTTCTCCGTCCTGCATGTATCCAGCATCACCCGTATGGAACCATCCCTCACTATCGACAACCAAACCAGTAACCTCCGCTTTCCTATAATAGCCTTTGGTAATGGTGTCGCCCTTCAGCAAGATTTCGTTGTTCTCTGCAAATTTTACCTGAACGCCATCCAGCAAACGACCCACAGAACCAATAGTGATGGGTTGATTCCATCTGTCAGCTGAAACGGTGGCCGTACTTTCTGTAAGTCCATAACCGATAATCATCATAATACCCGCAGAGTGAATAAACTCCTCCACCACCTTCGGTATAGCAGCTCCTGCAGTCGGGAAGAAATTGTGTCGTTCCAACCCCAGGGTCTTTAGCAACAAGGCTATCACAGTCTTCTCATAGAAAAGATACTGCATCTTAAGGGACAAAGGAGGATCCAATCCCTTCATCTTGTAATTGACATTATATTCCTTTCCGACCCGCAAAGCATCCTCCAGCATTTTACGCTGGAAAGGACTACTGGCGTTAATCTTCTCCTGCACACCGGCATAAACCTTTTCCCAAAAACGAGGAACAGCACACATGCAGGTGGGATGTACCTCTCGCAGACTCTGCAGGATATCCGTTGGACGGAGGTTTACCGCCAATGTACAACCGGTGGCAATACAAAGATAAGACCATCCGCGTTCAAACACATGTGTAAACGGGAGGAAATTCATTATCAAATCCGAGTCACTCAGATTAAGCACACCATTATGAGCACGAATAGCTGCATTATACATACGGTGTGTAAGCATGACACCTTTGCTAAGGCCCGTTGTGCCACTTGTATAGAGAATGTTGGCCAAATCATCCTGGTCAAGTTCCGCTGTACGCTGGTCGATCTCTGCCTGATGCTTGAAATCCTTCCCCAATGCCAGAAACTCATCGAAATACATGCTCACCTTATCCTGTTCATCCTTCTTGACTGAACGGTCAAAGATAATCAAGCCGCAGACACAATGTTCAATCTTAAGAACACGATAGGCTGTATCGTACTGGTATTGTTCGCCTACAAAAATATAACGGACCTTTGCGTCGCTAACCATATACTTTACCTGCATCTCGCTACTGGTGGCATAGAAAGGTATGGTAACGGCACGAATAGCATAAGCTCCGAAATCCACATACATGCACTCTGGCATATTCTGTGAAAATACAGCAATATTTTCCTGGATGCCCATCCCCAACTCCATCATGGCATTGCTGACAAGTCGGACCGTTTCAGAAAAAGCATTCCACGATATGTCCTTCCACTTGTTCTCCGCATAGTCTTTATATTTCATGGCCGTACGGTTACCGTACTTCCTTGCCTGACTATGAATTAGTGTAGATAAAGGACTATTGTTCTGCATCTAGTTTCTTTGCTAAATTAACCACAAAGATAACATATATTAAGATAAAAGCCAAATGTATTTGGATTTTATCTCCTTTATTCGTAACATTGCGATATAAATTCGCGAAGTTACTGACACTCGGACGAAAAAATAAACCAGTTTTTTTGTTCTTCTCTCGTTTATTCGTAACTTTGCTCTACATAAATGGCAATAAGATGAGTACAGAAGGGTTAACAAAAGAGGCAATAGAGCTTTTAAGCAATCTTATCAGGATTCCCCGCACCAGCAGAAATGAGGCTGATGCTGCGCAGTTTCTGAAGAGGTACATGGAGAAGGAATGCAACCTGCCGACACAAGCCGACGGATGCAACCTTTGGTCTGTTGCCCCTGGCTACAACCCTCAATTGCCTACACTCTTATTGAACGCTCATATTGATACGGTTAAGCCAGTTTCCAATTGGACGCGCGACCCTTTTTCGCCACAGATAGAAGAAGGAAGACTGTATGGATTAGGCAGCAATGACGATGGAGCCAGCCTGGTTTCTTTACTTCAAGTCTTTCGGGTACTGAGGGAACAGGAACGTCCCTACAACCTCATATACTTAGCCAGTGCCGAAGAGGAAGTAAGTGGAAAAAACGGCGTAGAGCACGTATTGCCACTGCTACCGCACATCGACATAGCCCTTGTGGGTGAGCCAACCGGCATGCACCCCGCCATAGCAGAAAAAGGGTTGATGGTATTGGATGTTACTGCTCACGGAAAAGCTGGACATGCCGCCAGAAATGAAGGAGACAATGCCATTTACAGTGCCATGAAGGATATACAGTGGTTTCAGCACCACAAATGGGAAAAGGAGTCTGAGCTGCTGGGACCTGTTAAGATGTCCGTCACCATTATTAATGCAGGAACACAGCACAACGTCATCCCAGACAAGTGTACCTTTACGGTAGATGTAAGATCCAATGAACAGTATTCCAATGAAGAACTATACAAAGAAATCTGCCAGCACGTGGACAGCGATGTCCAGGCACGTTCATTCCGATTGAACTCCTCTCGCATAGAACTATCACATCCATTGGTTCAGAAGATTGTCTCACTGGGCAGGAAACCATTTGGATCCCCCACCCTAAGTGACCAGGCACTCATGCCCTTTCCCAGCCTAAAAATGGGACCCGGACAAAGTTCGCGCAGTCATACTGCCGATGAATACATCGAGATAAAAGAGATTGAAGAGGCTATAGAACTTTACCTGAAAGTCCTTCGTCATAACGATATTACGTTATAACGTTATAACGCCAACTACCTTCCAATCCAACTTTCCGGATTCAGTTTTGCCGTTTCTTTTCGGAGCTGGAAATGAAGGACACATTTTCCTGTTCCGTCATCAGCAACAGTACCGATGATATCCTTGGCATTCACTTTCTGCCCCTTAGTAACCGTAACAGAAGACAAGTTACAGTATACAGATATGTAACTTCCATGACGGATGAGCACATTACGTGAACCGCCAAACTGGAAGACAGCCGTCACCTCTCCGGCAAAGATAGAACGGGCTCTTGCTCCTGGACGTCCCACATAGTTAACGCCCTTATTCTCTAACTGTACATTCTTCAGGCCCGGTACCGTATATGTTCCGAAACGGTTACCTATCATATACTGTCCTGTAATGGGAACTGGCAGTCGTCCTCTGTTCTGTTCGAAGGTTCCGTTCAACTGACGGTCGGCAGGCGTAAGCCATGTGTCAGGCTTAACCGGTGCCGGTGTACTTACCTTAGCAGTAGATCCAGCCTTACCACCCGACTTCTTTCGGGCAGCCTCCTCTGCGGCTTTCCTACGTGCAGCCTCAGCAGCAGCTTTCTTTCGGGCAGCCTCCTCTGCAGCTTTCCTGGCCTGTTCTATTTCATAGGCTATGAGTGCATCAATCTTTTTATCGAGGGCATTAAGCTGCTTCTGCTGTTCAGCTATCTTACCTGCAAGGCCTGACTCTTGTTTCTTCAAGCCGTCAACCTTTTTCTGCTGTTGCACCTGCTGAACTCCTAAATCCCTACGCTGAAGCATAACCTCGTTAACGAGACTACTCTTTCTGCTTTTAGTATCCAAAAGCTTATTCTGCTCCTCCAGCAATTCCGCCTGTTTCTTGAGTATCTGCTCGCCCAAATTGTGCTGGAAGGCAACATACTCCTTGGCATAACGGGAACGGCGGAACATCTGCTTGACATTCTTGGCCGAGAGAATAAAGACAAGAGAAGACGTGTATCCTTTCTGCGTGCGAGCATAACGCATTGCCCATTTCAGTTTCTCGCGTTTCTCTTTTACTTCCAGTTCCTTTTCACGAATCCTTCCCTGCAACTGTATGGCCAGCGAATCCAACTCTCCGATTTCCTTTTCGAGATTAACAATCTGATCCAGTCTGTTATTCAGCTGCACTCCAATATAATGGATGTTCTGCTGTCCGACCTTAACCTGCTGCTTGGTCTTCGTCAGTTCGGCCTTAGATTTCTTAATGGTATTCTGCAACTCAACCTTCTGCTTCTGCAACGCCTTAACCTTCTTGCTATTCTGTGAAAAAGCAAGAACGGGTAAAGAAACTAATAGAAGGGTCAGGAAGTATCTCATTATACCTTATTTATTTATATATTTTACTGGGCCAGGTTCATAATCCTGTTGAACGCGGCTTGCAAAGAAATCTCAGAATAACGGTTTTTATTTATCTCTGTACGGGTTTCCCAAGAGGAATCGGGTTTAACCGAGCTAATCCTAAACGTAGCCTCGACACTATTATTGGGAAGGGCAAAGGAGATCTTCATGGTGCCGGGAAAATCCTGTTCACCCAACTTGCCCCACTCGTCATACCGCCACTTGAGGACTGGGTCTGCCGTTTCCGTACTGGAGAATATTGTTTCGCCCACAAGACGCTTGGCCGTGTTTACAACGAACGTCAATGCCACATTCCTGTTCTGGGAATTAACCAGCTGAACACTTTCTGCGTCTGTCCGCAGACTGTAGCTACTGCCAGAGGGAACTTCGCCATTACCATCCAGGACAAACAGTTCCTCCCAGAAGAGAGACTGGAATGTATAGAAGTCTATTCCTGCACCGCGGAAAAGATCCACCTCGTCATAGGCGCATTTAACATACTGATGGTTTATGCGATCCACCACCATCATATAATCGGGTGTCAGTTCTAGTCTTCCCACCTCCATCAGGCCTAATGCTACCAAAGAAATCTGCACAACATCATTTCTCTTCATGCGCAAGGAGCCGCCTACTCTGGCACTCTTGCTGGCAGCACTTATACTAAGGTTGATTTTTGCTGATATACAAGGCTCTGTAACACGATTGTCGTTTATCGCCTGAACGACGTCAGCGACAGTTGCTCCCTTCCCCATTCCAGGGATATTTCCTGAGCCTGAGCCCACCATATTCTTCTTACTTCCACAGGAAGCAAGGAAGATAGCACACACAAGAATGACAATGTAATATCTCATCACTTAATATACCTTTTTTTCTTAATCTTCTTCTTTACCTGAGGTGTACAGGTCCCGTCCTTTTTCTGGAGAGCCAGATTCCAATAGCGTAATGCTGTTTCCAACGAACCGCATTCGGCATAAATATCCCCGGCATGTTCTATCAGATTTCCCTGCAGGTCCTCTACTGCCAACAACTCATCGTCGGAAAGAGTCGGCTTCACCACCCTGTCCATATATATACGGGCATTGGTAAAGTCCTTCTTCATGAACAATATCCACGCATAAGTATCGAGATATGTGATATTGTTTGGCTCTGCCTTTATGGTACGATAGCTCATCTCCTCCGCCTTGTCCAAATCTTCGTTTCTCAGGCTTAAGTAGTAGGCGTAGTTATTCAGACAACTTATATTATCATCCTTGTAAACCAGAGCCGAATCGTATGCTGCGAACGCCTCCATGGCTTTATTCTCCTGATAATAAAGATCGCCTAAGACAGCATACATATCAGAAACCAACGAGGGACGAGCCTCTTCTGTCTTTGTACGCAATCCTTGCAAAAATGCTTCGGCAGCCTCTTTCTTCTTATCCTGCTGATACATCGAAAGGCCCAGATAATAGGCATAGGCCAACTCCTCTGGATGATAGTTGACGCCCTTGCGGCAGATATCTTCGATGGCTACATAATCCTCTTTGGGAGCATAATACTGCAGCAGGTGCGACAAAGCCATCTGATTACCAGGATCAACTTCCAGCACTCTCTGCATCAGTTCGGCCACCTTATCATCCCCCTTCTTGGTATAAGTCAGATAGGCAGCCTTCAGCATCAGCAACTGAGCATCCTTCTGGGGTCTGTCCAACAAGGAATCAAAAGTATGCAGCATGTCATCGCACTTGGCCGAATCCTGTAGAGCCTCATCGATATAGTCTCTCATTAAGGCTACACGCAACTCACTGGAACTGCCTTCGTCATATAATAAAGAGTCGCGTAGCTGCACAAAACGCTCATTATCCTCCGTAGATCTGTAATAGCTCAACATAGCCAGCAGGAGATTCAGGTTATGAGCATCCTTCTGCCTGACATAATTGTATATCTCCATAGCCTTGTCTGAATAACCAGCCTGCTGATACTGATTAGCCATAACAACACGGTAATTCAGGTCATGGGGAAATTCGTCACATAGGCTTTGCAACTCCATAAAGGCGGAATCCTCCTCCTCTTTGCTCATATAGAGGGTGAACTTCTCCATACTGAGCTGGACAGATTTCCCCTCCTGTGTCTCTATACGGTTCAGCACCTCTATGGCCTTATCCGTATGGCCGTCATCGCGATAGATACTGGCCAACTGGGACAGGACATCTGTACGTTTGGTCTGAAGCTTTGCCAACTTCTCCAGGAAAGGAATGGCGTCACTTGTTTTGTGAGCATTCAGGTAAATAGTGGCTAACGTCTCCAGATACCAGGGGTTACAAGAGTCCAAAGCACAGGCCTGCTTCAGCATATCGATGCCTATTTCCACACTATCCTGCCTGAGGAACAACTTCATCAATCCCAGATTGTAGACAGCCTCTGCGGCTTTGGGATTTATGTCCAGGCAATGCTGATACAACTCCAAAGCAGAAGCATAATCGCCAGCCAGACGACTCTTCTCGGCTTCGAGATAAAAATAGTCGAACCTTGTCTGTGACAACAAAGTTCCACTACAAAGGAGCAAAAATATCAGGCATTTAATTTTCATTCGTTTTTTTATTAGGGAGTTATCGCGACGGACGGCCTCTTCGTTATTTCGATTGGAGGCCCCTTCGTTATGACGTTATAACGTTATTACGATGAGATTTGAGGGTCACCGTCAACCTTACTTAACTCCACTATGTCCGAAACCGCCTGCTCCGCGTTCCGTTTCATCAAGAACATCTACCTGCTCCCACTCTGCCTGCTCATGACGGGCAATAACCATCTGGGCTATACGCTCGCCATCCTCGATGATGAAAGGTTCTGACGAGAGGTTAACCAAGATTACGCATATCTCGCCACGATAATCAGCATCGATGGTGCCAGGAGAGTTCAGTACTGTCACACCACGCTTAATAGCAAGGCCACTGCGTGGACGAACCTGAGCCTCGTAGCCCTTAGGCAATGACATAAAGAGACCCGTAGGAACAAGACATCTCTCCAGAGGTCTCAACTCTATAGGACTGTTAAGATTAGCTCTTAAATCTACACCTGCTGACTGTTCTGTAGCATATTGGGGCAGTGCGTGATGACTTTTGTTTACAATCTTTATCTTCATTGAACATTGAACATTGAACATTATTTGATTCTTCACTCTTCACTCTAGTTGACAGGTGACAGTTTTAAAAGACATAAATTCTCAACTCTCAACTGTCAACTGTCAACTAGTTAAACATCTGGCAAACTCATGCCATTAATTTTCCTATATAAATCCAGGGCAAAGACATCTGTCATGCCGCTGATATAATCCAAGACAGCCATCACACGCTCATAGAGTGTGGGGGCCAGGATCTCATACTGAGGACTTACCCTATTGATCAGCAATTTCGAGAAAGCCTTCTCTGGGTGAGTAACAGCTTTTATCATCAAATCTGTCAACTGGGTCATTACCTTGTAACCGGCTATTTCTATATCTACCACATCCTTGCAATGATAGATGTTGGAATAGGCCATCTTTTCGCATTCCTGATAAGCCTTTCTGGGAACCTCGGCGATGTATTTAATCAGCGGACCGGGGAAGGTTCCTGCGAGGAATTCTTCTTCGTGATCCACGAAAACGCGAACACATTCCTGCTCCAGGCAGTTTATTACACAGGAACGTAAATAGACGATCTGTTCGTTCACATCCTCAAGGGTCTCCATGCGTTCTGCTATATGGTTACGCTTATCACCCTCGAAATAGTTCAGGAACAGGTTCTTAACCTGATCTGTTGTCAGCAACTTTAGCTTATGGGAATCCTCGATATCCATCACCTGATAACAGATATCGTCAGCTGCCTCTACGAGGTATACCAACGGATAACGCGCATATCGATAGGAACCTTCCGGTGCATCCAGTTTCAGGATTCCCAGTTCATCAGCAATCCTGCAGTAATCCTCTACTTCGCTGCGGAAGAAACCGAACTTGTGCTTCTCTCCTGCCAAATCCGAAGAGAAAGGATATTTGACGATGCTGGCCAGCGTGCTGTATGTCATCACGAAACCACCTTTCCTGCGTCCATTAAAGTGGTGGGTCAGCAGGCGGAAGGCATTGGCATTGCCCTCGAAGTGAATCAGGTCTTCCCATTGTTTGTGGTTCAGGCAGTCACCCGTATCCTCGCAAACATAGGAACGCAGGAACTGACCGTCTCCCTCACTGAAATAAGTGCCGATGGCCTTCTCGCCACTATGTCCGAAGGGAGGGTTGCCCAAGTCATGCGCCAGACAAGCGGCACTGACTATGCTGCCCAACTCAGTGAAATGTGTATCTGCCAACTGAGGATGACGCTCCAGCAACAGCCGGCTCACGTCATTACCCAGGCTACGACCCACGCTACTAACCTCCAGACTATGTGTCAGACGGTTATGCACGAAGATACTGCCTGGCAGGGGAAAAACCTGTGTCTTATTCTGCAGACGACGAAAAGGAGCCGAGAATATCAGACGGTCATAATCACGCTGGAATTCCGTTCTGTCGTCATTCCTGTTAGACAAACCCTCCTGCCCCAACCGCTTGTTGGAGAGCAATTGGTTCCAATTCATCATCATATTTTTGACTATTTACACTTTAGATTATAGACAACTGTCAACTCACTCTGGTTTATAGAAAAGACGATTGGCTCCACTGGTAATTTTCACCAATTCAGGATGTTCAGCGGCAAAAGTATCAATATGCCTCATGCGCTTCTCCTGTAATATCTCGTCTACAGCAATCAGGATACCCGTCTCCTCTACATCGCCAAAACCATCGTTGATAGCTGTTCCGAACAACTTCATGGTGGGGCTCAGGCCCATATAGGCATTTACCAATGGCGGAATGTTATAGCCAAGGGCACGCACCTCGCCATTAAGGATTCTGTAATCGGCCTTGAAGTCATCCTCCACAAAGATTTTCTCGAATTCCTTTGTATCATGCTCCAACTGCAGGGGCTTCATAGGGAATATCAGGTTATCGGGATCTGGGAAATGTTTTCTCAGGAAGTAGAGTATCATATCCCTGGCCATACGGTCGTAACTGGGATACATGGTAAACTTGCCAAAGAGATAACGGATGGTTGGCTCTATTACTACGATAGCACCCAATCCGTCCCACAGGTTATCCAGGGCAAAGATACCCTTTCTGCCACGCAGGGTGCTCTGGTACTCCAACGTCACGAAACTACGTCCCAACTCGATGGTCCAGGGAGCATACTCCTTCAGGAACTTATCGCTGAAGCGGAACATGTGGCTGGTAGCCAGAATGGGCTGACCTTCCTCGTCGTATTTCCAGTCCTTACCCAATATATAACGGTAACCGCCTACAATCTCCTCTTCCTCCGGATCCCAAACCAGAATCTGCTTGTAGGGGTTCTCGCAAGTATCAAACTCGTCCAGGTCCAGGCTCTTGCCCGTTCCGCCTCCTGCAGCTCGGAAGGCTATCTCGCGCAAACGGCCTATCTCCCTAACCACATTAGGAGAATCCTGCCAAGTGACCACATAAACTTCGTTGCTGCTCTTGTTGGTCATGCGCAACCTTTTGTCAGGCGTCAGTTCCGCCTTCAATATCTCGCGTGGAATACTGCCAATAATCTCTTCCATCATATCTCGTAAACTTTATTCTGAACCCACTGAGCCCATTCCAATGCGGTATGGGATTTATCAAAGGTTTGCCAAGCTATGGGCTTACCTATCTTCACCGTATATGTATTACCTCTGCTGCGATACATCTCGTCAGGCAAGAGGATCTGCGCAAAATTAGGCAGATGGCATTTCTTGCAGAAACGGGCAACCCTATAGAAGCGGCTGCTCAACCTACCCTCGAAATGGATAGGAATTATATCGCGCTGATGCTGTATACTCTTTGTAATAAACGTCTTCCCCCAGGCCACGTCTCTGATCTGCCCATCGTCCATCTTGCGGCTGCACAGTCCGGCAGGGAACATTACCACATGGTTTTCGCCAGAGAAGGCACTCTCTACCATTGCAGGAAAATTCCTGGCCTGCTTGCCCAGTTTATTGATGGGGACACACAGAGGTGCCAAGCCCTTCAGGCTCATCAGCAGGTCGTTGACCAGATACTTAATCTTGCCATCATACTGCTCGCCTATCACCCAGCCCAATGTAACGCCGTCGATAGCTCCCAAGGGATGATTGCTCACGAAGGTATAGTAGCGACCGTCATCCGGAAGGTTCTCCCTACCCTCGACCTTGACATTGGCGCCCAGATACTCTACGCAATGCTTACAGAAATCCACACCCTCGTAACCCTGGCGCAGATAGATATTGATAAACTCCTGATGGATGATACGTTTAAGCAGATTAATCACAAACTGAGGAATATACTTGGCTTTCTTACCCGCTTTCTGGCGGATAATCTCGTCAAGGTCTATTTCCTGGATAGTATGTTCTTGCAATGCCATTAATTTCAGTTAATAGTGATGGGACGGTTGTTAATAAAATAATGTCCACGTGGCAACCCATTCACCCAGTTAACACCCTTATTCAGGCGAACGGCCATATAGAAGGCACCAGTTCTGGTATAAATAGGAAGGATCTGATTGTGGTCGCTCTGGACCTGGACAGCCCTGCCGCTGGTACTGATCTTGACAGGGAACGTAGAACAACTCATGCGCCCTGACCGACCCAAATCCTGTATTTTCTCAGCAAGCGTTACTGTATCAGGTTTAGCCACCACAGGCTTCTTGCGCCGCACAGCAGCACCCATTGGCAACAACACCAACAGGACAAGAGTGAAAACAATCGTACGTACAACTAAGCGTTTTAACATAAAATCCTATTACACCTTTACGAATTACAAAAGTACATCTTTTACATTAAAAGGACAAATATTTTACCCGAAATATGTACTTATCTACATAAAAATAGCTATCTTTGCGGGCAATCTTTCAAAGAAGAAGTAAATATGAGTGCTAACACTATACTAATAATACTGGCTTGCAGCGCCACAGCACACTTGGTAATGAGTGCCACCATGGCACTATATGCCCGACACAAAGTTCAATACCTTTGCCTGGCCTGGGTAAACGGCATTTTCGGAGTCATACTGGCCGCTGTTTCATCTATCAGCGACCAGATAGCCGAAGGCGAACCTGGCATCATGCATCCTGCCATGATCCTGCCCCTCCTGTGTGGTGTATACCTGCAGAGTATCTTCCCGCTTAGCATTCCTATGCCCGGTTTCCTGCAGGCTAAACGTATGGTCAAATATGCCAGACCTGTCTTGGCACTGATATTCGTCTACACCGTTGCACGCCTAATGGGAAATAACATCATCATTATGCACAATTTCAACGAGATGATGCAGAACCTGCTTTCCAGCGACGTACTGCTGCGAATCCTGACTGTAGGCACCAGCATCTACTACATCATAAACATCTTCCTGATTCCTCGCCGAATGGTGCACAACCCAGACATTCCCAGCTATCTGATCGGCTATTGTGTAGTACTGGGATTCTCTGTTATCTTCTTCACCATCGTCTCTATCATCTATAATCCCACGGCACTGATGATATACCTCACCATCTTCACATTATTGAACCTCTATCTGGCATTCCGCACCTTAGAGAATATGGCCATTCACTTGCCACAGCCGGCAATGATAGAGGTAGAGGAGGAGCCCACCGAGGATATCGTTGAGCGTGCTGCGAAGGAAGACTTTAACGAAGCCAACTTGCTGCGCTTTAAGCGTATAGAGTTCTGGATGCAGAACCACAAGGAGGAATGGACAGACAATACATTTGGTCGAGACCGTCTGTGCGAAGCCGTTGGGTACAACAGACACCTGATTCTTCAGTGCGTACGAAGCCAGGACTATAATAATGTACACGAGTACATTAACCGCTATCGTATCGAGGAACTCAAGCGACTCATAACCAAGGGAAAGATTACAGCCCTTGGCGAGGTAGTGGATGCCGGCTTCGGAACAATCCAGACAGCTCGTTCCTGCTTCCTGAAGATGGAAGGCATCACCTTAGACGAGTATTGGGGAAGGATGAAAAATCCTTACACGGAACCCAAGTCATAAGGAAACCACACCAGCCGCTATAGAGGGAAAAAGTGCTACTATTAATAGTTTCAACTGTTACTATTAATAGCTGCAAAAATAAATCTCTAACTAGAGAAATTTTTCTCCCTAACTAGGGAACAAATTTTCTTTCACTTGGGAGCAATCACTTGCTCCTTAGCCAATCATCGGCGCAAAAAATGGAAGAACGACCAAATATAAAAGGCCGAAACCAAATAAAACATTACAAAACTAATTACCCAATTAAACAATCTTTCTATAAACGTTAACGATAACGATAACGATAACCTTTTTTAACGTCAACGTCAACTTATATCTCTAAACTCTAGACGACTATCAACTGTGACCTACGGTCGAGCCTGCTCACGCTTGGGGAAACTGATGCAAGCATCGTTCTTCTCTCGCTTAATCGCAGCCTTCAACTATCAACTGTCAACTGTCAACTGTCAACTGTCAACTAATTAACCATCACCTTCTTCACAGAACCATCAGCATCGCGAACGATGTTAAAGCCCTGCTGGGCACGTGGAAGTTGGCGTCCCTGCAGGTCGTAGAAGCTCTCTTTGCCTTCGCTTTCTGCCATCAGGAACTCCAGCAAGCCATCAGCCTCATCTTCGTCCAGATAAGCAGCCTTCACAGCGGCAGACGCAGAACCAACGATATAGGCATGATAAGCCTTCAGGGTTGACCCTGTGGTACCCTTCTTTATCTTCTCGCCTACTACTCCGTAATAGCCGTTCATATCGAAGGTGGGATCATAGTTAGCGTGCAATTCCCATTGGCTGGCGTCCACCACACCCTTTGTAGTACTCTGGCTACCCTCTTCTGCAGCTACAACACTTACGTTTGTGAATACAGGTGAGTTAACCTCAGAACTCAAATGCAAGATATAAGGCTGATTAGCCACAATCTCATTTGTCTTATTGAAGTACAGCGAATACCCATCCTTCGCATTATAGGTCACTAAGCTAATCTGCGCTACCCAGTCGTTGGCATTTGTAGCACGACCCGTCAAAGTCTCCACATCCGTATCGAACGGCAAAGCTAAAGTAGAGTAACCTGCTTTAAGTGAACCACTATACGTAACAGAACTATATTCTGCGTAGTTGATGGCAGGAGCCTTAGTAGGATCAAGAACAAGAACTGGCTTCACTACTGTAATAGTGTACGTTTTGTTAATTGCATTAAAACCTTCGTCCTGGGCACGTGTCAGTTTCACCGTGACATTGCCTCCTTCCTTCAGTGCACTGATTGTTAACGTATTATTGGCAAAGGACGTAGAAACATATCCTTCCGAGTTTCCCGTGATAGCAAATGTGCTCTCCGTAATCGTAGCATTACACCTTATCGTGATATCAGGGCTACCTATGGGGAAGTTGTTTATTCCCGACTCCGAGAGAGTTGTCGTAATCGTTGGGTCAATTCGTTTAATGACGGTAAAGTAGCGTGTAATGCTTACTTCTTTGTATTTGTAGTTACCAGCCTGTGTGGCTGTAATAACGATGTTTGCGCCACCATCATTAGCTGTCAACACACCCGTAGATGCATTGACCTCCAGAGCCGTGGAGTTACTTGATGAATAAGTTACCGCCAATCCACTACTTGCCTTTGCAGTGTTGGTTGTGAGAACATCACCAACGTCGAGAATACGGTCCTCGTCCGACAATGCGTTGTCCCATGTGATAGTCTGCTCATACTTAGACACATTGACCGTCACTGTCTTACTAGTGCCAAGATAGTAGTCGTTGGCCGCCTGAGATAAGGTAAGTGTAGCCGTACCAGCTCCCACAGCCTTAATCTTATTGGTCGATGGGTCATATTCTATCACACCTTCTCGTGACAGGGCGTAGTTGAGAGTGGCATTGCTATTCTTTGATGAATAGACATTCGAAACCACATCATCCACTTTTAAATTCTGCGTACCAATTACAGCAAGGGTATTAGCATGCTTTGCAGCAGTTGCCGTCAAGGTTATCTGTTGAGAATAGAAAAGGTCACCAACAGTGATGACAGCAGACTCTCCACCCAGTTGGTTGGGGTCGGGATTATAAGTCACGGTGAAGGTCTTAGTCCCGTCACTATTATTGGTTGTCGCAAATTCCGTCTTATTCTGGACAAAGTTCGACGACCTTGCAACAAAATGAGCATTATTAGAACTTACAACGACATTACCACCGTTCGTTGTACTATAATTAACAGTAAAAGTTACGGTAGGTTTTGGGCTCGCATCGGTATAAACTGTGCCAAAAGCTGTAGCAGAGGCTGTAGCTTTTACATAGGTTCTACGGGTCACGTATATATTTTTCACATACTTGTGCAAAGTAGCGCCCGTTCTTGTCTCAAACTTTACATTAGTTACGCCATCTGGCAATGTGTAAGAATAATTTGAATAACTAGTTGATAAGCTAGGATTTGCCAACTCTTTCCATGAGGAACCATTGTTAGTGGAGTACATAACGTAGAAATAATTACCACCAGCCGTTGTTCTATATGCATCGAAAGATAACACATCACCTGGGCCTGAAAGTGCCGCAGGTGTATACGAATTAATAGTACCCCAATCTCCTCCATTTGCATCCGCCAGAACATACCCAACAGCCTCATCAGTATTGTTAACTCGAATTATAAAGGTGGATAAACCAGCAGCATATTTGTAGGTCTCTGCCTGCCTAATCTCGTAAACGTCTGTACCTGCCGTATTTCCAGCCTTAATTGTGCTATTAGAATACGTCGTGTAATTACCTTCGACACGATTTACTGTTATAGGAGCGTCAGAATGTTCCGAAGAATAAGAAAGTGTTGCCGTAGCACCATATTTCAACTTGATATTTGTCGAACTTCCTCCAGCCAAAGTGATCGAAATAGGATTAGTCTTCTTCGTCACCGTGATAGTATATGTCGAGCTCGTATAGCCTTCGTACTTATCTGTCGCAGCTTGTGTGAAGGTTATCTTCGCAGTACCCGCATTCTTTGCAGTAATGACCCCATTGGCATACGTAATGACATCAGTACCGTTGTTAACTGAAGACGAAAGCGTCTGATTTGTAATTGTACCGACGATGGCAGTTCCGGTATTGTTCTGGTCGGAGAAAGTAACATTGATAGTACCATCCACCTCTGCACTTTCCGAGGCAAGTGCAACCGCAAGACTATTGGGAACTTTTGCGACGGTGATATTATAGGTAGCACTGGCTAAACTATGGGTAGTGTTCTCTGGCTGAGTAAGTGTAACAGTACTGGCTCCTACTTTAAGAGCCGACAATGTAATGACATTGCCACTTCTGGCAATACCCACAACACTCTTGTCTGACGAGTCAAAATCAAAATCCGTATCTACATTTTTCAATGTAATGGTGGGAGTATCATCTACATGAATTGTGGGGTTAATCCCAGTGAATCCATCAACTTCGAACGTGGCTGCATACTTACTGATAACAGTGAAAGAGCGCGTAATGGGAGTAGCCGCATTGAATTCATCATTACCAGCCTGAGAGGCTGTGATTGTAACAGCTGTGGGTGAAACAGAGACACCAGTAACATCACCACTCGAATTGACTGAAGCAACAGTAGGTGTACTGCTGTTATAAGAAACAGTCAGTCCACTGGATGCCGTTACTGCCGCCGCTCCCACAGATGTTTGTTCATAGATGACATTTGGTTCGTAAGCGTTTTTCCACGTCAGAGTCTGGTTAGACTTAAACCAAGCATATAAGGTGAGATTCGCAGTTGATCCTTTCGTATTATTGGTTATAGTTGTCGTATAAGTTCTTTCAGTAGACACGCGACTTTTATGTTCTACATCGGTATACCAGCCCTCAAAAGTACAATCGTCATTGGGTGTTGCTGTAAAGGTGGCCGTTGTGGAGGCTGAAGTGGAAGTAGTTGAACTTCCATGTACCTTTGCAGCCGCGACAGTTGCCGTAGTTTTTCCATAGCTGCCATTAATCTTATTGGCAGTAACTGTGAAGTAGAATACAGGCTTGAAAAGGGCATAGTAAGTTCCAGTAGAAGGTGAGTCCTTATTTGTTGATGATGCCGTTATTGTGACCGTATACTGGGAGTTAGTTGACTTAGCATTACCTGTGCAAACTTCATTATCATACCAACCGATGAATTCTGCTCCGTCATTGGCCTGTGCATATAGATGGTAGGTATGCGTAGGCTCACTGTTTGTATTTTCAGAGTTAGTATCAGATGATGTAGGTGCTGTATATGCTGGTGAATTAGTCTGATTTTTACTTACATAAACCTTACCACTACCTACGGCCGTTGCTGTTGCCTTGGAGTAATAATCCTTATTATTAGCCAATGCGGACATACTGAACATGGTGAGCATCACCACGAACAAACCTAAAAACCTTATATTAATCATTCTACTCATAATCACCAAATTTAAGATATACTGTTTTTGGGTTTTCTTTTTAATCTGATTTCAAAATTACATACAGCCATTGCTGTGGCAAGCGCCAAATGAGCATAATCCACAATCTGATGCGGGTAAACCAGCATACCTAATACCCATACAAGACATACTGCGGCAAATGGTAACGTCCACCATCTTCTCCATTTCCAGAACACAAATGGTAGAGGACAGAATGGTATAATAAGCCAGTTCCATTGTGTACACGTTAAATCGGAGATTAGTACCAAATAAAGCACAAAAATACCAAGAAGAAAACATGGTATGAGGACAATTGCCCTGAAATAAACCTTATGCAAAAATAAATTGACGATTGACAATACCAGTATAACCAAAGACAACATAAATGGCGTCACCTTAGCAGGTTCAACGACCTTGGTTGTCCGCAGAAGTTCGTTACAATCGTCTTTCAATAGCGAAACACCGAAAGCATGGGCGCCCCATAATACTTCTAACAATTCGGATGGAATCATAACCTTGCGAGTCTTCGCTACGTTCAAATAATTAGCCTCGCCACCTATGAAAGTACTTGCAAAGAAGATATCCCATTCATTCACTAGGCCATCCCATGCCATTTCCTTACGGGAACGATTGTACTTCTCAGGCCAGGGGGCATACAATAGGCTATCCTTTCCTATTGCTTCTTCCAGCCAACTGAGCACTGAAACGGCACAACCATGATTCATGTAGTCGTAGGGGATAGGTGTGTACTGCAAACGTGCATCCATCTGTTCCCACAAACGTTGTTTCACACGGATAGGAAGATTCAGCACGTACTCTTTTACGCCCCTTCCCTCAGGTTTATACTGAGCCACGTATTCATCGGTAGGCACTGTTCGCACAGCCATCTTCAGCTTACCTGCAAAGAAACGCACCACATTATGGCTAAAATCTTCTGCCTCGTAGCTGTAAATATAATCAAGCCCATGAGTAGGACACTGCAGACGTAGACAAGCATGTCCAACGGCAGAATAGACATCTTCGCCTGGACTTGCCACACATACAGAAGCTATCACAAAGTCCTCCGCCGGCTGCGGTACTATAGCAGTATCACCCTGTGCATAACAAAGCAAGGGTGACAGTACAAGCAATAATATACGACAGAAGCCTTTCATCTCCTTCCTTTAATCCTGATTCAAATTTAGAATAGGTGATGTTCTTTGGTATCGAACTCACCGTTATGAGTGCCTTCCCCAATCTGAATCAGAAGATCAGAGATGGATGAGGCTGTTATATTCATAGGATAGCTATTGCCAGCGGCTACATCGAGCTTGCCAGTAATGCCTTCCGTTGGAATGTCTGATACATGCGAGCCCTGCTTAGCAGAACCCTTAATGGTATAGGATACTTTTCCGTCCGCATCCGGCATCGCATACAGATTGCCATTAGACGTAAGAGTGTTTGAACCTATAGTTATGGAATAGTTCTCGTAGAGAGCTTTGAAGCCATCTGTGAATGACACAGCAATCTCTACGTTCTTGGGCTTACCCAATTGGATCTCTACAGTTTGGCTTTCGCCAAGAAGCAATGAAAAAGAACTGGATGTTCCTTGATACCAAGGGCCTGCATTCTGAGCAGTCTTGCTGGTAGCCGTTAAGGTATATATACCAGCAGGAATGATGGCAGCACCGTCAGAAAAGGTGATAGTGGAATCGGAAACCACATGAGAACTACCTGTTACACTATTCAGCTTGTAAGTGTAGTCATCAATGCTAGCTGTGGCTCTGGTACCACCCTCGGTATAGAGTTGCACCTCTGGAACAGAGAGTATAATACAACCTGTCTTAGCGCTCTCTTTTATAGGAGGCAAATCCTCCACCTGGCAAGCAGAAAAGAATACTGTTGCCATAAGGAGCAAGAACTTAAGACTATGCGTTGCAGTGTTCATTTATCTTTTATTAATAGTAGGTATGTCAAAGCGGAAAGTACATTCCCGCTTTGACATACTTTTTATATTATCGTTGATTAGTTTGTTGCTTGATCACCTGTTGCAGCATCGATGGTGATGGTATAATCTGTACCATCATCAAAGGCCTCATCACGCTTTATGGTAAGAGTAATTGTACCATTACTATTTGTTGCAGCAACAATTGAATACTCAGTATGAGCTGAGGGGGCCGTGATATTTACAGAAGTGGTAGATCTTTCTTCTGCAGTTGTTGAGCCTGGAGCTGTATATTTGTAATTCAAAACATAAGAAATTGTTTCTCCTGCCTTGAAATAACCTGTCTGACCATTAGTCAATGCAGGGCATGCAACACCACGCGCTGACTGAGTTAATGTAATAGAAGGGTTAGAAATAGCGGACAAATCACTAAGGCCAGAAAGATTAACAGAAACACGGCAGTTCTGAGCCTGTCCGCAATCAACCTCAACAGCGTTATTACCTTTTACCAAGGCTTTATCAACAGAACCAACATAGAAAGCAGCTCCCTTATTATCGTTAGCCTTGTATGCATCAGCTTCGGTAGCATAATTTCTCACTTCGACAAGATAACCACCGGCTTCAAACTTATAATTACCAATTGTAGATGCAGCTTTAAAACCTGTTGCTGTTGTACTACCAGCATTCGTGGTAGTTTCTCCAATTGTTACAGTTTTTGGAGACACCTGAAAAAACCAGTTTTCATAATCATTTGAACTAATTGCAGAACTTGCGCGAGTAACCATCAGAACATCATTAGAAACATTCAGATTGATGGTAGCCTTATCAGAATTGATAGGCTCGAACATGTCAACTTCGTTAGTACAAGAAGTGAAACTTGCAGCAAGAACTGCAATAACTGTCATTAGATACTTTTTCATTTTCGTTTTTTATTTTAATTATTATCCTTATTTTCTTCTTTTTAATCCTCGACAGGAACATCTATATATTCGTACTGCACATCGAAATGGCTGTCTACAGTAATTCCAAGGTCCACCTGGCCTTCATTTGATTCGCCCTTGCGAACATACAGGCGCGTAACACCACCCTTTTGCAGCATAAGTTCACGCTCGATATGCAGGGTTCCATCCCATCCGGCAGATGCAGAGATGATGACGGAAACGGTATGCGTGCCGTTATCGCCTACATTATAATATGCTATGGTACCACGAGTAAGGTGGTTTTGATCATCGAATTCTGCGCCATTGCTGGCATTGAATTTCAGAACACGCCAATCATCGGTGGTAACGGCATATTCTGAAAAGTAATCGGTAAACGATTTATCGAATATGACACATAACCCGGCATTAGCCATACTACAGGTAACAGTTACAGGAGTGGTCTGACCCTCTACGATAGAAAAAGAATCGGAAGCACCGGCTATGCGTCGGCATCCCCAGCCTTCGTTAAGAGATTCAGCCTCCTCAAGAGTACAATCCTCGGCACTAAGCACATAACCGCTTCCCAAAGGCTGGGTTCGGTCTGCCAAAGTAATGTCATCATACGGACGACTCCAAACAAGACCGTCAGCATCTGTAAGGGTGATGTTATAATCAGCAGCCTCTGCATCAGAAAGCTGGTGTGTGGCACGTGTCTGCACCTCTTCAACAATACCCTCAGAAGTCAAACCAAATGTAAAACATCCTTGTTTTGACTCAGGGCTTTCTGCATCCGAAGAGCAGGCCAGCAAGAGGCCAGCCGTCAGGAAGGGGATAATATATTGTATCTTAATACTCATTTTCTAATTTCATCTATACTGTATATTAACAGAGTTAATACGAGCATAACCACTCAATTCGGTACGCGCACCAACAGAGAACTGAAGGTAATTGTTAGCACTAGTGAATGTGGTGTTTATTACTGGATCGAAAGCTGCAGGCGTAGTACTCTTCTGCGGACTTTCCTGACTCCATATTGAGGACTCTCCCAAATACATGGTTAAAGTCTCACGGTAATAAACCAGAACCTGTCTGGTATGTACCGTTCCTGTTGCAGACAATTGGATATTTATATCTGCAGGCAGATAGAACTCGGGGGATTTGATAGTGGGGTCTGCCGTTGCCGTTCCACCATCGCCAAGAGATACGTTGTCGTTGTTCCAATCTATCTTGCTTCCACCCTTCACCTCTGACCAAGCATGACTACCCGAGTTCTTAGGCGGTGCTACTGAGTAAGGAAGACCCGTGATATATACTTTCTTATTACCCGTATTAACCGTAACACCATCGAAGGTTACACTGGCTGATAAAGTATATGCCTGCCAGGTATCAGCAGTAGTATTATTATAGGTATATACACCATCAGCTGACGACTTCAACGAATTGGTAAAGCCAGAAGGCGTAACGGTAAACGAATACTTGGAATTATTGAGAATAGCATTGCTGATGCCAGAGATGCGCACCGTGGGTGCATAGATTAGATTATTGGCACACTTATTAGCCTCGGCAGCACTCTGGGTAACGCCATCGCCCACATAATAAGAATAAGAGGTGTAAGCAGAAAGACTGGCAGTGAAGTTCTTTGTCATCTGTGGCACTGCAAGGTTGACTGTACCCGTCATAGCCTTATTATTAGACGTAGTATAATTGTAAGTAACCGTATAGTTACCCTTGGGCAGATATGGCCAAGAGGCATCTGTCTCGTCTGACGTAAGGTCGCCATTACCTGATAAAGTACGAACGGTGGTACCATCGGCATTCTTGATAGTAGCTGACCAATCCTTTCCCTCAATGGGAGCACCTGCAAGCGTTACACTTGTTCCCTGCAAAACGCCATTAGAGTATACGTGAGTAGCAGTTGCTGTGGGAGCATTCACCAGGTCGATACAACCCAAATTATAAATATGACCTGCAGAACCACCAAATGTTGAACTGCTGCTCAAAGAATATGTCTTGTCATCGCAAGTTGAAGTCATAGAGAATCCTGCCATGCTAACGGGAGCCGTTACAATATAATAGGTTCCTGCGCTAAAGGTAGAGGACTTACGGGGAGGCAAAAGGGTTATAACCTTGCTCTCTGTGGAAGCAATACTTACGACAGGCATGATTCCGCTATAGTTAATAGTAAGCTTACCTGCAACCGACGCGGGGGCAGTAAACTGTATGCTACTAATCTGTCCTGCAGCATAGGAAGGAATGGTAAAACGCAACAACTGACCTACATTATAAAAAGTAACCACAGATGGACTACCATCCAAATTGCGTTCACCCTTTGCAACGGAGATATTGCACGCAGACACTGACTCGTCAACTATGCATTGGGGGAAACTTCCCTCAACAGCATACTGAGTAGTGGGCAAAGTAGCGGTAAGCCCGCTATTGTCAGTTGCATTATCACCAGCCAACGCATAAGGATAGAGGGCAGAGAAATACTGGCTCTTTGCCGTGACTTGACCTGTGAACTTGGTGTGACCATCTGTACCAACGACAGCACCAAAGTTGTGCTTAGTGGTCTTATAGTCATAAACAGCTATCTGGTCGTCAGCCTGCCAAAGAACAGTAGTTCCATCCTCATCGAGAGCCGTGCGGGTTACAGAAGTTTCAGCACTGATGGTCAATGGTGCCAACTGCGATTCAGAAACATCATTGAGGGAATCGTCTGAACATGCGCTCATGACGATAGTCACCAGTACGAATAATATAATGTATAATCTATTAATTCTGTCCATAGTTATTTATATCCACGTCTGTATCATCGTTGATGAGGCCATCATGCGTACCGATAGTTTCGGTATTTCCCTTATCAACCTGAATATCATCGTCGGTAATATTAATTACATCCTCCAGGAATGCTTCTTCTTCCTCGAGAAGAATAACGAAATCAAAGTAACTGCGTTCGTAGTTAAGCTTAATACGGCTGATTCGGGCTTTATTCAGTTCGAGTGTACCAGTCTTTGTTAAAACCTTGGGGCCTACAGCAGTGATGGTGTATGTAATGGTATGATGACCGTTCTCATCAACATTAAAGTAAGCTATATCGCCCTGAGTTATTTGTTCGCCAACCTGTGTGCCACCTGTTTTTGAGTCAAAAACAATGGTTCTGTTGCCATCATGGATAGTAACATCGTATGAAGTGGTAAAGTATTCAGGAACTGACTGGTCGAACACAACCTCCACGCCTGCATTAGCAACAGAACAACCGACGCTAACAGGGGTGGTCTGTCCGGCTTTAATGGCAAAAGCATCTGAGATTCCAGCATACCGACGCTGTCCCCAATCATTATTACTGGTTATGGCATCTTCCTGGCTACAACTCTCAGCAAATATGGAATAACCGTAACCAGCAGACAATGTGGTATTAACATCCTTAAGACGGGCTGTCTGGCGATAAACATCGCTACCCTTATAGATGGTTATCAGGAAATTCTTGGCCTCTTCCTCTGTAATTACCGTTGTGGTAGAACGGGTAGATGCTTTCTCGCCAGTGAGGGTAAGCGCAAAATTACCCACCTCTTCCTTGTCGCCGGGTGACGGAAAGTTAAAATCCACCTCGGAACAGGATGCTAAGAGTAAAGTATATAATATAATAAGGTATTTTCTCATAAACTAATGTTACTGTCATCTGTTCCCATATCGTCCGTAATCACAATATCAACACCACCTGACGTAGCATTGGAATCATAACTGTAACGAAGGGTGTATAGTTTACCAGCACTGACATCTTTGTATTCTATAGCTGAATGATAGCTAGTACGATTATCTGTATTGGTGGCTGAGAGTGCATAACGGAACCCACCATCAGCAACATCAAAATATGCCCGCTCACCGGCCAAAATCGTAGTTGTGCGAGACCCGCTCTTAAGTGTAAAAGTGTAGGAACGGAAGAGTACATCCCAAAGATCAGGTAACTGAAGACCAACGGCATAGTTGCTCATGGGAACGTTAAGCGTAAGATATACGGTCTTATCATATTCCATCAGGACAGAAGTCTCGGCATAATAGCAGGCCTCTCCCTTACCTTCATTGGCAGAGGGCCATGTTTCCTGATTCTCAGTATAAGCCACTACCTTGAAGGTGCCAGGTTCCAATACAATCTTCTTATCCACGGCACCTGCATTGTAATGACGGTAGAGCGAACCATCAGCATCAAAGATATCAACTGCCAAGTCCTGATCTACAGCACGGGTAGCTATAACTGGTCTGCCAGCACGTAAGAGAGAAAGCTCGAGTACAGCCTCCCCCTGCACAGGAAGATCATCCTGCCTACAAGCGGCAAGCAATGTAATACTGAGTATGATATAAAGCAGCCGTTTCATTATCTTGCATATTTAAGAGAGAAGGAATACAGTTGAGAGCGAGTCTGAGCTGCTCCATAGCTGTTATTACATGTAATGGTAGTCAGATACTGATTATCCTCGTGATATACACTGGTACTACCCTCATGAGGAACATCGTTATGGTTAATACCTTTCTCTGTTATAGACAATATGGTAATATGTCCTACATTGATAGAGAATGTCGTTCCAGCAGTTGCAGGATGTAACATAACACTGTAGTCACCCGAAAAATGTGTACCCATAGGTATGCAGACTGAAGATGAAGTAGTAATACTCTGGCTACCCGTGGAATTAAGTCCGAACTGAACATTAGAACCAGACCAGCTGACACCAGAAGAAGAAATCCATTCATCATGGCTGGCCAGATTCAGTGAGTAAGGCAGACCGGTGATGATATATTCTTTCTGCGCACTAAAGGAAACACCATCAAAAGTAAGGTCGCCTCTAAGGATATGAGCAGCAGTACGGACAGCCTGCCCAGTCAAATTACCTAACTTATGACTGTTAACACCTTTTGCTAGCGTTGTTGTAGCACCATCATAGGCGTACGAAAAACTACTTGACACGTTTGCGTTGTTAAGCAACGTAGGACTGACGTTTACGGAAACGGAGGGATCATAAATGGTAAGGCGGTCGCATGCATTGGCACCATCTATATCTCCAGCCAGATACTTAGAGTATGAAGTATAGCCCGTAAGAGTAACCTTCAGGTCCTTGGGTGCTTCGATGATGAATTCGCGACTGCTGACAAATGATGCTGTGGCATCTTCCTCGACAAAATAATATGAAGCCTTGTACTGCCCCTGTGGAAGGTAGGGCCAAGTATCTTTGTTGGCATCGGAATTATACTCGGACTGCAAAGCCCCTGTACCCTCTACGGCACGTACAACGGTGCCGGCGGCATTAGTAATGACAGCACGCCACTTCTTGCCAGGATAACTTTCGGTAATAATGAGGTTGGTTCCTACGAGGAGACCGTTATTGTCGTACTGATGCATAGGGATAACCATAGCAACAGGCAGCCAGGAGAGAGGAATAGTCTCGTCCATGGTGACTGTCTCGATCTCAACCTTAGAGATATTAACTACCAGAGCACTCTCGGGATCGGGCAATGTAAGGGTTACGATGGCATGGTCAGCAGCCTGGAAGGGCTTGGGGAAATTAGATGCATTCTGAACATCCAAATCGAAAGCGACCTGTTGATCGGTATCCTTGATAACACCAACAAACTGAAGACGTACGTTAGACCCAGCACGGAAATAAGCACTGGCATCTGAAGAAAAATCTGAAATCGTAATGGAATGATTATCGACAAGCACTTTCAGACCAAATGACTTGTAGAAACGGGTGAAACGCTCATGCTCTGCCTCGTCCTTTCCGAACTTAACAGAGAGGAGAGCATTTCCCACCTTGCAGTCGATGCTGGTTTCTGTAACCTCATCAGATACGACAGTTACCTGCTCGGTACCAATATAATAAGGTTGGTCGAAGGCCAACACGGGATTCTCGCCACATTCTGCCGTTACCGTATAAGTACCGCCTACCAGTTTAATGACATCGTCCGTCAGGGGGCCATTATACTTAACCATACCCTTAGCGTCCTCGACTCTGATATTGAACTTCTCAGCTAAGGGAGTTCCCAATTCATCTGGAGTGGAACGGGTAACGGAAGAAGAAATATTATTCAACGTAACACGTATGCCACCCTGAGTATCAGGAGCATCCAAGTCATTCTGGCAGGACTGTATAGTAGTCATGCCAAGAAGCAATAGTATCAGGTTGAATAATATGGTATATATTCTTCTCATTTCTTTATTCTAATCAATCATACAACAACCTTAAGTTGTCTATTTTCAACAATGAGGCATCGCCTCCTATAAAGTAGTCGCCATACTTACTGCTGGAGCATACAACAACAATATACTTGGGTGTACGGTATTTATAACGATAGCTCAGAGAAATACTCCTTGTCTTCCACTCCGGTTCGTCATCACCGCTCGTATATTGGCCATAGGCAATTACATTCTCGTCGTTGGGATCGAAAAGATGTAAGTCGCCAGAGGGACGTGTACGAATGATGAAAGGATAGGTTACGCCATTGAACTCCTCCTCGTCCTTATCGCCCAAAAGGGCAATGTAAATACAGCAGGAATCGTTCACCGTATGACTGGACATCCTGTCGTATGCCTCCTTGCTAATATACTTAGAATAACCCTCATACCATTTATCACCACCTTTATTAACGATAGAGGTATGGTATGAATAGTCGAACTGCAGCTTTGTGGGGAAGCTCTCGAACGGACGTCCAAAGCTTAGAATACCATTCGAACCGTCTGTCTTGAGATAAGTTCCCGTGAATATGTTACCTGCAGCAAACTTAATGACAATGAACTTGGATTGCAGGTTGGCGTATGTGCGACCAGCCTCGGTTCCATAAGTACTATTGCTGGCACCTACGGTGGTGGCACCACGGTTACCTGTATCCCAATAGCAGGAACCTCCCTCAGCCCAAGGATTGTAGAGAGCCTGATTACCAGAACCCACAATATGCCAGTCGTCGAAACTGCTATTCTCCAACTGTTGCTTGGGTGCTGTGGTAAAGGTGTGAATACCGGAAGAAACGCCTCCTGCGGTAACCTGACACTCATATTCCGTTCCGGGAACAAGAGATGTTATAGACGCCTCGTAAGATGTGGTGGTTATCGATATCTTATTGGGAGGAAGAACCAACCATGTGACTTCACCCTTCCGGCGATACTCCACTATTGGAGTCGAGCCATTCTGCATATTACCGGTCACATAAGCCTTGTTGGCATGTGGGAAGACATCAGCAGTTGTAGCAATCTCCTTTTCTGCATTGTAAATAAACACGTTCCAGTCTACAGGAGTTTCCGACCATGCATACGTTACCTTATAGGTACGATGCAACCTGAAATCGAGTGTCTGACCCGTAGGATCGGGTTCCATCTTGCCATGCACACCACCAAGCATCATCTTATTCACTCTTACAATCTTTAGGTCCTGGTTAGGAGCTACATATAATATCACATTATTGTTGACGGGATCTATGATGGCGTCACCAACCTGATTCTCAACTTCCACCTCGCGCTTAACAACCTGATGTACACGTAGTTTCCAACGATAGGTCTGGTATGTAGTAAGTATGAAGGTTACCTCTTGCGAACAATCCAATGTCGGGCAGGCATCTCCTACAGCATAGAAAGACTTCTCAGGGAAATAGGCTTTGGAATCCTCCACCTTAATTTCAGCATCAAAGTTGACCTCCATCCTTTTAATGCGAAGACGGCTGATATCTACCCTATCGTCCACATATAAGTCAACGGTACGTGTATCTTTGTCGATAGTGGCAGCAGCATAGCCTTCAGCAGATTCGTCACACTGTCCTTCCACCTCGAAAGCAGTGATTTGTGCCTTTCGGATAGGGAGAGGCAGATCATCCTTGATA
>Ga0265301_10001324_pt1 | contig 33025 bp, 23 predicted proteins | sample AusTroGonzalo_MG_2_FD_193488 | JGI IMG/M metagenome (GOLD analysis project Ga0265301, IMG submission 193488) | Bovine rumen microbial communities from tropical cattle in Woodstock, Queensland, Australia - Gonzalo_04 | ecosystem: Host-associated > Mammals > Digestive system > Stomach > Rumen ... | reverse complement strand
ATTCGTGACGAAAAATTGCGTTCATTTGGGCAAAATTTTGCGATTTTTGCGTCGAGAAAAGAGTAAAATCACCCAGTAACCACGCACTAATCACCCACTAATCACCCACTAATCACCCACTAATCACCCACTTGAGTGACGTATTTTGTCTGTAAAAACATCGATTTTTCATCGATGCAGTTGTGGTGGGATGAAGGGAAGGAAGGTAAGGAAGGTAAGGAAGGGAAGGAGACTATTTGCTTTGAAAGAAAAAGGGACGAGATGTACATTTTTTAGGAAAAATGTGCAAAATCTTGCATATGTCAAAAAAAAGCAGTACCTTTGCATCCCCAAATGCATTGCTTGTCGGGGAAGAATGATTCGAAGATTGCTAAATGCCGCAATAATCGTTCGAACGGAGTGAGATAAGAACACGCGTGGAGAAGCACGGCGCAAAAAAAATGGACCGTTAGATCCATTTTGTCGGGGAGACGTGATTCGAACACGCGACCTCCGGTCCCCCAGACCGTTGCGCTACCGGGCTGCGCCACTCCCCGAGCTTACGTCGGAATATCGTTTGCTAGCATTCCTCCGGAGTTAATAAACCGATTAAAAACGCTAGCGGAGCGATGTTTTAATCGGAGAGGAGGAAGTACGTCGACTTTACGAATCGCGGAGCGATGAAGTCGTCGTAAGTCACTTCCGACGAAAAAGCGGGTGCAAAGGTACTACAATTTTTTGATATGTGCAAACAAAATCGTATTTTTTTAACAAAAATGCCTAAAAAATTCTATATTGAGACCTATGGTTGCCAAATGAATGTAGCGGACAGCGAGGTGGTGGCAGCTATTATGGAGACAACAGACGCCGTGATGACCGAGCGTTGGGAAGAGGCGGATATTATCCTGCTAAACACCTGTTCCATCCGCGATAACGCTGAGCAGAAAGTGTTCGCGCGTTTGCGAGAGTTGAAAAGTCTTTCAGCGAAAATCGTCAATCGTCAATCGTCCAATCGTAAATTGATTGGCGTGATTGGTTGTATGGCGGAGCGAATCGGACAAGAGTTGATTGAGCAGTACGGGGTGGATTTTGTGGCATGTCCGGATGCGTATTTGGATATTCCGAACTTGCTGGCGCAATGCGAGCAGGGACACAAAGCGATGAACATCGAGTTGAGTACGACCGAGACCTATCGTCATATTATCCCTTCGCGTATCGGTAGGTCCATCAGCGGGTTTGTATCCATTATGCGTGGGTGCAATAATTTTTGTTCGTACTGCGTAGTGCCTTACACGCGTGGTCGTGAGCGCAGTCGCGACGTGGAATCTATATTGAATGAAGTGCACGATTTGCAGGCTCGCGGTTACAAGGAAGTGACGCTGCTTGGTCAGAACGTCAACTCGTATCGTTTCGTGCGCGAGGATGGTAGCGTGGTTGATTTTGCGGACTTGCTGGAGATCGTAGCGGAGGCTGTGCCGGAGATGCGGATTCGTTTTACGACGAGCCATCCGAAGGATATGAGTGATAAGACGCTCGAGGCCATTGCCCGGCATAAGAACCTTTGTAAGTTCATTCACCTGGCGGTGCAGTCGGGTTCGAATCATATTCTTAAACTGATGAACCGCAAGTACACTCGCGAGTGGTATTTGGAGCGCATTGCAGCGATTCGGCGTATCCTGCCTACCGCTGCCATCAGTACGGATATCTTCTGCGGGTTCCATGACGAGAGTTTGGAAGATCATGCTCAGACGCTGAGTTTGATGCGGGAAGTGGGATTTGACTCCGCGTTCATGTTCAAGTATTCCGAGCGTCCGGGAACGTACGCCCACAAACATCTGCCGGATAATATACCGGAGGAGGAGAAGGTAAGACGGTTGAATGAGATCATTGCGCTGCAGAACGAATTATCGCTGGCTTCCAACCAACGGGAGATAGGCAAAACGGTGGAAGTGCTGGTAGAAGGGTTCTCCAAACGGAGTCATGATGACATGTACGGACGGACAGAACAGTACAAAACGGTGATCTTTCCCAGAACGAATGAGAAGATAGGAGATTTGGTAAAAGTGACCATTTTAGAGGCCTCAGCAGCCACTTTAAAGGGCAAAATAGCAGAAAAATAGCATAAATTTGCATTTTCTTGCCAAAAAATTTGGCTATATCAAATAAAAGCAGTACCTTTGCACCGAAAACAATAAATTTTCATAGTTAAGGTTTAGGTTTAATGGCGATAGGAGGCTGTGAAGTTTCCTATCGTTTTTTAGACAAAACAAAAAAATATGGACGAAAAAAGAGTAAATCAGGACACGCTGATTCCGGATTTGACGGACATGGATGAAGTGCGTAAAGCAGTTATTATGAGTGAGATACTCAGTCGCAAATATTGATAATAGTTAATAGATAATTAGATATGGCAGTAACGTACATGACCGCAGAAGGTCTACAAAAATTGAAAGAGGAGCTTCGTGTATTGGAGACAGTGGAGCGTCCGCGTGTGATTGCCGCCATTGCGGAGGCACGTGAGAAAGGAGATTTAAGTGAGAATGCTGAATATGACGCTGCAAAAGAGGAGCAAGGTATTCTGGAAAGTAAGATTGCGCACCTGAAGGCTAAATTGATGGAAGCGCGTGTGTTGGATACCTCGGATATCAACACAGACGCGGTTCAGATACTTACTAAGGTTCGCGTACGCGTACGGGCAACAGGTAAGGAGAAAACCTACCAATTAGTGACCGAAAGCGAGGCAAACTCCATGGAGGGCAAGATAGCCGTAACAACGCCTATTGCCAAGGGCTTAATGGGTAAGAAAGTAGGTGATGTAGCGCAGATTCAAGTGCCTGCCGGTTTATTGGAACTGGAGATTTTAGAGATTAGCTTATGACCATTTTTACGCGCATTATCAAAGGAGAGATTCCCAGCTACAAAGTAGCGGAGGATGATAAGAACTACGCGTTCCTGGATATTAACCCGATCGTAAAGGGTCACACCTTGGTGGTACCTAAGTTAGCTGAGCCGGAGGCGGATTATATCTTTGATTTGACCGACGAGCAATTGCAGAGCCTGATGACTTTTGCTAAGAAAGTAGCGCGTGGTCTGAAAGCGGCAACGGGCTGCAAACGCGTAGGCGTAGCGGTATTGGGTATGGAGGTGAACCATGTGCATGTGCATCTGATACCGATGAATTCGGAGAAAGATATGCTCTTTACCAACCCCAAACTGTCGTTGCCGGCAGAGGAGATGGCCTTTATCGCAAACTCTATCGCAGAAGCGGTGGAGAAACTATAAATCACTAACCCACTAAAACACTTCAATCTTATGACGAAAGAAACATTGGCTGCTACTTTGAATGTAGCGTACGGCGTAGCCGCAGTGGACGGTTTCCACGATGATGAGAAAGCTATCTTGGCAAAAGAGTTGGCAAGTTATAAACTGTCAGATGAAGACGCTAAGGCAGTATTGGCGCTGTATAACGAGATGCCGGTACTTCAAGCCATCAATATCATTGCCGGAGCAGACGAGGCTACCCGCAAAGAGGCACACGCGTTGATCGTATTCACATGCATTGCCGATGGTGAAGCTTCCGAGAAAGAGTTAGGCGCTTACAATTTGGTTAAAGCGATCTGCAACCTGCCGGATGTAGATGTAGACGAGGCTCGTCAGATTCTTGGTTTCTAAGCCTTGCATAGCGCGGCAGCGGTTAACGCAGCCAAGCGTGCATTATTGAGAACCAATTGAATATTCGCCGCAAGGCTATTGCCACCGGTCAGATCTTTGACCTTGGCTAATAAGAAAGGTGTACATTGTTTACCATGTATGCCTTTTTTGTCGGCTTCTGCCAAGGCTTGTTCGATAGCGGCATTAATCACATCCGCATCCATGGAGAATTGCTCCGGAATAGGATTAGTAACTAACATTCCACCCTTCAGTCCGCAGTCTAATTTAGCTTTGAAGGCCGCAGCCAGTTCTTCTGGTGTATCGATGCGATAGTCAACGCCAAAACCACTACGACGAGTGTAGAAAGCCGGCAATTCGTCTGTTTGGTAGCCGATAACCGGCACTCCTTTCGTTTCCAGATACTCCAAGGTCAGGCCGAGGTCCAGGATGGACTTAGCCCCTGCACAAATAACCATGACCGGTGTTTCGGCCAGTTCTTCCAGGTCCGCCGAGATATCGAAGGTCTGTTGCGCTCCGCGATGGACACCTCCTATACCGCCGGTAGCAAACACTTGTATCCCCGCCATAGCGGCTATCATCATCGTTGTGGTGACGGTAGTCGCTCCATCTTCGCCGCGCGCTAACAGCACCGGCACATCGCGTCGCGAAGCCTTGATGACCGCTTGTCCTTTACGACCGAGGTACTCGATCTCTTCCGGCGTACACCCGGCTTTCAGTTTGCCGCCGATGATAGCGATCGTGGCCGGCACAGCGCCGTTGTCGCGGATTGTTTGTTCTACGCGTAAAGCCGTTTCAACGTTCTGCGGATAAGGCATACCATGACTGATGATGGTTGATTCGAGTGCTACTACAGGTTTACCGGCATTCAACGCGGCTTGGACTTCGGGAGAAATGGAAAGATATTTATTCATTGACGATTGGACGATTTACGATTTACGATTGAGGATTTTAGAGAAGGATATTCGCTATATCTTGATTGACGGCTTTGGGGCTCATGAGTGCGGCGCGGGCAGCCATCAGACCGTAGTGGGCGGTTTTCGGGAACTCAATCCCTTTGGTTAGGGCGAAGACGACACCGGCGAGGAACGCATCGCCGGCTCCTGTTGTATTGACTATCTCCACCGGCAGGGCAGGGAAGAGCCATTCTTCAGCAGCATTGCGGCAATACACGCCTTCGGCGCCCAAGGTAATGTACACATGTGCCACGCCGAGGTTGAGCAGTTGCTGCGCTGCTTCGCCGTAAGTGGTCGTTTCTGTGACCGCCAAGGCTTCTTTGAGGTTGAGTTTGAGGGTATGCAGGTACGGCAGTTTGGCTTTGCGGAGCGCATTGACAATACGATGCGCTTTGGTCGAACTGACGCCATCAATAAGAACCGGTGCCGTACTCTGCTCCATCAAATAACGAATGGCGTCTTCTGTGATATTGGTGTCCGCTACGATTAGATCGGCTTGGTTAATATCGCCAATGCGTTTAGCTAGCCACTCCGGCGTGATGCAACGGATAGCCTCCGTATCTGCCACGGCAGCAATCATCTCGCCGCCGTGGTTATTGATACAAAGGTATATACCTGAGCGCTGATCGGATTTGCGTTCGCTTAGTCGCACATCGATGCCCTGTTGCACGCAATAATCGTACAGTAAGCCGCCAAACAGGTCTCCACCGAAGATAGTAGCTAACTGTACCTCCGCACTCAGTAGCGTCAGGTTGTGGGCTATATTACGTGCCACGCCTCCATATCCGACATCAATATGCCCGGGATTGGAGTCTTGGGCAATGAAGGCGTCCGTCAACGCGGCTGACAGGTCCACGTTAGCACCGCCTATCACAGAAATTCGAGCACTCATTCTCTAATCTCTCTACTCTAAACTATTTAATCTTTGATTAAATTCCGTCCGGTCATCTCTTTGGGTTGCTCGATGCCCATGATATGACAGAGCGAAGGAGCGACGTCGGCGAGGATACCGTTCTCTACCTTGGCGTCCTTATGGTCGCGGCTGATGTAAATGAATGGCACCGGATTGAGGCTATGCGCAGTGTTGGGCGTACCGTCGGCATTGATGGCATTATCGCAGTTGCCGTGGTCGGCAATAACGATGATCTCGTAACCATTCTCCAAGGCGGTCTCAATCACGCGGTGCGAGCACTCGTCAATGCACTTGACCGCTTTCTCGATAGCCGGATAAACGCCGGTATGACCAATCATATCGCCGTTGGCGAAGTTGAGGGTGATATAATCAAACTTCTGCGTTTTGATAGCAGCCACCAGCGCTTCGGTCACTTCCGGTGCCGACATCTCCGGCTTGAGGTCGTAGGTAGGCACTTTCGGACTCGGGATAAGGATACGTTCCTCACCCGGGTATTCCGCTTCGCGACCACCGTTAAAGAAGAAGGTGACGTGGGCGAACTTCTCTGTCTCTGCGATACGGAGTTGCTTCATACCAAGACGGCTAACTACTTCGCCGAGCGTATTCTCCACGTTCTCTTTCGGGAAGAGGATATGCAGGCCGGTGAAGGAAGAGTCATACGGCGTCATGCAGCAATAGTGCAAACCGGGGATGGTGAACATACCGTGTTCCGGCATATCTTGCTGGGTGAGGGCGATGGTAATCTCTTTCGCGCGGTCGTTGCGATAATTGAAGAAAATAACTACATCTCCTTCGGCAATCCGTCCGTCGCAGGTACTGTTGACTAAGGGCTCCATGAACTCATCCGTATCTTTATGCTCCTCCGTATGACGGTCGTAGCAACCTTGAACGGCAGCGACCATATCGGTTTCTTGGCGCCCTTCGCCTTTCACCAATTGGTCGTAAGCTACTTTGATTCGCTCCCAACGTTTATCACGGTCCATCGCATAGAAACGACCGATGATAGAAGCGATATGTGCACCGTTCGCGTCGCATACTTGCTGCAGGTCGGCGATGAACCCTTTACCGCTACGCGGATCGGTATCACGGCCATCCATGAAACAATGCACGAAGGTCTTATCGGCCACGCCGAACTCTTTGGCAATCTCCACCAGTTTGAACAGATGGTCCAGGCTGGAATGCACACCACCAGAAGAACAGAGTCCCATCAGGTGCAGTTTCTTACCGGCTGCTTGTGCGGCTTTGTAAGCGGCTACAATCTCCGGATTCTCCATGATGGAGTTATCGCGGATGGAACGGTTGATTTTCACCAAGTCCTGATAAACGACGCGACCTGCACCGATATTGAGGTGACCAACCTCCGAGTTACCCATTTGACCGTCAGGCAAGCCGACGTTCTCTCCGCTGGCTTGCAGTTGCGAATGCGGATAGGTGGCTAACAGGGCATCCCAATTGGGAGTAGGGGTACAGCTGATGACATCGGCTTTGCTCTTATCACCAATGCCCCAACCGTCTAAAATCATCAATAATGCTTTACTCATAGTATAATTGTTTTTAAATTTCGCTTGCTCACAATTTTGCGGTGCAAAATTACAAAAAAAAAAGCATATGTGCAAGAAAATTATAAAATAATCGTGCACAAACTAAGAAAAAACGCACCGAAATGCGTTTTTTCATTCTTTTCGTAAAGTATCTTCTGCTTATTGTGGAAGGGCATCCAGGCCTGCAGAGAGAGCAAAGAGCGTCACATTCCAGTTGATGGTCACTTCGTTAGAAGCGTAACTGGGTTGGTAATCCAAGTAACTCTCATCGGCCGGAACATCCTTCGGGTACTTCACACCATCGGTAGCGGCATCCTGACGGGCAGGGTTAGGTCCTCCGGCTAAGAAACCGGGGATTGTACCCTTGGGATGCGAATAAGAGAGACGATGATGCGGATGGCTTGTCGGATGCGTACCAAAGCCTGTCACGTAGCAGAAACCGGTAGCGTTTTGTCCCAAGATATAATCGAGGCAGCGCTCAGCATTCACTCGGTATTGTTCATCACCTGTCAGTCGATACGCATAGAGACATTCGATGCCTCGCCAGCAACAACCCTCTGAGTTACAACCCCAGAAGAAATCGGACTCGCGGTTTCCGTAAGGGGAACGGAAAGCGGAGGTTTCCACTTCGTCTATAAAAGGTGCGAGGTGAGCGGTGAGCGGTGAGAGGTTGTTCTCTATTCCATGCATTAATAGTTCCAAGTACGCCAATTCGGCTACATTCCCCCAAACAGCAGGAACATAATTGGTGATTTGTGATTGGTAATTGGTGATTTCAGATTTATACTTCTCGTCACCGGTCAGCAGATAGAGCTCCGTGGCTGCCCATAAGAACTCATCCCGCACGTCAAAGTCGTCGTAGGCACCCGTCGTAATAGCTGGCTTAAACTCCTCATTCATTTTCGGCTGGTCGTAGTAGACCGCAGGGTTAGCCTCTGCCCAAGCGTAAGCACGTAATGCGGCTTCTTTCGCTTGTGCACAGAAGTCGGCATCGAACGGCGCATAGACACGAGCAGCAAGGGCCATCGTAGCCGCAAAATCGAGAGCGGCCGCGGTGGTCTTCATTACTACATAACGCGGTTTTTTGCATTGGTCCGGGCGAATGAATCCTTCGAAATCGGGTTCCGTCAATTTATGGTACACTCCACCGTCCGTATCTTGCATCGTCAGCATCCAACGGATGTTATATAGGGCTTCTGCAAGCATGTCAGGGCATTGACGATTGGACGATTGACGATTGACGATTGATTCCGGAATGTTTAGATGGAGCGAATCGAAATAGGCTTTGTTCATCTCATACGCCATCAACCATACGCCCATAGTGAAGCCGGAATTGACGATGTATTTGTTATAATCGCCCGCATCGTACCAACCTCCGGGGGAAGAGATAATCGTTCCTTCGGGACGTTCAACTGTGGCTGCCGAAGCATGTACAATCACATGATCATCCGGATGGCCTGCCGGTCGCGCGTACCCTTCTGCAAACGGTTCTTCCGTCGCCATCGAAGCGCGTTGGTGATAGTAGGCACGCAGAGCCTGGCGGGTTAACTCGCGGTAAGGGTGTTCTTTAATTGAAAATTGGCAATTGACAGTTGACAATTGCGTTTTCGCATAGAGGGTATATGTCCCCGGGGTGTCTAAGGCGGAGAAATCAACGATCTGACATGTCTTGCCGGAAATGGGATTTGGCAGAGTCACCGCCGGAACACCTATCCAAACCGTATCACCCTTTTCGTTCAAGATAAAGACTTCCTTTACCGGTTCATCCATCACGATGGTAGCCGTCATCTCCTGCATAGGACTATAGCCTACTTGATTTAAACGAATCGGACCGTTATCCGGGTTCTTATACGAACATGCCATCATGACTAAAGCACACGTTATGACAATAATCTTTCCTTTCATAATGTTCAACTACTTCTTAAGTGGGAATTTATATGCCAAGAGAGCCATTAACGAAGCAATCGTTGCAGGGAAGAGAGAGAAGAGTGCCCAAACCATCGTTCGGACGGACTCCTCATTAGTGATGACTACAATCGTGTCTCCGGTCAGCATATCCGTATGGCTCACCAAACCGGCAACGCCTAACAGGAAGGCTACCAGACCGCCGGAAATAGCTCCACCCAGTTTCTGCGCCATCGTACCGGAGGAGAAAATGAGTCCCGTGGAAGAGGTTCCATTCTTCTCCGTAGCGTAGTCCGCTACATCCGCATACATAGACCATAACAGCGGCGAGTACAATCCTGCACCTACAGAAGTGAGCATCGAGACGGCCACCATCACCCAAATATACGCAGCATCCATCGGCACGAAGAAGTACCCTACGGAGCAAACGCAACAGATAACAGACGCCCAAACGAAGGCCATTCGTTTAGAACCAACCCAACGAGTGAAGGCAGGACTGATAGCTCCGAAGACCATACAGGTTACTTCGCTGAAGGCCATAAAGACGGTATAGTTGATAATGAACTTACCTACCGTGACATCACCGCCAAGACAGTACGTCATCATATACCCTGCCACGGCATAACGGAAACCGTTGAAGAAATTGGTGCAGATAGCCACCAAAGTCATATAGATCCACGGTTTATTGCGGAAGAGGTCGACGTATTGCTTGAAGCTGAATTTCTCCGCGCGGATAGGTTCATGACGCTCTTTGGTGAGCAGTCCGCATGCCATCGTCATCAGCATAGCCAACAGTCCGAAACCCGCACCGATAACGGCATATTGGTGCTGCTCCGTGCCGCCTATCATTTTCTGAATGTACGGGAAAGAAAGGAGGGTAATGAACCCCATCGCATACGCACCTACCATACGGAAGGCAGAGAAGCGGTTACGTTCATCAGCGTCTTCCGTCATCACATTCAGCAACGAACCGTACGGCACATTGACCATTGTATAGCATACCATCATGATGAGGTAGAAACTATATGCCCACACACGCTTACCGGCAGGGCCGAGGTCAGGCGTGAAGAGTAGCAGGGCAAAGATGAGGCCGAACGGAATCGAACCGAAGATGAGCCACGGTCGATAAGTGCCCCAACGCGACTGCGTACGGTCGGCAATAGAGCCCATGAGCGGGTCAGTCACTACATCGAACAGACGTGCGATGATCATTAGCAGCGCTGCATCGGCAAACGAGAGGCCGAACACATTCGTGAAAAACAGCGGGAAAGCGATGGACATGATCTTCCAGGTAATGCCGCCAGAAGCGGCATCACCCAGAGCATATCCGATTTTTTCTCGGAGAGGGATCATTATTTGTCGCAAATTATTTGTTTAATCTTCAATCCATTACCCACTACGATAAACGCACCTGTTTGTTCTACTAAAGCCTTGCAGTGGTCGTCATAAGTGAAACTAAACGGACTGCCTAACTCCTTCACATCCATTTGCGGAAGGAGATCATCTCCCCACCAAGGTGTGGTAATACGCATTGCATAATACTCCTGGTCTTCCAATGTCTCAAAGAAGAGCATAATTTTAGCACCGGCAGGAACAGATGCCATTTCTTCTTTGGATACCTTGATGGACTCATCCCAAGCCAAATTATGCGGACCATTCCACAACGTGTGGGGCTCCACAATAATCATGCCTGTACGCTCCGTCCGTTTTTCCTTGGTAGTCACAGCTTCTATAACCAGATTGTGGAAACCTTTAGCAAAGGTCATGTCAATCTTGGTGCCGGTATGTACCAACGTACTATCTACATACCAATTGACAGTCGTGTAGCGGGAAGGAGTTACTACTACCGAATCCACCATAGGTGTTGAAGCGGTCGCCAACGTATATATGAACGAACCGGTTCCTGACTCGTTGTAGGGCTTAAGAATCAGCGGGGCATCATCTTCGCTCTGCGTGTCAAACGGCTCTTGTTTCTCGCAAGCGATGAAACAGAATGTCAATGCTGCTAAGAGCAATAAATATTTAGCTTTCATGTTCATTAAACTTTAAACTTTCAACATTAAACATTACTTCGCATCCCACCAGAGGCGAGCGTGCCATGAATAATTAGCCACACGGTCTTTGGCTGCTTGGTACTCGTCCTTGCTGTAAGTCTCTTCCTTGATCGGATAGCACAAACGAACAGGAATAGTAGCGCCATCGATAAGCGGGTTCTTAGCTCCTGTAGGAGGAATCAGCACGGGATAGTCAGCACGGCGGATGTTCGCCCACGCCTCAGCAGGGTTATGGAAATGGAGGATCCAAGCCTGCGTATTGATCTGACGTTTCTGGTTCTCGGCATCATCAGCAAACTTGATAGCGGGTTGATTTATATAGGCCTCATACTCAGCCGCCGTAATACCGGAACAATCGTAGTTATCTACCAGGAAGTCCATTGAAGCACGGATACCGGCTTTGTACATTTGCTCCGCTTCATCGGCGGTCCAACCCAATACGGCAGCCTCAGCGCGGAGGAAACAAACCTCTGCATAGGTCATCAGCACACCCGGATTGTCCGAACGCAAGAAGTTATTCGCCAACTTAGGCATCAACCACCGCGGATTTTTACCCGGTTCATAACCCGGATGAGCTGCTTGCACTTCGGCTACTCTATTGGCCAAGGCACTGCCCGGCAGATCGGTATACGAAGGCCAATTATCCCAAGAGAACTCACCCGGAGCAATCTCGTAGATAATAGCCGTTCCCGGATTCGCTTCTTGTGTAGCCAGTACCGATTCGGTCATATCCAAACGACCGTCACCCGTAGTGAGCGACATGAAGTCATCGATATAGAAACGGCAGAGACGGCTCGTACGCGGGTCGTTGTTGTCATACAACTGATTCCATAACGTTTGGCAGATATATGTCGGGTTGTTCGCAGGGTCGTTGCCGAAGAAATACTTCGCCATCGCATTGCCGCGGAAGTCCTTATACGACTCCTGACCGAAACTGTAACTAACCTTCAAGTGTTTCACCAAAGCGTCATCGGCTGCACTACTCATCACACCGTCTGCGATAGCTGCCAGAAACTCTGCTTTCGCCAAATCCGGCAACACATCTGAGATACGCATTGCATAGCGCAGACGAAGGGAGTTCGCGAAAGTCTTCCATTTGTTAATGTTACCACCGAACAACGGATCACTCGTGATCGCATTCGCATTGATGTCAAACAACTTGGCAGCACCTTTCAGTTCGGAAAAGAAGAAACGATAGAGTTCTTCCTGCGTGTCGTATTTCGGTTTGGTCTCACCCGTGATATAACCCAGACCAGCCTCGCTGAAAGGCACGTCACCGTAGTAATCGGTGAGCAAACCGCCTACATACACTCGGAAGATACGTAGCGCTGCATAAACATTGGTCTGTTCAGGAGCGTCCTTGGTTTGGTTGATTGCATCCGTAAGGTTACGGATAGCAGCCGGATAGAGGTTATTCCATGGACGAGCCATCTCATTATCATCCGAGCGGTGTTGACCACCGTAGTTAGTGGTATTCCAGCAACCCATCAGGTGTTGGGTGAACGCATAGGTGTAGAGACGATGTACGTCCACGTAGTTCATATCGCCGAAGATCTGCAACTCAGCGTATGTCAGTTGCGAAGCCGGGTTGATTGTTGCGGCTTTCGTCGGGTCAGTATTGATCTCCTCGTAAACCTTGTCTGAACAAGAATACAGAGTACAGAGTACAGAACACAGACCGATTATGATAAATAATTTATTCTTTTTCATAATTTTCATCGATTAACGAGGTTAGAACTTGATATTGAAATTCAGACCGTAGCTACGGCGGCTCGGGAGCGAACCGTACTCCAGACCGAGACCGGAAGTATTATACTGTGCATCGGGGTCGATATCCTTGATATTCTTCCAAACGATGAACGGGTTACGCGCTACGAAACTGATACCTACATGTTTTACGATACCTTTCTTATCCAGCCACTCTCTCGGGAAATCGAGGGTGAGGGTCAACTCACGGCACTTGATATAGGAATTATCATAGATGAATAGTTCCGGTGATTTACGGCTTACTTCCATCCAGTAGTCCTCAGGATTGATGTAGATATTGTTCTCACGATAGGTACCGTCTCCGTTGTCGATGACACCGTTTACGAGGTATCCGCCTACTTTATCGCCACCTACTTGACGCCACTCGTCAATGCTGGTTACACCGGCTGCTTTACGTGCCTCTTCGGAAGCGTACCATTCCGCACGGCCAACGAGGGTCTCTTTCGCCTTACCGGTCTCATAGGCCGAACGCTCGGACATCGAGAAGATATCAGCGCCTACTTTGATATCGAAGAGGGCACTGAGGCTAACCATCTTATAACGTAGGGTCGTACTCAGACCACCGGTCCAATTCCATTGTGCATTACCGAGCACTTTATTCTCCGTAGTGAATTTCGGCAGACCGGTAGCGGCATCTACTATCACGCGTCCTTCATCATTGCGCAGCAAAGCAGGACCACAGATAGCGCCGTAGTTCTCGCCTTCCTTAGCGGCTACATAGACGTTACACCAGGTTGCTTTAGCAAGCTCCAGTTCGTTGGTGCCTTCCGTCAGTTGAAGCACTTTGTTGGTATTCTTTGACCAGTTAAGTCCCAGATCCCAAGAGAAGTTCTTGGTTTGTACGAGACGAGCGCCGAAGGTGATTTCAAAACCTTGGTTGAGGATAGCACCGGCGTTAATCATTCGGTAGTCATAACCGCTGGTAGGCGAGGTTGCCATGCCTATGATTTGGTCACGGGATACCTGATGATAGAAGGTAAAGTCAAGACTTACACGGTTGTTTGCCCATTTGGTTTCGAAACCGGTTTCCCACGAACGGGTGCGAGTCGGTTTGAGTTCCGCATTCGGAACGGTGTTGCCATACACATAACCGATGGTATAACCCGAATAGCCGAATTGTGACTTCGTGTAACGGAGCGCCAATTGATACGGATCGGTATCACTACCTACCTCAGCCCAGCTGAGACGAACCTTACCATACGGCAATACTTTGCGGTTGGATTTGATGAGTTCTGAGAACACCCACGAACCGCTGACAGACGGATAGACATACATGTTTTTGCCAGCTGCCAGTGTTGAAGACTTATCGCCACGAACGGTAGCATCCAAGTACAACATGTGACGCCAACCTAAGTTAGCCGAAGCAAACACAGAGACGATACGTTTGTTATAAGTACTCTCCTCTACCGATTGCTCCTCGAAGCTGGACATCGCGATCACCTCGCGAATACCCATGTCGGTTCCGGTATTGACAACGGTTTTGTTTTTTACGTCATAGACGTTAGCACCGGCTGTAGCGGTAAAGTCGAAATCACCCCATGTGTCGGTATAAATACCTAACAACTCCGCGTTGATCATACGGTTGTTGAAATAGCTGTTCTGCAAACGACCAGACTCATAACCCGGAGTGGTCGGATATTTGAAGTCCGAGAAATCAAAGCGGTTGATTTCAGTACCGACAGTTGCTTGAATCTTTAATTGCGGGATAATATTATACACAATTTTACCATTCATACGAAGGAGGTTCTTGTACGATTGGTTCTTGTTCTTGTTGATATCCCAGTAGGGGTTCACGTTGTACGGATCCATACCGTTCCAGTTCTGGTACTCACCGTTCTCATCCTGGTAGTTCTTGAGCCATGCTTGGTCATAGGTGGTAGACAGTGTCATCAGGTTCTTACCTACGTTCGATTTGTCGTCACCTAAGGCCGGACGGTTCTTAACATCCTCGTGAACGAAGTTCACATTGAAATCCAAATCCACCGGACCAAGACTCGTGTTTGCTCGCAGATTAAGGGTGTTGCGGCTCATGTTCGAGTTTGGCAGAATGTCGCGGTTTCGCATATCCGAATAGGAGAAACGGATACCTGTCTTACCGGTATTCATCGAGACAATAGCGGTGTTGTTGGCTGTCAGACCGAGTTGGAAGAAGTTCGCCGTGTTATTCGGAATGATAAGGAACGGATGCTCCTGACCGTCGAAATAACGAAGGGTGAGTCCACCATCGGCTTTCGGACCCCATGACTTGTTGGTGTTGGATACTGCATCGATATTGTACATACCGTCCGAACCCATACCATACACTTGTTGTACATTATCCCACTGGCTGGATTGGCAGTCAAAAGTGAGCGTACCATTGTACTCTACGCCCCATTTGGCATCACCAGTGTTGGCTTTCTTGGTAGTGATGAGGATCACACCGTGGCTGGCGCGGCTACCGTAAAGAGCCGCTGCGGCCGGACCTTTCAGCACCGACATCGACTCGATGTCATCAGGGTTAACTGCAGAGATACCGTCACCGAGGTCGTAACCACCTTCTGTGCCGGCTTGACCAAAGCTGGTGTTATCCATCGGCACACCATCTATGACGTATAGCGGTTGGTTGTTACCGGTAATCTCTGTGGCACCACGGAGCATGACGCGGGTTGAACCCGATGCGCCACTGGCTGTACCTTCCACTACGAGACCGGCTACACGACCGGCCAAGCCGTTGGCAACGTTCGTCTCCTTAGCTTTGGTCAGTTCATCACCTTTCACTTCGCCCACCTCATAACCGAGGGCTTTGCGGTCACGTTTGATACCCATAGCCGTTACTACGACTTCAGACAACACTTCCGTGTCCTCTGCCATTGTTACGTGGATAGGATCACCGGTGACCTTGATGGTTTGAGCACTGTAACCCATGTAGGAAAACTCCAATTCGTCGCCTACATTCGCTTCAATAGTGAAATTACCATCGAAGTCAGTGATGGTACCGCGAGTGGTACCTTTGACGAGTACACTGGTGCCAATCAGCGGACCGTCAGCGTCTTCAACTGTACCCGTTACCACATTCTGTGACCATGCTGTCAGCGTTCCTGTCAGGAACAAGAGCAAACACGCCACGATTCTAAATGAATGCTTCATGATTGATTGTTTGTTAAATGATTAATAATGATTGGTATTGTTGTTTTGTTTGTTGTCTGCTTTGGTTCGCGTACTCTGCGGTGCGGAGTCATAGACCGATTGGAGCGTGTACGCAGGGTCAGTATTCTCCCAACTATCCACCATTGCACGAACAGCTTGTTCACCATTACCGATATACTTACCGGTGGCATGATTAATCACACCAAAACCGTCATTGCCGCCTTTGCTATTCCCATTATCCCAATACAACGCAGGAATTCGACGATCGCGCATTGCCTTGCAGACATAACGGAAATAATACAAACGGAAGGGTTCGTCTGCCGCTGAGGCTCGACGAACGGCACCAAACTCACCGAAATACACCGGAATACCACGGCGCACGTACATATTGAACAAACGGTTCAGCATACCTACGTACGCATTCTCATCGCTGTTCGGCACTACATCCACGCCTGTATGTCCCCACTCCTGGTATTGGGCCGACCCTGCGAAATCCCACGGATCATAACTATGCACCGCTACCATCAGACGGTTCTCTACGATATCTTCCGGTAACACCAAGTGCTCAACCGTCAAGTCGGGATTGGTCACATAACCCGGTACGCCGATAAAACGCGTCTCGTTCATACCACCGGCTGCGCGAATTGCATTCACACACACTTGGTTCCACTCGTTGAGCACACGGTATTGCGCTCCGCCGTCGGTACGATTAGCACCGCCGCCCCAACCGCCGTCTTGGATCTCGTTCAGGGTCTCGAAGATAAGCCAATCGCCGTAGTTAGCAAAACGCTGACCTATCTGCAACCAAACCATCGTCAGTTCTTGTTTGGTACGTTGGTTCACTTCTTCATCTGCAACGGCGGCAGGCAAGTCAATCCAATGAGCGCCGGGACTCGGTGTATCAGACGCACCGAAACCGTCATGGTGAATATTGATTATAACTTTTAGACCGGCCTTATGTGCCATATCTACCAGTTCAGCCACGCGGTCCATCCATCCTTTTTCAATGGTGTAAGTGGGTGCATTACCGATATGGCCCATCCATGTTATAGGAATACGAACGGACTTAAAACCTGCTTTAGCTACGCCGTTGAAAGTCTGCTGCGTGGCGGCTTTGTTACCCCATCCTTCTTCGTACGAACAGCCACCGTAGTGCGCATCCATCTGGTTGCCAAGATTCCAACCTATACCCATCGACAGCGCAAATTGAATAGCTTCGTTGTCCATCGGACGAGGTTTCGCAGATTCTTGTGCTTCACAGGCAGTACAGCCTACCATAAAAGCTACTAATAGCATCAATGTGAACTTTTTCATAGTATTATGAATTTAAAATTAACAATCTAAAACTGAAATCTTACATCTCCACGATTACTTCATGACGACCTGGTTCGTAGGGCAGTATAGTCGGTTGATCCGCGTGCTGTTTGCCGTTGGGGTTCTTGACGGTAATCACATATTCCGCATCGCGCCATTTACGGGTCACCTTGAATTCTTTCAGGTCTGAAGGAATACACGGGTTGATCATCAGCCCTTTGTATGTCGGACGAATACCGAGGATGTGCTGGCTTACTGTTAACCAGTTCCATGCAGCGGTACCGGTTAACCAACTGTTTTTACCTTCTCCCGGTTTAGCCGCCTCTTTACCGGCTACCATCTGACAATACACATACGGTTCCACTTTGTGTAAGTCTTGGTCTTGAATCCATGCGGGTGTAATCTTACGATAGAGGTTCCACGCATCGTTTCCCCGACCGGCTTCGGTCTGTGCAATGATTACCCAAGGGTTATTATGGCAGAAGATTCCACCGTTCTCTTTGTAACCGGCGGGGTAGGTACTTTGTTCGCCTAATTCGATATGATAGGTCGTATAAGCCGGCCAGTTAAGCACCATTCCGTGCTCGCTGTCTAACAACTTAGCCGCGCTATCCAATGCTTTCTCCGGCAGACCTTGCTCTGCACCGATGCGAGCCATACCGCACCAACCTTGACTCTCAATAAAGATCTTGCCTTCTTCGTTCTCATGCGAGCCTACTTTATTGCCGTAATAGTCATAAGCGCGCAGGTACCACTCACCGTCCCAACCGAACTGCTCTACAGCTTTGCACATTGCTTCTACATGATCCTCTGCGCGTTGGGCTTCTGCCTCCAAACCGCGTACGCGGCATAACTCTACGTATTGACGACCGCAATAAACGAACAAACCGGCTATCATCAGACTCTCCGCCTGGCTACCTTCGGTCTTGTTACCCGTCGTTTGGAACGACTCATTCGGGTCATTGCTAAAACAGTTGAGGTTCAGGCAGTCATTCCAGTCTGCGCGACCAATCAGCGGAAGACCGTGAGGGCCTTGGTTATTTACTACATGGTCAAAACTAATCCGAAGATGCTCCATCAGGCTCACTTCCGTACCGGGTTCATTATCCCAGGGCACCATCTCGTCCAGAATCGAGAAATCACCTGTCTCGCGGATATACGCTGTGGTACCGAAAATGAGCCACATGGGGTCGTCGTTGAAACCGCCGCCGATGTCATTGTTACCGCGTTTGGTGAGTGGTTGGTACTGATGGTAACAGCCTCCGTCGGGGAATTGCGTAGAAGCAATATCAATAATACGCTGACGGGCACGAGAAGGAATCTGATGAACGAATCCTACCAAGTCTTGGTTCGAATCGCGGAAACCCATGCCGCGACCTACACCGCTCTCGAAGAACGATGCCGAACGGCTCATACAGAACGTGATCATACATTGGTATTGATTCCAGATATTGACCATACGGTTGAGACTCTCATCGGTGCTCTCTAAACGGTATTTACTTAATAACTCATCCCACAACGCATTCAGTTCAGCGAAGGCAGCATCTACTGCCTCCACCGTCGCAAAACGATGTATTATCTCGTGCGCACGTACCTTGTTAATAATATGATGATCTTTCTCTCCGAGAGAAGATTTTAGATTTTCGATTTTTGATTTTAGATTTTCGAATTTCTCCTCTTGCGGATTCTCTTCATAACCGAGGACGAAGATGAAGTTGCGGCTCTCACCGGGGGCTAATGCTACTTCGATAAAATGACTGGCGACAGGGCTCCAACCATGTGCCAGGCTGTCGGTTGAATGACCGTCCAACACTGCTTGTGGTTCACTCAACTCATTGTACAATCCCACAAACGACTCGCGGTCGGTGTCATAACCGTTAACCGGACAATTAACGGCATAGTATGCATAGTGGTTGCGACGCTCTTTGTACTCCGTCTTGTGGTAAATAGCGGTGAAAGCAGCAGTCTGCTCAATCTCCACTTCTCCTGTCGAAAGGTTTCGCTGAAAATTCTCGCCATCGGTGGCAGCATTCCAAAGACACCACTCGGCATAACTGAAGAGTTTCAGCGTCTTGGTCTCGTTGGACTCATTGGTTAGCGTCAGACGTTGAATCTCTGCTTTCACGCCCAGCGGCACAAAGAACAACACGCTCGCGCGAACCTTATTCTTCACGCCCGTGATACGCGTGTAGTTGAGTCCGTGACGGCACTCATAACTATCCAATGCAGTCTTACATGGTTTCCATCCCGGATTCCATACAATCTCTCCGTCTTTGACATAGAAATACCGTCCCGCACTATCCATCGGTACGCTGTTATACCGATATCGAGTGATACGACGGAATTTCGCATCTTTGTAAAAATTATACCCTCCGGCAGTGTTGGAAATCAGACCAAAGAAATCTTCGTTACCCAAATAATTAATCCATGGGAAAGGAGTCTTAGGATTGGTGATAACATACTCTCTGCGAGCGTCATCAAAATGTCCGTAAGTAGAACTTTTCATTGTTGTTGGTAATAGTTTTTAAAATCTGGTGCAAAATTACTGCTTTTTTTTGATACAAACTAATACTATTCCGACCGAAAATAAGCGTTTTTTGTAAAAAATGCAAAATAGAGTTTGCAAAATCCAGTTATTTTTATTAAATTTGCAGCAAATTTTGAAAATATGCGAGAAAGTTTTACAGAAATCTCCCGTTTGGAACCGTTGGACATCTTCTATGCCGGTGAGCGTCACAAGACCTATTTTGAATATCCTGCGCATTGTCATGAGGTGTATGAGTTGAACTTTGTGGAGAACGCTAAGGGTGCTACCCGTACCATAGGAGACAGTCATGAGACCATCAGCGACTTAGACTTGGTACTCATGACAGGTGCTAAACTGGTACATGTATGGGAACAAGGTACTTGTCCTCAGCGAGATATACACGAGATAACTATTCATATCGATCCCTCTATTTTCTTTAGTCCGCTGATGAATAAACGCGCGTTCGTTTCTATCCATCGGATGATTGTTCGAGCCCAACGAGGACTGGCATTCCCCGAACAAGCCATTCGTATCTTACGGGAAGACATCGTCAATCTCGCTCAAAGCAATGACAGTTTTGCATCGGTAGTGCGGCTCTTCAACCTACTATACCGACTCTCGTTAGTGGAAGACGCTCGAGAGCTATCTTCCTCATCCTTTGTCAACGCTCGAGAAGAGAACGTAGATGAGCGAGTTCGCAAGGCAAAAGAATACATTGAGCGCAACTACATGCATACCATTCATCTGAGCGAATTAGCTGATTTAGTATGTATGAATGAAGATTCTTTCTCCCGTTTCTTTCGTCAAAAAACCGGTCGTACACCGAATCGTTACTTGATTGACTATAGGCTGGGAATAGCGGCGCGAATGTTAATGACCACACAAATGCCGGTCTCTGAAATTGGTTTCTCCTGCGGGTTTAATACTCTCAGCCATTTTAACCGTCTTTTCCGCGAATCCAAAGGTTGCACGCCTTCCGAATTCCGCGAACATTTTTAAATAAATGCTTTCCTTCGGCATGATTTTTGTACGCAAGGCGTACGTATACTAACTGATAAACATATGAACCACATTTTATGGGTTGATGACGAGATCGATTTGCTGCAACCGTACATTATCTATTTGAAAGGCAAAGGGTACGAAGTGTCCACCGCTACCAACGGGGAGGACGCTATTGATGCCTTGCAAGAGAACGTGCCGGATATTGTTTTCTTGGATGAAAATATGCCCGGTTTATCGGGCTTGGAAACGCTTCAGGAGATGAAACGTCTTCACCCGGAAGTGCCTATCGTTATGATCACTAAAAGCGAAGAAGAGCACATCATGGAGCAAGCTATCGGTGAGAAAATAGCGGACTACCTCATTAAACCTGTTAACCCGAGTCAGATTCTGCTATGCCTCAAGAAACATATCCATCAGCAGACGATCGTCACTGAACAGGTGCAACAGAACTACCGCCAAGAATGGAGCGATATCGCTTATATGATTGATACCGCCAGCACGTTGGACGAATGGAAAGCGATCGAACGCACGCTCAGCCGATGGGATATCGAATTAGAGCAAACCGGTATGCGGAGTCTCTTGGAAGACCAACGCGCACAAGCTAATGTTGCCTTTGCCAAATGGGTAGGACGAAACTATGTTTCGTGGTTTAGCGGAGAGCGGTTAGCGGTGAGCGATGAGCGTCCCTTGATGTCTCCGGACGTCATGAAACATGCTGTCTTCCCGCTATTAGACCAAGGCGAGAAAGTGCTGTTATGCGTTATTGATAATTTCCGCTATGACCAGTGGAAAACGATTCAACCCCTACTGAGCGATATTTATACCATCCGCGAAGAAGAGCAGTACCTCAGCATCTTGCCTACGGCAACCCAATACGCTCGTAATGCTATTTTCTCCGGTTTGATGCCTCTGCAGATACAACAAATGTACCCACAATATTGGGTGGAAGAAGGAGACGAAGAGAGCAAGAATCAGTTTGAGAAAGAGTTAGTGCAAACGCTCTTGGACCGTTATCGTCGGCGCGAGAGTTTTACCTATTGGAAAGTGAACGAAAGCGATTTCTGCGAGCGTATTACCCATCAACTCAAAAGTGTTCAGACGCCGCTTACTATCGTGGTGCTGAACTTTATTGATATGCTTTCGCACTCTCGTACGGAGAGTAAGATGATGCGCGAACTGGCCAATGACGAGGCGGCTTACCGTAGTCTAACGCTCAGTTGGTTCAAGCATTCGCCTACTTACGAACTGCTCAAACGCGCGGCGCAATTGGGCTACACCCTTGTTCTTACGACCGACCATGGTACAACACGCGTCAAGAATGCCGTGCAAGTGGTTGCGGATAAGAATACTAATACCAATATCCGTTATAAGGTTGGCAAAGCACTCAACTGTAGTTCGAAGAACGTGCTCACCATCGAGCACCCTGAACGCGTCGGGCTGCCGTCACCAAATGTTAGCAGCAGTTATATGTTCTGCTCCGGAAGTGATTTCTTCGCCTATCCCAACCAGTTCAATTACTATGCGCAGTTCTATCGTAATACGTTCCAGCACGGCGGTATATCGCTGGAAGAGATGATTGTTCCGCTTGTCACGCTCACCCCAAAAGAACTATAATCTTTGGCAAAGAAAAAACGCACATATCGCTTTTTGCATGTTTTGCTGGCGTTAACGGTATTAACGCTTTTGGCTTTGGTGTGGGTGATGACCAGTCACGGTTCTGCTCCTTCGGAAGCGGAGTTAGCCGGCAAGCATCATCGCCTTACCGTCCTCACATGGAATACCGCACGGTTTGGTGGTTTGAAGAACCCCTCCCGAAACGACGTATTGAAATACCTCGCCTCGCAAGATGCCGATGTTATTTGTCTTCAGGAAGCGGAAGTGTACAAAGATGACCGTCATCTGACGTTGACGGAAGTAAAACAGGTGCTTAGTAAGAAATATCCGTACTCGTATTTGGATTTTTCGCTCTATGATAGCCGTCATCAGTTTGGTACGATGGTATGGTCCAAGTACCCCCTGATCAACAAGAAAAGCCTCCAATACGAAGCCAAAACGGTCAATCTCTCCAATCGCTGTGATATCGTGGTGGGTAAAGACACTATCCGCCTTATTAACAACCATTTGGAGTCGTACAGTTTTACTCCCAAAGACCTGGAAGAAGCACAAAAGCAGCGCAATTACCAAGGCGTTCGTTCGTCGGCACAAAAACTGGAGCAGAAATGGGAACGTGCTTTGCCGTTACGCAATGCGCAAGCGCGGATAGTGCGCGCTGAGGTACAAGCCAGCCCTTATCCCGTCATCGTTGTAGGCGATTTCAATTCCCTTCCCATCAATTATGCCTACCGGCATATCCGCCGCGGACTGCACGATGCCTTTGTTGAGACTAGTTGGTTCCGTTGGGGTGCTACCTGCGAGAAGCGTCATATCGGTATGCGCATCGATTATATTCTCTCGTCTCCATCCCTGCAACCCATTCGCTGCACTATTCCTCATCCTGCCGGTTCTGACCACTGGCCTGTCGTTGCCACCTTAGCGTGGTAACCTGTCATTATTTGCCTTTAGCTACCAAAAAAGCGAAGCGTGTTACCACACTCCGCTTTCCGTACCGCGAGCCGGGGTCGAACCGGCACGCCCATCACTGGGCAAAAGATTTTAAGTCTTTCTTGTCTACCTATTCCAACATCGCGGCGGCCTAATGTAGGCTCTCGATTAAAAATCGACAAGGTGTCATTTTTCTCGAGCGAAAACGCTCTCGATTAAAAATCAACAAGGTGTCATTTTTCTCGAGCGAAAACGCTCTCGATTAAAAATCGGCTGCAAAGGTACTGCTTTTTTTTGATATATGCAAATAAAAAATGCAATAATCGTTCTTAAGCTAATAAAAAACCTCTTTTGGTACTCGTTTTTTATGCCCTTTGCCATTTAATAGTCCAAAGTCGAAAGAAGCAAAATAGAACATTGTTGCACAGGTATCGCACTCGTATCGCCTTCATTCCGCCCTCGTTGGGATCCCGTACCGCAAAATAGAACATTATGCATATTCTGTGTTGCAGCAAAAATGAAGAAAAGATGTTTTTTTTTGTCTAATTCTTGTTTATTCCATTTTTTTTTAGTAACTTTGCAGCGTGAAAGAGGTAACCACATGAGAAACACAGTTCTTCTAACTTGCTTATTGGGCTTATTCATTGTATCTTGTACTACGCACGAACCGCAGTATCGCCTTGGCTTTAGTCAATGCTTTGATGATGCGTGGCGTCAGAAGATGAATGCGGAGATGGAGCGCGAGTTATTGTTGCATCCTGAAATGGATATGCAAATGCGTGTGGCCTATGGGGATAATGTGTTACAGAGTGCGCAGATAGACAGTTTTATTGCGGAAGGAGTGGATTTGTTGATTGTTAGTCCGAGTGCCGAGGAGGGTGTGACTGCAGCGGTGAGACGGGCTTATGAAGCGGGTACTCCGGTGATTTTAGCGGATAGAAGAGTGTCCGGGGAACAGTGGACTGCTTTTATAGGAGGAGATAACTACGGCGCAGGTGTGCTATTGGCTACTTGGCTTCGACAGGTGCAGAGACAGACGGATCATCGTTTGCAGGTGTTGGAGGTATGCGATATGGAGGGCTCGACCCCAGCTCGATTAAGGCACCAAGGTCTGATGGATAAGTTGAAAGTCGAAAGTCAAAAGTCGAAAGACCTGCCGATGCCGGAGGTTCATTCGGTGAATGGCAGTGAGAGTGCGTACCGGGCAGTGCTGGCGTATTTGGCGGTTCATAAGAAGGTAGACGCTATCGTGGCGCACAATGACCGAATGGCGATTGATGCCGCAAGAGCAGCACGCGACATGAATTATTCTCCGCTTCGCATCATGGGTATAGACGGTGCGAGTGAGGGGCTGCAAGCCATTATGGCAGGAGAGATTGAATGTACGGCAACTTATCCTTCTCGCGGCGATCTGTTGATTGCAATGGCTGCGCAGATTCTGAAAGGAGAACCGTTTACGAAAGATTCGATCATCCCGTCTGTTATTGTGGATCGAAGTGCCGCGGAAGCGATGTTGGATCTATCGAAGGAGGCTGAACATGAGGTGGGCACCATCATGATGCTCAAAGGTCGGACAGAGGTGCTGCGTGAAGAATTTCGTCTGCAGCATACTATTCTGTGGATGGTGGGGGTCTTCTCGTGGGTGTTGATTATTCTCTTTTTCTATATGTTTCGGTTATACCGCCAGCGTAAACGATTGCACGAACAACTATTGGAAGCGCAGGAACATTTGGAGGAGGCGACGCGTAGTAAGCTAACATTCTTTACGAATGTAAGTCACGATTTTCGTACACCATTAACGCTTATTGCCGACCCATTAGGACAGTTGGAAAAAGATGCTTCTTTGACTGAAGAGCAACATGGTTTGGCGGCATTGGCGCATCGGAATACGCAGGTACTGCTGCGGCTCATCAACCAAGTGCTGGATTTCCGTAAGTACGAAAGTGGTATGCTCAAACCGAAGTGGAGTCGTGTGAATATGAATGAAGCTCTACGCGAATGGACAGAAGCGTTTAGCCCTCTGGCAAAGCAACGTCATATTGCTCTTTCTTTCGAGGCTCCCGAAGATATGATTGACGCAGTACTGGATGTTGAGAAAACCGAGCGCATCGTGTTTAATATCGTCGCCAATGCTTTTAAGTTCACGCCGGAGAATGGTCATGTGGGCGTACGGTTGTGGCGTGAAGGGAAAAATGTATGTTTCTCCATTTCCGACACCGGTTCCGGCATTCCCGAGGCATATCAGCAACGTATCTTCGACACATTCTTCCAGATGGATGCTACCAATAGCCAAGGTTCCGGCATCGGTCTGGCATTGGTTCGCTCGTTCGTGACACTCCAAGGGGGTACTATCTCCGTGGCAGATAATCCTGAAGGACAAGGAACGGCCTTTACTATCCAATTGCCCATCGGCGATCCTTCAACAGCCAATACCAATGCCGACTACGTGCACATTACTTCCGACCAGATTCTCACCGAATTAGGTACGGAAGGGCAAGAAGAAGTGAATGTCACCGAGGATGACGATAAGTCCATCATGCTGGTAGTGGATGATAATGCCGACATCCGTGCGTATTTGCGGCAGGTGTTTAGCGATACGTACATGGTGATTACTGCTGAAAATGGTTCAACGGGCTTGCGCAAGGCCTTCATCTCCGTACCGGACATTATCCTATGTGACCTCTCTATGCCGGACATTGACGGTTTGGAGGTATGCCGCCAACTCAAAACTGAACAAGTCACCTCGCACATTCCGGTGCTGATGCTCACGGCACGATCGCTGGATGAACAACAGATAGAAGGCTACGAACATGGGGCAGATGCCTATGTCTCCAAACCCTTCAAAGCGGAGGTCCTCAAAGCGCAAGTGGCGTCACTCATTGAGAATAGAAAGAGAGTGAAGAGTGGAGAGTCTAGAGGCAAGAGTCAAGAGTCAAAAGACCTCCAGACACCCGAAGAACAATTCGTGCAACGTTTTAATGACATTGTTCGTGAGTACCTCGATGACGAGACGTTGAGCGTGGAAGTGATAGCCGATAAGATGGCGATGAGTCGTACGCAATTGTATCGTAAGATCAAACAACTGACAAATTATTCGCCCAATGAGATCATACGAAACGTGCGCCTGCAAGAAGCGCGAGCGATGCTCAACAAGGGCACGATGGCTATCAGCGAAGTGGCGTACAAGACCGGTTTTACTTCGCCGTCGTACTTTACCAAGTGTTACACGGAGTTTTATGGAGAAAAGCCGTCGGAGCGTAATAACAGCAAAAAATAACCAAAAAAAGAATGTTGCAACAAAAGTACAATTGTTTGCAACGTTTTTTTTATTCTATATGCGCGAAAAGCAGTACTTTTGCACCGGATTTTAGATCCAATGCTAACAAACAATTCATTTAATCGTAAAAGATTGCGTATGAAAAATCAACTAACAACCTGGATGATGATGCTCTTGCTCTTTTGCTCATCCGCAGTTCTGGCGCAAACAATAGCGTCCGGAACGATAGTGGATGCAACAGGCGAGCCGATCATCGGAGCCAGTGTATTGGAGGTGGGCACCTCGAACGGTACAATTACCGATTTCGATGGTAACTTCACCCTCAACGTATCCGACGGAGCGCAACTCAATATCTCCTATGTCGGTTACAAAACTCAGACCTTAGCGGCTGCTGCCAACATGCAAGTGCGTTTGGCGGAAGACACAGAGGTGCTGGAAGAAGTAGTAGTAACAGGTTATACCACCCAGCGTAAAGCGGACCTCACCGGAGCTGTCACGGCTATTAGTGCCAGCGATCTGGAGAAGCAGCAGGAGAACAACCCTATGAAAGCGCTGCAGGGTAAAGTGCCCGGTATGAACATTACCGCAGATGGTAGTCCTTCAGGGGCTGCCACCATTCGTATTCGTGGTGTCGGAACGCTTAACGACAATGACCCGCTCTACATCATTGATGGTGTGCCGACCAAATCCGGTATGCACGAACTCAATCCCAATGACATCGAGTCTATTCAGATTCTCAAAGATGCTGCATCCGCGTCTATCTATGGTTCGCGCGCAGCCAATGGCGTTATTATCATCACCACCAAGAAAGGTGCAGAAGGCAAATTGACCGTCAGTTTAGACGCCAGTGTGGCTGTTCAATCACTTACTAATAAGATGAGCGTCCTGGATGCCAAGCAGTTCGGTCAGGTGATGTGGCAAGCGTATGTCAATGACAACATGAACCCCAACACCAATGCCTTGGGTTATCATTATGACTGGGGGTATGACGCAGCCGGTAATCCCGTACTGAACGGCATCACGATGAATAAGTACTTGGATGAAGCAGGCACTGTTCCTGCTGCCAATACTGATTGGTTCGCTGAGACTACGCGCCCGGGCGTAATACAAAATTATAATGTGTCCGTTTCGCACGGAAGCCAGAAAGGGTCCTCTTTCTTCTCTCTCGGTTACTATAAAAACGATGGTGTGATCAAGACCTCCGATTTTGACCGATTCTCCGCGCGTATTAATACGGATTATAAGATTATCGGCGATTATGTCACCATCGGCGAGAACTTTACCCTCAACCGTACATCTGAGGTGGCTGCTCCCGGAGGTTTCTTGGAGAATGTGCTGCAGTTCAACCCCTCGCTGCCGGTTTATACGACTAACGGTGATTTTGCTGGTCCTGTAGGCGGTTATCCGGATCGCCAGAACCCGGTAGCTCGTCTGGAACGCAATAAAGACAACCGCTATACCTACTGGCGTATATTTGGTAATGCATTTATCAACATCAACCCCTACAAGGGTTTGAACATCCGCACTACAGCCGGTATTGACTATTCGCAGAAAAAACAGCGTATCTTCACCTATCCGGTGACCGAAGGTACGGTTGCTAATGCAACCAATGCGGTAGAAGCCAAACAGGAGCACTGGATGAAATGGATGTGGAATGCTATCATTACTTATAATCTGGAGATTGGTAAGCACCGTGCAGACTTCCTCATTGGTACCGAGCTGAATCGTCAGATAGATGAGTATTTCTCCGGTTATAAGGAGGATTACATCGTGCTCAACCCCAATTATATGTGGCCCGATGCCGGAACCGGCAAAGCACAAGCATACGGTTCGTCCGGTAGTTATTCGCTTATCTCGTTCTTCGGAAAAGCCAATTACACCTACGATAATCGTTACCTCTTTTCGCTCACCCTGCGTCACGATGGCTCCAGCCGATTTGGTAAGAATAACCGCTTCGCAACCTTCCCATCCGTTTCCGCCGGTTGGCGTATTAGTCAGGAGAAATTTATGGCGGGCGCAAACTCGTGGCTCGATGATTTGAAGATTCGTGCTTCCTGGGGACAGACCGGTAACCAAGATATTTCTTCCACGGCTCGCTACACCATCTACGTGTCTAACTATGGTGTGAACGAATCCGGAGGACAGAGTTACGGTACATCCTATGACATCACCGGTTCGAACGGTGGTAGCACCCTGCCATCCGGTTTTAAACGCAATCAAATAGGAAACGATAATATTAAATGGGAGACCACCACGCAAACCAATGCCGGTCTCGACTTCTCGTTCTTCAAACAGACCTTCTACGGCTCGTTCGATTGGTTCTACAAGCAGACCAAAGACATCCTCGTACTCATGGACGGCATCGGAGCTATGGGCGAAGGTTCAGTGCAATGGGTGAATGCCGGTGCTATGGATAACATGGGTGTCGAACTCAGCCTCGGTTACCGCAATCAGACCAAGGGAGGTTTCAAATATGACATTAGTGCCAACCTCTCGCATTACTCCAATACGATCACCGATTTGCCGGGTACAATCGCCGCAAGAGGTACATTCGGTGGTAATGGCGTTAAGTCCGTTATCGGGCACGCAATGGGATCGCAAGTGGGATATATTTGCGATGGCATCTTCAAGAGCCAAGAGGAAGTAGATAATCACGCGGTACAAGAAGGCGCAGCAGTAGGACGTATGCGTTATCGTGACATTACTGGTGACGGTTTCATTACAGAGGCGGACCAAGACTGGATCTACACGCCGGTTCCTGCCGTTATGTTCGGTGCCAACTTCTATTTCGAGTACAAAGGCTTCGACCTCACCGTATTCTTCCAAGGAGTAGGTGGCGTGCAAGTTATCACCGACCTTAAAAAAGAAACGGACATCTGGGCAGGACTCAATATTGGTTTCCTAAACAAAGGTACACGTTTGCTTGATGCATGGAGTCCGAATAACCCCAATAGTAATATCCCTGCTCTTTCCCTCTCGGATAATAATAATGAGAAACGTGTCTCCACCTATTGGATTGAAGACGGTTCATTCCTCAAACTGCGTAACATCCAATTGGGTTACAACTTGCCCAAGTCGGCTTGTGATAAAATGAAGATGCAGAACTGGCGTTGGTTCGTCTCTGCACAGAACGTATTCACCATTCATTCCAAGAGTTTCACCGGTGTAGATCCCGAGAACCCCAATTTCGGCTATCCTATTCCATTGACAGTAACCCTAGGAACGAAAGTAACTTTCTAATGTTTAATGTTTAATGTTGAAAGTTTAAAGATTATGAAAAAGATAGTATATAGTATCATTTGTGCAGTTCTCTTCGCTTCCTGCAGCTTCTTAGATCAGGATGTACCGCAAGGTATTCTTAACGAAGAGCAAGTGTCTGACCCGCAGTATATAGATAACCTCGTTATCTCCGCTTACGCCATCTTTATCTCTGCAGAGGATATTAACTCGTCCTTCTCGATGTGGAACTTTGACGTGCGTTCCGACGATGCTTACAAGGGCGGTAACGGAAAAGACGATGGTAATGTATTCCACCAGCTCGAGATCTCGCAGGGTATTCTGACTACCAACTGGAATATCAACGACATGTGGATTCGTCTCTACAATAGCCTCAGTCGTGTCAATGCCGCTATTGATGCACTTAACAAGATGGACGACAGTTACGAACTTAAAGAGCAGCGCCTCGGTGAGATGTATTTCCTGCGTGCCTATGGTCATTTCCTGCTCAAACGCCTCTATAAGAACATTCCGTTTGTTATCAAAGGTAATATGACGCAACAAGATTACCTGGCTCTCAGCAATACCGAGTACACCAACGATGAAGGTTGGGCGGTGATTGCCAATGACCTGGAGTACTCTTTCCGCGTATTACCGGTAACTCAAGCAGACAAAGGTCGTCCTACTAAAGCAGCGGCTGCGGCCTTCTTGGCAAAAGTGTACTTGTACAAAGCCTACCGTCAGGATGATCCGCAGTCACACCGCGTGACATCTATCAATGCCGATGACCTCAAGAAGGTAATCGAATACACCGATCCTTCGCTCTATGGCGGCTATGGCCTCGAGCCGGAGTTCCATAATAACTTCCGCCCGGAACCTCAATACGAGAATGGCGTGGAGAGCCTTTGGGCAATGCAGTATTCGATGAACGACGGAACCAAGAATGGTAACCTCAACTGGTCATACGGTTTGATTGTGCCTAATATTCCGGGTGTAACGGATGGTGGTTGCGACTTCTATAAACCGTCTCAAAACCTCGTCAATGCATTCCATACTGACGATGCCGGTCTGCCGTTGATTGACACCTATAACGTCAAGGACTTCAACGCTTCGACCGACAATGCTGACCCCCGTCTGTGGCTTACCATCGGTATTCCGGGATTCCCCTATATGTTCAATCCTAATTATATGATGGCTAAAAACTCCATCTGGAGTCGTTCGAATGGTTTGTACGGGTATAACGTCACCCTCAAACATAATGTGGATCCTGACACCGATTACCTGATTAAAGGTGCTTGGTGGGGAAGCCCGATGAACCGCATCGTGTTCCGTTATGCAGACGTGCTGCTGATGCGCGCAGAAGCACTGGCACAATTAGGAACCAATGCATCAGAAGCTATCGACCTGATTAACCAACTTCGTGTACGTGCCGCTCAGACCGGCATGCTCAATGGCTATGATGTGAACTACGGTGCTAAAATACGCATCATGCCATACAGCGACACCGATAATCTACTCGCACGCGTTAAAATGGAGCGTCGTCTGGAACTCGCTATGGAGTCCGAACGTTTCTTCGACCTTGTGCGCTGGGGCGAAGCGGAAGCGGTGATCAATAAATACTATGCAGAAGAGGCTAATAATTGCGCCATCTATACAGAGGCACACTTTACGGCGGATAAGAATGAGTATTTACCAATTCCGTTCAGCCAAATATCAGCTTCTAATGGACACTACACTCAGAATATTGGTGGTTGGTAATCCTTCGGCAATTGAAAATTGAAAATTGAAAATTGACAATTATGAAAAAGTTATTATTATTTGCCATTTGCCTTTCGTCAATTGCCTTTATCAGTTGCGAAAAGCGCAATAATGATTTTGATCTGACCGGTGATTGCGATGTGTTGTCGATAAAGTTGGATAGTGTGTACGGCGGTGTAGTGGATCGAAAAGCTCGCACCATCGTAGTGGCTATTCCTGAGACCTATGACGAGCATGCAATGACCATCACAGAATTGAGTCTGTCGCAAGGCGCAACTGCCAATCGCAAAGTGGGTGATAAACTCAATATGACCACTCCGCATCTGCTCCGCGTGACCAATGGAGATGTGTTCCTCGATTATGCCTTGTCTGTTAAGCATGATGAAGCGCGTATTCTCTCATTCGTCATCAATGGTCAGTACCTGGGCGTGATCAACCAAACGACACATACCATCTCCGTACAAGTGCCGGCAGGAACAAGCCTTTCATCGCTCACACCGACTATAACCACTACCGAAGGAGCATCTCTCACCCCGGCCAGTGGTGTGGCACAAGACTTTACCAATCCGGTTCAGTATACCGTCTCCTATGGTTCAGCTTCGCTTACCTATACAGTCACTGTATTGGAGATGAGCGCTCCGCATGTAATATATGCCGGTCTCGCCGCTACGCAACAACAATTGCCTATCGAAGAGCAGACGGCCGTCATGTGGCTCCTTAGCAATGTAGAGAAAGCGGCCTATGTCAGCTTTGCTGACCTCAAAGCCGGTCAGGTGGACCTCAGCGAATGCAAAGTCATCTGGTGGCACCTCCATAAAGACGGAGGCATTGACGGAAAGGGGCAGTTCGCGAACAATGCCGTTGAGGCAATCGCTGCCGTAGATGCACTCAAGGCGTATTACCAAGCAGGTGGTTCGTTCTTCCTTACTCGTTATGCTACCTATCTGCCCGCATACATCGGCGAAGCAGACTGCGTGCCTAATAACTGCTGGGGACAAAAAGAAGACGAAGCCGAGACAGTAGGCGGTCCTTGGGAATTCTCCATCGCCGGTCATACCGATCATGCCCTATGGCAGAACCTGGTGATGAACTCCGAAGCACTCGACCATGTTTATACCTGCGATAAAGGTTACCGCATCACCAACTCTACCGCGCAGTACCACATTGGTACAAATTGGGGTGGGTATGATGATCGCGACATGTTCCGCTCTAAGACCGGCGCTATTGACATTGCAGGCGGTAACGATGCGGTCGTGGCTTGGGAATACAAACGTACTGCCAACCACGGTGCTATCGTCTGCATCGGTTCAGGATGTTATGACTGGTACTCCGTCGCAGGGGATGCCGGCACGGAATACTACCATGCGAACATCGCCAAGATCACAGAAAACGCAATTAACTATTTGAAAGGAGAATAATTATGACAACGATTAATAATATGAAGGCAGTTTTGTCCTTACTCCTTATTCCTTGTTCCTTG
>Ga0265301_10001319_pt1 | contig 33085 bp, 62 predicted proteins | sample AusTroGonzalo_MG_2_FD_193488 | JGI IMG/M metagenome (GOLD analysis project Ga0265301, IMG submission 193488) | Bovine rumen microbial communities from tropical cattle in Woodstock, Queensland, Australia - Gonzalo_04 | ecosystem: Host-associated > Mammals > Digestive system > Stomach > Rumen ... | reverse complement strand
CTTTTATACACGAATTGAAGCCTGGAATGAAGCATATAAATGTAATCAATTAATGATTATTGACAATGCTTCTAAAGAACTTTTCAGTGAGGATTTGTGGTAATGAGAGATCCGAATCGTATTAAACCCTATTGCGATACACTCGCAACTATCTGGGGAATGGTACCAGATTGGCGCCTTGGACAGCTTATGATAAATGCTATTGAAGCATATAAAGAAAAATATCATTATGATCCATTTTATATGGAAGATCAAGACTTTCTTATGTATCTTTTTAATTATATTAACGAGGTAATAAAAAATGACTAAAATAGGAGATAAAATTCGTATTATTTACATGAGTGGCGAACCAGATTATACTGGGCGCGAAGGTATTGTGGAATATATTGATGATGCTAAACAGATTCATGGAAGTTGGGGCGGATGCGCTCTTATTCCTGATGAAGATGAATGGGAAGTAATTAACTAATCCACCCGATATAGCAGTTAGCTACCGCTCGCACAAGGGTGGCGAAGATTTACGCCCGAGTATGGTGAAACGATATATCCGCTTGGGGTGAACACAAGATTGATATTTAAAGAGTAAATCGGCGTTATATAGACAGTGTGAGGCAGCCGCAGTCCCAGTAAGGCGTTACGTTGTACTTTGAAACTGGGGAAGCTTCCGGGCATTGGCACAATCGGTTAGCGCGCAGAGCTGATAACTCTGAGGTTTCTGGTTCGATTCCAGAATGCCCGACTATGGGTTGATGGTGTTTAATGGTAGCATAACGGTCTCCAAAACCGCTGGTCTAGGTTCGAATCCTAGTCGACCTGCTACTTGTTGTTTCGCGAACAACCCAGTGGATGGATTTGACGCATCCCGTGTCACTACTGCGAGAGGATTACGCCTCTGTTTACAAGCGGACCAAAATCCATGAAGGTGACACATACCTATCATTTCAAAAAGTTTTCCAATAGGTGTCGTTATGGAAAGCCTCTCGCTACGGTTAATGGTTCAAATTCTGCCGGCAATAAAGCAATAGAGATCCCGCATGGTGAAAGCGCGCCAATAGGATGCTCAGCGAGTTTATGCCCTGGTAACCGAATGGAATAGGTATCCGGCCTAGAACCGGAGTTTTGTGGGTTCGACTCCCACTTAGGGCACTGTGTCTAGACTGATGTAAGGCTCTTTCTATCTTCATCCTTACAAAGAATGATAATAATTTGAAGATGTGTGCGGCGCGCGGACGCCGGGAGATAAGAAGGATTAGCTATCCATCCGCATTTTATGGGGCTGTAGCTCAATCAGAAGAGCGCCTGCCTTGCAAGCAGGAGGTAGCGGGAGCATAACCTGTCAGCTCCACTCGTGCCTTGGTTTGGGGCGCAATATAAATACTAAAGGACCGTAACTTACACTTTCATAGCGGTCTTAAATACGTTGTAAAGTGATATATAAGCTCCGATGCTCGTCGGTCGGGTACAGGTCTGCAAAATCTGCGTTAGTGGGTTCGACACCCACCGGAGCTTCTTTTGGAGGATTATATGATAGGTAATTATAAAGTAATAACCCTATGTGGAAGTACGAGGTTTAAAGATGAATTTGAGCGCATCAATAAGCAACTTACCCTGGCAGGTAATATTGTTATTTCCGTTGGCGCCTTTGGTCACGCTGGTGATACTTTTACTGATGAACAAAAAGTAATGCTTGACGATATTCATAAGCGTAAAATTGATATGGCAGATGCCATTTATGTTATCAATAAAGATGGATATGTTGGTTCAAGTACAAGATGTGAAATTGGATATGCAATTAAACACGGAAAACAGGTCATCTTCATGGAAGATGACCTCATCTAAGGTAGCTAAACCGGACAAGCGCGCCGGCTCCGCCTCGAAAGCGGTAGGCATCGAAAGGTGTGGGGTGCAATTCCTCTGGCTATCGCCACATTGGAGGTATTATGAATAGATTAGATGAATTGAAAAATGCTCTAATAGAACAGATTAAAGGCTTTGAGGGTCATCCTGTAAAATTAATAGAAACATTACTTATTACCCTATATACTGCTGGTTATATAGATGGGCAGGAATATATGATGGTACGAGAAGATGAAGATGAAGAGAGGTAAAGATCACTTTTGGCGTCCTATTAAGTTTAAAGGTGATGGCGCAATTTATGCTAAGTGTAAATGTGGTTTTTATTATCCATGCTATAAAACATCAAGTAATTTAATTGTAGAACTCGATCCAAATAAAATGTATTTATATTGTCCTAATTGTGGAGCAAGAAAGAAAGAATATTTTATGGATATTGAGCAACTAAATCGTACTTGGTGGTAAATAGCTATCGTTTTAGGAGTGATTAATATGAATAAATTTCGCCTTTTACAAGAATGGTTAGATACTCTGCCAGAACCAATTACTTTTCGTGAAAAAATAATTTGTTGGTGGAGCAATTTTATTGATGATATTTCAATTTTGAAATGGAAACTTAAACATAAATAATATGTAGAAGGATCTCGGTGTGGACTGAGGCCCGCCTGGAAAGCGGCGCGTATCGCAAGGTATGAGGTTCGACTCCTCCCTTTTACGCTTGCCCAGATAGTAATAGGGTTTCCGGCGCGGTAAACTTGCTATCGGTTCGCGCCCGTATTATACTATATGAGGTGATACGAATGAGAACTCATGCGGAAAAACGCCATAATGATTGGAAGAAAGCTATACGAAAAAGACGTATTATACGACAATATGGTTTCGATTATTATGACAACTTACACCAGTATAGTAAAAATAAGATTCATTGTTCCTGCCCTCTATGTGCGAGTAAAACTCGCGGTAAGACAGTAAAGAAAACAGGAGGCCCGGGCGAAAATTGGTCATTGCAAGATACTAAAAGATTGGATGAAATGCAAGATCAAATACTTGACAATGAATAGAATTTCTGATATAATTATATCAGAAAAGGAGATAAGATGTACATAAAGGGCAATTTGAATGAATTTGTTGCAAAAGATTAAGAAGTAAGAATCTCCTTTCTCGCGGCGCAAGCCGCATTTATCCACGGTGGCGGAATAGAAAACGCAAGGGAACCGAGCAATCTGCCGGTAGCAGATGAAGTGCAAATCTATAGTCCATTACCGGATCGACTATTTATAAGGTGCAAATCCTTATCCGTGGAATTATCCGGGTATAGCGCAGTTGGTAGCGCGGGTGCCTTGGGAGCATCAGGCCGCAAGTTCAAGTCTTGCTACTCGGACGTTATAGACCGTTACAGCAAACACTTTAAATGGGTAAAAGAATTGTTATTTGTAAACAAAACTGAGTGGGTTCAAGCCCCACAATTATTGAACGGTCTAGTTTTTAGCCGCGTTGGGAACTGACGAGTGGAAGAGCCCTATTTGAAAGAGGCCGAGTAGTATCCGCAACTCTTCCGCGGCATTTTTATTTTAAATTGGAGGTATATTATGGCAGTTTATAATTCAGTACATAGCGGTGCAAACATTGATGCTGCAGTAAGTAATTATCTTACGATAGAGGGAAATGGCGGGACAGCAAGTAAGAACTGGACCACCACCTAGATAAATAATAATTTAGCTAATTATACTCCAACCACAGGATTATTAAATGTATTATTTCCAGTTGGTAGTATTTATACAATGACTACGAATACTAACCCAGAACTTGTTATAGGTGGAGAATGGGAATTAATTGATAAACAATTTGCTGCCCGTTCAATTGCTCAATTTACACCAACATTAAATACTACGAATTGTGGTGGGGCTCCTGTAAGTGGGGCCGTAATAGGACATCTTATCTAGATAAATTTTGGAACTATTACAAGTAAAGTAACAATGAATGATACTGCTGTCACATTTTGTACTATTAATCCAAATTCATTTGGATGCTCTTCTTTTATTACTCAGAGATGGACACATTTTTCTGATGGCGGCTAGTTTATATTAGACCTAAGTTTATCTAGCAATGGAGATTTTGCAGTTAACGACGTTTTTGTAAGATCTAGTTCTGATATGAGTTCAATGGCAGCTCGTAATATTTCTGGATTTAGTCGCGTAATGATGGTTACTCAAGATAATATGCTTGATAGCTGGTGTGATAAATTTATTTTTAAAAGAGTAGTTTAATGAATTGCCCCGACTATCTTTGGATTGAGGGTTAGCCCGCGGATGCGTCCAAGGGCCGAATGAAGGTGTGGCTGAGTGGTTTAAAGCGGCGGTTTGCTAAACCGTTGTTCCTTCATTGGAACCGAAGGTTCAAATCCTTCCATCTTCGCTTTATATAGTCCCTTAGCGTAATGGTAGCGCAACGGACTTTGACTCCGTATGTGATGGTCCGATTCCATCAGGGACTGCCAATTTAAATATAATGGAGGACTTTACGATGAATAAAGACACAACTCCTATTTATGCCATATATACATATGAAAAACCGTGGGTAATTAATTCACACGGCTTTTTTGATTATGGTATTAAAAGCTTTGATGGTTTCTATTATGAATTAGAAACCGCAAAGAAGGCTGTAGAAGAAAATTGGTGTGATTTACAAGACCATTATGCAAATGCAGCAATGATTGAAGAATTTACACCAGGGTTATATCCGCATCCGCCTCGTAGTAGATGTTGGTACTATATTTGGAATCCATATGAAGAAAAATTTGAATCATCGGAAATTCCCGATGTAGATTGGTGGCCAAAAGAATGAAGATATATACAACCTATTGGGGACAAATAAGACATTTTCCTACTAATTTAGTGGGTCTGAATACTACTGTGTGGCCTCCCAAATGGCGTCCGCTAGGTACTGATAATCGCGGCGTTACAGTATTAAATTGCAAGCCATTAGTACCTGGGCGCGAATGTGAGCATCTTTGTCGTGGAGCCTGTGACCCACCACATCCACAAGACTGCTCATTTTTAAAAACTTATCGAAAACAATTAGATAAGATTAATTTTAACGAATTTTACACATATATAGGAGAATTAAGTAAAAAATATAATAATGCTGATTTTGCTTTTATTGTATTTGAACCGCCTACTCGCGATTGTAGTGAACGTATTCCAATTCAAAATTGGTTCCATGATAATGGAGTTGAAGTAGAAGAATGGCAACCTAATACTTGACTTTTTATAAAATTTAATGTATAATTTTTATAGAAAGAAAGGAGAGATTAGTATGCGTAAGTACAGTATGGCTTCCCATAAGCGTCGGAATCACCAGCGTTGGTTTAATCAGTATTGTCGTCATGTCAATAAAGTTATTGAGGATGACGACCTTTGGCTTGGACGCTTTTGTATTAATCAGCTTCAAACCGATATGCGCTGGTTTGAAGATGGTAGTGGTGGTATCATGGGCGCGCTTATCGAAATGCGCGATAAGAAAACTGGAATTACTCACAAGAAGTGGTATTCTGGACTTGATATGGAATGGAAATTCTGGTGGGATTTTAATGACTTTATAATCAATGATTGTAAAGTTTGGGAAGAAACTCCAGATGTGCGCGATAACCGAATTGATTTTAGGAAGGTAAAATAATATGTACGAATATCGTATAAATTGGTATAATAGTTATGAAGATAAAGAAGTTTATGCACGTGGACTAGTCGCAGGTAAAACGTACATGGATGCAGTAGACCGCGTAATAAAAGATTACGGAGAATCTAATGTAATTGATATTTATCTTCAAGCTATGGAAGATACAAATGTAATTGAGTTAGAAGCCATTAAGGAACATTTTCAACTCAATTGACATATACCGCTCGATGGGTGCAGGCGGCATAAAAATATGTAACCATCGCTCGTAAGTAGGGGATAGGAAGCGTGAATCCAGCTATACGAGATGAGTCCTGTGGCCCTATTAACCCAATTGGACCATGCGTGAAAGCGATACTGTCAAAATATCGAACTACAGTTCTTAACAGCCCTGTTCGAGGCACAACCGCGCTAAAAGGGTTTGAAACGCTAGGCACCGTTCAGCATTTCCGAAGATATTGCCGATGTTGCTGAACTTCGAGTACGCGGCCAGCTCGTAAAATCGGCCTCAGAGGTACCAGTCACTCTGTATAATAACGACTGTGTATCATAGGTGTGATGGCGGCGGCACCTAAAATCGCCACCGTGCGGCGCCAGTGGGATAATGCTTATGCAAAAGTCGCCCCATAAGACTGGCAATTCATTTATTTCGGGATGGTAGTAATACCATCCCAAATTTTTTATTTGACATTTTTCTAAAATTATTATATAATTTTTATAGAAAAGGAGATGATTTAATGCCTATTTTGTATATTCTTTGTGGGCCTTCTGGTTGCGGAAAAAGCACTTGGGCGAAGAATGATACGCGTATGAAGCATTGCGCCCATGTTTCTCGTGATGAAATTCGATATTCTATCGTAAAAGATGATGAAGATTATTTTTCTCATGAGAAAGAAGTTTTTCGACGCTTTATTTCTGAAATTGTTAAAAACATGAAGATGGGTTTTGATACGATTGCTGATGCTACTCATCTTAATGAGTTTTCTCGCCGCAAGTTGACGCAGGCTATTGATATGTACATAAGTGATTATAATATCATTTATGTTACATTTGATATTAACGCTGATACGTGTGTCTCTCGTAATACTCACCGTGAAGGCCGCGCAAATGTGCCAGAAAATATTATCCGTAATATGTGTCGTGATTTTCGCGCGCCAACTAAAGACGAGGATGAGCGAGTAATTGATATTATTGAGGTAACTGAATGACTAAAGAACAATATACTGCTTTAGATATTTATACATATCTATTTCGTACATATTATGGTACTGATAAAAAGGAAGTAGATTATAGAGTAAAATATGGTTCTAATGGAGCCATAGATAAAGTACTAGATTATATTCAGAATAAGTATTTTAAAAAGGATGATAAAAATGAGTGATATTTGGTTTACAAGTGACCTTCATTTCTGTCATGATAAACAATTCCTTTGGGAGCCTCGCGGCTTTAATGATAGATGGGAAATGAATGAAGCACTAGTGGAAAATTGGAATAAAGTAGTTAAATCGGATGATACGGTATATAATCTTGGTGATATGGCACTTTCTGATACGCAAGAAGCCGCAAAATATGTTCGCAAACTTAACGGTAAACATTTTTGGATTCGTGGTAATCATGATAGCGATAATAAAGTTTCATATCTCATGGATTATTGTTGGGATCAGCTTTTTTATGTAGGTTGGGCTGATGTTCTTAAATACGGTAAATATAGATTTTATATGAGCCATTATCCTACTCTAACATGCAACTATGACGATAAGAAATTTTCACAACATGTAATTAATCTACATGGACATACTCATCAACAAGTAAATTGGCTTCATGCTGATAATCCTTTCATGTATCATGTGGGAGTCGACAGTCATAATAACACTCCAGTTCATATTGATGAAGTTCTAACAGATATTCGTAATAGATATAATCAATATGAACAATTGTATGAAAAATATAAAGAAGATAGGTATGGTGAAATTAAATGAAAATTATTAAAAAGCAGGTTTATGTTCAAGTCCCTAAGACCCTTGAATCTTATATGTCTAGCGATGGTTTTGAATTTGCTAGCCGTATAGAGTGTGAAAATCACGAGCGCGCACTTGGTTTCCGCGGTATTAAAGTCATTGAAACCGCAATTAAAGACTTAAATGATTTTTACGAAGAACGCCCAATGGTAATGTATAATATAGAAAATGAAGATGACTGGAATATTCTTGTAGAGCGGGTATGGTTCTATCGTCAGAGCGAGAAACAGTATCCCGGCCCTGGGAAATATCTTGCGGTACAGGAATATTGTGGCGATCATCCAGAGGAATATTCCATTTATGAATATGATGCATATATGAATAATATTAATCATTATTATAATAATTTTTATGATCGCATGGAAGATGCTTATCTTGAAATTACCAATTCCAATGTTTGACATAAAATAAAATTTTTGATATAATAATTATGAAAGATGAAACAGTATGGAATTATTCTGATTGTCAAATTGGGCATCCCTGTAAAAATTGTATAAATGATTGTACTTTTAGAATAAAAGGGAGTAAGAAAATGGAGCAGGAAAAATATCCATGTGATAATTGTCCACCGCCGCATATGTGCGGATATTGCACTCTATGTGAAGAATGGGAGAAAACTCATCCCAAAAAAGAAACTAAAGAAAAATATGAATGGGAATAACCTGCGGTCTTGACAAAGACTAAGATGAAAAGGAGAAAAAGAATGAACAAATTTCTGAATGCAATGAAAAATGAATACAACTATGGTCTGACCGAAAATGGTGGTGTTAAACATAATACCACTATGAACAAGGTACTGGATATGTTTGCTATGGGTGGTTCCATGCGGAATCGCTCTGAAGATGACATTATCCATATGTTTAAATGCGCCTATGGACAGGACCCAGACCTTGCTCTGCGTTGCCTGTTCTATCTGCGCGATGTGCGTGGTGGACAGGGAGAACGGCGCTTTTTCCGTACCATTCTTAAATGGATGGGTGACCATATGCCCGAAGAGTGCGAGCATATTATTATGCTTGTGCGCGAATATGGTCGTTGGGATGACCTGTTTGAGCTTTTTGGCACCAAATGTGAAGGCGCGATGATTGGATATATCGCTTGGGCGCTTATGTCTGATGAAGACCATCTGCTTTATAAGTGGATGCCTTCTATTAACGCCTCTTCCCGTAATACCCAGGCCCGTGGACGTAAGTTTGCGAATGAAATGGGAATGTCTGAACGGCAGTATCGTAAGATGCTGTCCGAAGGACGCAAGGCTTGTAATCTGGTTGAAACTCTTATGAGCCAGAATGAGTGGGATAAGATTGCCTTTGATAAGCTGCCTTCTCGCGCAGGCCTTCTCTACAAGAAAGCCTTTATGCGTCGTGAAGAAACTCGTGAACGCTATGCTGAATTCATGAGTAACGATAAAACTAAGGTTAATGCCTCTGTGCTTAATCCTGTAGATATCGCCCATCAGATTTTTGCTACTTGGCGCCCCTCTACTACCGAACGCAATGCTTGGCAGAAGTACTGGGATAATCTGAAAGATTATTATAATGGTAAGGAAGATCCTGGTATCGCAGTAGTTGATGTTAGCGGCAGCATGACCGGACAGCCAATGGAAGCTGCGGTTTCCATGGGTGCCTATATTGCTGAACGTGGTAAAGGTCCATTCCAAAATCATTTTATCACCTTCAGTAACAACCCGACTCTTGTAGAGTTTGAAGGCGTTGATATTTATGATAAATTCCGCAGGGCACAAAATGCGGAATGGGGCGGTAGCACTAACATTGAAGCCGTATTCAATTTGCTGCTTGATACTGCTATTCATCATCATATGAAGCAGGAAGATATGCCTAAAACTCTCTATATCTTCAGTGATATGGAGTTTAACGGATGTATTACCTCTGGTCCCGCTGTTATGGATCGCTGGTATTATGGTGGCCGTGGCCGTACCTTAAACAAAGGTCAGATTGACACTGTGATCGAGGCACAGGCACGTAAGTGGAAGACTTACGGCTATCAGATTCCGAGAGTAATTTTCTGGAATCTGGACGCACGCCATGAGAATATTCCTGCGATTGGACCTGGCTTCTCCTATGTTTCTGGTTTCTCCATGAACATGGTAGAGTGCATCCTATCCGGTAAAGATGGCATAGAGCTGATGCTGGAAAAACTGAATAGCGAAAGGTATTCAAAAATTTCCAGTGTTGCCAATAACTTTTAATCATCTCCTTTCTGTAAGAAGTCAAGTATTTTAATACTTGACTTTTTTCATATTTTCTGATATAATAAATTGTAAGGAGTAAATATGAATATTTTAGAACAATTATTAAATCAACCGAAATTAACTATTCAACTAATACAAGAGGGAAAATTAATACTTCATTCTAAATATTTTAAATGCCGTACATTAGAAGAATTAGAATTTCATAAACAGCGATTACACTGTACGGCTTTACTTGAAAAATTTATTTATCGTATTATTGAATCACGATATAATAATACCACTTATTGTGGACATCATTGGAAAGTACAAAAATTAAATTAATGGAGACGAATAGAATGGAACGAAATATCCACGCTGGTATGCGTGTACTTTACAAGAAAAATGGACAATGGAAAGTTGGCACGCTTCAAGAAGGCGATGCTATTATTGATGATAAGGGATTGGCATTACCAATTGTTGATGAAGAATCTTATGCCGACTTTAATGATATTTTCTTTGATGGGTTTGAAATTGACGAATATATCAAAGACTATAAAGAATATTTTATGACTAAAGAAGAATATATTGCATTTATTCAAGGTGATGACTTTGATAGACAACTTGAAAACGCATATGTATCTGATGGCGAATATGGTTATTATCCTGTAAGTCGTTATACTAAAAATTGGATTGAAAAACAACCATTCGACTATATATATAGGTGTCCGTGATGAAATGGCAGAAAAAACGTATTTATATTCAAGATTTACCTAAATTAATAGAACAAACTCAAATGGCAATTAAAGCTGGCAATCCTATGATAGAAAAAATGCGTTTTGTCTTTACACAAGAAGGAACAAACATTCCATTTATGTATATGCCATTTGACTTTATCGATTTAGACTCAAAGCCAACAATTAATGAATTCTACCTCTATCAGGCATTAGAAAAATCTAATGCTTGACTTTTTTTTAAAATTATATTATAATTTTAATGTAGAAAGGAGAGAAAATGTATGCAGAAGTATTGGGCTTTAGATTATGTAAACTCTCAAGATAACGAATGTGAATTGATTTATAATGACCAGTTGTATGCAACTGAAGAAGAAGCAGAAACTGCTCGTGATGCCACTGGTCGTCCCGACCTGTTTGATGTAATGTGGTATACTCTTGCAGACTTAGATGAAATTTATCATGGTAATAAAATTGGTCATGTCATTATTACTGATGACTTAAAAGTGAAAGGGTAATCAATATGGCTGTTGCTAAAACTTATGCCAAAATGGAATTAAGTGGTGAGCCTTTTAAGGAAAATGGGCGTATGTACATATATGTAATCGCGCCGAAAGGACAAAAAAAGGTGCGATGGTATTCTGATGCAGAATATCGTAAAATGTATCCCGAAGCCGCGATTGAGCATAATATTATGGACTTCAATGCCAAACACGCTTTTGGCTTTGAAGAAACTGGCTATATTACCCTCTACAAAGGATATAATGTGGAGGAATGGGCAAATGAGGATAGGACTAATATTTATTATAATCTTACTTTTGGCTATTATACTCCAGGACGATTGGACACCCCGCATTTGATTGAAGGTATTGAACCGATTAAGCTCATGTGGGAAGAAGTTATGGATCACGATGATAGAATGAAACCACATGAAGAGGTGACAAAATATGTTCGCAGCTTACTTGTTTTGGAGAGCAATGGCACGAGCGCATACCAAGGGGCTGAAAATGAATGGCTCCAAAAAGAAGTCACTGTCCGAGATAAGAAAAGCAAAGACAGCCGCTTTGGTACGAAACATACGTATTCTTTGGTTGATGCCGAAGGCAATACTTATGTATGGGAAACAGGCGCCAAAGATTATGCTAGTGGTAAAACAGTTTCTTTGAAAATGAAAGTCAAAGAACATAAAGAAATTGATGGAGAGAAAGTAACAGTAGTTTGGTACTGTAAAGAGGTATAATATGAAACTGACATTTGATAGACGCTATGATGACAGATGGGATAAAATTCGTAAAGACATGGAACGTTGTGCAACTTGTATGTATGACGGCCCGCTTGGAGAACCTTGTTGTAAACATCATTGTGGAGAATATCCCGCGTGCGCGACTTGTAATGCTAAATGCCGCAATACAGAGAAACTATGCGAGAAGTAATATAAATGAAAATACTATGCCCAAGATATTATGGAATGATTGCAAGATGTAATGCTTGTGGTTGTGTAATGGGCTATAATCCGGATGATGTTTCAAATACACAGAATTTAAAGTGCCCACAATGTGGATTTACATTGTGGGTACCATTTAATCCCAGTTATGATGGCGTTATAAAAGAAAGTGAGGAAAAGAAAGATGGCAAGACTGTGGTTTCAAAATCATAATGGTGATGAGCGTGTAATTGCTGATTGTGCAAATTGGTTTGGCGTGTGTAATGCTATTAATAATTTTATTGATAGCTGTAATGCGGCAAAACCCGCAGATAAGCAGTTTAAATCTTATTATATGCGTGTATGGGATGAAGATGGACGCACCAAGATTGATGTAGGATCTTGGGATGAATTTTTCTATTGGGAAGGTAGAGTTACTGCTATAGATATGAAGAAAGATGGAGAGGCGGAATTTGAATATGAGTAACGAAGCAAAAGACTATCAATTTGATGTAATTCAAGATGTAGTCATTGAACGCGGATTGGTTGATACGGTTACTGCTGTTTATCCTAATCCAGAAGAAGGTTGGCCTCAGTACGTAGAAGGAATTAAAAATGGTCAGCGAGTAAAATATTATGTAAAATATATGCCAGAAGAAGGCTGGCTATGTGAACATAGAGAATTAGACCATTTTGATTAAGAAAGGAGAATTAATATGCTGAATGCGAATCAAGAGCGCGAATTAGCTTATGTAGTAATTATTGATGGTATTGAACCAATTGAAGGTTATGACCGCGTAGAGCATGCTATTGTTGGCGGCTGGCGTGTAATTGTACAGAAGGGTCAGTTTAATGTTGGTGATCCCGCTGTTTATTTTGAAATTGATAGCCGTGTACCTTCTGATAAGGAATGCTTTGCTTTTCTGGAAAAGCGGCATTATAAGGTAAAGACTTTGAAAATGTGCAAAACTCTTTCGCAGGGCTTGCTTATGCATGCTTCCGATTTTGGTTGGACTATCGAAAATAGTGTAATAGATGACCATCCTGTAATTATTGATGATGAAGGAAAACCTCACTATGCCACGGATGAGTCTCGCTTCCTTACTAAGAAACTTGGCGTAACCTATGCAGATGATGAAGATAATCAGCGTAAATCAGCGCCAGTAGATAAATATAAGAAAATGGCTTCGCGCCATCAAAAACTCTTTAAGAGACCCTTTATTCGCTGGATGATGCGTCACGGTTGGGGTCGCAAGCTGCTTTTCTTCTTCTTTGGTAAGAAGAAAGATAAGAAAAATGGCTGGCCTTCCTGGGTTCAGCGTACAGATGAGGAAAGAATTGAAAATATGCCTTTCGTGCTCAATAACAAGAATCCTTGGATAGTAACAGAGAAATGCGATGGAAGTAGCACTACCTTCACTATGAAGCGCGGGAAATTCAAGAAAAAAGATTTTTATGTGTGCTCTCGGAATGTATGTTTTGATAGCGTAGATAAGCCTTGTTATTATGATACTAATATTTACTGGGAGATGGCGCAAAAATATCATATGTTTGAAGTTCTTTCTCAGCTTCTTGATTCTATGTCCGCGGTTGAATGGGTAACTATTCAGGGCGAAACCTATGGAGAGGGAGTCCAGCGTAATACTTATGGGCTAAGCGGTCATGATTTTATGGCTTTTAACTTGATTACTTCTGATAAAGGCCGCTGGAATAGTTGTGATATGAAGGAAATTCTTGAAAAAGATTATAATATCCCTTGTGTGCCTATTCTTAATGATAATTATATTCTTCCTGATACCATAGAAGAACTTCGTGAATATGTAAATAGTCAGCCTTCGGTTATTGACGGTAAGATGAAAGAGGGTATCGTGTGCCGTTCTCCAGATGGTATTCATTCCTTCAAATGTGTATCTCCTGAATATTTGTTAAAATATCATGGATAATAAGTGGGGTTGTAGAAATTACAACCCTACTATTTGACTTTTTATATAAATTATAATATAATTTATATAGAAAATATAGAAAGGATGATAATATGAAACGGAGAGGATTAAAACCTTGTCCCTGGTGCGGTAGCGGTCCAATTTTACGAGAAGAACCACTATGGCATGAATCTCCATATGGCGGTACTCATGGCTATGTAGGAGCATATGAATACTATTATCAATGCTCAAATAAAGAATGTAATGCTATTGCACCTTATGGCAAATTTAATACTATTTATGATAGTTCTGATACTGCAAAATTACAGGCACAAGAAGCGTGGCAAGTGAGGGCAGATAATGGATAAAGAAACAGTTATTAAAGGTTGCGAAAATTGGGTCAATAATCATAAAGGTGAGAATTTTCTACTGACATATTCATCAGTTGTTGAACTACTTGCTATACTGAAAGAGCCAGAAGCGGTTGCGTTGGAACCACACTATATAGACAAATACGGGAAGAATTTTATTTGCGGTGTTGAATGTGGTTCTTGCCATAAAGAAATAACCAGCACCTATCGTTACTGCCCGTATTGTGGGAGGCCAATAAAATGGGAATGACAAAACAAGAAATTCTAAATGGCTTACGCATTGAACGAGAATGCGTAAGCCGAGATTGTAATAGAGATTGCGCGAATTGTGATATTGTACAGGAGCGTGATTGGCTTTTGGAGGTATATGATAGCGCGATTGCTTTAATCGAAAATATAAAACCAAATACGCCAATTGGATATACAACAAATGGAATGTTCTATAAATCTGGAGACTAATATTTGACATATTATCATAGTTTATGATATAATGTTTATAGCAAAATAAAAATAAAAAATTTTTAGTAGAATTAACCGCTATAATAAATACAAATATCATAGAGGTGATAAGTATGAAAAAAATTATTTTTACATAGGAATAGAAGCAATATATTATTGATTCATATACAGGGCATAAAAAATCTAGTGGAGAATTAGCTAAAGAATTTGGATGTAGTATTGATGTTATATCTCGTAGATTAAAAGAATGGGGTATATCTCTTTCTAGGGGCGGTCATTTTCCATATAAAGATTTGACAGGTTTAATCTTTGGTGAACTAACTGTTCTTCACGTAAATGAAGAACGTTATAAAAAAGATTTATAGCATACCAATAAACCACATCGTTATTGGACTTGTATATGTTCTTGCGGCCGCATAACGGATGTTGAAGGAAGTCATCTAACCAGCGGCCATACTACATCTTGTGGGCATATTAAATCCAAAGGAGAACAATTAATCATAAAATTACTTCAAGAAAATAATATTAATTTTACAAGTGAAATATATTTTAATGATTTACGTGGGTATGGTAATGGATTATTAAGATTTGATTTTGGAATTTTAATGGATAATCAAATTAAATATTTAATTGAGTTTAATGGGAAACAGCACTATCAGGAGACTGGCGGTTGGAATACTCCTGAAGAGTATCAATCCCGCTAGTTTAATGATAATAAAAAGATAGAATATTGTAATAATAATAATCTACCATTAATTGTTATTCCATATACTCATTTAAATAAATTATCTTTAAATGATTTATTATTAGAAACAACTATATTTAGAAAGGTGTGATAAATATTCGTCTTTGGCATACTAAATTAATTACCGCTTTACCAAGAGAGCAACTAGTCGCGGCTTGGCGCGAATTGAGTGCTATCGCAGGGAAAATTCAACTTAACGGCACTCCCAATCACGTCTTAGTAAACTTTGTAATGAACTATGATTTTGACCACTTCATTTCTTATGCCTATTATATTCGACAGGAAATGACTGCGCGCAAATATCGTACAATGAATAGTGTTTGGGATAAAATTGTATCTCTTAAACCAAACTGGACGCTCTTACCACTAGAAGAAGTATATAAAAATAAGATGAGCGATTTCTATCTAACGGTATGCTATTATAATTTGTACGAAAAGTTTGATTGTGGTATGTTTGATAATTTTGATGAAATTGAATCCATTTATAGGAGGATTATATATAATGAGTGAGTATACTAAATACCTAAGATGGTTGTATCGTCGTAATCTCTTGAAAGAGCGCGGCGAGGAAGAAAACCGCGGAATTATTGCCAAATTAAATCGGAAGATTCGGCAGTACGAGGGTTCCCATCCGGAACCCTAATTTTTTTATTTGACTTTTTTCATATTTTATATTATAATTATATAAGAAAAGGAGGAGATAATATGCACGATGTATTTTTCTTTACTGATATTCATGGCATGTACGATTTATATCGTGCTATTATGGATTGGTGTAATGAGCAAGACTCTGAAGCTATGATTATTTTTGGCGGCGATGCCATTGATAGAGGTAAACAGGGATATAAAATCATGAAAGAACTTTTAAATACCCCTCGAGTGATTTATTTAAAAGGAAATCATGAGGATATGTTTGTACAATCTGCAAAAGAAGTTCAAAATGAATTTACTTTTAATAAACCTACTCGTGAATATGTACATAGGATATTAAATTCTTGCTGCTTGTTTGATGATAAATATAGAAATATTCAATGCTCAATTTTTAATGGCGGAATTGAAACTCTTACCGATTGGATTATGGACGGAATGCCTATGGAATTGGTAGAAAGAGTTGATAATTTACCTTATACTTTTACTTATAATAACTGTGACTTTTGTCATGCGGCGGGTATTTATAATACATTTAAGCGCGCTGACAATGCAGAATATGAGGGAAAAGTGCCACATTCAATTGATGCAACTAGCTTGTTATGGACTCGTGGAGCATTTAATGTTGGATGGAAGACTGGCCGCACCGCTATATTTGGGCATACTCCCGTACAATGCTTAAATGAGTTTATGGATACTAACGTAGATGTTATTATGACCCCATACAAATGGATTGGACAAGCATATGATGATATGCTTGGCGCAAAAATTGATATGGATACTGGCGCGGCATTTTATGGGAAGGCATATGTTTTAAATGTACTTACTATGCAGGCACACGGATTTCGTGACTATGATTTTAAAAATGACGAAATTAGGAAACATGATGTCGAAAAAATTGAAGTGATTCAGTTTTAATTGTGCGACTTAATTTTATGAGAGAAAGCTATTTCTTTTTGGAAATAGCTTTATTTTATTGGTGGTGAAACTATGGCTAGTAATCAAAAAAAATATACTCAATTTGAAATTGATAGCATTACTTAGGGAAAGCGTTATGTATTTTATGGAGAATTACGGAGAGAAAAATCAGATAAATATAAAGAATTATATAGACAAGCTGAGGGTATGATTGGACAATATAAAACCTAGTTTGGCTCTACTAATGGATAGATGGGCAATGGTTTAAAAGAAGCCATCGCTTTTTTAAAAGATAGTGCAGAATTTGAAAGATAGAAAGAGTTATAGTTTTTTAAAAATTTTGAAACTTCTCATCCGGAAATAAAATCTACTTTTAATATTTCAGTTCAAGATATTTTAAATGATTATGAAGGTTTCATAACTAATTTAAATAGAGCTATTAAAGGTACTACACAATTAAAAAAAGAAATTAATATGGAATTAGAACGTATTCAAAAAAATCGAGATGCAGTAGATAATTATTATGATAAAAAGAAATTAGGCAAAAATATGGAAAAAGATGCTCATGATGCTTATATAAAAGATTTACAAAAAGATTTAGCTATATCTAAAGCAAAAAATAATTCCATATTTTATATGAAAGCTAATGGTGAAACCGCTTTTTAGTCATTATTTAAATAGAATGGACATATGCATACATTAACACAATTAATTATTGAAAAATTTGGTAGTAAACTTTTTGATAAAAATCTTAATTTAAACGCACATGAAACCAGCGCACTAATTGCTGCAGTTACTATGAAAGCGAATGAATTATTTATGTCTAATCTTAAACTACCATCTATGCAGTCCGCTATGCAGAAAACTGCACAAAATACAATTAATGATATAGAAATGGAAAATTTTATAAATTCTTTATTAAAATCTAACGATTTAAAAGGAACTATGCAATCTATAATGGATTAGTATGATATTTCATATAAAACTTCTAAAAATATAAATGATATAGCTACAAAAATTGATAGAATAAAACAATCTTTATATACTAATTTTAAACAATTAAAAATTGAAGAAAAAAAAGGAATAAAATTTGATGATTGGCTTAACACTATTGGCATGACAGAAGATAAAATTAAAAAAATGATTGAAGCTTCTGAGTTAATTTCTGCTCAATGTTATTATGTCGGAGAAGATTTAAGTATGATGGATTTAGTTTCTAATCATATTAGAGCAGTGTTGGGTGGAAATAAAAATCCAACAGATGATATTTAGGCAGGAGCATTAATTACAAATTTTAATTTTGATTCAAATAAATTAGACGTATTAGAGTAGAAATTATGGGAAAAACAACGTTCTACCTTTTTAGATGAAGTTGATAAAACAACAACCTATGAATCATATAAAAATAATATTAAAGCTTTAAAAAACGCCAGAGAAGAACAAGTAAAATTAATTGACGAATTTAAAAAAGAAAATGAAAAAAATTCATAGACCTTAGATGATTTATTATCTCACATTAATATTCATTCTACTGTTAAAGGTTATGAATCTGCTGGTTCAGCTTTATTTGAGAATAATGGTGGTTTTGGTGGCGCTGCTTTTGGTAGTACATTACAAGATGAATTAAATATTATTAATGATATGGTTCAAGCGGGCGGTATAGATATGCAATTTGATGTTGAAAATATGTTTATAGCTATGATTAATTGTGGTAAATTAATGATTGGTAGTACATTAAAACCAACATTAGTTAATTATTTATCAGCTTTTATGGGTATGCTAATGTTTAATGATGCCTCTTTATTTGCAGAAGATGTAAAAAATTGGCTTAATAATGAAAAAATGTTAGTTGGAAGTGTACAAGATTTACATTTATATCAATTAAATGGAATTGTTGTTCCTAGTTCATATATTTTACAAAAAACATATGATGCTATGTCTAAATTAGAGAGATTTGATAATAATTATAAAGGAGTTTAGGCGGTTTTTACTACTTATGATAAAGAATATATTAGAGGATAGTGGGAAAAAACTAGTGCGATTGCTATAGAAAACACTAAATTAGAAAGAATGCACTTTCTAGCTGGATTTTTTGATTTATTAGAAAGCATTTAGTTAAGATTAAATAATATAAGTTAAATAACCTCTATCTCACGATAGAGTTTATATATAATTTTCTTCCAAAAGGGGGTGATACCAATGTCCAAATTAGGTGACTTCTTCAGACATTTTAAAAATAAATATGACGAAGAACAAAAACGTTTAATGCGCATGGACAAATTTCTCGATAGAGCCGAAGAAAATAATGATAAATTACGTGATGTAGTCACAAATGTAGAAAAAATAAGCGGCCAGGTCGCAGAACTTCAAACCACAGTAGATAATCTACAAACGCATGTAACGCATATTGACGGTCGTCTTTCAATAATTGGAGAAGGCACGAAAATGGAACTCTTTGATACTCTATATCATTGGAAGAAAATATTGGTAGATGAACGTAAATGGGCCTCTGCCGCAGAGAAGAAAGAAGTCAATGATATTTACGAAGTCTATCATGAGGGCCTAAAAGGCAATGGTTAGGGGAAGGTTTATTTTGAGTAGATTATGAATCTACCAGAAACGCCACCATCAAATAATTGACTTTTTGCTTAATTTAATGTATAATTATATTAAGTAAAGGAGGATAGAAAATGATTCAAGAGAGAAGAAGCAAAGCGCAAATAGCACAACTTGAGATTTATACAGATGGTTCCTGTAAAAAGATAGGAACAAATATTACATTTGGCGGCTGGAGCTTCATCGCTCTTCGTGGCGGAGAACGAATCTATGAGATTGCCGGAAGCGAATATGGGACCACAAACCAGCGTATGGAGTTGTTGGCGATACGCAATGCCTTAGAGTTCGCGCAGAAAAACCGGCATCCTAATGAAAATGTAATTATTTATAGTGATTCTGCGTATGCTATTAACTGTTACTTACAGGAATGGTATACGAGATGGCAATACAATGGCTGGGTTAATTCCAAAGGAGAGGATGTAGCGAATCAAGATTTGTGGATACAAATTATTCCATACTTCGATAATTTCTGGTATAACTTCTCTAAAGTTAAAGGTCATGGTTCTAACTATTGGAATAATGAATGTGACCGTCTAGCCCAACTCGCAGCACAAGAACTTAAAGATAATTTTAAAGGAGAATAAAATGGATAATAGTATTTATGAAGTTGAAAGAGACGAATATGTAGGTTTTATTGGACAGCTGAATAAGCAAATGTGTGATGTTGAACAGTTCTATGAAGAAGATATGACTATTATGAAAATTAAAAGTAAAGCAACAGGCACACATTTCTGTACGCGCATCATCCCTGAAAGTGGCGAAGAACATTATTTCATTTTTAATATGCCCGCGGATAATGAGCGCATTGAGCCAAAACCTGTAATGAAAGTAACTCTAGATACTAAAGAAGAAGTTCAAGCATTTTTTGATGCTTTAAATAAGTTACAATCGGAGGCTAAAAACAATGCAGGAACTGTTTGAGAATGTGCGTGATGAAGTAAAAAGTGTTGCAAAGACTGCTTGGAATTTAGCATTGGTTCAGCCAGATGCATTAAAAGCAGCAGAATTTCTCAATGCAATTACTAATTACTATAGGCACATATATACAGAAGAAGAAATAGATTTTCTCCAGTTCTTTTTCAATGTACAATTGGAGATGATGAAAAAATGAGAGCAACTATTGTTTTATCTGGTAAGTCTGGCAGCGGCAAAGATATGATGGCGCAATTTATGAAAGAAGAATTAGCCAAACATAATAAAAAAACATTAATTATGCATTATGCTGATGCGCTAAAATGGATTTTACGAGATTACTTTGATTGGGATGGTAATAAAGATGAGGTGGGAAGAACTTTACTTCAAACTGTAGGAACAGATATGGTTCGTGCGGTGCATCCTAATTATTGGACGGGCATTGTAGTTGGATTTATCCAAGCAATGGAACCATATAGTAATTTTGACGTAGCCATTATTCCAGATGCCAGATTTGAAAATGAAGTTAATATTTCATTAGAAAATTTAAAGAATTGCGTGAGTGTACGTATCGAAAGAACTGCAAATGGAGAGCCTTGGATTAATCCAAATCTCACTGAAGACCAGCGTAATCATCCAAGTGAAACTTCACTTGATTGTTTTGCTTTTGATTATGTAGTTCATAATGATGAAGGACTCGATATGCTGCGCGATAGCGCTCGCACAATACTAGAAGATTTAAAACTGATTTAAGGAGATACATATGAATTATTTTGAAATGGAACCTATGAAGTATTTTGCTCCGCCTTCCACCATGAGTTCTGACACTAGACGCAATAAGTTAGAACAAATGATTGATAGCGGCAATTATATGTTTGGTTTAAAAACAGATGGCAATTGGTCCCGTGCTGTAATCACCAAAGACAGACAAGCTTTGCAAACTCGCGGAATTTCTACTGTAACAAAAACCTATGGAGAAATTCAAGATAAAGTATTATTTTGGGATGCAGTATGTGATGCTTTTGGAATGGATACTGTAATTCTTGGTGAAGTATATTTACCAGGAGGTATTGATAAAGATACCGGTGCAATTCTTCGTTGTCTCGCGCCAAAAGCTATTGCGAGACAAAAGGAAAATCCCCTCAAATGGCGCATTTTTGATGTGCTAGTACTTGATGGTATGGATATGATGGATTGGCCTTTTGAAGAACGCATCTCACATATTCCAGAAGTTGTCGGCCGCATTAATTCACCTCTAGTAGAAGGAGTAACCTATTATGAAATGGATGATACATTCTTTGATAAAATGGGCGAAATTTTTGCTACGGGTGGAGAAGGATGTGTATGTTACAAGAAAGATTGTAAATATATCCCTGGTAAGCGCGGACCCCATGCTTGGGATACTGTAAAAGTAAAACAGGAAATTGCCTCTGAAATTGATGCTTTTATTACAGGAATCGTACCCGGAGAACGCGTTTATACAGGTAAAGACTTATCCTCTTGGCAGCTATGGGAAAATCAGCGTTCTGGTGAAAAACTAATGGGTTCTTATTTTGGAGAATATCAGACTGGCGGCGCCTATATTCCAGTTACAAAGAATTATTTTTATAATTGGCCGGGCGCAATTCAAGTGTCAGTTTATGATAGTAATCATAACGAGGTACCATTGTGTAAGGTATCGGGCTTAACGGAAGATTTTAAAACCTCCCTGCGCGATGACCCTGATAGATGGATTGGCTGTCCTGTAACTATTGGTGGCATGATGGTAAGCTCAGCAAGAGCAGACTCGGAAGGAAATGGTATTTCAGTTCGCCATCCGCTTTTGAAGCGAATTAGAGAAAATGATATTTCCAAGGAAGACTGTACTCTCGCGAAAATATTAGGTTAAGCGTGATATAACGCTGAGGAGGTTCATATGGATTTAGACGAACTATTTAATGCTTTGTAGACTTCTGGGTTTGACCCTGCGCTCTATCAGTATTTTAATCAGCTACTAAATCATAGAACAATTATTTTTAATTGTGATGTACAAGAAGATATAATTGAAAAAATTTATATCCCCTTACGTGATTTTGAGATGGATGAGTCTAAAGAACCAGTAACTATTATTATGAATAGTAGCGGCGGTTCTGTCTCAGACGGCTTTTTCCTTGCTCATTATATTTCTCAATATTCTAAACCACTTAATATTATAGTGCCTGGCTATGCTTGTTCTATGGCTGCAGTAATATTAGCTGGTGGTGGCAAAAATGAAAATGTTATAAGAAGTTGTTTCCCCTGTTCCTATGCTCTAATTCATGACGGATATGTTGCGTTGGCAGCTCAAGAGACAAAGACGGCTAATGATATTATGGCCTTCAATGACAATGTTGATAAACGAATCAGACAATTCTTCATTGATAATACCAATATTACTGAAGAAGAGTATGATTCACACACTCGACGTCAATGGTTCTTGACCGCAGACGAAATGTATAAAGCCGGACTTATTGATAGAGTGTATGGCAAAACAGAGGAGTGAGAATATGGCAATTAAACATTGGGCAGATACTTCTGCTTTACTACATCAACAATTATTAGATCCACAAGTAAAAATAGCAATAAGTTCAATTACATTATAGGAATTAGAGCATATTAAAGATAATGAAAAAGAAAATAGTCAAACTAAATTTCGCGCGCGTGAAGCAGTACGCCAAATCTTAACTTCAAATAAGTTTGACGTCATAATGACAGATAATCGCAAGATTGATAAGATGCTTAAAAAATATCCATTTTTAAGTAATATCAATGATCACCGTATTTTATGCGCAGCTGAAATATATGCCATAGAAGAAAATCACGATATGATATTTATGACTAGTGATGCTCTTCAATACCTATTCGCGCTTCATTTACCACATTTAATGGCCACATATCCAATGGGTACAGAAATGTGTAATAAAAATGAAGAAGAGTGGGCTGGATGGGGAAAATATTATCCTGATGAAAAAGAAATGGCATTATTATATGCCGATCCAAAAATTAATAGTTTAAAGTGTAAAACCAATGAATATGCCGAAATATATGAAGATAAGGCATTAAAAGATATTCTAGTCTGGACCGGACAAGAATATCGTCCATTAAAATATAAGGAAATTAAAAGTGAATTTTTAGGACAAACTATTAGGCCACTAAATATTGAACAGAAGATGGCATTTGATTTACTACAGAATCCTAATGTTCCAGTTAAATTACTTACAGGAGTTCCTGGTAGTGGTAAAGATTTCCTTATGTTCTTACATGCTTGGGACTTAGTACAAAGAGGTAAAAAAGATAAAATCATTTTTATTCGCAATCTAGTCCCCTTTAAAGATGCACCGGAAATTGGTTTTCTAGAAGGCTCTTTACAACGCAAGATTGAATGGGGCCTTGGTCCAATTGCTTCAATTCTTGGTGAAGAAGGATTAAAAATGGCGCAAGATAGTGGACAAATTGAAGCTGTTAATTTAGGTTTTATTCGTGGTATGAGTTGGGATAATGTTATTTTATATGTTTCCGAAGGTCAGAATATTACTGGCGGCGGCTATAAACTATTAGTTAGTCGTTGCGGTAAAAACTCTGAACTTTGGATTAATGGCGATACATTACAAACAGATGGTAAGAAATTTGAAAGTAATAATGGTATTGAAAGATTATTAGGTTCTTTAAGCGGAAACTCGCTATTTGGCACCGTAAAGATGCTAAAGACAGAAAGGTCACCCATCGCCGAATTGGCGAGTGTGATATAATGAGGGCGATACCCTCTGGGCCGTTACCAACTGGGACAACTCAATAGAGTTGTCCCTCTTTTTTATTTGACTTTTTATCAAAATTATGTTATACTTAAAAAAAATTGGAGGATTTTATATGAAATCAACATTCTGGGAAGCATTTGATAATGCTGACGAGGCTGGAGAAGAAACTATTAAAGCGGTTGCATCTATCTTATTTGACCGCTGGAAGGATGAAGTATGTGAGTTAACTGATTTAGTAATGGTTATTAATCATAAATGTTGGGCGCATTATCGTGATGGAAATGAGAAGTTGTCTGGTATTTATGGTGATTTATATTATGAATATTATGAGAAAGCGATTGATTATATGGAAAGTAAGAATATGGAAGAAGAAATCTCTTACTTCGTAAGAACGCTTGATTAAGGAGGATTATATGAAAATTTATTTAGCCGGGCCAATTTTTACCTATGGTGATTTACTTCGCAACACAGAATGGGCGCGAAAAATTCGTGATGCGGTACCAGGAGTAGACCTATATTCTCCTGTAGAAAACACCGATATTAATGGTGTTGAAGGCAAGAAAAAATTTGCTGGTTCACAAGAGATTGCTAAGGCAGATAACGCAAGATTAAATAATACTGATATTCTAGTTGCTTGTATTGATGGGGATGTTTTACCGTCCGGCACTTGCGCGGAAATCGGTAAGTTCCATGAAAAGATTGAGCGCGGTGACCATAAATATATTGTAGGTATTTGTACTGATAATAGACAAATGTATCTTACACATAGCGAGGCAAAGAATATCGGCGGCGCTGCTTCTCTTGGAGAACAACAATATAGTTATCAAAATTTATATGTTACAGGATTGATTAAGCAAGGTGGTATTCTCGTAAGTAATATTGAGGATGCAATTGCTTTTATTAAAGAACATGAAAATGAATTTCCACATCAGCTGGAAATGAATTTTGAATCAACAGATTGGAGGTAATTATGAATTTAAATAATCAAGTAAATACTTAGAGTAGTACTACTGGTACAAGTACTACTGGTAAAACCACTAGTTCTGGATATAGTTATACATATAGTACGCCCTAGCAAGGGTGGGAATGTCCTCGTTGCGGTCGCATTAATGCCCCTTGGATATCACAATGTTTCTGCAATAGAGGTTATTGGTATCCAACTTGGACTTCTGATAAAGTTTATGTTGGAGATAAACCAGAGTGGTGGCGAGATTATGTGACTTGTGGTCAAGCAGATGATGTAACTAAAAATCCAAATATTTATACTGTTGGTGGTAGTGATTACAAAGTAGGAGATACTTACGTAAATGTAAGCGGAACGCAGTCTAATAAAGGAGATCCTAACGTTACCGCTTGGAATTGCACTAATCCAAATAATTGTCATACTCCACACTATACAACACCAACATGCCCAAATAATGTATGTGAAAATCATTAAAGGAGACGAAATAATATGCTTTATAACATTAATGACAAACTACCGGCACGGCGTCTTGTTGTTGCCGCACTTCAGCAGGTTATTGCCTGCTTCGTTGCTACTATTCTAATTCCGCAGATTTGCGGAGTGCCTATCGCTCCTGCAATGCTGGGCGCTGCGCTAGGAACATTACTCTATCAGCTCTTTACTAAAGGACAAAGTCCTATGTTTATCAGTTCAAGCGGTGCATTTGTGGCCGCTGTAATGGGCGCGCTCGCGCTCGGGGCTGCACCAAACTATTTGGCAGTATTTATTGGTGGCTTAATTGTATGTCTTGTCTATTTTGCTGTAGGCTTGGCAATTAATAAAGCTGGTACCGGCTGGATTAATAAAGTATTACCTCCAGTTGTAATTGGCCCAATTGTTGCAGTTATTGGCCTTAACCTTGCAACATTCATTCCAACATACTTTCAAGTTAATGGACAGTATAGTTTAATTGGGTTTGGGCTTGGTATGCTCACACTACTAATTACTGCTATTATTTCTCATTATGGAAAGGGCTTTATTAAGAATCTACCCTTTCTTGTTGCCATTCTCATTGTATATGTTTTCGCAGCGATTTTGACGGTATGTGGAATTAAGATTATTGATTTCAGTGTATTTAAAGGAGTAAAATTATTCCAACTTCCCGACTTTGCTTTTTTACATTTTGGAACTTGGGATTGGGGATATATTCCGCAGATTCTGCTTCTATTCCTACCGCTTTCTCTTGTAACAATCTGCGAACATACGTCAGACCACAAGGCTTTAAGTGCAGTAATTGGAACAGACCTTACACAGAAACCTGGCCTTGGATATACTCTAATGGGTGATGGCGCAGCTACGGCCCTCGGTACTCTTATTGGCGCGACCCCGAACACCAGTTACGGGGAGTCAGTCGGCACCACTGGATTCAGTAAGATTTGTTCCAAGTATGTTATCACCCTCGCGGCAGTTATCATGGGTATCGCCGCCTTCATCGGACCGCTTCAAGCTTTCTTAATTAGTGTCCCAAGCTGCATTTTTGGCGGTTGCGCGGCTATTCTATATGGTTACATTACATTAAGCGGTATTCGTACTATTAAAGATAATAACATTGATTTGGGGAATAATAAAAATGTCACCATTATTGCTTCTGTTCTTACTCTTGGTGTTAGTGGTGCTGTTTGTAACTTCGGAGTCGTAAGTATTGGAACTACAGCATTAGCTATGATTGTTGGCATTGTGCTTAATCTTGTATTAAAGGAGAAAAAGAATGAGCAACCTTGAACATCTAATTGAAAATGGACTATGCCGTCTTGATGAAGGAAAGTCTTATAAAGAATGGTGGGAAATAATGCAACATGATTGTAATTGGAAAGGAAATGAAAATATTACATTGGATAATCTATGGGAAATTTGTCAATATGTAATATTTACTTGGGACTCTAATAGAACCTATGAGACTTATTAATATAAATAAAAATTTGAGGAGTTGAAACTTCAACTCCTCTTATTTGACTTTTTATAAAATTTACAGTATAATATTTATAGAAATAGAAAGGAGTATATTATGAAGAGTCCGTTAATCCGTCTATATGAAATTGAAAAACTATTATTTCCAAATGAAGAAATTAATATTGATGAATTTGAACAAGTATTGAAAGAAATTTATACTAAAGATGATGATAAAAAAGAATAAGCGAGGTATATATGGCCAACTTAAAAGCACTTGCGTTGACAAGCGATGTCGACAAAAGTACGTTTGACGAAGGCGTATATGGCTATATCACACCTAAAATGTTTCAGAAAATAAATGAGAAGATACCTGGCAAAAATGGAAATTGGCGCACACTTCTCTATTACTTGATAATGCAGAAACAGAATAGTAATGATTTTAGACCAGCTGAAGATACTATATGTAAAGCCTGCGGTTTTACCAGTTCTTCAAGATACCGAGAAGCGCGCGATAAATTGTGCGAGTTGGGCTTCCTAACACATATACCATATAAGGAGTTAAGAATTAACTATAAGAAGATAATGGAATAATGACCGGTCAGCGGACACCACCGCTCAACGGTCACTTTATTTTAACTAATTTATGGTATCCGTTGAAAGGATGTGCAGCCGCTCAGCGAAGCGAAGGTGACCGGTGAACATACGCTGAAGTATCCGTTGAACGTACACATAACAAATAAAATAAAATAAGAACAAAATAAGCGGCGCGTGTGTGCCCTGGCGGGCACACCGCCGCAAATAATTGACATCAAATGAAAATTATGATATAATAAAAGAAAAAGAGGTATTTATAAATGGAAATACTTGCAACAGCTGCAATAACGAAAGTTGCTTGGTATGTACCGCTTATAATTGCGGTTTTCTTCATATCTGGTATCATGGCAATTGTAACTGCATCTAATGATGCATATATAGCGCTTACAATATGCGCTTTACTATCTATTGCTTCAATTATTTTAATTCTTACTCTACCCACAGAAATTCCTAATGGACAGATGTCCTATACAATAGAAATTACAGATTCAGCGCAATATCAAACTCTAATAGAAAAAGGCTACACATTCAAACGCCTTTTTGAAAATAAAGAAATTTATACTATTATAGGAGATGTACTGTAATGAAAGTAGTTGCACGAAGCCGTGGAACCGGCAAAACTAAGGAACTTCTATTTGAAGCATGGCTAAAAGGAGGGCAGGTATTAACGACTAATAAACGTGCACTCCAATCTAAAGCCGATGCTTATGGTTACATTGGACTTCCTATTATGGATTGGAATGATGTACTTTATGGTGAATTTAATAAAGAAAAACCACTTTATATTCATAAAGCCGACGAAGTAATGGCAGAACTATTTGAAAATGATTTTGAACTTAAACTTGCAGGACTAAGTGTTACCACAGGAGAAGAATAATGGAAAAATATGATTATAGACGCGCGATAACAAACGATATTAAACAGTATATTAAAGATAATCCTATAGATTGGGCTGACCCATTTATAGTTGATGACCTTGAAGGTCATTGGTATGAACATCTGTGGGATGAAGATTGTATCACTGGTAATGGCCCTTATTGGTATGATACAGAAGAAAAATGTTCTGAATATGTAAGTCAAAATTTTGACCTTCTGTATGAAGCTTTTAAGGAATTTTGTGTAGATGATGACCCAGCTATACTAATAAAGCAGTATGAAAATAAATCGCTCGCGCGTTATTTCGACTGCACAATCCGCTGTTATCTGCTTCTAGAATGTATACGTCAAGCATTGGAGGAACTAAATTCATGACTTGGGAAGAATATCAAAAAACTTTTAATCAAATTCATAAAGACCGCGAACTTACTGAAGTTGAATGCCCACAATGCGGCGCCCATTTATGGCGCCGAACTGATATTATATTAACTACCTTTCCGCCAAAATTTCAATATGAGTGTGATACCTGCAATTGGAGAGGTACGGGACACTAATATTTGACTTATAATAAAAATTATGCTATAATAAAATGTAAAGAAAGATAAGGAAGTGATGAAATGGCATATAATGCAGAGTCTATTCAGGTTCGAGATTTTAGAACTGCCGCACGTACCACACCTGGTATGTATATCGGCGCGGACGGACAAGATGCTATGTTCAACTGCTTCTTGGAAATTTTAAATAACGCCTGTGATGAAGCAATTATGGGCCGCGGTAATGAAATTACCGTTGAAGTAAATGATAATGATATTAAAGTGACCGATAAAGGCGCGGGAGTACCGCATGGAAAAAATAAAGACACAGAAGAAGTTCTTATTGAAATTTACACTTCTGCTCATTCTTCTGGCAAATTTGATTCATCTAATTATAAGAGAGTACGTGGTATGCACGGTATTGGCTCCAGTACAGTATGCGTGTGCTCAAAGGTGTTTGAAGTCTGGACGCGAAGAGATGGAGGAGAGTGGTACCTGGCTTTTCATGATGGCATCCCGCAAGCAAATGCGGCGCGCAAGTTACGAGCTACAAAGGAAACAGGTACAACAGTATATTTTGAACCTGATAAAGAAATTTTTCATCTAAACAAAGAAACTCCATCATTTGAGAAAGAGCGCATTAAGAATGAATTGCGGCTAACTAGCTATTTCATTCCTAATGTTACTTTTATCTATAAGGCAGATGGTAAGGAAGAGAAGTTCCTATCAAAGAATGGATTGAAAGATTTTGCCGCAGATAATATCAGCAAACCTCTCCATAAACAATATATTTATGGGCAGAAGAATTTTGATGGGGATATTGATATTGAAGTATTCGCGCAATGGACAGCAGGAAGAGAAAAGTGCTATGTATTTTCTAATGGTGCTCTTAATAGTGGTGGTGGTACTCCAGTCACAGGAATGAAAGCTGCATTCACGCGCACGATTAACGACCTTGCGAAAGATTCGTTTGATGGAGATATGATACGTAAGGGACTTGTAACAATTATAAATATAAAACATCCGCATCCTGTATATCAAAATCAGGTTAAGGATAAAATTCAAAACCAAGAATTGCGCGGATATACGCAGACTGCTTTCACAGAAGCAATTAAGAATTGGGCCTCAGCTAATGCGAATGATTTAGATAAAATTATTACGCTTCTAACAAAAGAAGCAAAAGCTGACGCCGCGGCCGAAAAGGCCCGTAATGCTGTTCTCAATATGGAGAAAAAGGAAGCAGAGCAAAAGAAGCGCAAGATTGCCATGCCAGATAAATTTAAAGATTGCGAGAAGCATGGCGCTGATTCAATCTTAATTATTAGCGAAGGTAAATCTGCTTTGGGTGGCCTTATGGGCGCGAGAGATGTTAATACTGAGGCACTTTACGCTGTACGTGGTAAGGTTAAGAACCTACTAAAACATCCGTTGGATGAATGTCTTGAGAATCAAGAAGTAAGCGATATTATTCTTGCGCTTGGGTGCGGTATTCAAGAAAAGTACAACGCGCGCAAACTTAATTTTGGCAAAGTTGCTATTGCGACAGATGCTGATGCTGATGGATATAATATCATGTGCCTGCTAGCTACAATGTTCTACGTTTTGATGCCGAAGTTTATCCAAGAAGGTAGATTGTGCTGGTTGCGTGCGCCTCTTTATCGTTTAAGTAAGGGAAATAAGCGTGTGTTTGCTTATGATGATAAGGAGCTGACAGAACTGAAAAAGCAGTATCCGGATTGGGAACAAGGCCGCAATAAAGGTTTGGGTGAGATGTCAGATGCTGATATGGCAGCTTCAATGATGAATCCTAAAGAGCGTAGATTGGAAGTACTTACTATCCATGATGCGGAAGTAGCTGAAGAATCATTAAAGATGTTAATGGGTAAAGATGTTGACGACAGAAGAGATTTCTTATTTGAGAATGTTGATTTTAGTAAGTTGAATGGGTGATTATATGAATAAACATCATCTTTATACTTTAGAAGAATGTACTAAACAGTTTCCAATTAGACATTATATAACTTTTTTAGCCCAGGGTACATTCAGACTTTTTGATGCTAGATGTAAAGAATGGTATGATTATATAATTAAAGTGGGAGAACGCGCTAGAATTATTGGTTATGAAAATCATTTAAATAATTGGGTACCTGTTGTAGAATTTCAAGATTATACACGTACAAAAGTACCTTATATATGGGAACATTTAGAATTAATTATAGTTGGAGGAAAATAATATGTTATACGAAACTGACTTTCAAAAGACAATTGAAAATGCTTTCCTTACCTACGGCGCGTCAGTTGCACAGGAAAGATCCATCCCAGACGTGAGAGATGGCTTAAAGATTGGTCTTCGTCAGGGTCTATACGCACAGTACTCCCGTAAAATAACCCACAAAGATAAATATCAGAAAGCACAGAAATCTGTAGCAGCCGCAATGGACCAGTCGTATGTACATGGCGATATTGCTATGTATGATACATTTATCCGGACAGCTCGGCCTTGGTCTTATCGTTATATGCTTGAAGATGTTCAAGGTAACTTTGGTAAACCTTCTTCACCTGATAGTCATGCGGCCGCGAGATATGTCGAAATGCGCTCAAGTGAAATAGCAGATTGGATGTTTGATGGTCTAAAGAAAAATGCCATTGGTGACCAATGGTATATGAATTATGATGATACCGAAAAAATCCCATCTGTATTCCCATCTATTGGCTTTTGGAACTTAGTTAATGGTTGTACTGGTATCGCAGTTGCTATGGCAACATCAGTTCCACAGTTTAATCTGCACGAAGTGAATAATGCATTAATTAAGATTATAGAAAATCCCGATGTATCATATGATGATATATATTGTGAGCCAGATTTCGCTTGTGGCGGAACTATTACCAACGCACGTGAAGTGAAAGAATCATTAAGAACTGGACGGGGAAAGAGTATCAGATTACGTGCAAATCTACAATATATTCCTAATCAGAATATGATTAAAGCAACTGAATTACCATATGGTGTATTCACAAATACTATTATGGACCAGCTTGCCACCCTAACTTCTGAAGACCCAGAATATGGTATTGAACGAGCGATTGACCATACCAAAACTGAAGCAGATATTCGTATCTATTTAAGTAAGGGCGTAAATCCGCAAAAAATGATCGGTAAACTCTATCATGATACTTCACTAGAAAATCATTTTGCTATCAATATGATTATGCTAGACCAGGGTAGATTTCCGAAAGTCTTTGGATGGCGCCAAGCCTGTGATGCTTATATTGAACATATTCGTCAATGTAAGCGTAACATTATTCAATTTGATTTGGATAAGGCACTTGCACGTGAAAACATTATTGAAGGACTATTACTTGCAATAGCGAACATTGATGATATCGTTGCCATTATTAGAGGTAGCGATAGTCCTAAGGAAGCCGCGGCAGCATTGATAACAAAATATAACTTCAATAAAGAGCAGGTCGAAGCGATTCTATCTATGAAGTTATCTTCTCTATGCCGACTTGACGGTGTGAAATTAAATGAAGAACTAGAAGAAAAAAGACGTTTTATCGCGGACCAAAGACACCTATTATTAAGCCCCCAGGACCTGGATAAAGAATTGATAAAAATACTAAATCTAGTATCCAACAGATTTGGTGATGCTAGACGCACTAAAATCACTGATACACTTGGTGATGAGGAAGAACCAGAAGTTATTGAAGAAAAAGATGTAGCTATTATTTATAATGGTAAAACCATTAAAATGGTAGATAAAAATAAAGCTTCTAAAATCGCAAAACAAGAAGTTTTCTATTCTACCAATCTTGGCTCTCTTACTTTGATAACAGACGCAGGCAAGATGTATAACGCGCCAATAAGTAAGCTAAAATCTGGTAAAGAATGTAAATTGAATGAAGTATTTGAAATTGGAGGAGAACATCCGCGCC